>Ga0209287_10000065_pt1 | contig 63343 bp, 60 predicted proteins | sample PPLLak3cmMay2015_2_FD_187255 | JGI IMG/M metagenome (GOLD analysis project Ga0209287, IMG submission 187255) | Freshwater sediment microbial communities from Prairie Pothole Lake near Jamestown, North Dakota, USA - PPLs Lake P8 Core (1) Depth... | ecosystem: Environmental > Aquatic > Freshwater... | reverse complement strand
GTTCTTCTCTGCCAGCATCCCCATGTCTTCTCCACCAGCCAGTCGTGCCAGTATTCTTTCCGCTTCATCACTGCTCGGCACTGCTATCTGTCTTAATCTGACCATGGCGGGATGCCGGAAATCATCCCTGTATGAATTATAATATGCCTTCGTCTCGTCAAAGGTTATGGGGTCTATGTCTCCTATTGCCTTTGTGGTGATTTTATCTATAAGCAGCTTTTGGTAAAAATCCTTTTCCCATGTGTTATAATCAATTGAGTTTTTAAGGAGCATCTCCTTGAATATTTCATCGGGGTAATCCTTTTTGAGCTCGTTCATGGAGGCGGAGAGTTCATCATCGGATACTTTTATCCCGGTTTCTTTACCATATTCCATTATCAGATTTTTTTCTACAATCTTGTCAATGATATATGTGATCCCATTGCCTATCTCCTGGCCTCGGATCCCCATCTCAACTGTTATTTTTTCAATATTCTCCTTCAGTTCGCCTTTGGTAATATTTCTGCTTCCTACACTGATGACAACGTTTTCCTCGGAATGATTGAATATTCGGCAGGCCGAAAATAGAAAAATAAAAGCAATTACTGTGACTGCCTGAAATGACACTTTTAATCTGAAATAAGTCATCTTAAGTTTTATTCCATCCCTTTAAGCCTGCCTAAAGGGGAAAGCCGGAATATGCCGGATATCCTGAGAACTATATTAAATTATTGGATTTTTAAATTTTACAGATTAACAATAAATAGGGAAATTGCAAGAAGAATCTTCCCAAAAAAGCGGATATTGTAAAATTAAAGATATCAAGAGGTTGCGTAAAGATTTTTGAAAAATATTGTCCGTTTTTCCCGCTATGTTCAGGAGGCCGAAGCAGGATTTCTTTACTCCGCCGGAAATGCGGATAATCCCGCAGGGGACCCACTTTTACATTTCCTTAAGCAACTGGAGCGCGGCCGTAAGCATTGGGTCCCACACAGGGCTGAAGGGGGGCGCATATGCCAGGTCGCACCTGCTGAATTTTTCCACCGACATCTTGGCGTGCAGTGCGACTGCCGGCGCGTTGATCCTGTGTGCGGCGCCTTCTTTTCCAACCATCTGCACTCCCAGGAGGCGCCCTGACTTCCTGTCTCCCACCATCTGCACCCCTATAATGCTGCTGTCCGGATGGCCATGGGCCCTGCTTCTGCTTGTAATCATTGCCTCAACAGGCTCGAAACCCGCCTTTTCAGCCTCTCCCATGCTCAGCCCTGTGCGGGCGACCTGGAGATCAAATACCTTGAAGACGGCGGTCCCGACAATACCTGTTATCTCGGTGTGATCGCCGATAATATTGTCGGCCACTGCCCATCCGGCCCTGTTGGCCCTTAATGCCAGCGGTATCCATACCTTTTCTCCTGTAACCACATGGTAGGCGTCGGCGCAGTCTCCGGCGGCAAAGATATTTTCATCTGAAGTGAGGAGAGACTTGTCTACTGAAATCGACCCTGATGGTCCGAGGTCAAGACCTGCATCTCCTGCAAGGCTGCTGTTGGGCTTGACGCCTATCGCAATAAGCACAAGATCACATTCGATATTGATGCCCGAGCATATGACCCTCAGGCCCCTGTCATGCCTTTCAATGCCCCTGATCTCGTGCCCGGCGAGTATCCTGACATTATTCTTCTCGACCTCTTCTATGACCATCTCTGCCAGTTCGCCGTTCATCCATGGTATAAAGGAAGGCCGCGGCTTGACCATGTCCACATTAATGTCATTGGCCCTGAATGCCTCGCACATCTCAAGCGCTATGTATCCCATCCCTATGATAACTGCCTTCTTAACGGTATTTTCCCCTATGTATTTCTTGATCCTGCGGCCGTCCTCGAGGTTCTTCAACACAAAGACACCCGGAAGGAGGCCCCCGGGGAGGTCGGGGATAATCGGGGATGCCCCCGTGGCAATAAGCAGCTTATCGTAGGGCAGAACCTTCTCATATCCGCCTGTATCAGTGTAGGTAACCTTCCTCTCAGTGCGGTTTATGGACTCAGCCCTGCATCCGGTCCTAAGGTCTATGCCCTGTTTTTCCCTGAAGACATCCGCGTGACGCACGACAAGGTCATCGATGGCCCTTCCGGGATCGGCGATATTGTAAGGCATGCCGCATGCGCTGTAGGATACGTCCGTGGTCTGTTCAAGAACCGTTACGTCAAAATTTGGCCGGTTTCTCTTCACCTTGCTTGCAGCGCTCATCCCTGCAGCATCGCCGCCGATTATGAGAAGTTTCATCATAACAGCCTCCAAAAATAATCTCAGGCAGACAGTTTCTCTATCTGATCGACCATCTTATTAAATTCGCCGGCAAATAGAAGGTTGTCGGCGTTAAGTCTTGAAAGGTCCCCGCTGTCTCCTATCTTAACCAGCTCCGGTTCAATCGGGAGGCTTCCGAGCAGTCTGAGACCTTCTTTCTGGGCAGTGGACTGGCCGCCGCCTGTCTTGAACAGGTCAATGGATTTTCCGCAATGAGGGCAGGCGAGGCCGCTCATGTTCTCTACGAGGCCAAGTATCTCCACCTTCATCTGCCGGCAGAAGTTAATGGATTTTCTTACATCTGCGAGGGAGACCTCCTGTGGAGTGGTAACGATAAGGGCCTTTGCATCAGGTATGGTCTGTGCCACAGTGAGGGGTTCATCCCCGGTGCCCGGGGGCGAATCAATTATAAGATAGTCCAGTTCAGGCCATTTGATATCCGATATGAACTGCCTTATAACCCCAATTTTTACTGGGCCTCTCCAGATGAGGGCCGCATCCTTGTCCTCACCCATCAGGGATTCGATGGATATAATATGGAGGTTGGGCAGGACGCTGATCGGTATCGCCTTGCCCGCCTCAACGGCTTTGATACCTTCCCTGGCGCCCATCATCCTGGGGATGCTGGGTCCGTGGAGGTCGACATCCATCAAACCTACTTTATGACCGCGCTTTGCAAGAAAGATCGAAAGATACGCGGCAACGCTGCTCTTGCCGACCCCTCCCTTTCCGCTCATTACAAGAATCTTGTTCCTGATCTGTTTCAGCGTGTCATTTATTTCCCTGTCCTGTTTGGCTTTAGGATCTTCGGGATTTACTCCACATGTGCTTTTGTCACCGCCGCAGGTGGTTCTCCCTGCACATGTACTGCTGCATTCGTTTGACATTCGTAAATATCCTCCTTTTTATATCCTTAAATGCGATTTAATTATAAACACTATACAAAATAATTTAGAAACTCAACAATTAATAGACAGCCTCAGTTATGATGGCGCCCGGCCCCGCGCTTATTGCACCCGATCCCCGAACCGGTCAGACTGTCTTCAATACTTAATGCTTTGTCATGGATCAGCACCCCCGCGACTTTCCTGTGGGTGGGGTCCGTGATCCTTCCAAAGATCTCTGCGAGAGATTCATACCGGCCGCGGACCGGTTTCAGGTAAGTACCGTTAAGGTCCGCAAGCCTTACCTCCTTGGATTCATCCGGTCGGGCATAGGCCCATAATAAGCAAGGAAATAACTATTTCCTATACTCCATGTAAAACCTGTAGAAGGCGGCGAGGATCAAGGAATGGGTTATCTCGCCTTCTTTGATGAGCTTCGGTATCTCTTTAAGGGGCTTTATGACTATCTCGATATCCTCCTTGTCATCCAGTTCCTGCTTTCCCGCAAGATAAACGTCCTTTGCCAGAAATGTATGGCAGATATTATTGAATACGGCAGGATTTGATTGAACGCTGCCGAGATGGATCATCTCCTTGGACCTGTAACCGGTCTCCTCATATAATTCGCGGACAGCAGCCCCTTCAGGTGAATCTTCCTGCTCCATTATCCCTCCAGGTATCTCAAGGGTAAAGCCCCTTATGCCGTGGCGATACTGGCGGATAAGAATTACATCCTCTTCCGGAGTAAGAGGTATTATGTTGATCCAGTCGGCGGATTCAAACACATAAAAATCATGGGGGATATTGGTGCGCGGTGAAATCGCCCTGTCCGTGCGCATGCTAAAAAATTTTACGAACTCATTACGTTTGCTTGATATTATTTCCCAGGGTTTTAAAGCCAAGATTTCCTCCTTGGTATGAAAAAATTTTATCACGAAAACACGAAATAACGAAAACACGAAAATGTAATTAATAGCTGAAAGAGAAACAAATTAACGCATAGCTTTTTTTCGTGTTTTTTAAGTTTCGTGCTTTCGTTATAAAGGTTTAAAAAAACATTGAAAACACCAGCCTGTAAAACCTGCCGGTAAGTATGTAAAATCGCCTGAATACTCATTCCTCAAAAAACTTCCTCACATCACTCAACTCATGTGTTACAGGCATATCCGGGAGGCTTTCAAAGAAAAGGCGGCCATACCTGCTCTTTATTATCCTGTTGTCCAGTATGGATAATACGCCTCGGTCCGACCTTTTTCTTATGAGCCTCCCCAGCCCCTGTTTAAGCTGTATGATGGCTGACGGCAGCTGGTACTCCATGAAGGGATTTCCCTCCCTTTCCCCTATGGATGTGATCCTTGCCGATACAAGCGGGTCTCCGGGTGAATCAAAAGGAAGCTTGTCCACTATAAGGCAGCTCAGGGATTCTCCAGGGACATCCACCCCCTGCCAGAAGGAGCCGGTGGCAAGGAGCACCGAATGGGTGTCTCTGCGGAATTCCTCGAGCAGCGCGGATTTCGGAGCGTCTCCCTGCCGAAGCACACTGTAGGGCAGGGCCCCCTTGATCCTGTTGTATACCGTGTTCATGTTGGAGTAGCCAGTAAACAGGACGAGCGCCCGGCCTGATGAGATTTCAAGCATCTCCCTGATCCTGGCCGATGCCATGGCGGCGAAATCAGCAGCGTTCGGCCCGGGCAGATCCAGGGGGATATAGAACAGGCTCTGCTCCGTGAAATCAAAATGTGACGGATAGATACCCTCCAGTGCGTCTTCCGGGATGCCCAGCCTGGACCTGATATAATCAAACGTCCCGTTTGTGGAAAGGGTCGCGGAAGTGAATATTATAGTGTTTATGCCCCCATAGAGGTCCTCCCTCATGGTGTCGGATATATCAAGGGGGGAGGAATGGAAGGTGATGCCCCTTTTTTTCCTTTCGTACCACTTGAGCCGGCCCGGCACGTGATAGGAAAATACCATTTCAATGGACTGCATCAGTCCTTCCGCCCTGATTGAGATGATCTGCCCGGTCTTCTGCCGCACATTGTTCAAGGCCTCACGGATATCCCTTGCAGGCCCCTCATTGATCATGGCAAGATCCTGCTCCGTTATCCTTGCCTTATCCTCTGACAGCGCGAAGATCCTCTGAAGCCTTTCCGCCCCCTCCCTGATAATATTCAGCCGATCGCTGATTTCCCTCCGCGCCCCCTTTTCCTTTATCTCCTTTTCAACGTCCTTGGCAAAGTCCTGAAGCTGGCCGCTGCTAACGCTTTCACCGAAATAATTGACGGCTGTCTCCTCAATCTTATGGGCCTCATCAAATATAACAGCCTGGAAGCGCGGTATGATCTCGCCGAATCCGCCCCGTTTGACCATAAGGTCGGCAAAAAACAGGTGATGGTTCACAATTATAATGTCCGCCCGCGCCGCCTTCCTGCGCAGCTCGTTCAAAAAGCAGTCCTTCATTTGAGGGCATTCCATGCCAAGACACTGATCGGATGTAGATGAGATCGCGTCCCAGAGGGGGTCGTCGTCAGAAAGCCAGTCCAGTTCAGCCCTGTCCCCTGACTCTGTCTTTTTAAGCCATTGTTCAATACGCCCCCTGGCGTCCTTTCCTGCGGCAGCGATAAGAGAGGGCTGGATGAAATGCTGGTTGTACCTGTGCAGGCAGATATAGTTTTTTCTTCCCTTCATCAGGAGCGTCTTAAGTTTGATCCCGAGGCTCTCAGTAATGAGAGGAACATCCTGGAAGAATATCTGTTCCTGGAGGTTTTTGGTCCCTGTACTTATTACTGTCTTTTTCCCGCTGATGATGACAGGGACAAGATATCCCATGGTTTTGCCTGTCCCGGTTCCTGCCTCTATGATGGCATAGGAATCCTGTCTCAATGCCCGCTGGATGAGCTGGGCCATCTTTATCTGGGAAGGGCGGAATTCAAAATCATGGATAGCCGCCGACAGGCTTCCATCCCGGCCCAGTATATCTTCTATTGAAAGTGAATGGCTTGTCATGCCCGGAATATAGTTACACGGGAGAATTACGTCAATCACTAATAATTCTCAGCATATCCGGTTAGGATTTTGCATTAGCATGCATCCTCGTCATGGGAGGTCCAATTTTTTAAATTGAAATGGATCGTATGCAAAATTCCGGCAAAAGGTGATCTAAAGCGGGCGGGTATGATCAATAATATCTGCCGGGACCTCAACCCCTATAGCATTTGAGGTCCCTTTCCGCCCGCTTTACAGGCTTGATTCTTAATCCTCAGCAGGCCGCGCCATTTCAATTTAAAAAATTGGACCTCCCATGACACCTGTGCCGGTTACTACTCCTTGCAAAATTCTAACCGGACATTGCTGAATAATTCTATAAAATTCACAGTCAGTGGCAGCAGGCTAACCGCTTTAAAAAATGGAAAATTCATAATTTCTACAGAAACTTAAAGTAACAACGCCTTGAAATATTTTTTATTGAGTTTTTATTTGTTTTTTGTTATAAAACATGCAATAAAGAAAATGAAGACAATAGGTAACATAGAATAAAGGCATATAAAAAGGAGGTTTCCATGGAAAAAGAGATATTGACCATCGAAGAGGCTGCGGAGTACCTGAAGATTGGAAAGAGGTCCATCTACAAGCTTGCAAAAGACGGAAAGATCCCCGGTAAAAAGGTCCTGAATAAATGGCGTTTCGAGAAAGACAGCCTCAGGGCCTGGGTGAGCGGGGAAGTAAAGTAGAGGGGAGACCGCCCCTTATTGCCTGGCTTTTTATTGATCGTTTTTTAACTGTTTGTTGCTGACCATAGCTCCCGGGGGCATTAGACTGATATGTCCTGTGTCGGCCGGGCGGGCGTCTGCCTGTTCTATGAGTAGACTATAAAGCTCCATGCTAAAAGAGGTGTGGGGCTTTATTGATTCAAAAGGTATTCCAGGGCGAGAAAGAGACTTACAATTGCAAGTGAGGCCTTTATGATCCTTGCCGGGAAATGCCTCTGCATAGCTGCCCCGAAATATATCCCCATAAAACCGCCCAGCCCGAACAGTATTCCCAATGCAAAGTCAGGAGAGATTAAGACGCCTGCTTCTTTATAAAAAGGCGCCAGTATGGAATAAAACAGGACGCCGGCAATCGATGTTATAAAATTTCCCATCAAGGTGGCTCCGGCGATGGTGTAAACGGGCAGACCGAAGAATGTCAGAAGAAAGGGTGCAACAATGGCCGCCCCGCCGATCCCGTATGCACCTCCCACTATCCCTATTATAAAAGTGAAGGAAAATAAATATATGACATTAAGGGAAAATGTTTCCCCATAAAACTCGTAGGTGTACCTTCGCCATGAGAGATTTACAGTCCTTACAGTTCTGCATTTTTCATGATCGTGTCTCTCGCCCGAAGGGTCAGGGTTGGGTTTTTCCCGGAAATCCGTTTCAAGGGCGAGGGCCTTCCGGATCCTGCTGCCGGCAAAGGGGGTAAGGTCATAGAACATCCGGACAGCAAGGTATAAAAGCACTGCACCTACAAAATACCTGAAGTCATTGATGTCTGAGAGATACCTGATCCTTATTATTACCCCGATAAAAATCCCGGGCAGAGTTCCTGCCGTAATAAGCCACGCGAGCGGCCATGCCATCCTGCCTTCCTTTATGTACCTGCATATCCCGCCCGGCACTGCTATTATGTTATATAAAAGGTTTGTCGAACTGGCGCCGGGGCTGGTATAGCCAAGTATGCTTATCTGGAAGGGGAGAAGCAGAAAAGAACCTGACACCCCTCCCATGGAAGTAAAGAAGGATATTATGAAGGATACGGCGATGGGGATTGCAGGATTTACATCTACCCCTGAAACAGGGAAATGCATGTTTTCTAACCTCCTTCTTTTATTGACCAGAGGGACAGCCCCGTCTCCCGGTCAAATCCCCGCTCAAACGCCGGGCCTTCCAGGACTTCAATCACGCATTCACAGGCAAAGACAATTGTACCCTGAGCAAGGTGACCGCCGTAGGCCCTGCCTGTGGAGTCTGCCAGGGTCACATGGGCGTGCACAAAGGGGCTGTTGTCCTTTATTGAGATGTTGCCGGTGAGATTTGTAATCTCCAGGGGTTCATCGATATTGTAATATCCATATTCCCGTTTTTCCTGGTCGTAAAAGCCGATGCGAGCCCTGGTCACAGCCCCGATGGCCTCTACGCATCCCAGCCGGATATCCCTGTCAGTGCATATCCCTGTTATTTCATCCAGGAGGTCTGCCCCGTGCCTGAGCCTGCCCATCAGGACATTTGTCTTTTTTATTTCCTTTAAAAATCCCATCTTTCTTTTTCCTTTATTTTCTTCATCACTATTCAGTAGCCGATGCAAGATCGGCGAAGGTGAAAGGCCTTCCATGTCCGGGGTAAATCAACTTTGCATCGGTCCGTTTTAATATTTCAAGACTCTTATGGAGCTCTTCCTCGTTTTCAATGAGCGGGGGAAACCCGGGATGAAATCTGTTGGACAGGGTGTCGCCCACAAATAGCCGTCCGTAATCGGTCAACAGGGCTATGGATCCCTTGGTGTGGCCGGGAGTGTGAATAATCTTTACGGTCAGGCCGTACAGGCTTATCACCTGGCCGTCTTCAAGAAGTATGTCGGGCTGGAACGTGGTAAATCCCTTGATTGCCCGTCCCCCTATCCACATAAGCAGCCTGCCCATAACGCCCTTTATCTTCCGCCTGACCAGGATGCCTGTTTTAACCATGTCCACGTCACCGGCGTGCATGGCTATCTTTGCCCCGTATTTGCTCTGGAGTTCGGCGCAGTTGCCGGCATGATCGAAATCGCCATGGGTGACGATGACCAGCTTGAGCCTTTCCGGGAGGCAGCCCGCCTGGACCAGGTCATTTTCCAGCTGCGGCCACTGCCTGGGAACGCCGGTGTCAATGAGGATGCAGCCGTCAGCGGAATGCAGCAGGAACGCGTTTACAAATCCAAGATTAATAACGAGCGGTTCTTTCTCCATATCTGGATACCACCTTGATATTAATCTTTTTGATTGCCGCGGACATAATTTTCCGCCATGCCGCAGGAAAAATGGAAGATAGGCCTGTCAGCGCGGCGTATGTGCATGGGACAGTGTTTAAGCCCTTTCGGGACATAGACGATGCAACTTTCGGTGAGAGTAAGCTTTTCATCTTCAATCCAGAACTCTACCTCTCCGTTCAGGGCCTTCGGGTTTTCAGGGTCCATGCCAATATAGGCCAATACCTCGTCAAATTCGTGGGTATGAGTCTTTGGGGAGTACTGTGTGGGTTTGTGAAACCAGTTGCACTCCATGTAGAAGGCGCCTTTTATAATGCTGTCGTCCATCCAGAGGAGAGGGGTCATTACATCAGGTTCGTCCATTACTTCATGATTTTTTGGTGTCGGCTTTGGCTGTGTGATGATGTATTTGTCAAATTTAGAGCTCATACTTTTTTCATCCTTTTTTTATAATATTTCAAAAGTTATCAGGAAAATCTTTAACATTTTATCGTACTAAGTAGATTTCCTCCTCTTCTCAGGGGGAGGACAGGAGGGGGTCTGGAGAGATCAATATGTTTGTACCAAGCCCGGAAGACCCCACCTTAATCCTCCCCTCGAAGGGGAGGAGACACTTAAAACATCGATCCCTTGAATCCTTATTGTAGATCAAGCTATTTTGGTGTTGATCCTTGACATAAAAAATTTTATCAACCTGCGGTGATTCCCCCGTCCACAGAGATTGCCTGGCCGGTTATAAAGGAGGCGTCCTCCGAACAGAGCCACAGCGTCGTGTTTGCTATCTCTTCTGTTTTTGCGATCCTGCCCATCGGGATACCTTGTTCCAGCCCCTGCTCGGGATTGCAGGACCTTATGTTTTCCAGCAGAAGTGTACCGTCCGTTGGGCCAGGACAGACGACGTTGATGCGGATGCCTTTCTCTGCATATTCAAGTGCTGCCGTCTTGGTCAGCCCTATAAGGCCGGCCTTGCTGGCAGCGTAAGCGCCGAAGTTGGGGATAAATTTCAGGCCGCCTATGGACGCGGTGTTTACAATTGAGCCGCCATGCCCCTGTCTGAGCATCTGGCGGATCTCGTGCTTCATGCAGAAAAAGGCGCCCTTGAGGTTGATGTCAATGGTCTTGTCCCAGATCTCTTCAGTCAGGTCCACAACCGGAAGCACCGGGACGCGCTTTCCGTCGGGGCCGACGCCCGCGTTATTAAAGGCGAAGTCCAGCCTGCCGAAGGCCTCTACGGTCCTTGAGACGAGCTCTTCAACCTCCTGCTCCACAGCAACATTGCATTTGATAAAGATGCCCTCTCCACCGGCCTTGCGGATGATGCCCACGGTCTCTTCCGCGCCTGAAATATTTTTATCGGTGGTGACAACAACCTTTGCGCCTTCCCTTGCAAAGGCAATGGCGGTTGTCCTGCCTATGCCTGATGCGCCTCCTGTAACAATTACTGTCTTTCCTGCTATTCCTCTTGCCATAAAGACTCTCCCTCTTAGAAACCTGTTATTTCTTTTTCAATTCCGGATATAATCTCTCAGCGCACTCCGGACAGATACTGTGAGTAAAATCAGCCTCAGAGCGGTGACTGATATTATCTGTATTATTTCTGGCCTTCACCTGAAAGAATCTCAGAAAATGATCTTGGATTCAATATGGGAATATCCTGAAATTTTTTTAACACAAGCAGATCCTTGTCACCTGTGATGATATAGTCTGCTTTGGACGCTGCTGCCAGTTCAAGAATTTTGATATCATCGGGATCGCGGCAGGTCGCATGAGCTAAAGGCGCCGGATTAACCATTACCGCAAATTCATTCAATAGCGTAACGACCTGTTCAATTATATTTTTTGGGAGTTTGATCTTGGAATGAAGATTTCTGATAATTTCTGCCAATAAATCTTCAGATAATATTATCTCATGCTTTGTTAAGCACACTTCAAGAATGGATTCACAAAGCCCCCGGGCTGCAAAGGCAGCGATTATGACATTGGCGTCCAGGACTACCTTCATGAAATAGCCTTAAACACGTCTTCATCGGTCAGGAAACCCTGCGCTTCAGCAAAGGGCAGGGATTTTTTTCGCAGCGAACGGAATTTTTCGACTGCTACATACCGCCTGATTGATTCCCGTACAATATCACTCACGGGTTTGTCCTGTTCCCGGCTGATCTTTTGTAAATCTGATCTTAAATCTTCTGATAATCTAATGGTTAATGTGTTCATGGTAAGACATTGTAGCACAGGTGTAATGCCAGTCAAGGATCTTTTATAGTTTGTAATCACAAGTGGTTTTTAATCGCGATTTGACAGAAGCCCTGATGTATTTAAAGCCTGTGTCCTTTTTGCTTTTATATGTTTTCTTTAACTCTGTATTTCACGATTCTTTTTATCAAAGCTATAGGCATTGGCTTATCCAACGGAAACTGAACGGAACCCTTTGCGCTTTTATATTCCTTTAATTCGTCCTTAAATGCAGCGATCCCGCTCGATATCGGATAAAAGCCGATGTGGTTTTTAAAGGCTGCAAAATGGACCAGATTGCCGTTCAGATAAAATGTGGGGATTTGATAACTGATTTTCTCTATCGCGTCCGGCGCTGTTGCCTTTATAGCAGCAGCGTAGGTCGGGTTAAGGTACGAAACCCGACATCTAATCCTTTTTCATTCCATTCCAATATCCGAAGCAAGTTGAATGGAAGTTAATGAACCCCATTCATGTTCATAGATATCTTTTTCCACATACCTATGAAAACTTGAATATTCCCAATCTTTCGGAGCTTGTACCAGCCCGTGTTTTACCGGATTGTAATGAATGTATTCCACGTGACTTATGAAATCTTTTTCATCCCGAATAAAATGCTCCCAAAATCTCGGCTGCCATATAGCCCGCTCTTTCTTTCTGCGCTGAGACTCCTTCAATTCATGATGCAGGTGCTCGCAATGGTGGCTGAAAAAACCTTTTATTAAACGCCAGCGGGTTGAGAAATCATGATCATCCTTCGGTAGCGTCCAAATACAATGAATATGCTCTGGCAATAAGACAAACGCATCAATTGTAAAAGGATGCCTTTGTTTTACATACTGAATACTTTTCCGTAAAAGCTCAATATTTTTAGGAGTATTGAACAGTTTCTCCCGCTTGTAGGTGACGATGGTGAAGAAAAATCGCCCACCTTTTATATGAGTTCGCCGGTATTCCATATCACGGATTATAATTTTGTCCTTCTAAATTGTCGGGTTTCGTTCCTCAACCCGACCTACGAGGCTATCTCCGAGAGAAGGGGAACGAATAGAGCAACTGCTCCAAGAAAACCTGTAGTAAAGATCAAGACCCAATCTGATGTAGTCATACAAACCTCCATAATTTGTCTCCGCCTAACGAAAAAATCCGCCGGTGCGTAGCGATCGGCTGAATTGAGTGGTTGGGAGATTTTCAAAAATAGCAAATTTATAAATCAGTTTCCCAACCAGACATTTGGTATATATTTCTTACGCGTTTTTTTACCCTGCTCTGATATGTTGCTAATATAGGGGTCACCAACTACATTCAGTAAGTGTATTTTAGGCTCTAATTCATTGCTAAAATCAATCGTCCCAGTAATATCTGCATTTCCATATTTATCATTTAGCGGGCGACATTTAATTCTGTGAACATTTTTTATAACAATTGTCTTTTCAAGGATTTCAAAAAGATATGGTTCAGCGTAAATCACGCCACCAATTGGATTAAACGTTACTAATTGAAGTGTATTGTTGGAATACTCTAATTTGCCCATGATATAATCATCTTTATTAATTGTGACCGCGATTGTAATACTGTAATTGGAATCAGAATTAAGAGTATTTGCTGGCCATGCCTGAGTGGCGAATAGGGAAAAGATTACTAAACAAATAATACCCGGAACATTCTTTATTTTCATCGATACTCCTCCCCACGCCTGGGTCACCCAAAACCCGCAGGTCGGGCGATTGGATGCACCCGGTAGTTATGCGTTATTCCTTTAACTTCTTTCCGAAAGAAGGACATTTGGCTTCACCACCCACGACCGATACGATGCCGAATTTAGAACCGCACCCGCTTATAAATACTGGTGTCAGGCACTGACATTGACATTTAACAACGTCATCATTTACACTGCTCAGACAGATGTACCTTCTTGGTTAAATTTCACCTTCAAAGCTCATGGGGCCACTTTTCCTGAGCAGCGCATTCATGGTGAAGGTTATTAAGTATTCCTGAAGCTGTATCGTAAAGAACATTGCTGGTAACAGCATGATTATGCTCGTAAGTAATGCTCCCATTAATGTGTGTCACCTCGTTAATGAGTGGAAACACAGTATTGTGCACCGCATCGCATCTGGCGTAGCGATACAGCTGCTCAGCTAATGAGAACAGGGGCAAGTGTTTGCGGAAGTTCACTTCGTCGAAGCCTGGGATCATAGCTGCGATAACTTGAGCTTCGAGGATAGCCTGTCCAACATACCTGGTTTTTAACTTCAACTCTTCCTCTGAGCCGTAAATTCTTTCCAGTGCAGTAACAATTTCGGTATGTTGTTTCAATGTCTTGTACTTTCCGTTATCACGTAACTTCGAACGCGGCCACTGGAACAGGAAAAGCAGGTCAACTTGCTCATAAAACTCGCGCTTCCCCGAATACTCAAGTACCATCCGGACGTACGCATCTCCATCTTGCTTGGAAGGGTAGCGAAGCGATGCGAATGCCCCGATATAGCAACTTAGGATTAGCCAACCCTCCAAGTGGAAGTGTGCTGTATCTAATAGCTCTCGGGCCTTCGATAAATCAGACTGCCAACGTTTGAAGTAAGCCTCAATGAACTGCAACTTTGCACTCATACTACTACCTTTTAGACCTAGCAATTGCTTGTTTGTCAGCTTAGTAATCTAACTGCTCCCATTTACACGTTTGGCCTCATGTTCAAGATCCATAGTTTCTCATATTCATTTGTAGAACGACGCAATCAACCGGATGGCCTGGAACGCGGCAGCATGGAAGGCCAGGCCGAGTTAAATTGCAGGTTATGCAATCCTTAAGTGTAATCACTGGATTGCTTTTAGTGCAGCAATGAGCTCTGGAACAACTTCCCGGACAAAATCAATTCTTGGTTTACTTACCTCTTTCGCATGTATCGCAGGAGATGCTGCTGCATATACATCTCGTATGACACTTATGAGTTCATGGGGGATGAAACCTTCATTTGCTAGATCTGTAGCCATTCTTGAAATACTCAGTGGACGAGTGAATATTTCTGATGACATTCTTTGGTCCCAGATTCTACTAATTTCTCGCTCAATCACATATCGTGCCTTGAACAAGAATAATGTGTTCTCTGGAATTTCTATAAGGGTCTCGTCTTTTTGTGGAACAACACCATATTTTTTGAGGGTATCGTCAAGGATTCTTCTAAAACGCTCCTCAATGGCTGGTAGCTGAGCATCAGGTGGTGCACTAGGCATATTGATTGTAGGGCTGAACTGAGTTTTCACATCAATAGTATTACGAATATCTGTACGTAAACCATCAACCTCCCTTTTTAATTCACTTATGTCCTGTTTCAACTTGATTCCGAAAATATCAACCTCTTGGAAAATAGGCACCAAGAAGAGAGCTACCCATATTAATAATAAAAAAATATCTCCAAAGCTGCCTTGACCAGTTACTAAGGCATCATGCCGGTGCAAAATGACATAGGAGATTGCTCCCAATAAAACAAGCCACCATATTATCCTAAACCAGTTCGGAAGCTTCATTTATTTCCCCTCATTTATATTGCAATGCCGCGTGTCAGGGGCACGCGGTCTTTGCGTGTCCATTGCACACGCAGGTTATGCAAATATTACTTATTTAATTAAGCCGTGAAAAATACCACCTAAAAATATCATTACAGCAAATGGTATCATTGCAATAATAAAGACAATTATCCAGAAAAGGAAAGGCCTCCTTTTCTCTAAAATTATTGGCATATTCTTTACAACAAAACGCTCTAGACCGATCCAGCCTTTAAAAAATAGAAGTGCACCTGAGAACAATGAAACAGCAATAATAAACTTTGAATCTGTTTTTTTGCCTACTGCATATATAGCTGCTGAAATAGTGACCCACTCAAGCCAGGTGAACCAAATCTTATCAAATTCAATTTCTATTAATTTTCTAAAAATATCAATTACTTTATCCACAGCTTTATCAAATTTTTTATCAATATCTATCATAGCTAATTCGAAACATAACGAAAAACTAACGAGCACGCGGTGCGTGCCACATAAGGTTAATAATGTATGATACCACGCGAGCCTTTACAGATTGATTCGGCGATATAGTAGCGCGTCCATGTTGGACGATTCAGCGCTCATGATTTACGAATAACCCTGAAAAACGTGATGCCTAAAAAAAGACCGACCTGCCCGAGAATGATCCCCAGCCCGCCGAGCCGGAGCAAAGTAAGGAGCAATAGCGAAATAACAACCGACAACACGATCCAGAGAACCGCTGAGCTGCCATCATACTTTGCCGCCCGATAGAAGAAAATCGCAGACGCAATTATTACTACCGTCGTATATGAATCGATCCCCATAATATGATTGGTGTCGCCTCCGTCCAACGGTTGAGCTGTGCCGCCTGGCTTTTTGGGTCGGCACAAGTGAAGAGTTATGCCATTCAGACTAGATGCTGTATTTTAAAATATTTGGCAACTTGATCCAAAGCCAATAAATATGTTCTGGATATACTGATATTCGATTAAAAGATTTTATCTTAGCTGGATTAAAAACTTCCGACCATTCCTTTTCTAAGCTTCCACCATAACAAGCAGCTAAATAAACAAATTTTAAATTTTTTCCTACTCCAATACTTTTAATCTGATCAGGTCCATAAAAAAATACTTTATCGTGCGTTTCATTGTAAAAACGAAAATGACCGGCATATTCTTCTCCATATGAACCATAACCATGCACTGCTAAAAAGATGAATGATGCATTTGAAAGAGCTTCTTTAAGACTTTCATGAGAAATTGGTTCAATGGAGACATTTCCAACTCCCCATTTGCTTTGAGCAGCAAGTTGGACACGATAAAATCCTAATGTGAAAACCCATTTGGGGACGAATCCCATATCATCATATAGCATATATCCTTTTGCTGGTTTTTGAGGATTTATAGACATATTTAAGGAGTGTACTGAGATTAATACAGCAATAAGAATCATTAATAAGAAAGAAATATGAATAAAATAAGAAACAGAAAGCATCCTTCCAACTTGGTTAAGTTTAGATACAAAAAAAATTTTGATATTTTTCCCGAATAAAGAACCAATAACATGAATCAACCACAAAATAAGTCCAAAAAGAAGCACAAAAATAATGCTAGGTAATATGAAAGTCTCGGTCTCCAAACTTTGAGGGGAATATTTTGCAAATGAAATTAATCCGATGACCCAAATGAAAAGTGCAATTATGAAACAGCAAATGGAGATAAAAGATATGGTCAAAGCGTTGCAATAGTGCTCATGTAAAATTGACTTTTTAAATTTTTCAGATAAACGAGATGGAGGAAAAATTGTAAATCCAAGGTAAAACAAAAATACAATTAATCGATTTCCTAAACTCATTTTTCAAACACCTTTAAATGGCAAATAACAAGTTATTATACAGGTCTGTATATCACCATAAATTGGAGTGATATACAGAAAGATCACAATTTTTCTATTGGTGCAGTTGAGGTTAATAGCAAATGAAAATTCTTTCTTAAAAATATTGATATATCAGGTCGAAGGGCTCAAAGACCTTCGTAACTTGTTTGCAAATCATGAAGTGAAACATTGGTTGGCAGCTAAGATGTTGGCAAATATTGCACAGATGGGGTAAAATGGCAAGAAAGTTATTTATAGACCAGATACCTGTAAGAAATGTATGATGGGTTCAGGGACTCAACGGGCCCATGGGTCGAAGGGTAAGCTGGAATGGAAATGAATGCCCTCATTCATCAGGTTGGCCGGATGGAGGTCCAGAAAATGTGGAAATCGTCGATTATCACTGAGGAGGGTCTATTTTAAAAAAGCTCGAACCAATTACACCGGGTGAAATCCTGTTGGAAGAATTCCTAAAACCTATGGAACTTAGCCAGTAGCATTGAGCAAATCCTTCTCTGCAGAATCATGGAGATCGATTTTCATCTAATCTGATCCTTGATTCTTTTTTTAATCCGGTCAAAAGATGAAAAGGTTGCCTTGCCTTCGTTTATCTGTTTTTCTCTTGCTTCTAAAACATCCTGGTGCCATATCGGCGATGGGATAGATTCAGGATCACGACATAAATCATCCCATAGCCTTTCTATCATTGCTATCTTATCTAATTTTGACATTTTATCTAAAGGTAATGAAATCTCCATGCCAGTCTCCTTTTTGTCGGAAATACCGAGTGTTAACTATAAATAATCTTCAATTTATTTTCAATAAAGAATTCCCAATCCCTTCGATTGATAATCTCAGCCAATGTGGCTATAAGCGATAGACTCACTTCAGTCTACTTATTTTCTTTTTCTTTGGTTTTTGCGTATTTTCTCCAACTCTGTATTTCACGATGCTCTTTATTAAAGCTATCGGCATTGGCTTATCCAACGGAAACTGAACGGAACCTTTTGCGCTTTTGTATTCCTTTAATTCGTCCTTAAATGCAGCGATCCCGCTCGATGTCGGATAAAATCCTATGTGGTTTTTAAAGGCTGCAAAATGGATCAGATTGCCGTTCAGATAAAACGTGGGGATGTGATAACTTATTTTTTCGATCGCGTCCGGCGCTGTTGCCTTTATCGCGGCCCTTACCTCCTTCAACAGTTTTTGTATCTCAGGGGGGAAACTGCGGATGTATTCGTCAATGGAAGCAAATTCTCTTCTCGACCTTTTCAATTTATTCTCCTGCGTGCCCCTTCACCGTTACACCCATTGAATTTTATCGATTGTCATTTTGCTCTGAACATCACCGGTATTCGGCACTCCCTCAGGCTCAATGAGGAGCGCTTTGTATCCGTTTTCCGAGGAAGGCTTATGCTCAACGCCTTTCGGGATCACAATCATCTCTCCGGCGTTTATTTCAACTTTTCTGTCCCGGAAGTTCATTACCAGTGTGCCCTCCAGGATGATGAATGTCTCATCCGTGTCAGGGTGGGTGTGCCAGACAAAGTCGCCTTTGAATTTGACGATCTTGAATTCATAATCATTCATCCTGGCGATCAACCCTACCGCATAGTCGCCAACCGAAAGTTTCCCAAATTTGTCAGAAAGATTGATTTTTTCAGGATTCATTCTTTAACCTCGCATGAGTATAACGTAGAGCTAAGCCGACCGCTGGAGCGTAGCGGAAGCGGGTCGGCTTGAGCGATTTGTTGGAGGGCCTCAGCCTTGGATCGAATCCCATGTGTCTCTCCATTTTCCACGGAACCACGTAAGCTGACCCATCCTCGTCGCGGGCGTGAAGAAGGAAACTCCTGTTGGGGGTTGCCCGGATCTATCTGATCCATAGCGGTGCTTCTCCTCGGGCTTCCAATCAAGATCGTTCCCAGGCAAGACCCCGAAGGCCTGCTTCACCGCGTCTTTGTCAACTGCTTCAGATCCTAACCACGACACATCCGTTGACGGGACGCGTTTCAGCAACGTCTCAACCAGTTTCGGCAATTCGTGGGTGCCTGGAGGCGATTCGACGCCCGCCTTAAGGATGCAAGCTTTAAGGAAAAGCTCCTCCGCGTGATGAACTAGATATTCGCATACCGCAGCCTTGGGCCACTGAAGCTCCGCGCCCGAATCACCCGCATCCTCACAGCACAGCATGGCGGCTTCGAGATACGCAAGGCTCAATTGCCTGAATTGCTCGGGACGCGTTAAGTTCTTGAACCCGTCCGAGGAAACCCAGACGCCGGGCCATCGGTCATCGACCGGGAAGGGCAACAGCGTGATGTTCACTGCCTTCCCGTCCACGACCTGATACGATTCAACCTGCCTCGTGTCGACGCCTTCAGGGAACTGCACATCTTCTCGTGGATTCATGGATTGGCCCTTCAACAAGTGATTATACAGATCTGGATATCACCACAAATAGGAGTGATATACAGGAAGATCACAATTTTTCTATTGGTGCCGTTGAACTTAAAAGCTTTTTTGATTTTTTTCTTAAAATAATTTTATATTATGTCGAAGGGCTCAAAGACCTTCGTAACTTGTTTGCAAATCATGAAGTGAAACTTAGGTTGGCAGCTAAGATGTCGGCAAATATTGCACAGATGGGGTGAAATGGCAAGCAGGATATTTAAAATCCAGATACCCATAAGGCTGGTATCTGGAGGGTCCAAGGATTCACCCGCCTTCACTTTTAGAGCTTCAGCGCGACACGAGGGGGTGAGGGTTCGAATGGTAGGTGGGAAAAAGCTGGAATGATCTTATTTGTTGTCAGATTGGCCGGATTTCTAATGAATATCCAATTGTATCTTAATAGCTTCCTCTATTTTGTGCATATCCTCTTTAGAAATGGCACCGGCTCGTTGGAAAAGCCTTTCCTTACTCACAGTGGCTAACTGATCTGCCATAGCCTTGCTTTCTTTCCCTTCAAAGATGACTACTGCTTCGCTGGGGTAGCGGCGATCTATATTACTGGTTAGCGGAACGACCTGAACCCGGTTAAGGAATTTGTTAGATGCGTCATTGCTGACAATTACGGCAGGCCGCTTCTTCCTGATCTCGCCGCCGATTGAAGGATCAAAGTTGACCCACCACACCTCACGCCTTTTCATGAGTTATATCCTTGAAGGTAACCTCGGCCCACTCCATGGCCTCTTTCTCTCTCTTCCTGTCTTTGGCCATTTCAGCATAGGCCGACTCGAGATTAGGCCTTACTACATGTGGCCGGACCAATTCCTGAACGAATTTGCTTATTTTGCGCGGACCAATTGTCTTGTGCAGACCCTCATAAACTGCTTCATCTACTGTTATGGTTAATTTCTTCTGCATCGCAGCCTCCTTATACGTGTACTATACGTGTAGCACGAAGCGATGTCAACAATAAACCTGGCCGGCAACAGAAGGAGATATTTTGCTTAAGGTTAAAGGCTTCGCATTAGCCGGGGACATTCAACTACGCATTAATGCCTATGGTGTTATTAATCTCACGGTTGGAAAGTATGTACGATATCTGGCAGCATCTCTTGTCAGCAGGTCCAGTTCCAGCACAGCCGCTTGTGCGCCAATAAAAAAATCCGGCAATGGAGTCTTTTTAATCCCTTCTCTTTTCTTATATTTAATGAAGGCTTTCCCGGCCAGGAAGAGAGCTTCCTTCGGAATCTCAAGCAACTGAAATCCTGCCTTGCTGATTGCAGATTCCAGGTCCTCAATAAAATTGAATCCGATTGATATTTCCGAATAAATTATTGAATTGATATATAGTGTCGTGTGATAGCTGTATTCATCCAGTTTGGCTTCAGACCAATCAGCCCATTTAAAGTCATTGAGAAAAATATCCAGAATGACATTCGAATCAACGAGAACTCCTTTCATTTGCCTCCTCGTGTGAGAGCCATTATTTCATCTGTTGTCATTTTTACATTGGCTGCTCCCCGCAGTTTACCGAACCTGAAAGATTTTTTCGTCTGTCCTTCCCGCTTCATCAGATAAATTCGGTTTTTTTCTTCTATAAAATCAATTTCAACGGCAGGCGTTATTCCCAATTTCTCACGAATTTCCTGCGGAATCGTAACCTGTCCTTTTGTTGTGACCCTCATGATTTTTCCTCCGGTAATAAGTAATACCGGTAATAGTAATACTCTAAAAATATTTTGTCAATCATGTTGAAGGGAACATCCCCCTCTACAAACTTTTTGTTCTCCCACCTGGAAGCAAAGACATCTTCTTGTTATTTAAAAAGGGGCATGAACAATTTGATCTTTGAGATTGAATCAGAGGAGGTGTTTACTGCGGGAAATGAGGCGCTGCCGGTCGATTGTTCATCAGGAAAGGAATGTTGTGCGGTTGATTTTGTGATGCTGTTTTTCGAGGGCTCAGGCTCTATCATGCCGAGCCTTGCTTTCAGTCTGTTGTTTTCTACTGTGAGATGATCAATTTCGTTTAGTAAAAGCCTGTATTTTTTAAACAGCTCTCTGTAATTCATATCAGTGTAATTAAATAGGGAAATGGATTTCTTGCCTGACTTGCTTTTCTTTCTTTTATATCTTTTGTCGGTCCTGTAATATTACTCTATCCGCCGATAAAAACTATATTTATTGGATTTCCTTTTCGGCCCATATCATGACAGCTTCAGCATGTTCTATTGCGTTATAATATTCTTCTACGCTCACAGGCTCGCTGAATCCGGGATATCTCGCCTCCCATGCAAAGCTGGTGAGGATTATGGAATCATCGATTCCTTGAGGCACTACAAGCCCTTTTTGTTTAAGACCCCTCAACAGTTCCTCCAAATCATGGGTGTACCTGAATATCCACCCGTGATGCTGGTAAACCGCCTTTATTGCCTTTTCTGCCGCTTGTTGGGCATGGAAGCATAAGTCCTCATAAAAAGCTCCTTCAGGCAACGGCTGTCGCGCTAAGATTAAGTCGCTCTTCGCACGGGCCAGCCAATCCTGCGGTGACCCGGGCATAGGTCTACCCGGCGGCATAATAGATCTCCCTGCCTTGATTAAGTGCCGGATAAATAACCAGGGAAGGATTATCGCCGAACAAACGGACATCAGTCTCTGTAGCCACCACCACATCCTTAGCGAATCCGATCCCACCTAGGCTCTTATAAACGGCTTGAGCGGTCTGCCTACGATGGCTGCCGTCACGCACTACTATCAGGAGATCGAGATCACTATCCGGTCCCATTGATCCTCGTGCCGCTGAACCGAACAGTATTATGCGCAGCGGGTCGACCGCCTCAACGGTCCGTTTAACCAGCTCATCCAACAGGTCTTGCTCCGGTTTATCCTTATATGAATCATTTTTCTTAATCACATCCATAATGATTAATCCTCTTTTAGGTGCACTCATACAACAATTTCATCTGAACTATAATAGGATATCATAAAAAAATATCTTCACATCATCTTCGATAAGCCTGCCATTCTTCCTGATGCTTCACAGATTATCGTTATAATATCTTATAAAATCAATAAAATCGAGCAATAAAATAAATGTGAATTATCATAAATTAATGCACTTCAATATACCAATCGGCAACTTATTTTTATATTTTGAAGTGCCTAATACCATAATTACATGGCAAGATTCAACAACCCTTGTCTTCGCAATCTACAACCCGATCAGGTTCAAAAACCAAAAACTCATCGGGAGAAATCGGATGCCGTTCATACCCTTGGCGATGCTTTTGCTCTTGTTGCTCAAGACTATAACGGGCAAGTGCGTCACGAAGCGCCTTTCTTGCGAAAGCAGAGCGGGTTGTGCAGAGTTCCTTTGAAACACGGTCGACCGCTTTGACAAGATTATCATCAAGGGTCATTTGGATGGTTCTCATATTACACCTCTATAATGTGGTATTTTATAGCTATACTAATCCACATGTCAGGTTTTGTCGAATGTATCTATCCGGTTGGCCGGTTGCTCCTGGGGATTTTCAAACCAGCGGAAATAGTTTACCGTGCCTGAAACGCCTTCACGAATGAGCGCTTCCTTCTGGCTGTCGTTGAGATCGAAATCCGTTGTGCTGATATCCAGGGTGCTGATATAGATGGTCCTGTGCCAGTCGTCGCTGTGAAGGTGCTGGTTTTCCTGGACGCTGGTCAGTGCGCTGATCAATGCCCTGGCATACCCTGTGAAATTCTTGATCTGTTTAGAACGGGGGTTTTCATTATATCGATACAGGGCAATCTCCTCGGCGGTGTCCAGTCGCATTCCAAGAGTTTGCCGGTTATAAACGTATGGGCTGCGGCCCGGTCTGTCGAGAAGGAAAACGGCATTCTCCTTGTTGTAATAGTCTGTCCTGCGGGCGGCGTAGGCCTCATTCGCCATATCGATGTATCTCTCGCGGTCGAAGAGCTTGATGGGGTAGTTGAGCATGCAGCCGCCGTCAACATAAACGTCATTGTCTTTGTTGTAACGCACTGCCGCAAAAAATAGAGGGATGGACATGCTGATCCGCACGGCTGAGGCAAGCGGCATGTCCGGTTGCCGTTCCACGGAGAAGACCTCGGAATAACAGGTCGAAAGATTGGTCCCTGTCATGTAGAGCCCCGGCAGGCCGGCCTTTTCCAGATCTCTGAATGTTGAGGTCTCCTTGCCCAGTTTCTTTCGGATCAATCCGCCGATCCAGCCTGTGAAGAAGTCGCCTTTATACCAGCCGAAATCCCTGGCAAGACGGCGGATGTCGCGGATAACGCCGAATGAATCGTCCATGAATTTCCTGAAATCCGTGGAGCCAAGGATGTCTCGCTGCTCGGCAATGGTATAACCCAGGGCAAACAGCAGGGCGTTGATTGCGCCGGCGCTGGTTCCACCGACGCGTATAATGTCTTTCAGCAGCCGGCGATGTTCCAGGATCTGCATCGCACCGATGTAGGCGATTCCCTTGACTCCGCCGCCTTCAAAAATGAGATTTCGGAATTGAGTTGTCATACCGGGCCTCCTCTCCTTTCACAGCACACAGCTATTATTGGGAAATATTGTTTGATATAACTGCCTTCCGGCTGACACGGATTATCACTATTACCTGAGCCTGAGACAGACAGGGATATGGAATGCCAGGCTATGGTTCGGCTTCCGTGATAATTACAGTAACGCCAGCAAAGGCACTGCGTGAGAAATTATGGTCTCAACGGTTTCAAATACCGGCCTTAGTTTTTCGCTCCACCTGGAAAGATGGGATTTGTTAGATGACCATGTTTCCGAAATATCCTTTGCCGCTTCTGTTAAATATTTTTGAAAATCCTCATAATCTTTTTGTGCCCTGTCCCGTAAAACCTTCATTAGATATTCATGGATTGCAACAACCTCCCCGTATCCTTCCTCCCATGGGTCAGTCCTCATGATTTGTTCGAATAATTTATGAAGGCGCTCTGAAAGATTTTTGATCTCCGGATCCATGATTATTCCTCCTTGCCGCCGGTCTTTGTTAATTCCGACAATGTGTCGATTACTGCTTCAATTCTTGAGTTCCTATCAACAGCTTCTGAAATATAGGAGTTGGCAAACCTGATAGCATTTGTTATCTCTTCAAATCTCGCCAGGATTTTTTCGGGTTGCTCGACTTGTTCCAGAACCTTGTCGAGCTGCCCTATCACTACAGGGAAGCCTTTTGAAAAATCTTCTATTGATTTTCGCTGCTTTTCATCAAGTCCGTTTTGATCAATAGTTGATAGGTATGAATTGATAAGTACAAGCAATTTTTCCGCGGAATTTGCCGCTGCGATAGCCGCCTCCCACTCGGCCACGGTAACTGCCGATTGGTTGTCAACTGCATTTGCCGATAGTTCGACTAATTTTGGAACATTGCTTGGTATGGTTGCGCAGCCTGTCAAGAGAGCTACTGAAAGGGTTAATGCTGATTTAGCAAAAAAATTCATATCACCTCCTTGTTATTTTGGGTAAGCGGTATTAAGCCTCATTAACCGTGAAAAATATTTCTTAAAGCAGGACATTTCTGCTCCGCCAGTAAAGGATACATTTAAGCCATTCATCGTCTTCCAGCGCATCGATAATGACCTGCAACGGTCTGGCCTTCCCATCAGGCGATGGAATGATTTGCAGAAGGTTTTCCTCTTCCACGGCGGCCTTGCCTTCAGCAAGCATTCTGGCATCCCGCTCCTTTGACAATCTGAGGGCCTGCATCAGGTCAGTGGCGGTTCGTATGCCGTATCGTTGAAGAATCTTCTGTGAGCTTTGTTTATCTTCTGTGCAACTGGAATAGGTATGCATATACAGGATGGCCTGATCCACCCAGTCGATAAGGACCTGAACCGGGATTCGTGTTCTCAGGATAAGGTCAACAAGGTCATGATGGGCAAGATTTTCTATGTTCTCTATTCCTTCTTCCATCAACCTTGCCCTATGATACAGGTTAATTCCTTCAAGCTTTGTCAAGGGGTGCTCCTCCTCAAATCCCCCTGCCTGTCCAGAAAGTCGACGAATGACCCCTCCGCCTATCTTGATATATTCCTGAACAAACACCAGCCATGTCTCAGGAAGAATTCCGATAAAAAATGCCATTGCTATTAAAATCCATTCGGGCTCCTTTAGATCAGTCTTTTTAATAACTGCCATCAGAAACCATACTAGAATAAGGGTCACCAATATGCGGACTGAGATGTGACTGTAGGCCTTGGGCCGGAGATCTGATCGAACATACCGTCTGAAGACCATGTTGAGACCAAAAAAATACGCACCCAGAAATGCATAGCTCAGGGGCGATGGGAGAGGCATCAGCAGGTTGAGAAGTGAAAGACCTAAATCTCCGTCTGGATTGGAAAAAGTATCGATCACGGGAAGTGTGAGCACCCAGCCTATACTAATCAAAAGCGTTCCTACCAGAATCGGGATACGCGTGTCGTTCAACAGGCGGCCGCCTATCTCGTTTTCGTTGCCGTAAATCTCTTCCACACGGTTCTGGTACCGGGCCTTGACATCGTCGATGGTTTTAAAGTCCGGGCTCAAGTGCATGACTTGATGATAAAACTCCAACCGAAGCGTGGACATCAGTTGCCGGTCGAACAGGAAAAAAAGCAGGGCAGGCAGGAGAGATGCAATCATGATAAGGAGCAGTTGGCTGATCCTGACCAGGAGTCCAAATGAAAAGATCTCCATATCTGAAGGATTAAGAAGGGTTGTGCCGTTTCCGAATAAATATATGATGGCAGCAGGCATTCCGCAACCGATCCCTAATACGATCAGTAGGCTCAGGTATTGATTGACGATCGGCATCAGCGGCCGTTTCTTTTCTTTACCTCTGGAAAGCAAGGCGCCCAGCAAAGGAATAAAGAAGAAACCTGCGACAAAAACAGCCCAATATAGGTGGCTTTCACGAAATGCTTTGACTGTAAGGCCAAGGATTAAACCAAGTATCAGCCACCAGAAGTCGATGCCGATAGCAGCCATCAACGGAGTCAATCGATCCCGATCCTTCACGTCCAGGACCCTATCCTTTTCCATAATTTTAATCTCATCCAGCTTGAATTCATCTTCAAGTTCCTTATTTTCAATGCGCATTTCCCCCAAAGGAGGAATCGTCAAGGAACCGCCGTCTTTTCGTTCAAGCTTAAGGGGACTCGATGTTTGGTTGGACATTATTTTCATAGCTAAAGGCCTCCGAATAAATTGTTAATGCCTGCGCCTTGTCGGTGCGCTTATTAAAGCTATAAAATCAATGTTGTAGTGAGCTTGTTCTTTTTGCTCTGCGTTGGGAAAACTACTTGTTTATATTATCAAATTACTTTTAATGTAAGGTCAAATGTCTATTGAACTTTCGCAACTCGAATACAGTTCTGAAGTGAAAATTAGATTGGCAGCTAAGATGGTGGTAAATATTGCACAGCTGGTGTAAAATAACAAGAATATTTTTTGAACAGCAACTACCGATTAGAACCGCCAGCTTTAGTGCTTCGATTCGTAAATACAGTCGATACTTCAGCGAAATAGGATGCATGAAACACTCACTCAGCACAAAGTCCTGAGTAAAAAAATTCGTTATCGAATTTATGAATCGATGGACTTAGGGCGCCTGGGTTGCAGGGTGCAGCGGTTCGAGGGTATTTATTTTAATGGTGCCCCCTTGACAAAATGGAAATGAGGGCATAAAAGTTCTGCCTTGTCCTAAAATGACAATTTGTGGATAGGGGTGAGAACCCGAATCAAGATTAATGCAACATGAACGTCGAACATTCAACATCGAACATTGAATGATGAATAATTTTCAAGGATCCTCATTAACGAGGTATATATGAAACTCAGGGTAAAAGACGCAGCGGAACTTTTGCAGGTTTCGGAAAAGACTATATATCGCTGGATAGCGCAGGAAAAGCTTCCCATGCACCAGGTCAGCGGACAGTACAGGTTTAACCGGGCCGAGCTCCTGGAGTGGGCCACATCAAAAAGCATTCCCATGTCGCCCAAGATTATGGAGGAACCGGAGGATGCATTTATTCCTTCCCTGGAAGAGGCGTTGCGTTCCGGCGGCGTCCACTATCGTGTCGGCGGCAAAGACAAGGTCTCAGTGCTTCGCAGCGTCGTTAACATCCTCGCGCTGCCGGAAGAGGTTGACAGGGAGTTCCTGTTCCAGGTCCTCCTTGCCCGAGAGTCCCTGGGGTCAACGGCAGTAGGGGACGGCATAGCCATCCCCCATGTCCGCAATCCCATTACGCTCCATGTCACGAAGCCCCTTATGGCCCTCTGCTTTCTTGAGACGCCCATCGATTTCCAGGCAATAGACGGGAAGCCGGTGCACACCCTTTTTACCATCGTAAGCCCGACCATCAGGGCCCATCTGAATCTCCTTTCAAAGCTTTCAATGGGCCTCAGAAATCCTTCCTTCGCGGGGGCGATCGCAGGGGTAGGTTCGAGGGAGGAGATCTTTCAGGAGGCAGGCAGGCTTGATGCAAGCCTCAGCACAGGTGCACAGCAAAAGGAGGAACAGGCGTCATGACCATGGGACTGATGCTGGCATCCCTTGCAATCCTTTTTTCAGGAGGCATTGCGGCTGCATTCGCAAACGGGCCGGGAAAGGCCGCCTCCCGCATCGGGGCTGCATCATGCGTCGCGGGGGCAGTGCTGGCCGTCATCGCCGCGGGAACAGTGCTGTGGTCCGGGAATGACTCATCTATACGCATGGCGTGGCAGGTCCCCTTTGCCTCCTTTTATATCGCAATAGATCCCCTGTCCGCATTTTTTATCATCACGATCTCACTTGTCTGCGCCCTTGCCGCCATCTACGGGACGGCCTATCTGGACGCCTGGCGCGGGAAGAAGAGCCTGGGCGCAGCCTGGTGCTTTTTTAACCTGCTTTTTGCCTCCATGCTACTGGTGGTCGTCTCAAGGAACGGGATATTGTTCCTGGTCGCATGGGAGGCCATGTCACTTTCTTCCTTCTTCCTTGTGATGTTCGAGCATGAGAAGCCAGAGGTGCGCGAGGCAGGCTGGGTATATCTTATAGCGGCCCATGTCGGGCAGGCGTGCCTGATGTTTCTCTTTGTCCTCCTGGGAGGACAGAACGCCAGCCTTGATTTTGACAAATTTGCTTTGCCCATGGGCGGAGCCGCGGCAGGGACCATGTTTATCCTTGCCGTAGCCGGTTTCGGGGCAAAGGCGGGATTCCTGCCCCTGCATGTGTGGCTGCCTGACGCGCACCCTGCTGCGCCTTCCCATGTCTCTGCTGTTATGAGCGGTGTGATGATCAAGATGGGGATATACGGCCTTATACGCATAGTATCGCTTTTAGGGATGCCTCCCCAGTGGTGGGGCTGGACCCTTCTTGTAATCGGGGCGGTCTCAGGTGTCATGGGCGTCCTTTTCGCGCTGGCGCAGCATGACATCAAGAGGCTCCTTGCCTATCACAGCGTTGAAAATATCGGCATCATCACAATCGGACTCGGGCTTTGGCTCCTGGGCGTTTCAATAAACAATCCGGCTGTCGCCGCCCTGGGGCTGATGGGAGGGCTCCTCCATGTCCTCAACCATGCGATCTTCAAGAGCCTGCTGTTCTTCGGGGCAGGGGCGGTTGCCCATGCAGCAGGCACAAGGGATATGGACCTGCTTGGAGGGCTTATGAAACGCATGCCCCATACGGCGCTGGCCTTCGGCATAGGCGCTGCAGCCATATGCGGGCTTCCTCCGCTTAACGGTTTTGTGAGCGAGTTTCTTATCTACATCGGGGCCTTCGGTTTAGTGGCCAGGGCAGACGCGCTGGCCAGTCCCATGGCAGGGGGATTGATTGCCCTTACAGCGCTGGGGCTTATAGGAGGCCTTGCGGCGGCATGCTTTGCCAAGGTCTTCGGCATAGTCTTTCTGGGTGAGCCGCGCAGCGGGGCGTCCGCAAGGGCACACGAGGCCCCCAAGCCAATGATCTTTGCCATGACTTTTCTTGCGGCGCTCTGCATCATCCTGGGTCTGGCAGGCCCCCTTGCGGTTAAGCTCATAACCCCTGCTGCAGTTCAACTGCTCGGGGACGGCAAGGTTCAGGAGATATCTGCCATGGCATGCGCTATACTTTTAAAGATAAGCATTGCAGGCGGTGCGCTGATAATCATCTCAGGGCTTTTCTGGGGATTGCGAAGGTTACTGCTGTCAGGCCGCGTCAATGCCGCCGGCCCCACGTGGGACTGCGGCTATTCGGCCCCGACCAGCCGCATGCAATACACGGCATCCTCCTTTGCATGGCCGGTGATCAACATGTTCCGGTGGGTCGTGAGGCCAAGGCTTCATGTGGGTATGAGGAAAGGGCTCTTCCCCCATTATGCCGAGCTGTCATCCCACACCGACGATATCTTTCGCCAGGGCCTCTTTGCTCCCATATTCAGATCGATAAGCAGGATGGCTCAGCGCGTCCATGTCCTGCAGGAGGGCCGCAACCAGCTTTACGTGCTTTATATAGCCATCACGATCCTTGTCCTTCTGCTGGTGAAAGTGAGGTAGTGTGACATGAACATTATTGCATCAATAATCCATGTACTCCTTGCGCTGATACTTTCACCACTCCTGGTGGGAATAATCAACCGGACAAAGGCCAAGTTTGCGGGAAGAAAGGGTCAGCCCCTGCTGCAGGCCTATTATGACCTTATCAAGCTGCTCAAAAAGGGTTCGGTATACAGCACCACTTCAACATGGGTATTCCGCCTCGGTCCTGTCGCGGCCCTGAGTGCGGTAATAATTTCAATCATGATAATACCATCAGGCGGGATAGGGGGCATGCTTGCATTTCCCGGGGATTTCATCCTTATGGCCTACATCCTTGGAATGGCGCGATTCGTCACAGTGATCGCGGCCATGGATACAGGGTCTGCCTTTGAGGGCATGGGCGCTAGCCGCGAGGTGCAGTTCGCGATCATCGCCGAGGTTGTGCTGCTTCTGGGGCTGGCCGTGCTTGCCGCAGGCACCAGGGAGATCAGCCTTTCCGGGATCTACTCCGGGCTGTGGGATAATTCCGCATCACCCCTGGGGCCGGCGGCCTTTCTTGTGTTCTTTGCCTTTTTGATTGTTTTACTGGCAGAAAATGCCAGGATCCCTGTGGATGACCCCAACACACACCTGGAACTCACAATGATTCATGAGGTCATGGTACTGGACCACGGAGGGGTTGACCTGGCATTCATACAATACGGCGCTTCCCTGAAGCTGTGGCTCTTTTCAGCCCTTCTGGTCGGCATAGCCATGCCGCTCAGGACCGGCGACCCCTTGACGGACATGGCTGTTAATGTAATCGGCATTTTTGCCGTGGCGGTGCTGGTCGGCATAATCGAATCAGGCATGGCAAGGCTCAGGCTCCTGCATGTGCCCCAGATGCTTATAGTGGCCCTTTCCGTCACAGTGGCCGCGCTGTTATGGACATTGAGATGAATGATATAGGCGTAAGGCCCAAGGCACGGGGCGCAAGGGGAGATTTTAAATTATTTCTTACTCCTTGAGCCCTGTGCCCTGCGCCCTGAGCCGCTAACGATGGCTTTGTAAAAATGACTCGACTAGATTACTTCTGTCGCTCTCTATAATCCATATTGGATATAATAAAATGATTGTTTGGACCGATATCTTTATTCTAATGCTTGTGCTGGCAGATTTCCGCCTCCTGGCCACCAGCCGTCTGGCCGCGGTTATCCAGACAACTGTTCTCCAGGCAATTGCCTTAAGCGCTTTTATGCTGACCATTGCAGACAGGCCATGGCCTCTGCTCCTGATTTTTTTGTCCCTTGTTACCCTCACGGTCAAGGGCGTGATACTGCCGTGGCTTCTCAACAGGGCCATGAGAGAGGCAGGCGTTCAGAGGGAGATTGAGCCGATTGTCGGCTACAGCGCCTCGGTGCTTATCGGGATGATCCTGCTGGGCCTGAGCTTTCTGATCTTCATACCTTTAAAGTCATCGGTCTCCGTGGAATCCTCATTTCTCCTGCCCGGCGCGCTGTTTACGACCCTTACAGGGCTGTTGATGATAGTATCGCGCAAGAACGCGCTTACCCAGGTGGCCGGTTACCTGGTCATGGAAAACGGGGTATACGCCTTCGGCGCGGCCCTTGCTGTTGAAGAGCCCCTGCTGGTTGAGATGGGCGTGCTGCTGGATGTATTTGTGGCGGTATTTGTGATGGGCATCACTGTCTATCAGATATCCAGGGAGTTTGATCATATAGACACAGACCGCCTGTCGGAACTGAAGGATTGATATCATGCTTGTAAGTATTGTCCTGATACCTCTCATGCTCGGGCTACTGGCCCTTGTAATGCCCTGGAAGGGGGCAAGAAGAGCGCTATTGATTGCCGGAGCTGCGTATCATTCCGCGATGACGGTCTTCCTTGGCCTGTTCCGGAAGGATGCATACACCTCAGGCGCCTGGATCGGCCTTGACAGCCAGGGGCTTTTATTCCTGGCCATCACGTCCGCGCTTTTCCTTGCCGTCGCAATCTACACCACGGGTTATCTCGGAAGGGATTCCGAGCGCAAGGTCCGGGACTCTGTTGAAGGATTTCTTTTCAGCAACGAGCCTGAGGCCATTTTCATAGCCTGCCTGCTCCTGTTCCTTACATCAATGAGCATGGTCTGCATAAGCCGCGATATGGGGCTTCTGTGGGTCGCGGTAGAGGCCACCACCCTTGTGAGCGCTCCCCTTATCACCTTCCACAGGCACCACAGGAGCCTGGAGGCGACATGGAAATACCTCCTGATATGCTCTGTCGGCATAGCGATTGCCCTTCTGGGCAATTATTTCCTGGCATTTGCAGGACACGGGAAGACCCACCTCAACCTGGACAACCTGGTCGCAGGCGCCGGCCTGCTGGATCAGACATGGCTCAAGGCGGCATTTTTAATGCTGCTGGTCGGCTACGGCACTAAGATGGGCATGGTCCCCATGCATACATGGCTGCCTGACGCACACAGCGAGGCGCCCTCAATGGTCTCCGCACTTCTCTCCGGGGCGCTCCTGAACTGCGCCTTCCTCGGCATTCTGAGGGGGCATACGGTGCTTGCCGCAGCGGGTCTTGGAGAATTCAGCGGTGAGCTGCTTGTCTTTTTCGGCATGCTTTCCATGGCAGTGGCCGCGGCATTCATGATACGCCAGAACGATTATAAAAGGATGCTGGCCTATTCGAGCATAGAGCATATGGGAATACTGGCCCTGGGCGTGGGGCTTGGCGGACTTGCCGGCACAGGGGCAATGCTCCACGCCGTCAACCATTCCATTACAAAGGGACTGCTCTTTCTCGTCTCCGGCCATCTTCTCTTCACCTACGGGAGTAAAAAGACTTATGATGTCCGCCATGTCATCAGGACAGCCCCCCTGACAGGCATCCTGTGGGTGGCTGGATTCCTGGCTATCACAGGCGCGCCGCCCTTCGGCGCCTTTCTCAGCGAGGTGACCATACTGAAAGGCATGCTTGAAGCGGACAGATGGGGAATAGCAATCGGCTATCTCGCCGTGCTTGCGGTGATCTTCATTGCCATGGCAAGGATCGTGATTCCCATGGCATTCGGCCTTCCCCAACAGGATCAGCCTGTGGAGGAGTCTCCTCTCAGCAAAAAGGAACCCCTCTGGTTTGCCGGACCGGCAATGGTCATGGCATTTATTATCCTGGCCCTGGGTCTTTACATCCCGGGATCCGTCTGGAACTTTCTGGGGCAGGCAGCAGCCATGAAAGGGGGGTTTTAGCATGTCATCTCCTGATCTTCTCAGAATAGTCAACGGACAGGCGATAGACCGGGCGGCCCTTCCCGTCATTCCATTCAGGGATTTCCGCCGGTCAGTAATAGATCATGTAAAGGCAGGGGCCAGCCTTTCGGCAATGCCGGCCTGGCGTCCTGAAAAGGTTAACAGGCTGCAAATAATTGCAGTACTGTCAAGGCCCTCATCCGGCGATATCCTGCTTGCGGCAAGCGACCTGCCTGATCCGTGGCCGTCATTGACTCCTGACTGCCCTGCCGCCCACTGGTTTGAAAGGGAGATCGCCGAGACATGGCAGGTAAGGCCTGAAGGCCATCCCTGGCTCAAGCCCATACGCTTTCTGCATTCACATGATGCAGGCTCACATGATCCCGCTACCGTCGGCATTACGGATTTTTTCCGGATTGCGGGGGAGGAATCCCATGAAGTTGCGGTAGGGCCGGTCCATGCCGGGGTTATTGAACCCGGTCATTTCCGGTTTCTATGCCACGGCGAGACCGTCTATCATCTTGAGATATCCCTGGGCTATCAGCACCGCGGCATTGAGCGGGCCATGTCCGGGGGGCCGGGGCCGCGCAGCATACATTACATGGAGACCCTGGCAGGAGATACTACTATGGGCCACTCGGCAGCCTATTGCAGGTCTGTGGAGGCAATGGCCGGCATATTTGCCCCGCCGCGGGCCGAGGCCATAAGGGCCATAGCGGCTGAACTGGAAAGAATTGCAAACCACACGGGCGACCTTGGCGCGCTTGCCGGTGATGTGGGATTTCTTCCGACCATGAGTTACTGCGGAAGGATAAGGGGAGATGTCCTTAACATGACGGCCCTTATTTGCGGCAACCGGTTCGGACGAGGCCTTGCGCGCCCGTCAGGCACTGGATATGACCTGGATAAGGAATTGATAGAGATCCTTCTGTCCAGGCTGGACGAGGTTGAAAAGGATGTCACCGGGGCTGTAGAGCTTATGTTTGACACCCCCTCCGTACTTGCAAGGTTTGAAGGGACAGGGGTCTTATCAGAGGATACCGCAAGGGAGATCGGCCTGGTCGGCGTAGCGGCCCGCGCATCAGGCCTTGACTGCGATGTGCGCAGGGAATTCCCTTACGGCATGTATCGTTTTGCCCAGGTGCATACCTGCACATGGACCACAGGCGACTGTTTTGCCCGCGCCTATGTGCGATGGCTGGAGATCAAGGCATCCCTGGATTTTATCCGTCAGCAGCTTCTTGAACTTCCTGAGGGACCTGTATCATGTGACCTTCCTCCCATAAGGGGAGATATGCTTGCGGTAAGCATGGTTGAAGGGTGGAGGGGTGAGATATGCCACGTGGCTGCCACGGACTCAAAGGGCCGTTTTGAATTTTATAAGGTGGTTGATCCGTCATTTCATAACTGGTTCGGCCTGGCTTTGGCGCTCCGCGGCCAGCAGATATCCGATTTTCCGCTGTGCAATAAGAGTTTTAATCTATCCTATTGCGGGCATGATCAATGAAGAAGGCGCAGCCCTTCGATTTCACTCAGGGGCATGAGTGTGTCGAATGAGGCACAGGGCACAGGGCGCAGGGTGAAAGTCAAAAGATGAAGAAGGCGCAGGGCGCAATAGTAAATTTCAAATCTCAAATTTGAAATTTGAGATTTTCCCTTGCGCCTTAAGCCCTGTGCCTTGCGCCACCTTGATATAATTCAGTATCGTTATTAACAACTATTTTCTAATTATAAAGAGATTCTATGCTAAGGATTGTCAAAACCCGCATTCAACAGAAATACAGGACCATGGCCTGGCCGGACGGGCCTCCGCCGGAGCTGCCGGGCCGTTTTGTCGGTCGGCCGGCGGTGAGCCATACAAGCTGTAAAAGGGGCTGTGATCTTTGCATCTCTGTCTGTCCCGTGAATGCTATCCACCGGTCCCATGAAACCGGGGGGCCTGTGATTGATACCGGTCGATGCCTCTTCTGTCGCGCCTGCGAAGGCTCATGCCCTAAAGGGGCTATACATTTCAGCCGGGAATACCGGCTCGCAACCTCGCCCCGTCACGAGCTCTTTGTGCAGGCAGGGTCGCCTGAACACGGGCCCGCCAGACACGAGGTTGCAGCAAAACTGTTCAACAGGTCATTGAAGCTCAGGCAGGTCTCGGCAGGAGGGTGCAATGCATGCGAGGCGGACACCAACGTCCTGGGGACCCTTGCCTGGGACATGGGACGCTTCGGGATCCAGTTCGTGGCATCCCCCAGGCACGCGGACGGCCTTCTGATCACAGGACCTGTTACGGAGAACATGAGGCTGGCCCTTGAAAAGACATATGCCGCGGTCCCTGATCCCAAGGTAGTAATAGCAGTCGGTTCATGCGCCATATCAGGCGGCCCCTACGTGGATCATCCCGAGCAGCATAACGGGGCATCGGATATTGTGCATGTGGATCTGTTCATCCCCGGCTGCCCTCCCCACCCTCTGACTATACTTGACGGGCTGTTGAGATTTATAGGAAGGATCGGCTAACCTGTTGATATTGACATAAAGCCGGCCGGTGAGAATATGCACGGACATCCGAAGCGCCCTGGTTGCAAACTCAAACCAATTGTGATCAGTTGATCAGTTTGTATTTTTTAATCCCCCGGTGTTTATAACCTCTTTTATGCATTTCTTGAATTCCTGATATGTAAAAGGTTTACTGATGACGATATCAAAACAAGTCCGGTCAATATCCCATGGCGTTCCCGTAACACCGATGACCGGGATATTTTTCCCAGTGTTGCGCACATGTCTCGCAACTTCGTCGCCATTGCACTTAGGCATCAGAAGATCCGTTATCACCGCATCAAAGGATGATTCTTCGAATCTCCTGAGACCCTCTTCACCATCCTTTGCGGTCACAACATCATAACCAGCTGTTGTCAAATAGAGTGAAAGGAGATTTCTTATATCTTCTTCATCGTCGATTATGAGGATCTTGAGCATATAACTTTATCCTTTTATATTAGATAAATTAAATGATTAATTCCCCATCCGTTTTATTTTAAATCCGGATTTTAATTTTATGCGATGAATCCTGTCGAAGAATATCAGCGTATATTCATGTCTCAATACTGTTCTTGCCGTTAATAAACTCGGAACTGAATATCAGCTAATATGGAAATCAGATCCGCATGCAAAAACAGCAGCATTAAACATTGCGGATTATTGGTAGGAATATCTGGCAGAATATCCTATGGGTATCCCTTTGAAAATATAAAAGGATATACTCCCCTCCCTGGGAAGGGGAGAATATTATATATTTTAAATTAAATTGTCAAAAGAAAATTATTAAAAGCGCCGGACGAATTGCCTCAATAAGATGTTATCCAAAGAGCTACAAAAAGGGAGATGATAAAATATCCCTAAAGATCTTTATCTCGTTGCAGCGGTTAAGGAACAATATAATTGCCCTTCAGAAAATCCAGATCCGGCGTATAACCTATAAAGGTACTGCCCATTTCCACAAATGGATATTCGCCTCCCCAGGAGGGGGCTGTGTATTTCGGGGGAGATTCTATTACAGCCTTGCGCCAGGCGTCAAAATCTTTGTACCAGTACTCTACAACACGCACCCATGACTTGGGCATATCACCACCGGAAGGCATCGCGCCTGAAGGAGGCATTGTTCCTTCTGACGGGGGCGCGCCGGATGGCTGTGCGCCGGCCGATGCAGGAGACGCCCCTTTGTTTCCTGAAGGTATGCCTCCCCTTGCAAGGCATTTGTAGCTGATGAACTTCAGAAGCCCGGGCTGTTTCAGTGCCTCCTTCGCATGCACCTCCAGGAACCATTTCTCGCCCTCTTCCACGGTAACTCCATCAGGGTATTTAATGGCCTGGACCCAGCGGATTATCGGCGTCTGTTCCGGGTTGGGATCAGGATCATAGAACTCCTCTGTGGGCAAGGCCGGCACAGTGGTCGCGTACCTGGCTCCCTTGGGCATCTTCCTAGTCCTGTCTGTCTCCCATGAAGGAAGTGACCATGCGCCATGGCTCGGCCTGGAATGATAGTCCTCTTCGCCGGCAAACCACAGTTCGGCGTAACGCCCTTTAACCGCACCAAAACGCTTGACCGCCTCTTCAGGCGGGTTATATGGCCTGTATGACTCATATCTGCGTATCCACGGCCCGGAGATGCGGATGGTCTCAGGTGCGTGATAGCGCATATAGTACCTGTCGGCCTCCACCTCGCTGGGGGCGTCAAGGAATAGCCCGAAGACAACCTCCTTAATCATCTGTGCATTGACCGGCTGGACCCATAATAAAGCTATGGCGCAGATTGTAAAAAAAATATTAAATAAGTGTATTTTCCTTTTTGTCATGTAACCTCCTAATCCGGTAAAGCCGGAACAAAATACCCTCCCCTTTTTAGGGGGAGGCTGGAGGGGGTCTTAAGAAATCAATCCGGAAAGTAAAACCCTAAAAGACCCCACCTCAATCCTCCCCTGAGAGGGGAGGATATTTTAAGAATATCAATACGCATCCAGGGGCTTCCAACCTTCCTCTGCATAAAGGGAAGGCAGAAACCGTGCAAGATGAGGGTATTCAATCATGTTGTGGAGGAGAAATCCCTTTACGATCTCCTCAACCGGCTGGGGTCCGTCTTTCCTGCGGCGGATATTTCCATTCTCATAGGCATATCCCAGCCAGTAACGGGTCCTCAGCTCAACGCCTCCCCTGACCGGGCGGTAATAATGACAGCCCACAAGGGGGACCCCCACGGTCATGTGACATGCTATCAATGTGCCCATTCCGGGTCTGTAGAGCCTTTCCGTATCTATCCCGAATTCAGCCGGCGAATCGGAATACGCGGTGATATTCAGCATGTTGTCACCGCTGCCATCTATTGATTCATGAATGAAGCACGGCGGTCCCTGCCTCCTCTCGCACATGGGAACAGCAGGGTTCAGATATCTCTTTTCATCATTCTTATCAACAAGGCCCGTATCCCAGTGCTCGTTAGGGCACCAGATCTTATATCTCAGGTTGCCGCTGCCTTCAGGCACGCTGGGAGGGGTAAGGAAGTGCCACAGAAACCACCAGTCAATCATTTCAACGGTTACCCCGGGCATTTTGACATAGTTTGCTATGTAACCGGAGCCGTCCGGCAGGATGCTGTAGCCCTGCTCGGCAGGCAGATACCCGGGATTCAGCAGATCATTTCTGTCTTCAACCTTCAAGACATGCTTTTCAGGCAATGGCCCCATATTTAATATCTGAACAGAAAGGGGGTCGGGCCTGCTCATTTCCATGTAATAATACTTGGAGTAGCTGAGCAGTTTTTCTTCCAGGCATAATTCCCTCTTAAACATTTAAAACACCTCCATAATTTGAGCGGTTGTAAAAGGCGTGACGCCATTATATTTTGGTAAATCGTCTTTTACAATAATTCTTTCCCTTGACATATAAGTATATTTTCTATACGTTTAAAAACCTAATCTGACAGCCTTGAGGTTTTCGGCCCTTTTTTCAACAGGGGTCTTCAAACCGTATTTATTTGCCTGCACAGACCGATCGTGCATATACAACAGTGCCTGTGCATAAAAGGATCACAATTATTTATAAGAGGAGATAAGACAATGAAACAAATGGAAGCTGATGTAGTGGTTGTGGCCGGGGGGTCTTCAGGTCTGTCGGCCGCATTATCGGCCGCAGAGGCCGGCGCAAGCGTTATCGTCTTTGAAAAGGCATCTACCACCGGGGGGGCAGGGAATATGGCCTTCGGCCCCTTTGCCGTGGGAAGCAGGCTGCAGCGCCTGAAACAGATCACTTTTTCCAATGAGGATGCCTTCAGGGCACACATGGAATACACACACTGGCGTGTGAACGCCCAGCTTGTAAAGGCGTGGATAGACAAATCGCCCAGCACAATTGACTGGCTTGAACGGATGGGGGTGGAGTTCCTTGATGTCGGCTGTCACAACCCTGGCTTCCCTTTCACATGGCACATCATCAAGTCGACGAATAAGGATGAGGAAAGACCGGGAAATGCAGGGGCCGCCATGAGGGTCATGACGGAAAAGGCCAAAAAGCTCGGAGTAAAATTCTGCTTTCGAACCGCAGGCAAAAAGCTGATCAGGAAGGGCCGCAGCATTGAGGGCGTGCTCGCGGAAGATGAATCCGGTGAAAAGATCCAGGCCAATGCCAGGGCCGTTGTCCTGGCGACAGGCGGATTCGGCGACAGCCCGGACATGATTAAGAAATATACCCCGTTTGTACATGGGAAAACCCTGTATACTACGAGGATACCAGGAGCAACCGGGGACGGCATGAAGATGGCATGGGAGGCGGGCGCCGCTTCGAGTCAGATGATTATTCATCTTACCCCTCCCCGCGTGCCTGACCTGGATGATTTTGACCTTGGGGCATTTGTATTTCGGCAGGCGGGCCTCATAGTCAACCAGGACGGCGAGCGTTTCATGAATGAAGAGGCCATGGACAACCCCACACACATAGGAAACGCCCTGGCCGCTCAGAGAGACGGATGCGGCTATCTGATGTTTGATGAAAACGCCCTTATTCACTATGAGACTGTCGGCCTTGACACCCCCCTTGACGGAGTCGGAGCGGTGCTTATGCCTGATGTTATTACAGCTACCATCAGGCCCACCCTGGCCAAGGGAAATAAGAACGTCTTTGAGGCCGACAGCCTTGAAAAGATGGCGGAGCAGACGGGGATGAATAAAGATAACCTGGTTAAGACAATAGAAGAATACAACAGGTTCTGTGACACAGGATTCGATGCGCGTTTTCACAAGGAGCATAAATTCCTGAGGCCGGTCAGACAGCCGAAGTTCTACGCGGCCAGGCTTTTCCCTGGCTCCGTGGGTACGCTTGGCGGGCTGAAATGCAACCACAGGCTGGAGGTTACAACACCGACCTTTGAGTCTATCCCGGGGCTCTATGCCGCAGGCTATGAGGCCAACTCGACACACGGCGACAGCTATGCATACTGCCTGCCGGGAGGCACGCTCGGCTTTGCAATCAACAGCGGGCGGATAGCAGGAGAAAGCGCAGCGAGATACGCAAAATCCCTGCAGAACAAATAGAAATATATCTGCAGATATATCCATTCGAAAAAAGGCAGGGGCCGGACCTTTCCGGTCCCTGCCTTTTTTCTGCTGCCCGATATAGTCTCATTTTCTTCATAAAGCCCCATTCTTTTATGGATCTCCATTTGTGAATTCATTTCAATTTTTTGGATAAATAGTGTATTCTGGCTTAGGCTCTGACATGTATCCTGATATACTCTTATGAAACTTAGCGCAAATCTTCGGTTTGAATTGCAAGCGGAAGATTGTTTAAGTTTTACCTCCCCCTAGGATAAGGGGAGGCGGGAGGGGTTACGTTAATGTTTCTGACTTTCTCATAACTCCCCCTTGCCCCCTCTTAGCTTAAGAGGGGATAAAATTGAAATCGTTTTGATACATAACTGACCGGATTTGATTGAAAAATATAGGAGAAATACCAATGAAAGAATATCCGCATTTATTCAGCCCCATAAAGATCGGAAAGATAATATTTAAAAACAGGCTGCTGATGGCGCCCCTGACAGGCAATAACCTGATCGTGGACAATCGCCCCTCAGACCAGGGCATAGCCTTTTACGAGGCCCGTGCAAGGGGCGGCTTTGCCCAGGTGACTGTCAGCGAGGCTGATGTGGACTGGGAATACGGGTGCCGCACGGACGCATTCAATAAAATCTCAGATCCTAATCCCAAGGCCTGGCATACAGGGGCCTTTTATGAGCTGACCATGGCCATAAAGGAGCACGGAGCTGTCGCCTCAATGGAGATAAATCATTCAGGGGCTGCCAACCATCCCAAAAATATCATAGGCCACCGCAACCCCATAGGCCCGATGGGATATGTCAGGGAGGACGGGATAACCGTCGATGAAATGGACGAGGAGATGATGAACGATGTGGCCGGCAACTTCGCCAGGGCGGCCAAATTTCTGAAGACGGTCGGATTTGACATGTGCATGGTCCACGGCGGCCACGGGTGGCTTCTGGGGCAGTTCCAGTCCCCCCTTACAAACAAAAGGACTGACAAATACGGCGGCAGCAGGGAAAACCGGGCCAGATTTCCTATCATGGTCCTTGACAGGATCAGAGAGGCAGTGGGCACAGACTTCCTTCTGGAGTACAGGCTCAGCGGAGAGGAACTGGTTGATGGGGGGATAACCATAGAAGACACGGTGGACTTCGCCAGGAGGATAGAGAAGAAGGTTGATATCATCCACGTTTCGGTCGGGATATATCATCTGCATGTGGAGTCCAGGACCTTTTCCTCCATGTACGAGGCCCATGGCTGCAATGTCCACCTCGCCGAGGCAATAAAAAAGGCGGTCATCACCCCGGTTGCGGTTGTCGGAGGCATTAACGATCCTTCCATGGCGGAAAGGATAATTGCCGAAGGAAAGGCGGATTTCATTGCCCTCGGCAGACAGGCCCTTTCAGACCCTGAGTTTCCCAACAAGGCTCAGACCGGGCGGACTGATGAGATCGCCCCGTGTCTCAGGTGCGGGTGCTTCAGCCCCATGCCCCAGATAGAGGGGGAAATAATGCCGCCCAGCACCTTTCAATGCACTGTCAATCCGGTGGCAACCAAGGAATTCCGCATGTCGCTGGCCCCAGCTGTTAAAAGTCCAAAGAAGGTCATGGTTGTCGGCGGAGGCCCGGGCGGGATGTATGCTGCCATAACAGCGGCAGAGCGGGGCCACAGGGTTTCACTGTTCGAAAAGACCGGGGAGCTCGGCGGCCTTTTGAAGTTTACGGATACCGACATGTACAAGGATGACCTGAAGAGGTTCAAGAATTCCCTGATAAGCAGAATCGGAAAGCTGGATATAGATGTAAGGCTGAACACAGAGGCAACGGCCGAGGTGGTGGAAAAGGAAAATCCGGACGCACTGATAGTAGCGGTGGGTTCTCAACCCGTTATCCCCGGTATACCGGGCATCTCAGGGCCGGGTGTAATGCAGGCCCTCGATGTCTACTGGAATCCAGAGAAGGTAGGGAAAAAGGTGATCATGATAGGCGGAGGTCTTGTGGGCTGCGAGACAGGCCTGCACCTTGCGGCGCAGGGCAAGTCCGTAACCCTTGTTGAGATGATGGACAGACTGGCCCCTGACGCTACCGAGAGCCACAGGATCGCACTGTTCGGAGAGATGAAAAAGATCCTGACCTATCATACGGGAATGAGATGCACAGAGATAACCCCGAAGGGCATCAAGGCGATCGACAGTGAGGGTGCTGAACGATTTTTCGAGGCAGATACGGTGGTTCATGCCGTAGGGATGAAGGCAGTTTCCGATAGAGCCTTCCGTCTGTGCGAGGCGGCGCCTAAAAAATATTTTCTTGTCGGCGACTGCGTGAGCCCCAGAAAGGTCAAGCAGGCGGTGCATGAAGGGTACCATGCTGCCATGGATATCTTTTAGAGACGGCGAAGTTCGAGAAAGCAAGGATAATAAAATGAAACACGGCCAATGGTTGACGGCAAAGGATGTATTAAGGGTTAACGCCTTTAAATGGCCTGATAAAACAGGCATCAAGGACCTTTATAAATCATACACCTTTAAAGAATGGAACGACAGGTCCTGCAGGCTTGCCAATGCCCTTTACGATTTGGGGCTCCGAAAGGGCGACAGGTTTGCAGTGCTCGCCTATAACTGCGTTGAATGGATGGAGATATACGGGGCGGCTGCAAAGGGAGGGTTCATATGCGTCCCGATTATATTCAGGCTCGCTGCGCCTGAAATGGAATATATCATCAACCATTGCGAGCCGAAGGCATTTATTGTGCAGGGCGGCAAAGATCCTTCGACCGGCAGGGAGTTCCCCTTTATCAGCCTTGTCAACGGCATGAAGCGCCATATCCCGAAGGTTGAGCAATACATCTGCTTCGCCCATGCAGGCGAAGAGTGTGAGGGATATATATCCTATGAAAAGGCCATTGCGGGGGCCTCGGCAAAAGAGCCGCAGGCAAAAGTTGATGCAGAGGACATATGGGTCCTCCTGTATACAAGCGGCACCACGGGGAGGCCCAAAGGCGTCATGAAAAGTCACGCCAACCTTCTCTCCCAGTTCTTTATCATGATGCATGAGCATAATTTTTCTTCCGCTGACACCAACCTTATGGTTATGCCCTGCTGCCACAGCAATTCCATAAAGTATTCCTTTGTCGTCACATGGGCAGGCGGCACGGTCATGACATACAATATGACCAATTTCGACCCCGAAGACCTCCTTAAAACGATCTCGGTGCATGGGATCACCTTCACATCCCTTGTGCCCACACATTATGTCATGCTTCTTTCCCTTCCTGACGGTGTCAAGAGTAAGTATGACCTGAAGGGAGTCAGGAAGCTCCTGATATCCTCGGCGCCTGCGAGGAAGGACACGAAGCTCGGCATAATGCAGATGTTCCCCAATACCAGCCTTTTTGAGGCCTACGGATCGACGGAGGCAGGCATCGTGACGGTGCTGAGGCCCGAAGAGCAGCTCCTCAAGCTGGGTTCATGCGGGAGGGAGGTTGTTGGGTCCGACCAGATAAGGATATATGACACTGACGGAACAATCATTAAGGAACCGAATGTCGTGGGCGAGATCTATTCGAGAAGCCCGATGGTCTTTGAGGGGTACTGGAAGGAGCCCCTTAAAACAGCCGAGGCAATGAAGGGTGAATATTTCAGCGCAGGGGACATGGGCTACAGGGATGAGGACGGCTACTATTATCTGGTTGACAGAAAGGCGAATATGATAATATCCGGGGGAGAAAACATCTTTCCCGCCGAGGTGGAGAATGTCATCGGCGCTCACCCCGTGGTAAGGGATATCGCGGTTATCGGAGTGCCCCATGAGAAATGGGGTGAACAGGTAACGGCTGTAATAGTCCTGAAGGAAGGAGAGGATGTCGCACCGGAAGAGATATCCTCCTATTGCAAGGGCAAGATCGCGGGATATAAGATCCCCAGGAGTGTAATTTTCATAAAGGCTGAAGAGATGCCGAGGGGCGGTACGGGAAAGATCCTTCACAGGGAACTGAGGGAAAGGTATGGGGATTGGTGCGAGTCCAGGTGATTCCACTGAGATTCTAAGATTTTTTCAGGTTAATAATTGGTGGATAGCGGTACAAGGCGCAGGGCACAGGGCGCAGGGTGAAAAGATTTCAAATCTCAAATTTGAAATATTCCATGTGCCTTGCGCCTGATGATTATCCCTCGGCAGCAGTGAAGAGATGAAGAGGCAATTCAATTTTTAGTTCAATGAACGGAGGCACCCATGTCCATAAAGCTATTGATAATCGGCGGCGTAGCCGGAGGGGCCACAGCGGCGGCAAGGGCCCGCAGGCTTGATGAGCGCGCGGAGATTATTCTTTTTGAGAGGGGGGAATATATCTCTTTTGCCAATTGCGGGCTCCCCTACTATATAGGCAACGTCATTCAGAATCGGGAGAACCTGCTTGTTACAACCGCGGAGGCATTTAAGGCCAGGTATAACATAGATATAAGGCTGTTTACAGAGGTGCTCAGTATAGACAGGGTCAACAAAAGGGTCAGGGCAAGGGATATAATGACGTGCAGGATATATGAAGAGACCTACGACAGGCTCATCCTTTCTCCGGGCGCGGAGCCTATAAAGCCGACTCTTAAGGGCATCGATCTTAATAATATCTTCAATCTGCGCAATATACCGGATTCAGATCTTATCAAGGCCCGCATTGACGAGGATAAACCTGAATCGGCAGTGGTTATTGGCGGAGGTTTTATAGGGCTTGAGATGGCTGAGAATCTCGTAAAAAGGGGAGTGAAGACGACTCTTGTAGAGATGCTTGATCAGCTCATGCCCCCCCTGGATTATGAGATGTCTGCTCTTGTCAACGAACATCTGAAGGAAAAGGGTGTTGAATGTTACCTGAGTGATGGAGTCAGGGGTTTTTCGGAAAATCACGGACGTATCATTGTATATACTGAAAAGGACAGGAGTGTAGAATGCGACATGGTTATCCTGTCCGTCGGTGTCAAGCCCGAAAACAAACTGGCAAGGGAGGCCGGCCTTGCAATAGGCCATAGGGGCGGGATTAAGGTCAATGCGGCCATGCGCACATCGGATCCGGATATATATGCAGTGGGAGATGCCGTAGAGATAAGGGATTATGTGTCGGGGCTTCCGGCCATGACAGCTCTTGCCGGTCCTGCGAATAAGCAGGGGCGAATCGCGGCCGATAACGCATTAGGAGGAAGATCACTCTTTAAGGGGACTATCGGGACATCGGTCGTAAAGATCTTTGACCTTACGGTGGCTTCTACAGGGGCGAACGAGAAGTCTTTGAGACATAACAATATCCCGTGCCTTGTGAGCTATACCCACTCCAACTCCCATTCCTCCTATTACCCCGATCCCAGGTTGATGGCGATAAAGCTGATTTTTTCACCTTCAAACGGCAGGATATTAGGTGCGCAGATCGTCGGCATGGAAGGCGTTGATAAGCGCATCGATGTCCTTGCCACGGCCATAAGGGGTTCCATGACCGTTTTTGACCTGGAGGAGCTCGAACTGGCCTATGCCCCGCCCTATTCATCGGCAAAGGACCCTGTCAATGTGGCGGGGTTTGTCGCGTCAAACCTCCTGAAGGGCGATGTCAGGAACATCAACTGGAGCGAGATGAAGGACCTTGACCATGAGAAGGATATCCTGATCGACCTGCGCGATAAAAGGGAGATTAATGAAACAGGGAATATCCCCGGATCACTGCATATACCTGTCAATGAACTGCGCAAGCAGCTGAACAGGTTGGACAGGGATAAAAATTATGTCTTATATTGCGCTACAGGCATGAGATCATATCTTGGCCACCGAATCATGATGCAGAACGGCTTCAAATCCATGAATCTGAGCGGGGGCTATAGGACATACATGGCAGTTAAGGATAAACAATAAGGAGCGGAGGTTAGCATGTCCATACACGAACTCGCAGGCAAGAAGGCCCCCGAATCAATGCTGATAAATGTGCCGGGGGTCGTATCATCCTATTATACAAATGAACCAGGGGGTCCTGTTTCCTTCGGGACATCGGGACACAGGGGTTCATCTCTTGAGGGCACATTCAATGAGCACCACATCGCGGCAATCAGCCAGGCCATATGTGATTACAGGGAAATAAAGACGATCCGCGGGCCGCTCTTTTTGGGGTTTGACACGCATGCATTGTCTACACCGGCATTCAGGACAGCATTGGAGGTCTTTGCCGGCAACAATGTTGAAACCGTCATCCATGAAAGGGATGAATATACACCTACTCCTGTCATATCCTTCCTGATACTTGAATATAACAGGAAAGGCCAGGGCGAATTTGCCGATGGTGTGGTCATTACACCGTCACACAATTCACCCGGCGACGGCGGTTTCAAATACAATCCCCCGCACGGAGGACCAGCCGATGTCGACGTTACCACGTGGATTGAGGACAGGGCCAATGAATTGATGAAGGGGAGAAACAAGGGCGTTCATATAAAAGGTCTGCCCTATGAAAAGGCCAGGAATGCGGCTAAAACCCATGAGCAGGATTTTATCAGCCCATTCGTAAGCGCATTATCACAGGTGATTGATATGGGCGCGGTCAGGAATGCAGGGCTCAAAATCGGCATTGATCCTATGGGCGGGGCAGGGGTGCATTTCTGGGGCCGGATAGCGGAGAAATACGGACTCAATGTTGAGGTGGTAAACAGCCGTGTTGATCCGACCTTCAGTTTTATGACGGTTGACTCCGACGGTCTAATAAGGATGGACTGCTCATCTCCCTATGCCATGGCAGGGCTTATAGCCATGGCGGACAGATTTGATATCGCATGGGGCAATGATCCTGACTTTGACAGGCACGGCATAGTCTGCCCCGACGGCCTCATGAACCCGAACCATTATCTTTCCGTGGCCATATGGTACCTGATACAGAACAGGCCAATGTGGAGGGATGATATTTTGATCGGGAAGACCCTGGTAAGCAGCAGCATGATAGACAGGGTTGTAACAGGCCTTGGGAAAAAAGTGTACGAGACGCCGGTAGGATTCAAGTGGTTTGTCCAGGGGCTTTCAGACGGGAGTGTGGCCTTCGGAGGCGAGGAGAGTGCTGGGGCCTCATTTCTGCGCATGGACGGAAGCACCTGGACTACAGACAAGGACGGATTCTGCATGGCGCTCCTGGCCGCGGAGATGCTTGCAAAGACAGGCAGGACGCCCTCTGAGATCTACAGGGAGATACTGGTCCCGCAGTTCGGAGAACCCTACTACAAAAGGGCTGACGGTCCTGTAACGGACAGCCAGAAGTCAATATTAAAGGGCCTGAGGCCTGATTCGGTGAAGTCATCGAGCCTTGCCGGGATTCCAATCAGCAGTGTTTTAACCAGGGCGCCTGGAAATGACTCGCCCATCGGAGGCGTAAAGGTAATCCTTGAAGACGGCTCATGGTTCGCCGTCAGGCCTTCAGGCACAGAGCCGAAGATGAAGATCTATGTCGAGAGCTTCGGGGGCGAGGCCCTCTGGCAGAGGATCTATGATGAGGCACTGCCCTTTATCTTTGGAGAGTGATACATCTGATTGAATGGTTCTCATCCCTTTACATCATGCCCTTTATCCTTCCTCCCATTAAGATAAGGGGAGGATAGGAGGGGTTATTTTCCTGCTGCGTTCATCTTTCATTCGACTTGTGGAAATTTTTCAAAATCTTTCTTCTTTAATTTTCCAGATTATCTCCGTTAGTTAAAAACAGTCCTCATGCTTTTTCTGCCATCAGCATAATTTATGTAACCTTCGTCGACAAGCCGCGTTTAATAATCGTCCATGGATGATGTTACGGTTTTGGCCTGAATTATATAATATATACAATACATTGTATTAAATTGAAGAAGTTGTGAAGCTTATTGTTTCAGGCAATAACCTCTGTAATACTAATAAAAGAGAACTATTTAAGTTACTGGAGCGTCTTTGCCCCGGCAATAAGAGGAATGTTCACGGTGCATTTTTTTGTTCAACATCAAGAGAGGAGAAAGGGAAAATGGATAAAAAGATGGAGGGTGCAATTGTCAATGACACGGTTACGGGGGGGATGACCTTGAAGGGGATGATTCTTCGATGGGCAATAGTGTTTTTGCTCTCATTCGGAGTATGGATGTGGACCGGCTGCGGAGGCGGATCTGATGACGATTCGGATGACACGGAAGAAACGGATGACAGCGGCACCTCCGGCACCAAAACCGGCGTCTATGAGCAGAATGGAGGGACGGTGACTGAGACGGGCAAGACCTATGCCGCAACTGAAACAGACGAGTCAGCAGTATATGTCTATGGCGCAGGCACTTATACCCTGGAAGATTCCACTCTGACCAAGACAGGGGATACCTCCAGTACAGACGACAGTAATTTTTACGGCAACAATGCCATCGTCCTTGCCGAAGGGGCAAGCACAATAAACCTGACCGGATGCACATTAACCTCTGATTCTGAGGGCTCAAACGGCGTCTTTGCATATCAGAAGGGTTCGGTTGCTAATGTTCACGACTGCACTATTACAACCACAGGAGATTCCGCCCGTGGCGTGGACGCTACCTATGGCGGAACGATAAACATCTATGACAGTACAATCACAACTTCGGGTGCGCATTGCAGCGCCCTTGCCACTGACCGATACGACACTGCCAGCGGTGAACCTAAAGTCAACGCCTACAGGGTTACTGCAACTGTCTCCGGTGACGGATCTGTTGGTGTTTATTCAACCGGTACGTTTTATGTCGAGGGCTGTGATCTGACATCGAACGGATCGGGAACCGCTGTTATAGAAGGGACAAACTCCATAACCCTCGTAGACACTGATCTGGAAACAACAATGACGGATAAATATGGCGTAATGATATATCAGAGCATGTCAGGGGATGCGTTGGGTAACACCGGCACCTTTATGATGACCGGCGGTAGTCTTACAACAAACGGCGGTCCTTTTCTGCTCAATACGAACGACGAGGGCTATTTTACACTTGAGGATGTTGTCCTTAGCGGCTCGGATATAATTTTAAAGTCCTGTAAATGCGACTGGGGCGCAACGGCCACAAACGGCGGCGTTACTCACTTCACAGCCGAAAATCAGGATATGGTAGGCGATTTCGTGGTGGATGATTACGGCTCGATCACAGCGACGTTGAGCAATGGTTCGACTTTAGAAGGAGCTATCAACCCGGACAATGCCGCCGGCACAGTCAATCTGACTTTGGATACAGGCACTACCTGGGACCTGACGGCCAATTCATACCTTAGCAGCCTGACTAATAATGGCACCATTAACGTCGGCTCTTATCATGTTTACGTGGATGGCGTCCTGACCTATTAGATAAGGATAAGGATTTATATCAAAATTAAAGCTCCACAGGATATTGACCGAAGTCCTGCGGAGCTTTTTATACTCATTCATGAAACCGTTATCTCCGCCTCGGGATTAAAGGGGTTTGTCCTCACAGCCAGCGAAAAGAGGTAAGGGTAGTCCTTTTTAAGGTGTTTCATGTAGGCGGCCCATTCAGATACAAGAAGCAGGTATGCCCTGATGATATCGCCTCTAAGATGGTCAAGGTCGGTTTTGGGGAGGTCGCTCAGATCCGGACGATGGGCAAGCTCATCCGCGACATGAAAGACCGCCCAGAGCAGGTTTGTAAAGGTGTCATGCTCCAGCAGGTTGGGATTTGCCAGCATATCGAGAAGTCCATCTTCCTTTTTCTGAAGGAAAGCCTTCAAGATATCCAGTTTCCCGCTGCTGAGAACGAAATGATCGTGCTTAATATTAAAATTTTTGATGACAGCATTAAAATCCTTGTCACTCCATTTTGCGGATATCTGGAGCCCGCTGTTTACCTCGCCGATGTTCGGTATGAAGTTGCCTATTAATTTTATAAGCTCTGTGCCGACGTCGTTAAAGAAGACGCCTATCACCATGTTCATCTTATTCAATAGGCTCTGTTTTTCACGTTTTTTAAGCAGCCTGTCCAGGATTAGGGTGACCATGAGGACATTCACAGGGACGAATGACAGGTCCTGAAAAAAGTAATAAAGCGTATCATGGGATCTATGAAATATTAAGATCTGTATAAGATAAAATATCACCGAAAGAGAAATAAAACCAATCGTAATTGTCAAGTACCATGTCCTGTAGTTCATAATGTTGCCTTTCTTAAGTGCTAATGAAGTGAAAATCAGATTAAAATACGGGACCCTGCCAAAAGGATCGGCTGATGAATGAAACATCCTGGGTTATTCTGAGTATTAATAAGTCTTATTTTTGATTGTTTCAAGATGCTGTTAGAGAATTATTTTAGAATTTTATCCCGGCGTATATATCTCCGAAACTTGATTTATTTCTTTTTAGGATTTAATATCTTTTAAAAACGGAATGTATTTCCTTATATTAATAACCCTTTTTGTGTGATATTGTAGAAATGACCGAAAAGATGAAAATATACACCTATCCCGAACCGATGTTAAGAAGCGTTTCCAGGCCTGTTGAAAATATAGATGAAAATACCCGAAAGCTGATTGATTTGATGACTGAGACCATGTATGCGGCCCCGGGAATCGGCCTTGCAGCTGTTCAGGTGGGGCAGCCGATCAGGCTTATTATTTATGATGTTTCTCCAGGAGAGGGGAAGCGGAATCCACATGTCCTGATCAACCCTGAGATAATTCTGGCCGAGGGCAGCATCGTCTATTGCGAGGCATGTTTAAGCGTTGTGGATTATTCCGCGGACGTGGAGAGGAGCGCCAGGATAAAGGTAAAGGGCATTGACGGGAACGGGAAGCCGCTTGACATTGAAGCGGAGGATCTGGAGGCAGTATGCCTTCAGCATGAGATCGATCACCTGAACGGTGTACTTTTTATAGATCATATCAGCAGCCTCAAGAGGTCGATATACAAGAGAAAGCTAAAAAAGATGATGGAAAAAAAGGCCTGACCAGGGAGAGATTAACTTCTTCCCCTTTTAGGGGAGGATTTAGGTGGGGTTGAATTTTTAATATGTCCCGAACACAGTCTATTAAGACCCCCTCCCAGCCTCCCCCTGATAGGGGGAGGTTTAGTTTCCCTTGAATGCTAAGGCTCGAACAAAAAATTAAGCCCAGGTTGTTCTAGGCTTTATGAAATAGCGAATAAGATTACGTGGGTATAAATAGAATGTATCCAAACTTAAAATCCCCGCTCCCTGAACGACCCGGAATAATCTTTATGGGTACACCCGACTTTGCGGTGCCGTCGCTGAAAAGCCTTATTGATGCAGGGCATAAAATCCTTTCAGTGGTAACGCAGCCTGACAGGCCCAGGGGAAGGGGCAGAAACATTACCGCATCGCCTGTAAAGGAACTGGCCCTCCGGCATGGCATAAAAGTCATGCAGCCGGAGAAGATCTCTGATGCAGGATTTCTGACGGTTGTCCGGGAGCTGTGCCCTGATCTTGTTATAGTAGTTGCCTTCGGACAGATCCTTAAAAAAGCGCTGCTGGAGATGCCGGGATGGGGCGTTATTAATATACACGCATCCCTTCTGCCGCTGTACAGGGGAGCGGCGCCTATACAAAGGGTAATACTCAACGATGAATCGATGACCGGCCTTACAATCATGAGAATGGAGGTCGGCCTGGATACAGGACCGGTACTTTATCAGAGGCCGGTCCCCATCCTGAAGGATGAGACCTCGGGCCATTTGCATGACAGGCTGGCGGCTATGTCAGGCGATTTTCTGATGGAATTTTTCAGAGCCTGGACCGGCGGCCGGATAAAAGAGACTGTCCAGGATTCCGGCCTCGCAACCTATGCGGACAAGATCGACAAGGCAATGTGCAGGATAGACTGGTGCGGCAGCGCAAAGGATATTTCGGCGCAGGTCCGAGGGCTTGACCCGATGCCGGGGGCATATACAACTATAGGAGATAATAACCTTAAACTCTTTTCATCAACCTTTAAGAATCAGAAGGCAGCCAATGGAGTTCCGGGCAGGCTTATCAGCACTGCCGGAGGAATAATGCGGATCGAAGCGGGCACGGGGATTCTGGAGGTTAAGGAGATTCAATATCCCGGCAAGAAGAGGCTCCCGGTAAAGGATTTTTTGATGGGATTTAATCTGCCTGAAGGGACCATACTCGGGAAGCAATGAAGGACGACAGGGTAAAATGGATATAAAAGATACCGACAAAAACACCAGATCAGAAAAGAGGACCTTTATCCTGCTCCTCATCCTGACCTGCGGGGCGCTTATTATAACGGCGGTCCTCCTCTGGCTTATACCCTACATAGGTTTCAGCAATATCCATCCAAGTCTGCCTGTTATTATGGCCATAGTATTTGCAGGTGCAGTGCTTTACCTGCTAGGCGGCGCCCTTACTCTTGTCTTTACAGTCATCAGGGGCAAAAATCTGTTTTTTAACCGCAGGATACGCGGCGTGGTTATCCGCTTTCTTTACCCCCTCCTGGTCCTAGTCGGCAGATTCATAGGCATAAGCAAGGACAGGGTGAGGAGTTCTTTTATCGCCATGAACAACCAGCTGGTCCTTGCTGAAAGCAAGAAGATTAAGCCTGAAAGACTGCTTATCCTGCTGCCCCATTGCCTGCAGAATCATGACTGTGCTGTAAGGATCACAGGAAACATCGAGAACTGCAAGAAGTGCGGGAAATGCAAGATCAAAGACCTGGTGGGGCTGTCGGAGAAATACCATATGCCCATCTCCGTTGCCACCGGCGGGACCCTTGCCAGGAGGATCGTGGTTGAAAAGAGGCCTGATGTCATTATCGCCGTAGCCTGTGAAAGGGATCTGACCAGCGGCATACAGGACAGTTACCCTATACCTGTCTTCGGTATTTTAAATATGAGGCCCTTCGGTCCCTGCTATGATACCGACATTGACCTTGACCTCGTGGAGAAGGGTATCACTACCTTTCTGGGAAATGAAAACGGATAAGCCAAGGGAGCTTGCTCTCAGGATCCTGAACGGTCAGGGACAAAGGCCTTCCTATTTTGAAAACGACCCCGAGGACCTCTATAGACTTTACCGCCTTGATGAAAGAGACAGGGCCTTTGTAAACAACCTGGTTCAGGGTGTCATGCGCTGGCGGCTCAGACTGGACTGGATAATCAAACAATACTCATCTGTTCCCCTGAAGAAGATAGATGAAGAAATCCTTAACATCCTGCGTATTGCCTGCTGCCAGATATTTTTCATGGACAGGGTCCCTGAATCTGCGGCGGTTAACGAGGCAGTGAATCTTGCCGGGGCCGGAAGGAGACCCCCTCATGTTAGATCCTTTGTAAACGGCGTTCTGAGGGGAATATGCAGAGGCAGGGATGAGGTTAAATTCCCTGACCGGCAACGCGAACCCGGGCAGAACCTGTCTGTTTTCTATTCCTATCCCGGGTGGCTGGCAGAGAAATGGATGAAGGAACTGGGGGAGAGTGTTACAGAGGGGCTCTTTTCAGCCCAGAACAGTTTTCCTGACATCAATATAAGGACAAATATACTCAGGATCAGCCGCGAGGCCCTTATTGAGTCCCTTGAGCGCGATGGAATGAAGGCAAGGCCTCTGAGCCGGTCGCCCCAGGGGGTTGTCCTTGAAGGCTTCAGGGGCCGGGTGGAGTCCCTGGCGGCATTCAGGGCCGGCTTGTTCCAGGTGCAGGACCAGGCGGCACAGATAGCATCTCATCTCCTTTCCCCGCAGCCCGGCGACAGTGTGCTTGATATCTGCGCCGGATTAGGTGGAAAATCATCCCACCTGGCCGAGCTTATGGGCGGAAAGGGCCACGTTATAGGCCTGGATAAAAACAGGGGCAGGCTAATTAAACTGGCCGGCAATGCTGAAAGGCTTGGGATGAACAATATCATGCCGGTTGAGGCAGACGCCTCGGGATCTCTTGCCTCCCTTTTTAACGTTAAATTCGAAAGGGTTATTTTAGATGCCCCCTGCTCGGGCCTGGGCGTGATATCAAGACACCCGGACATAAAGTGGAACAGGGCGCCGGAGGATATTCCAAGACTTGCGGCCATGCAGAAGGCATTTTTAAAGGAGGCTGCTTCTGTTGTTGAAAAAGGCGGGGAACTTCTTTATGTTGTATGCACCATATCAGAAGAGGAAACCGAAGGGGTAGTAAGAGGGTTTCTAAAGGGGAACAGCGATATGTCTCTTGTAAACCTGAGGTCGCGGGCGCCCGGATGGTGTCTTGACCTCATTGATGACAAGGGCTTTTACAGGACCTGGCCGCATCTCCATCATATGGACGGATTTTTTGCGGCGCTTTTCAGGAAGAATGCTTGATTTCACCGCGGAGACACAGAGAACGCAGAGAATTTTGTTTAAAGTGTTTTCCCCTGAGGAGGGGAAGTTACTATTAGCTGGACTCTTTGGGTAAAATAGAGGTTTTCTTTTTAATGCAGAAATTATTTATCAGAATCTCCCTTCTCAGAAATTCTGATAAAATTTATTTCTCTGCGCCCTCTGCGGCTCTGCGGTGAAATCGTTTTATGATAAAATTATTAAAATCTACTTGCTGAAAAATAAGAACAAGCCTAAAAGGCTCAAAAGGAGATACTCATGAAAAAGATAGCCCCATCCATTCTGTCGGCAGATTTTACCAGACTTGGGGATGAGATCAAGGCGGTTGAAAAGGCGGGAGCGGACTATATCCACATTGACGTCATGGACGGTCATTTTGTGCCAAACATTACCATCGGACCCTTGATAGTGGAGGCAGCCAGAAGGGCGACGATACTTCCCCTTGATGTGCACCTTATGATATCCAATCCTGACCAGTATGTCGATGAGTTCAGGAAGGCCGGGGCTGATATCATCACAGTCCATGCGGAGGCGGTCAATCATCTCCACAGGTCCATACAGCTTATAAGAAAATCCGGGGCCAGGACAGGCGTATCCCTTAATCCGGCAACGCCCCTGGATGCCCTTGAGTATGTCCTTGATGACCTGGACATGGTCCTTCTTATGACCGTCAATCCGGGATTCGGGGGGCAGGAGTTTATTAAAGAGGTATTGCCCAAGATAAAAAGGCTGAAAGAGATTATTAAAGCAAGGGGACTGGCCACGGAAATAGAGGTGGACGGGGGCATTAATGCTGATACAATAGGCATGGTCTCTTCAGCCGGTGCGGACATTTTTGTGGCGGGATCAGCTGTTTTTAAAAGCAAAGATTACGCGGAGACGATCAGGGGATTAAGAAAAAATATGAATTAATCGCTCCGGATTAAATTCTCTCAAATTGAATCTACCCCTTGCTTCCTTCCCCCCTTGTGGGGGAAGGTCAGGATGGGGGGGAGAATAAAATAAGTACAAGCCCTTTTTAGGGCTTGATAATTTTATTTTTTAATATTATTTAATACCCTCTGATTGAAAGACGGAGGGATGACCGAGCGGCTTAAGGTGGCGGTCTTGAAAACCGTTGAGCGAAAGCTCCGTGGGTTCGAATCCTACTCCCTCCGCCAGAAAATAAGAAGGCATTACAATTCATAGCCCGTGTAACATTGAATTGTAATCGGGTTGTGAAAATATTACTATTGTTATTTTTAATACCCTGTAGCTTGAGGGGGGAACTTTTATCCTCCCCCCCCTGTGGGAGAGGGTTAGGGTGAGGGGGAGCAAATTAGTTTTTCTCTTCATGCCCAGCCTGCTTGTTGCAGAGTAATTTATTTGAGTATATATTAGCTATTTTTTAACGGAGAGATGGCCGAGTTGGCTTAAGGCGCTCGCCTGCTAAGCGAGTGTAGGGGGTAAACCTCTACCTCGGGTTCAAATCCCGATCTCTCCGCCACTTCAATAAGTTAGCCCATAAAAGCCGGATTAAAAAACAGGATTATTTATAAAAATTTTTAATTGTCTTAGACAGCTTTTTCTCTTTTGCCTTTCTCTCAAGCCGTGATCTTACATCCATCTTTGAATTGAGAAATGATATCTCGCTCTTCATGCTTAGAAAATTCTCATATCGCGAATGGTCAATCCTCCCTTCAGTAAGTGCTTTCTGAACCGCGCATCCTGGCTCGCCCTGATGGGAACAGTCTTTAAATCTGCACCCCCCTGCTATTTCAGAGATATCAGTGAAAGACCTCTTGATGCTGTCCTCATCCGCCCAGAGTCCGAGTTCCTTTAAGCCCGGAGTATCTATGAGCATCATGCCTCCCTGTAGAAAGAACAGCTCCTTATGGGTTGTGGTGTGCCTCCCCCGGAGGTCATCCTGCCTTTGCTCTCCGGTTTTTGCCTTTTCCTCCCTTAATAATGCATTTATGAGTGCGGATTTCCCGACACCGGATGGACCTGTCAGGGCGACCGTGACCGCCCCCCCGTAACTTTCCATCAGTTCATCCAGTCCCTCTCCGGTAAGTGCGCTTACAAGATGAACAGGTATATCCTCAGAAAATCTTGCTTCACGTAATGCCTGCTCTTTGTCTTCGCTCAGATCGGCCTTGTTGAGAACGATGACAGGCCTCGCCCCGCTTTCTACTGCCATTGTTACATACCTTTCGATGCCGCGCAGATTGAAATTCCTGCCACCGTCAAGGGCGTTCACTATAAAAAGGATATCGATGTTCGCAGCTATGATCTGTTCATCGATCGCCCTTCCGGAAGTTTTGCGCGAGAAGGTGCTCTTTCGGCCAAGGATTTTTTCTATTACAAATGTCCCGCTGCTTTCGGTCATGCCAACCCAATCCCCGATAGTCGGGTAATCGGATCTCACAACGGCCGAATAATGGAACAGGCCGCTGACCTGAGCCATGTGTACACCGCATGCAGTATGGACATTGTAGATATGATGCGTCTCGCGGGTTATTCTGCCCGGGATATATCCTTGACTCCTCAGCGGGTAAAACCTCTGCTCAAAAAAATCATCCCATCCAAGTTGATTCAGATCATGTAAATTATTTTGTGTCTTGTCTCTGGACATGGTTGTCTCCGTATATACGTTAGTAAAACTGTTATTTCTTGCACCGGATGTATTAACGGATGGATGTCCTGTTCTGATTTTACAGAGGAATTAAAAATAAGATGCGTCTGTAGGCGGGATGATTCAAAAACGGATTTAATAAATCTGTTTAAAAAAGACATCCCCTGAACAGGAACATCCTTATTGCAATCTTTAACATAAAAACCTCCATATTTATTATTTTTGATAAAAACAAGCTTTCTGAAGATCGGAATATATGGAATTCACCCTTATATGTCAAATCAATTTAGCTGTAAATTTACTGCATAGAGCCGGCTGCCGGTTCTCCGTTAAAGGGGTCTGCCATTGACTTATATTTATAAAGGAGATGAGTCAAAGGCAGACCCCTTTTCGCAGTTTTCTTTTGACACCTCCGTTTGCTGTAATCACTTGAACATTGGTGTCCGTTTTTTCAACTTAGCTCACAGGCGCTCCAGCTGGTGTTCCGGTTGGAGGTGCTCCGCCGGGTGCTCCGCCAGGTGCTCCAGTTGTTGGTGCTCCGCCGGGCGCTCCAGCCGCGGGAGGTGCTCCCATGCCTCCAGCACTGCTCATAGCAGCTTCTGCTGCTGCCTTGCCTGTGGTTATTGTAGGAAGAGCAGCGCCTTCCTGCGTGTTCAGTGTGAGTGTTATAGTTGCATCACCTGTAATTTTGGATAATGTCCACAAACCGTTGATGATACCTTGGGGTGTTGACGGACCGCCTGGTGAAGTTTTACCAGCTGTAAGGGTGCCACTGGAAGCTTTGATTTCTTTAATGTCTGTTGGAGGCTGGCATGAAATAGCAAAAACAAAATCTTCGCCGGCGGTTACAGTAGCTGTCTGCCCTGTGCTGAAGGTTACTTTATAGGTCTTGTCTGCCGCAAATGCCGTCGGTACGAAAGAGCATGCCAGAATTGTCATAGCTGCAACAAGGGAAAGAATACGCTTTGAGTACATTTTTTTCATCTCGGGGGCTCCTCTTGGAAAATATTGCTATAGATAGGAACTTGCTTTCTGAGTTCGAGATATGCCAACTATCCCATAGTATGTCAAGAAAAAATCCGCCTAACATGTGGCATGAGGATAAGTGGGGCATTGTTTGCACTCAAGAGGATGTCGCCCATCATGGTTCGGAGCCGGTATTTCAGGTGCAGGATATTTGAAAAATTCGGAAAGCCGGATCTCCTGGTAAACCCACAGGCACTCCGAATCCCATCAAATAAGGCATAGACTATTCTACCTCACAGCTTACCGCTTTCGATCAGCAGTGTTATGTGTAGCGGCCTGAAAATACATTTTATTGCCTAAATTTAGGTTTTTTAACTAATAGCTTCATCCTTTCTCCATAAATTTCTTTTAAAATGCGCCTGCGTGAATTGCCTGCATTCGGGGATCTTTTTCCGGTAGATTTTCCGGAACCATGTGGGTAAGGCATTTTCAGGTACATATATTTACTAACCGTTAAAATGAGGAGGAAGTCATGAGTCTAATCAAAACGCTTATGGGAAGACGGCAATTTCTAATTGCCGCGGGTGTGACGTCCACTTGTGCGCTGACATGCAAGAAACTCGCCGGGTTTGAAACCCGTGCCGCAATGGCGGCCGAGCAGGCAGCAACTGCCGCTGTGAAGGCTGCGGGAAACAGGTGTCCTCATCTCTTGTCGCCTCTCAGGATCAGGAACAGGGTGCTTAAGAACAGGATCATGCACACCGTATCCCCCACGTACTTTATGCAGGGGCCGGAAAATTACCCTACAGAGATGTACAGGAACCATTATTCAAACATAGCCAAAAATGCGGCAATTGTTACTGTAAGCACACACTATGGGACGGCGGCGACTGCATCAACGCCGGCAAAAATGAGCTTTACAAATGATAACGCATTTAACCACTATTCGGATAAATCATGGGATGACACAGCTCAGGTTTACAACTATATCAACGAGATGATCGATGATATCCATTTCCAGGGCTCTTTGATCCTGTTCGCAGGCAATACCGGCAGGAGCGGCGGTGGCGGCGGTGGTATGCCCGGCGGTGCTGCGGGTGGCCAGGGCGGCCAGGCCGCTGCAGGAGCCCAGGGCGGTGGGGCAGGTGGCCAGGGCGGCATGCCCGGTGGCAGCGCAGGCGGCCAGCAGGGCGGCCAGGGCGGCATGCCCGGAGGCGCACAGCAGGGTCAGGGTGGTCAGGCCGCGGCAGGCGGTCAGAGTGCAGCAGGCGGAGGTGGAGGCATGCCCGGGTTCGCCTCCAAGACCGATGACCAGATCCTGGCAGATGCTAAAGAGTATGAATTAAAAGGTTATGACGTATATCAGTTGATGGGATCAAGCGTTGAAGCGGCAAAGAAGGTCCGCGCAGCCACCAATCTTATATTGATGGGAAGCATCAGGGGTGCAGGCGGCGGCATGCCGGGTCAGGTTACCGAGGCCCCGACAAGTCAGCCCACTGCTGCCGAAGTGGAGGCGGCTGTTGAACAGGCAAGAAAGCTTGAGGGCATCGTCGACATCCTGTGGATCAGGGTCGACGAACATCCCAGCGCCTGGACCCAGGACAAGGGCAGGCCAAAGAGTCTTGCCTATGCAGAGGCCATCAAGAAGGCTGGCATCAAGATCATTACATGCCCCAGCGCCGGATTCCATGATCCGGTGGAGAATGACGGCTTTATAGCAAGCGGCAGGACAGACATGGTCGGCATGACCATGCCCTTTTTTGCCGATCCGGAACTGGTGAGAAAGGTCAAGGAAGGCAGGGCCGATGATGTAATCCCATGCATCGCATGCCATAACTGTCACGGCATCAGCATGAATAAACCGCCATGGTACAGCGCATGCACAGTGAACCCGATATGGGGTCTGCCTCCCTATCAGATCAAGGGATTCACGCAACCGAAGATGTCCAAGAAGGTTGCCGTCATCGGCGGAGGCCCGGCCGGGATGAGGGCGGCTATGCTGGCAGCCGAAAGAGGCCACAAGGTGACAATCTTCGAGAAGGATGCAACCCTGGGCGGGCTGCTCAAGATCTCGGACAACAGCAAGTGGAGATGGAATTATAAGGATTTAAAGGAATATTATATCCATCAGGTGAAGAAGGCCGGGGTACAAATCAAAACGAACACGACGGCATCACCTGAGATGATCAAGGCAGGAAACTACGACACGGTTCTGGTTGCAACCGGCGCGGACATTATTCCATCCAAGATGAAGACAGACGGCAGCAAGGTATATAATATCCTGGAGGCCTATGCCAAAAAGGATGAGATAGAGAAGAACGGTAAAAATGTCGTGGTCGTGGGCGCTGGAAAGTTCGGATTAGAGGTCGGCCTGGGCCTGTTAAAGGACGGACACAAGGTAACGGTGCTTGGTTCCGGAAATCAGCTGATAGAGGAGGAACTCAGGGGCGCCCATAATATGATGCATCAGGAAGATATATATAGAAGCAGCCCTGACTTCAGTTCTGCCCTCGGGGTCACTGTGAAGGACATTACAGGAGGAAAGGTGACCTATGCGGATTCCACAGGGGCTTCAAAGACCATTCAGGCCGACACCATCATAGTCTGGTCCGGTCTTAAGCCCAGGCTGGATGAGGCCGAGAAGTTCATAGGTTCGGCGGACGATGTCCTTTTCCTCGGCGACTGCACGGGCCAGGGCGGTACGATTCAAAAGACCATTCGCAGCGCATTCTTTGTAGCGTCGCAGGTTTGATGCTATACTGTTTGCACCCGGGTCCAGAAGAAGCGCTGGCTCCAGAAGTGAGTATCGATAGATAAAACAAGCAATATTTATTTAAAGGCAGGGTTAGATGATGACCCTGCCTTTTCCTAAACTCGTCATTCCGGGCCTGCCCCGGAATCCGGTCTTTTGTTTTTCTGATAGTTGAAAATCCCGACCTGGCGGCACTGATCGCTGCCCTCCATTTTTTCCCCGATTCCTGTCTTATCTGAACGGGATGGGTTTCAATTATTCCATGGCTGCACGAGAATGGCGCAAAATGTCATAAAATAGTCATATATTGCCATACTTTTTTCAAATGTAAGGATTCATTATATTAGTATATCCTGATAAATCTATTATCCTCCCTCTTGCCATAAGCGAGACGAGGAATTTGCGTAACCTATTTATTAAAAGGAGAATGACTATGAAGAAAATCTTGAGGATCATACAGCTTGCGGCCTTACTCGGGTTGGTCTTGTTCGTTATCGCTATTGCAGCCGAAGGTCCGCCTGTACAAGGCGGTAGTCCCTCTATGCAGGGAGGCCAGGGTGGGCAGGGCGGTATACCCGGCGGAGGTCCAGGCGGTGCTACAGACGGGATGCCGGGCGGAGGGGTTGGCGGTCCTCCAGGCGGGATGCAGAGGGGTACTCCCATTGCTGATATAACCGGCGAGACCGTTAAGGTCGATAATACCTATTTCAAAGGAAAATCCTCCGCAACCGGGATCTCGGATTTCACCATTTCCGCAGACAATAAAAACGTTGTGGGCGTGAACATCAATGCCAAAGAGGGTGCGGGTGAGATAGTTATCAAGAATGGTAGGATCTCCCTTATCGAAAAGGGCACTGCGATTTCAATAAACGGCAATTCCAAGGCCCTGATCGACGGCGTCGTGGTCTGGAACAAAGGGAACGCTGACGGCCTGTCCTCGGGCGACAACACAAACAGCATTGTAAAGAATACCGTCATATACGGTGCACAGGACCCTAAAACCTTCAAGCGAGGGGCGCCCTTTGCCCTCGGCATTGCAGGCTCCATGCGTGTGACCTGTGCCATAGGAAATTCCAAGATAACCTATCAGGACAGCATAGTCGTGTCCGGCAGCTGGGCCGCCCTGTCAACGGACGCCGGCTCCGGTGTCTGCCTCAAGTCCGACAGGGTCCTTGCGGGCATAGGGACCCTGGAGGTTGCCGAAAAAGGGAAGAAATACACCGCCACCAAGACCGTGAACAACGTGACCTACGGCTTCACCCTGGGCGACAGCGCCAACTACAATTCCGGCTATATCTCCTACTGTGACACCGGATTTCACAACTATTTCAACGACAGCCAGTTTTACGGCACCGACTACGACCTGATCCTTTCCACAGGCAAGGCCAGCGCAACCATCACCGGCAAAGACACATATTTCTACTCCGACCGCATCGGCATCATGTGGCACAAGACCGCCGGGGGCACCGTGGATATCACCGACGGCTCATGGTATGCCAAACAGTGCCTGTTCATGATGAAAGGTTACAGCGCAACCGACACCGACGGCTGCTACCCCAATCTTATTGTAGATAAGACCGATCTCAAGGTCGGTCCCAACGGCGTACTGCTCCAGCTTATGACCAGTGATGACTGCGGCCTTAATTTTGAGGCCCTTCAGGTACCGGCTGTTGAGTCAAACTGGACAAAGGTCGCCTGCCTTATTGGGACCAAGGTGCAAAAGACGGCCACCAGTGAGGGCTTCCCGCCCACTAAAAGCTACGTGTATATGTCCGGAGGCAAGGAGGTCAGCGTGACCGCAGACAAGCGTGATGCCTGGGTCAAGGCCAATCCCGATGCGAAACCCGTCATGGTCGATTACACGCCTCAGAAGACCGCCACCTCCCTGTTCAAAAACCTCAAGGTCAAGGCTGACATCTACAACGCCGTGTGGGAGGCCTATCAGGCTGCCGACGTGACCTTTGAGAACGCCTCCATCACAGGCGTCATCTCATCCTCCTTTGCCAACCACGTTGACGCCAAAGGTCAGGCGCTGGCAGGCGGCACGGTCATCAAGGCCGACTCCACCCTTGACTGTCATCTGGGCATGGGCCGGTTAAAGAATGCCGCCGCTCCCACCGTCAACAACCCTGTTTACCTTACACTTACTAAAGGCTCCACCTGGACCGCCACACGCACAAGCTACCTCAGCAGGCTCGTCATTGACGAAACCTCCTCCATCAAGGCCGCTCAGGGCAACGTTACCATGACCGTCAACGGGGTCGCGACCCCCATCAAGGCAGGAGCCTATGAAGGCAAGATAGTCATCGCGATCAAGTCTTAGACCTTCACGAATATACCAGGAAAGACCAGCTTTGAGGCAGCGGTTAGCTGTCGCAAAGCTGGTCTCGACCCTTCTTTTTATGAAAATGCATCTAAATCCGCAGCTGACATTCTAAGGTTCGAGGTGAATTATGAAAAAGAGGAACAACATGAAGTCTCTAACTGTTCTTTTAGCTTGCCTTGTAACAGTTTAGTCCTTATGGATATTGATGATAGCACAGGTCAGCTTGAATTTCTATACAAAGCTGCCTGGGCGGTTGGTGTGTCGGAAGTAAAAAGGGTTTGAAAGAAATTGATTGGTGAGACACC
>Ga0209287_10000064_pt1 | contig 63462 bp, 68 predicted proteins | sample PPLLak3cmMay2015_2_FD_187255 | JGI IMG/M metagenome (GOLD analysis project Ga0209287, IMG submission 187255) | Freshwater sediment microbial communities from Prairie Pothole Lake near Jamestown, North Dakota, USA - PPLs Lake P8 Core (1) Depth... | ecosystem: Environmental > Aquatic > Freshwater... | reverse complement strand
GTTTCATCCTGCGGGAGTTGAGATGCCTCATCCATTAGGTTATTCGTGATATCGTATGTGCTCCTCTAATAAATATTTTACAGTACTATCAAAGAACGTCTCTAGTGTCTTCACCCGAAGACTAAGATTGATCAGTCGAACCAGTTGACAAACACACGAGGGATGCAAAAGTTCTTTGTATCCTCCTGAATATCCTGGTACCGTGGAAAACGACCTTGCTGACGAAGTCAAAGAACTTTCCAAACGGATAAATGAGTTAGAAAAAATGCTCTCTGCACTCATGAAACCCTTCAGCGACGTCCGAAAGACCACAGAACGATACCTCAAACTCGCGGCACTTCTCCTCGACCACGGAGGACTCACCCCTGATGTCATCCTCCCTGATCTTAAAGACCCGATCTCAAAAGACATCGTCCGAGTCCTTTTAGAACGACCCGGCCAGAACGTCTCTCAGATCACAGACCTCGTCAAGAGCAAACGTGGATCCGCATCACGACGGATCATCCGAAAGAAACTTCTGTATCTTGAGGAAAAAAACATAATCCAGAAACAACAGCAGGGATCACGCCAGCTGTACTCTCTGACCAATGAGGTGATCAAAAAATGGACACAACTGCTCGGTTTGACTATATAGAATGACCACCGTATGGGTGTTTAAAGAAATAAAATGGAGGTATATGACTATGAATAACCACGAAGAAATGCCAGCACCTGAGAAAATCAAGGAAATATTAGACATCGTCGCAGAGAAAATACCTGGGTTGCTCAAAACGCTCAGCGAACTGCTCTACGGTCCAAAAAGCGCAAAACAGTACGCAGAAGCAGCCGCGATCTTCTACAAGGAACTGAAGGCCGCAGGCATGACCGACGGGCAAGCATTCGAACTGACCCAACAGTACATGTCAACGCTGAACCTTGGCAACCTCATGGGAAAAGCAATGAAACACGACCACGACTAAACAAACCCAGATAAAAAACGAGACTATGTCAGAAAAAACAGAGAGGAATCTCCCGAAACTCGTGGGATTCCTCATCCTGATGTTCCCCGGTTTTCTCTTCCGGTTCGGACTGCAAGCCTTTCGCTTCAAATTCAGCGCCTACAAAGCAGCACGGATCTTCAGAGACGAACTCCACCGACAAGGACTGGACACCACCACGACCCAACGGCTCACCGACTATTACTTAGAAGGAAGCGACCCGTTCAAGCTCCTCAGAGCACTCCGGTGAACCTTTTTTCTTTTTTATTTATCCTTAACAAAGATTTAAATAATCCAGGATATTTAATTCTATTAGAGAGGAAAGGATATAGATGAAAAAATGCTTGGCGATTGGAATCATTGTCTTATTCATTGGGACGAACATCATACCTACTAGTAATGGAAATAGTAGCCAAAAAGACGACAGCATTCTTCAAATGAACAGATCAATTCCAAGTAACGTAACGATCACCGACACCCTTGGTGATGTTTGTACACTAAATATTACTACACAAGAAACCACCATCGTCACCTATCATCCTGATATCGATGTCGTGAATCTTGATATCGTCCAAGCGACATATACACAGCAGGGAACGCAGGCTACCCTAAGTGTACAAGTTGTAGGAATTATCGAGGACAGAGGCCAACTCATTGACCTCTACGAGGAGAATTTTTCTGATTTAAACTTTGTTGAATATGATTTTCAACTAATCACATCAGAGCAATACTATGCAATTCAATACGCCAACCAAACAGGGCGACTCAGATATGGCATGGAGCTAATCAACCTTACCTCCTCTGATTTCTCCGTGGTAGGTGATACGCTTTCAATTTGGTTCTCGTTACTGAATGCAAATGAAACATACGTAGACCTCCGTCTATCATCGATGTTTGTGAAAATGAATCTATCTTCAGGGAACCTTTCAGAGTTTGTGTATCTGGCAGATCTTGCCCCGAATCTTCCCCTTGAGATTATGGACCCATTTGCACCACCCACGGGTTATGAAGGACAGACTATTCAGTTTAAAGGAAATGTGATGTCCTTTTCAGGACTCCCACCCTACACGTACCAGTGGGATTTCGGGGATGGAAGTACTTCTACGCAACATAATCCAACACACATCTACACGGAAGAAGGATTCTATACATACACATTAACAGTCACTGATAATGCGAGTGCGACCGCAAGTCGGTCTAATAGAATCATCATCCGGGATGTCAAGAAAGCATTCATCGTCGGCTCCTTTAAAAATTTCAGCACCGAAGACGATTACCTCATCCTTACGACTGTTGATCTCCGATTGATGGCATTCAAACCATTCCAATTCTCCCATTATATCGACGGGGAGGAAATAACTGTCTTAAAAGACACGATCACGATGCTGATAACCAAACGGTTCATTATCGGTGTGGTGGATTATGTGGTTGGCATTCAGGAGGACGAATACGGGGAAATCATCATCCCATCAAACCTTGTCATACCGATAAACATGGGTACAAATCCCTACCAATTTTTTAAACAAATTAAACGGTAACTCTCTTCAACCTCTCTCTTATCCTTTGTTTCACAAACAATTTGTCCAACAATCGAAAAAATGGTTTTAAATATGGGGAATCCCTTGAGAGAAACACCATGCGTATCAAACTGTATCAAGTAGACGCGTTCACCGACACCATCTTCCACGGAAACCCTGCAGCAGTCTGCATCCTGGATGACTGGCTCGATGAACCACTCATGCAGCACATCGCTATGGAAAACAACCTTTCTGAGACGGCGTTTTCCGTCCAAAAAGACAACCACTTTCACATCCGCTGGTTCACCCCAGAAACCGAAGTCACCCTCTGCGGGCATGCGACCCTTGCCACCGCCCATGTCCTCTTTTCCCACTATCACTATCCAAAAAAAGAAATCATTTTCAAAAGTAGACACAGCGGCATTCTTAAGGTACGAAAAGAAGCAGACTTTCTCACCTTAGATTTCCCCGCAGATACCATTAAAAAAGCAACACCACCCCTCGGTCTCATCAAAGCCATCGGAAAAAAACCAGTGGAGGTCTGGAAAGGAAAAACAGATTACCTGCTTGTCTATGAAACCGAAACAGACATCCGGACAATATCTCCCGATTACCATCTCCTCTCACAGGTCAAGGTACGAGGAACCATCATCACTGCACCAGGAGACACTGTTGATTTCGTGTCACGATTCTTCGCCCCACAGGTAGGAATCAACGAAGACCCGGTCACTGGTTCTGCACACACCACCCTGGTCCCCTACTGGGCAAAAAAATTAAACAAAAACAAACTTTCGGCTAGACAACTTTCAAAACGCCAGGGACTCCTGAACTGTCGCTTAGAAACCAACAGAGTATGTATCTCTGGGAAAGCCAAAACCTATTTTAAAGGAGAAATCATCAATCTATCCTAAAGAAAAAGGAGTGCACAAATGAACGAGACGGAAATCCCATTCCAGGTCATAGACTGGGACGATACACCAAAAACAGAACATAAAGGAACGAAAGGAGAGGCGATTTGGTACACGCGTCAGTTCCCTGGACTGCGCATCAGGATAGTGGAATACTCCGCTGGGTATCTAGCAGACCATTGGTGCACAAAAGGCCATATCGTCCATTGTCTCAAGGGTGATTTCAGAAGCGAACTTCAAGATGGAAGAACATTTCATCTGCAGAAAGGAATGACCTATGTGGTGTCTGACGACCTCAGCTCGCATCGTTCAACCACAGACCATGGCGTGACATTGCTCATTATCGATGGAGAGTTTCTAAACAAACATTCCTCCGACAAAAAAATCAGATGATGCTGTTCATCGATAGTTTCAGGTTTTCTCAAGAACTCTTTTTCCTTTCTTTCATCAATCCCAAGATTTCATTGACTCTAAACAGGGCGATTCTTTTCACAAGGTCATAGGGCATTGGTTTGTCCAGTGGGAATTGCACAGACCCCTTGCCTTGTTTATAGACAGACAGCTCTTTTTGAAACGCAGTGATACCTGAGGGTATCGGATAAAACCCAATATGATGTTTGAACGCTGCAAAATGCACGAGATTTTTCCCGTTGAGTTTAAACGTAGGCATCTGATAACTAATCGTCTCGACAGCGGTTGGCGCTGCTTTTTTGATCGTCTGCCTCATTCTTTCCAAAATGCCCTGTACATCATCAGGAAACGATGCGAGATACTCATCGATCGTCGATGGTTTTTTTCCTCTTAGCATAGAGCATCAGGCTCTTGAATATTTTTTTCCTTCTTAATAGTTTTGTGAAAATAGGTTCATTTCATGTAAAAAATAATTTATTTTTTTTCCGGGATTAGATAAGAGATGCACCCTTCGAATTGGAGTTTTTTTTCGTTGGATATTTTACGCCAGATTCGTTCTGGATGCCAGATGAAAACCGATGTTCATTTGCTCCTCATGCCAAGACAATAGATACGTATTTAAGGGACGAGGTGTTGTCGGCTTTAGAAAGAAAAAATGGGATGAGAGTTTCATAATTTCGTTTTTTACGGATTTCTGAGATTTTTGTTTTAGTTCTTTGTTTAAGTTGGTGAAATAAATATGGTAGACTGTGAAGAATGTGATAGGAAATTAGGTTTTTTCGAAGGATATCGTCACCCTGCATTAGGAACAAGATTTCTTGTCTGCGGGCGTTGCTACGATAAAATAGAACGGGATATGAAACGATGGAGCGAGTTTTGTGTTTCAGACCCGTTTAACCCAGCATCATCCAAAAGCGACATCCAAGAAGCATGGAACAAGAACATATCAAACGATCCTTTGCTCCAAAAATGGTTCAAGAACCTATGGCTGAAATATGAAAGCCGGACGGCTGACAAATAAAACAGGATACTCATCCTTTTCTTAAGCAATATCACCATGGACTCAACTTATGGGATCGTCAAGGTCGCTTATTGCGATTGTGGAAAACCCAGTCCTAATGATATCGTCAAAGACTAAGTGTCCATCAAATTACTCTACCTTTGATGATCCGACATGCTGTAACGCTCCTCGTACGAAGGGGGGACGCCGGTGGGGATTTTTTTCACGAAAAACAAGTTTTTAGGAAATATCAAGATACTGATGCTACGCTTAATTTTCCCCTTTCGAGAGGTGATTGAAGACACATCGGTCGCGAAAACGATCGGTCATGCAAGGGAACAATCACTCCGGTATTGATTTTTTTTCCTTTCCATACGTTTAAATAACGGAGAGATTACTTTTATATAACAACTAAAATATATGATGCTTGATTAGACGTTGGTGAAACATATGAAGAAGCAACTCGTCAGTATTATCATCATAGGTGTGTTTCTTGGAATAGCAGTACAGGGTAGTATCATACAGGTTGCTCATGCAGAAACCACTTCCTTTGTAGAAGACACTCAACCGGTACGATCTGATTTTTTCCTTAACACCTATGTACGGATACTCATGCGTCTGGCGCACAAACCATCCCTTGCGACATGCATCATTCATGATACAGAGGTCGTCTGGTCCAATGCATATGGATACTACGATATCGAAAATCAAAAAGAAGCGACCACACAGACGTTATATCTTCAAGCATCGGTCTCAAAGACCATTACAGCAACTGCGTTGATGCAGTTGTATGAGCAAGGATTATTTGACTTAGATGATGATGTCAACGAGTATCTCCCGTTCAGTCTGCGAAACCCGAATCATCCCGACCTTCCCATAACAATAAAGATGATATTGTCACACCGGTCGAGTCTGGCCGATGATAATCTCTACTGGATCTGTCTTTCCTATCTGCCGGGGGACCCTGATGTGGAAGGATTCCCGTATCCTTGGCTGGAGGAATATTTGACGCCTGGTGGGAGTGCGTATAGCTCATCTACCTGGTCGATGGATAGGCCCGGTGAAAAATACTACTATGCGAACATCGGGTTCTCCATTGTCGCCTATCTTGTAGAAATACTGTCGCATCAGGATTTCAACGAATACTGTAAGGAGCATATCTTCCAGCCGCTACAGATGGACACGACTGGTTTTCGCTTACGGGATGTCGATATAGACAATGTTGCGGTCCCCTACGAATTCAAAAATAACGGGTATTTCAGGCACCCGCAGTATGGGATCCATATCCTGTATCCCGCGATCACCTTACGAACATCCATTGAGGAGTACTCCCATTTCATCATCGCCCATATGAATGGTGGGATATGGAATGGGGTAAGAATCCTGAATCAAACCACGGTTGAGCTCATGCATATGGCGCATTTCTCACCGGGAGACAAATATAACTATGGGCTGGGCTGGCAGATCACCAACAAACCTTTTGAGAAAACCTATGGGCATAGCGGCGGGTATGTTGGAGCCCTGGACCTTATCACGATCTTTCCTGCTGACAACACCGCGGTCCTCCTGTTCACAAATGCATTGGACTCCGAGTTACATTCCACACAGATGGAATGGAAAGCAATCAATGCCATCAACAATGCTCTGTTCCATAAAGCAAAAAGGATAGCATCCTAAAAAAAATACTCAGGGAACTGAAAGAAGAAATGCAAGGTATCGCTCAGTCGTGAATGAAACGCTATCGGTTCAATCGCGCTGATGCTCCAGAGCTCTGCTCCGATTGGGATGGGCGATGCGAGTCGTTTTACTTTAAAAAAGCCGTTGGACGGGGTGCTACCATTTCCGTATCATTTTATTTCTTTCGTTTTCGTCTACTTTTTTTTCTGTTTCGCCTTTTGTTTTCCCCAGGTGTTTTTCTAGACACGTTGGGCAAATGGCAAGAATTTCTACTCCATGATCCCCGTTTGAATAGTGAATGGTGATGTCATCTGCCTGAAAAACATTACTACATCTGTTACATACATATTTCATGTATTTCACCTCATTTTCCTCTTGATTTATTGTTTTTTATGTAGAAGTCTGTCATATAGACGATCTGTCTGCTATAGGGTCGTTCTTCTTCTTTTGCAAGTTTTTTTATGAGCAGGTTTTCTTTTTTTGTTACTGAGATATTCATCCGTATTCTCTTTTCCATAATTTACACAATGATGTAATAATTTTACACACTTATATGCTTTTGTACACAATGATATATACTCTCCGTTGCTTGTCGACATCATCATAATACTGATAGAAAGAATAGGTGAAATCAATGACGGCTGAGCGAGAATTTTCAAACGTTGAAGAAGAAAGTAACAGGAAATTACGAAAACGACATCACACCAATGATGAAGATTATTACAAAACAAGATTCGAAAAATAAAGAGCCTTTTTTTTAAAAAAGGAAGGAATTTTTTAGGAAAGGATTAACGACATGAGAGTTGCAATGATTGGCTGGGAATACCCACCCTTTACGGTAGGCGGTTTAGGAACCCATTGTTATGGACTGACACGAAGCCTGTGTAACATTGGTGTGAAAGTAGACTTTTACATGCCTCAAACCAAACATGGCGCAAGCAGCGATAATAAAAATTTAACCATTAAAGAAGTAGGAGAAACCACCGTGTTTCCTTACGATCGTCCGAAAAGCAACGAAATCGCTGGGCAATTTTTCGAAGCTGTTTCTCGCTATAACGCCTTGGTGAGCACAAAAGTAAAAGGAACCTATGACGTCATTCATTGTCATGATTGGTTGACGATACAAGCGAGCATCGCACTAAAGGATATACTGGGTATCCCTCTCGTTCTCACGGTCCATTCCACCGAGTACGACCGAAGTGGCTGGCTTCATCCAAACCAATGGTTCATCGATATCGAACGAGAAGGAATGCAAAAAGCTGATAAAATAATCGCTGTAAGCCAAACCACGAAAAGAACCATCATTGAAAAATACGGAATAAACCCTGATAAAATCTCAGTTATTTACAATGCCGTATACCCAATCGCCCAAGGAAAAAAACAGAAACTTGTGTTATTCCTAGGCCGTCTGACCATTCAGAAGGGCGCTGAGTTTTTCCTCAGTGCAGCAAAGAAAGTAACAGAATTTGAACCCAATGTTCGATTCGTGGTAGCAGGCGCTGGTGACCTGCTCCCCGATCTGATCAAACAAGCAGTTGAACTAGGCATCTCTAACAGAGTTATATTCACAGATCGCCTCACAGATAAAGAAATGAAACATATGTACGGCATCGCCAGTGTCTACGTCATGCCATCGGTCAGCGAACCATTTGGGATCACCGCCCTTGAAGCGATTTCCGCAGGTACTCCAACAATTGCTTCAAAAACCGCAGGTGTCTGCGAGACGTTCCATCACTGCCTAAAGGTTGATTTCTGGGATACTGACGAAATAGCAAACAAAATCATTTCATTGTTACGATATGAATCGTTAAGTCAAACACTCAGCGAAAACGGAAAACAGGAAATTGAACTATTTACCTGGGAAAACGTTGCAGAAAAAACACTCGATGTCTACAACGGCCTTAATATTGCCAGATTGAAAAAACAACTTGAAGAAAGAGAAAAGATATACAAGGTTAACACAACATAATCAAATCATAAAAAAAATATTGATTTCATGCTGCATTAAAAAAAGAGTAATGCATGCTATCTTCTTGGCAGTAGATATCTATTTAAGGGAGTGGTTCTTATAGAGAGTAGAAAGAAAGAGAAAGAAGAGTTTCACATTTTCGGTATTACGAACATTTGCGATTTTTTTATTTTCATTCTTTTAAGAACCCAGATAAAAACGTCTGAGGCGGTGATACAGAATATGAAAGGAACAGTAAAATGGTACAATGATATGAAAGGATTTGGCTTTATTACCGGTGACGATGGAAAAGAAACCTTTGTCCATAGATCATCGATACCAACAGAGATGAATCTCTCTGAAGGCGACCAAGTCGAATATCAGATTGAAGACTCAGAACGAGGAACAAGAGCAACAAACCTAAAGAAGTAATAAAAAAACGTTATTGAGAATGAGACATATTCATTTAAGGCGAGGTGATATAGAATGAACGAAATAACCCAGAAACTTCAAGAGTTAACAAAATCGAGAAAAAACCCAAAATTAATCTACAAGCAAACGAATCAAAAGAAAGCAGATGTGTTTGTTACTGAATTGTCGGTCAAATAGACCCCTGAGGCTCAAGACCGGCAATCATCTCATGAATAGTACTGGGGGAGAACCGTATGGAACAGACCATCAATTCCTCAATACTCATCCTTTTCTACGGAGATATCACTAAGGAATCAACCGATGCGATCGTCAATGCCGCAAACAGCAGACTTGCTGGAGGCGGAGGCGTTGACGGCGCGATTCATCGCGCGGGCGGACCCGAAATCATGCGACAGTGCAGAACAATCGGCGGATGCCCCACAGGAAAAGCGGTCATCACGACCGGTGGTAAGCTCAAAGCAAAAAACGTCATCCACACAGTCGGACCACAGTACCACAATGGAACAAAAAATGAAGCAGGGCTGCTCAAAAGCGCGTACTATGAAAGCCTCAAACTAGCCTCAATAAAAAATCTGACAAGCATTGCGTTCCCCGCAATTAGCACCGGAGCATATGGATACCCAATACGCGAGGCAGCACACATCGCCCTCCAAACAATCATCGAATACCTCAAGGCGCACCAAGATATCCAGTTGGTAAAGTTCGTCCTATACGATCATACCACCTATGATATCTTCACAGAAGAACTAAAAAAATTATTATAAATCCAAAACTCCGAAAGAAGAATCCATCATGGTTCATGGTAATGATCGACGAGATCATTTTTCCCTTTCTTTCTACTTTTATCGGAATATCTCCAGGCATACCCCGGGTATCTCATTTCTTTAAATCCTTTGATAAACTCATCAAATTCTTTTGGGCTACGAAAACAGATCGTTCGTACTACGCCCCCTGTTTTCTCATCAAACAGCTCAACGACTTTTTTATTCATCGTTCGAAACCGACTCATGTTCACTCCAAATGTAATCCTATTCTTTTCAATCAAACGCTTCAATGCAGCTTTATCCCTGTCAATGTCTTTGTATCTGTGACGCCCTCAATTGTTTTAATCTTATGAATAATGATTTCACCAATGCTTTCATAATCCTTTGCTTGAATTTTTGCGATAAGATCGTATTCCCCAAACAAAGGATGAAGGTCGATAACCTCAGGCAGTTTCGAAAGCTTATTGTACACCTCAAACTCATGTAATGGAGAAACATGCATCAGAACAAACCCTACTACCACGTTTTTTCCTCCTGTATCATCAATATCCTAACAAATCACTCCTTATAAACGTATAGCCGGTTGAACATTAGTTAATATCTTAGAGAAGAGAGCCTATACGATCACGAGGGGTTCGAAACAACCCATATTAATATAATCCTTATGGTCTTTGTGCGTCTACGCTCCTCATTTTCAACCCTTTTGATAGATTACCATAGTTTTTGTGCGAATAGACCCAGGGGTTCAAATCCCTTCCCCTGCACTTTTTTCAACCTGACAAAGATTTAAATAACCAAGGATTGTTCTTTTCTATAGGGGCAGGAAAGTATGGATAAGAAACCTCTGATTGGAGTAAGCATCTGTGCTGTGGTTCTTCTTGTTCTAGGTTCATTTACCAATGTGGTTGGATATCAGACAATCCAAACCTCACAACAGAACATAGTCAAAGAGAGAATCAATCAGAGAGAGTTGTTATTCCAAACCATCTGCGATATTGCCAATAACAAACAGATACAACGAATCATCCTCAAAACCCAGATGAGCAGAGGGACATTCCCAGTATCAGAGTTTCCTGTTGTAACAAAAAATCAAATTAAAATGATGTATTTCCTTGGTTTGATTCTGTCAAAGGTTATCAGTAAGTCAAGGATTCAGTCAATAATTGGCAAGTATCAATTCAATAATCAGGAGATACAGAAGGAAATATCTACTGTTATTGAAAAGAATCTTATACTCAATGCAGAAATAACTCAGTTGAAGGATTCTGATTGTGATTGTGGAAACGAGAGAGTAACTGGCTTATGGAAATTCCCAGTTATCTGTATGGGATTATATTTTATATTTTTGTTTTTCATAGTTCTGTATCTGTTCGGTATTCGTATTGCAGAAGTATTCGTTCAGTTTATTGGACAAATCGGAATTAATTTAGAATGTTTTTGGATTCCATTTCCATAATATAAAGAGGAAAATCAATGAAATTGTAGGCTTTTATTGGAGTAATTATTATCTCTCACTCAGAATTTAACTGGTAAACGTGGGTTCAAATCCCTTCCCCTGCATCTTTTGCATATTAATCATATAAAATTCGAGTCTTCTCACTTGTTAGTGTATGTTGGATAATTTTTTTCCATTCTTCAGAGTTCCATGTTCCCAGTTTTTTATGCACTGTATAATATTTCTGAGGAATTGGATGTGTTCCGTAAACTACTTTGACTCCATATTTTTTATTGATGAAATCATGAAAATATGTCAAATAGGGGCAAGGTGGGTATCCAACAATCATACCGGTTGCGAGGTGAATAACTTGTGCTCCATTCTTTATCATCTCTTCAGGTGCGTACTCAATGTTTCCACCAGGACAACCACCGCAGGTAGTATATCCAACTAATTCCAATTCTTCATTGTTTTTATAAATGCTAAAACCCCCTTCTTTATTTTTTAGTGATCTTATACATTTTCCTCCAGCACACATACGATAACGATCGCAGATAATAATTCCGATTTTAATTTTATCTTTCATACATCTTCTCTTTTTCTAAAATAAGGTAATTGTTCATAAATCTACTCTTTTTATATCAACAGGAGTAACGGTTCATTTTTACATGTATTTTGGTGTTCAAATCCCTTCCCCTGCATCCATATGGTCATAACAGAAGAAAAACCAGCATTATTTACTTCCCTATTTTATCATCGAGTCTTTAAATCAATCATGTATTTTTTTTAATAACCAAATGATTTGTTTTGCAAGCATTTTCATAGTGGATACTCCTTCAGTATCTTCTATAACTTCTCCTTTTTCCCCACCAATTCCGATATTCCAGTAACTTGATCCTGGGATAATCATTTGTTCTAAAAGAAAAAAAAGATTGATTGAGTTAAACGTATGGATTGCTCCAGCTCGTCGTTGGGAGACGATGGCAGCTCCAATCTTATTTTTAAATAGGTAATCATTTGCTCTTCCAACCCGTCCAGCTCTATCAATCAGTGCTTTCATTTCTGCTGTGACATTACCAAAATAGGTTGGTGATGCAAGAATTATTGCATCTGCATGTTTCATTTTTTGGATACAGGTATTGACAACATCATCAGAGATATTACATTTCTCATTTTTGTTTATTTTGCATTGGTCGCAAGCTTGACACCCTTGTATTTTTTCTCCTGCGAGATGAAAGAGTTCACAGTCAATGGATTCTTTTTCAAGGATGTTTAATACAGTTTGTATGAGAATAGTTGTATTTCCATTTTTTCGTGGACTTCCATTGATGGCAATGACATTCATATGGTTATTCCTCGTGAAACACTGTAAATATCATCGGTAAAAAAATGTTTCTTAATTATACTTACCATGTTTTTTTATCTTTAGTATCAAAAATATTTTACGAGTTTGTCTATTACAAAATCAGAAGCAACGATACGGTTTTAACACATATTATTTTTTTTATTTTGTTTTAGTCCAGGTAGTCTAAAACCTTTCCCCCTACACCCATTTAATTCAAACAGGATTAACGGCTTAATGTTACATGTATTTTGGTGTTCAAATCCCTTCCCCTGCACTAATTTTATGCTGACAAAGATTTAAATATTCAAGTATTTATAAGAATATGAACGAGGGAAGGAAAATGAAAAAGAACGTAGTTGGTATTTCAATAATATCAACGCTGCTGATTCTAACAAGCCTCAGTTGTGTAGTGTCTGCTAAAGGAATTAATTATTACTATGAAATAAGTGAAAAAATATTTGATAATATAGAAAGCGAGGAAAACGAAACAAATCTTGGGACATTTGGACCTGTTTCACCATTATTTAATATCTCAAAAATTACTTTGCTTAATGGGTCTGCTTCAGAAATTGAAAAAATCGAACGCATTCTTAAGAATAGAATTTTACAATTAATCCTCCCTCTGACTATAATTAAATGCAATGACCTTGATTTTTCAGTATCCTATCTAAAAAATGTCCCATTTTTTTTACCTATTATACGACATCTTTCTTATGGTACCACCATATACAAAGATTTTCATTTTCCTTTTAATAAAGACTCTATTTTAGGTAAAAGCCATACCATCGTGGTAGATGGATTTAATGGATATTTCACTTTTTCACGGGTGAGACTTTGGAAAGGTTCTCCCGCTCTCTTTGCATTTTCTGGTAGTTATGATAATGTCACAATCATAAGATAAAATGGAATACGGTAATAGAATTCTCATCTGTCAATCGTTGTCGTACCGGTAAACGCGGGTTCAAATCCCTTCCCCTGCAATTAAAAATATAAACTATTAAAGGGAAAAAACAAAAACCTTATTTGTAAGAGTTCCAAGTTTCCCAGTCTATATCTCTGCCGGGATAACCAGGTTTCATAAATGGCCATTTATCTTTTATCCATTGCTTCACAGCACTAAAAAGATGTTCATCTAATCCGTTTGCAACCTCACTTTCTCTAACCCACATAACTATTTCAGCATCATATTCAGAATTTGAGGCTGGATAAATATACATACAACCCAAACATTCTTTTTCGTCCAAACTCATAACTGTATAAGCAAACGATGTTTTTCTTTGGAACTCTTTTTGGTGCCATCCGAGATCAATCAAATCTTGTTCAAAAGTTAACTCGTTTGTTGGCCAGTTATGACTTAGGCCAAAAGGCTTCGTTTTTTGTAAATGTGTAATACTGGTCATTACAGCATCATAATCTTTCACAACATCATTAACTGTAAGCATTCTTAGACGAAGTCTGTCTGTCTCAAATATTTCTGGAACTTGGAAATCCTTTGGTATTATTTTTTTCATCATTTTATTGTAATAGGCTAAATTTTAATAATCTTTGTTTATTTCTCTTGCTATTATTGAAATTCTTTTTTCGATTTCGCCCAACTCCTATTTATTTCCAACAATTATTACTCTTATTCTTCTATTTGGGAGAACGCATATGGAGGATAAAACACTTAAAACTGAATTGCCTGGTTATAATGACTATACTCAGAAGGTAAAGTATAGACTCATCCCATCTATATGGTAGAATTATTTTTTATCAACAGGAGTAATGGTTACATTTTACATGTATTTAGGGGTTCAAATCCCATCCCCTGTACTTCGAAGAAGCAGTAGCATTGACACGGTTTATTGTTTTATAAAAGTAATATTTTGGTCTGTTGTTCCTGATGGTGCAATTGTTAGGAATGTGTCATTGTAAAAGAAATGGTAATCCAAAATAGAACTACCATATCCTGGAATAGTTATCACCAACTTTCCATTCTTTAGTTCCCAAGTTTGATAATATTGAGTTGGCCATCCAGGAATTGGTATTACTTCCTCACGACTTGCTCTGACGGTCCTATTTGAAAAAAACTCATAGATTACAGGATTATCAATCGACTCAAATTCTTTCCATGTGCCAATAAATCTTTTTTCTTCAGGAGATAATTTGTCATTAGATTGATTACATCCACTCAACCCAACAGTAAAAAGAATGGCGACGATCCCTATGATTACGAGTTGTTTTTTTATATTGTTCCTCTCCTCAACTCATGTAGTTATTGTTATAATCCCGGTCTCCCTATCTGTATCACCAGCTTGGTCAGTGACAGTAAAAGTGTAGGTATAATCTCCTACTTTAGTATACACATGCATGGGATTCAATAGCCATGACGTCCCTTTGTCCCCAAAATCCCAATGATATTCATAAGGTGGCGTTCCAGTAATAGGTATAATGCTTCCGTTAAATTGAATGACTTCTCCGACAGAGCCAATGTTTTTTGCGTACGCTTCCATAACCTCCAATGCTGGATTAGGGGCTATATCTGATAGATATACGTATCCTGATTTGTCCCCTCCTCCAAGATTCTGCTTTACAAATATGGAGGTTACACTGAGTTTTGAAAATGTTTCAGATGCACTTTTCAATGAGAAGCTAATCTCAAGAGTGTCACCACCATAAATGAAATGACCCTTTGTAAGATTAATTGTTTCGATACCATTGCTAATTTTACCTGTTCGATTGACGTAACTAATGGTATAGTCATGTTTTGAAGTAGTGACCTGAAAATCATATTCAACATAATTAAGACCATCAAAAGAATCCTCATTATTGAGGTCGATGATTTTTCCTCTATTTTCAATGTTACCTCTGACCTGTAGAGTAACATAAGCATTTCTCCCATTTTGATGGTAGACAACTTTATAAATGTCAATGTTGTAAACATCAATCTCTGTATTACGGGATATTACGCTTGTTTCCTGTGTAAGATAATCTACAGAGCATACATCACCTATTGAATCAATGATAGTCTGATTTTGTTCTGAAGATTGTTCTTCTGATTTTACAGTGATTGTCGCAGTTGCATTCTTTGTAATTGTTGCATTTGATGCTGTCAATGAATAAGTCGTTGTTTGTGTTGGTTGGATAAGCCGATGCCCATTCAGAGCAACATTACCAATACCATTATCGATATTGACTAAAGAAGCACTCATAACAACCCAACTAAGATTGGCGTATTCACCCTGAGCAATTATCGCTGGTTCTACATCAAACGATATTATCGAAAACTGAGTTGATTCTTTAGGGACATTTACGCATCCACTAAAAAATGATATTGTCAATAAAAGACAAACACCAATTATCATAACTGGTTTTTTGATAACCTTTGCCTCCGAATATTGCTTTGTAACGTATCTACGCCTATAAAAAACCTTGGAACCATTTTTTTCTCCTGTAACTCAAGGGTTTTAAATCGAAAGATGCCCAGCGTAAAAGAAACTTTTTGGTAGTTAAACAGGATAATCTTTACTATGACAACATTCAAGTCAAAGGTGAAGTGCATAAATGGCAGAAAGAAAATTCGTTCGTGTAAGAGAACATGTGAAATCTATGCCGAAGTCGCATGAAACAAAACAACGAAGCGAAAACACTTCGGATTCTCCAAGAGTGTATTCTCCATTGGGACCACACTTCGGAATATTAAAAAGAGAGAGGAATAAAGATTTCGTAAGACGTTATAAACGAGAAATCCACAAATTTTAGTGTGTGGATAAATCGCGTCATGAAGACATTTTATACGAAGGAGCCGCAAGGCATTACATAGGGATGATCGAATTAACTGTCATGCCTGACTACATCCATGCGGTTGTGCTGATACCACCAACGATGAACATCTTAAAAATATTGCAGTACCGCGGGGGCTCATTTTCCCGTGAGCTTCTCAAACGACAATCCTTGCCTCGATACCTGGGGCAATCACATAAATATCATACCACTTATGATAGATTTACAAATGAAATCTTACTATTATCGTGATTCGTGTTTTCTGGTGTGCTATTGGAATCTCAATCCGAAAACTGATGGCCCGAGGATAAAGAATTTCTCTGTATGCTTGATATTTTCAACATTGACGGTCAACGTCCCAAATCCAAGACCCAGAACTGGTATATGATGAGTAAACAGTTGTTGGTCTGAGAGTGCAGGAATAATTCCGCTGGAGTTCCGGGCAAGGATAAGACCCGAAAAATCAACAGTCCATTCAAGATTGGTCAATAAATGGTCAATACTGCTTTCTATTTTGATATCCACGCCAAGAATCCCCGTCGCATCAATCAGTAACGGATCTTTTCCGACCCCGACTAGCGCAGAATCAATCCCGATGTTGCCTTCGTTATCGATCACCGTCAGGGTCACGCCATAGATGCCCTCTGTGCTATAGCTGTGAGTCGGCGTTGGTCCATATCCTGTCGTATTATCACCAAAATCCCAGTCATAGGACAAGATGGTGCCTTCAGGATCCACACTATGCGCGCCGTCGAACAGAATCGTCTCGTCTACTTCGGCAGCGTACAATCCTCCGGTATCCGCAATTGGTGGCCAGTTCACACTCTCCGGGTCATAGGAAGCCGTTGCGTAGTACATCCCAAAATACAGACCATAATATTCAAGGTTGAAGAATCCGTCATAGCCCCATTCGGTCCCCCAGCTGTTTTTTACAACCCAATAACCGCCGTTCTCAATGGATGCATCATCCTTCCAACCGACGAGCATCACGATATGATTTAATTGGTAACCCCACGGCTCATGGGTATCAGGGAAATACTTGTCTGGACTGTGATGGATGTTCCAGAAATTGACGAATTCTTGGGTGACATTCAAGGCGACCGCAATCGGTCCTTCTTCATAAAGAATCGTTTTGATGATATTGGTGTTCTCTTCAGTAGCATACCCAAGATCAAGGAATGTGAGATTACAACCAGTCAGTGGGATGAGATGATCCATCCAATCCTCGCATTTCTCATCACAGGGTACGGTATGGCTTGCTTGATATGGAAAACACGATTCCGGAATGATGCCATTGACATTGTTTCCTTCTTCAGTGGTGTTCAGGATATAGTAGTATGCACCAAAGGGAGTCCCGCCATAGCAGCCTTGTCCGTAATTATTTGCTGCTGCAGGAAGGCACGAGAGAACGTACTGTTCAGAAAGGTCAAGTCGAAGCAAGGGACAATTCTCGCTGATTTTAATCCTGCTCTCCAGAGCGCCCAGTGCCGCAAAATCCCAGCAGCTCCCGCAGTTCCCTTGGTGTTTCGCGGGTGTCGTCCAATCTACACCATCAAGGTCTTTCCAGTTGAATTCTTCTGGCAGGTCTCTGGCGGGTTGTATTGGTTTTGTGATTGGAAGCGCTGTGCAGTCAATTGGGCAACGCATCACCGTGTATTCATTCCCAAAAGCATCTCTGAACCTATTGTGTTGACTCTGACAGTCACATTCTTCGATTAACAGTTCTGTGGTTTGGTCAAAAGGCTGGCCTGAAAGCATTGGTACATTAACTCCAATACTGATACATAAAACGATACCTATCAATAGAATCTTGATTTGCTTCTTCATAGTATTCCCCTAAGGATGAGAAACAAGCTTTTAGGTTAATAAGCTTACCGGGTATTTTTTGGACGAAATAATATTTTTAGGAGCTAATATCTCTAAAAGATAGATTTTGCTCATAAGGTTCCTGGCTTTTTGGGTTGGTAGTGTTTGGATAAAAATTCCTTTTTTCTGCCTATCACCCTTTACCATCCAGCCTTGATTTACAAAACCTTTTTTTTATATTTTTCCAGAAAAATCATATCACTAATGATATAATCATCCAAGAAAAATTTTTCAAAATCATCAGTTTATTCGTCTCAGATCCCTCTTTTTTCCTCGTCATGCCAGTACTACAACCATATACGAAAATTAAATGAACCAGCAAAAACTTCCAGCCCCTATGCCCAATATTCTCCGATTAATAGGCACAATATCCCGAGCAGAATTCATCATGCCAAACCTTGGCTCTCTCATCCTGGGTCTAGCCTGGGGCGCAACACAAGAAATGAGTCTTACAACTTTAGCAGTACTCATCGTACTATCCTTTAGCATCATCAATGGCAGCTCCGCGATCGGCGCTCAAATCAATACACTTTCTGATTATGACCTGGATCTCAAAGACCCACGCAAGAAAAATCTCACAGAAGCAGTAGATGCCTTTGGCAAAAAACGTATAAAAATATTACTCGCAGCTGAGTTTATCATAACACTACTGCTGGTCATTGTTTTCATGTACGAAAACAGCAATCCCTGGCTCCTGCTCATGTGGATTATCGGTATCTCACTTGGCTGGATCTACTCAGCACCACCCATCAGACTTAAAGCCCGCTCTTGGCTTGCACCAGTCTCCTTGATCCTCGTGCTTGGGGTCTTCCCAGTACTATTCGCATATTTCACCTTTACCAGCGGTATACAACCGTTCTTCCTGCTAGCGCTCATTGGACTAGCTATGACCATCTACGGGGTGATCATCCCAACCGAGATACGGGACTACTTCGGAGACAAGACCATGCAAATCGAAACAATGACGGTACATCTCGGATTAATAAAAGCAAGTGTCGCAAGCATCGCTCTCATCAGCATCGGAGCCGTTTTCTTTGTAGTTGCGTACCTGCTTGAATGGATATCTGGCCCACGACCCTACCTTGGCCTGCTGCTCCTTATTATTCCCGTTTCAATTTTCTACGTCATTGCAAAAATCAAAAAACTCCATGGGCTTTCCAAACAATATATGAACTCCCAAGGAAACATCACCCTCAAAGAACAGATCGTCAACATCTCCGCGCACAACCCCCAATGGATCATGATCATCACACAAACCTACAGCATCCTTTCCATCATCCTTCTGATCAATAAATTTGTATAAGACAATCACATCGAGTTCATCTTTTTTTTTTTTCACTAACGGTATTCTCAACAAACGAATGATTTATTAAGCTGTAAAAAATATCAAAATGGAGGTGAGGATATGCTGGTTTGCCCATTTTGTGAAAATGAATATGAAACGGACAAAATACTAATTGACAAAGTACAAACAGGGTTAAAAGAATCTCATTATGTGTATTCTTGTCCGAAATGTGAAAACGAATTACACGTTTCTTTTAAAAGATGAACAAGCATCAGATAATGTTTCAATAACTGATACTTTCAAAAAATTTATAGAGACGATCAAGATATCCTACTGATGAGGTGGATGAATGGAATTTGATCTTGTGTTTCTCATTCTAGGAGTGATACTCCCGTATCTGGTCATAGTCACTGCGTATTTCGCAATTGTTGTTTGGTATCTAAGTAAACTGAAAAAAAGGTTGACAGCGATAGAATCTAGACTGGTGCAAAAAGTTGAAAAAGAAAGCATGGAAAAAGAAAAAAACAGGGAACAGAAACTCCTGCGTCTGAAAAATGAAATCGACGACATGCTTCATGATGGAAATCGATAAACTGATTCACCAGCAATAAATAAGAAATTTTTAGGAGAGCTGGGTCTCCCAAAAAACATTTATACGTCAAAAAAGATGCGTAAGCAAAACGGAGGGAAGAAATGAGACTACGCATCGCAGACTATGTTTTTATTATCATCTACCTCATCGTGTTAATCGTCCTTTTGGTTGTCACACCTATCACCATGGTTGGAGGAACTGGCTCTGGTCCGCAGACAAGTACACCGCTCTGGGTTGAACGCGCCTGGTTACTTGCTTACATCATCGCAGCACCATTGCTCTACTACGTGATTCGCAAGTATCTCTATCCAAAGAAAAAGAAGGAACAATCATGAGCGACTATACGAAAACTGGGCTGTTGTTCCTGATGATAGCAGTCGCCATCAGCATCTGCGGCAGTGTAGTCGCATACGCATATTATTCAACAGTAAATCTGACTGACCTCGAAGGACAACTAGCTTCGATACTCATGATACTCATCCCTATCGCAGTCATCGGTGGCTTGGCCGGTCTGATGTACCTCATCGGTGCGATCTTCATTTTTTTAGGAAGAAAAGAATTCGGAGAAAAACACCGTAAGAACATCTTCTATTGTATACTGCTCTTCATTGCTATCCTGGGCATCATCGTAGTCTTTTCCGTGGTAAATGTTACAATGACCTTCAACTGGGCGTTTTCAGGACAATCTCAAAATACACCAGCTTTTACAGCTGATTATTTCAAGACACAATTGATGTTTAGCCTTATCCAATCATCCCTGGTTAGCATCCTCTCCGGCTTCATCTGGGTCCTTGGGTTCTATCACCTTGAGAACAAGAAAGGACGAACTGTTCTGCTGGCTGCCTTTGTCATCATGCTGCTTACTCCAATGGTCAACGGTATTGGAAGTTACACGATGCTGGATGAATGGACAAAACAAGGATTCTTTGATGATATGTTCAACACAACCACCTCATCGTACGCACAGCTGATCAGCCTCTCGCAATGGACCGGACTGACTGGTATCATCATGCTTCTTGTTTCTGTGTTAAGTTATCTGCTGTTGTTCATCGCCCTGTATCTGGCTAACAAGAACATCAAAAATGCAGAAATTACACTACCAACGACAGAAGAATCTTACCGCCAGTGATAGATAAACTAACTCATTTAATCCTGTAAAACGATAGTACACCTTTTTTAAAAAAGAACAATAAAAAAAAGAAAAAAAAGAGGAAGATGGAGTACTCGATTAGGAGTACCCGCCGATTTGGAGACTTGGGTCTCCCATCAGCACCCATTGCTCGACAGACTTCTGATGAGATAAGTCCCATGGGAATTCCGCGGATGCCTTGAAATGACTGATGTACTCAGTCAACGTTGCTGCGAAGGCTTCTCCAAGGATCTCATGTCCTTCAGTTCCATATTGGACGAAGAACTCAGTGGTGATATATCCATCTAAACCACCAGCTGTGCAATACTCGCCAAGGAGACCGTATCCGAACCCGGTGTTCCCCATGCAAGCGATCGCACCGGTCTTTTCGAGCCGGACAAGTCGTTCGCTCCAAGCCTCTGCAACAGGATACCCGTAGGTCTGCATCTGAGCTTCATTCTTCTTATCACGGAACGTTGTGAGGAGTGAGACGTTGAACTGGCTGTTGTGACACCCACCAACGGCCACCACGGGATTCTTATAATCGTTGGAGAGAGAATCCATGGGGAAAATCGGCAGGCCTAATTGTAACCAGACGAGTCCTTCGACCTCAGCGTTCTTCCGGTTCCCTGGAATCCCTGGGTATTGGTCTACCCATACTCCGGGGTTCCCATGACCTGAGAAGAACAAGAACCCAGCACCTGCACTGAACGCGTCAAGAACTTGTTTCTGGGCGGTCCATTCGCCATTGGAGGTAAACAGGTAGGTCTTCTCAAAACTGGAGGGCATGTAGTATCCTCCACCAGCACGTCCGAGCAGTAGTTGATCTCCGACGCACCATTCTCCTTCCCAGTACATCCCGTATCCGGTTTTCGTCTGCTCAAAGACTTTGGTCCCTGCGCTGTTGTTGACCCAGACATGGATGCTGGTGTCAACACCATAGGGTCGCGGGTCATAGGCTTTTCCATTGATCTTCAGGACACCGTTCGAGTATTGAATATTTGCCCAACCAGAGAAATCATTACAGTATGCTTCCCGTTCTGTGGGAACATAGTTATAATCCGTGTTCCCAAGAATATCTCCGTCGGAGACCGAAACGATCTCAGCGACCGGTGGGAATGGGTATTGTTTCTTGGTGATCAGATGGTCATCATGGTTAAAGGTGAGGCTGGTTGCTTTGGTTTTATCCAATGTTACTTCAATCTCATCGACTGGCCCGTACACATTGTTGATGTTCTTGCTTTGTGCGCATATCGTGTACTCACCATTTGGTAAGGAATTGGTGTTCCAGGAGATGCCAATAGGGGTTAGGATGTCCATAAACCCATCACCAGACACACCGACGTATTTATTGAACCAATCACCAGCAGGGGTGGTCTCGTAATGAATTATTTTATCAACAACTGCCTTGACTTCTTTGACGTTTCTGCAGGACAGCCTGCCTAAGGCAACATCGGGGTAGGTGTCTTTTTTATCTGCGTTTTGGCCGTAGATATGGTTCCCGTTTGAATCCCAGCTGCAAAACACTCCAGTGTCATTGTAGATATCAGCGTAATATAGATCACTGATGAACCCGGGGTCATCTCCTGCACTGGGCATACAGTTGGAATACCGGACCGGTACGTACCAGTCTTGTGTACCTTCATTAATGTTATCACGGGGAATGGCATTCCACCATGAATTGAGACCACCGACGAGTAATACATAGGTGGTGTTGTACTCTTCAATAGCGGATTTTATGAATAATTTTATTTGCTCTGGTTTGTCGTACCCGGTTGTGAACTCATCATAGATGTCCTCAGTCGTCTTCAACAGGGTGGAGATTCCTATCGAGATTTTATGTTCCACTAACGGCTGTAATGCACTGGCAAACTTCGATGGCGCGATGATGACAAGCTCATAGTCGGTGTTTGCTGGGAACGGATTTGAGCTGGGAAGCTTATAAGTGACAGAGACGTCGATGTCCTCTGCGTAATAGATAGTATTTGTGGTTGGTTCGTATCTCACTGGATACGTGTTGATGGTTAGGAACGTCACATGCCGGTTGTTATCATCCAGTCCAGCGCCGACATTGTAACTCACCCAATCATTTGGGAAGAGACCCTCTGCGTTGTAAATCGCTTGGTTCATCTGCAGTTCATTGACCTGCACGTCGGTGCCTAAAATCATTGGCTGTGGTGCTGGCTCAATCTTCTGTGTTAGTACTTTGGTCTGAACGCCTTGTGCGGAGCATACAACACTTTGTACAATTGTACCAAAGGGTAAGGTCAGTGTCTCGATTCGTCGTGGAACCATCGGACTGCCTGCATCGAAAATCCAGGAATCGGTCCCTTCTGATCGTAATTGGACAAAAGATTCTTTTTCTATGATGGTTGGTGTTGAAAAGGTGAAACGAAGGTTCCCTTGTTTCTGACTAGCGTCTCCAATGCCTATTGTAGTAAAACTACTTAGTAAAAATAGTCCTACTACTAAATATATGATACTTTTCATTTTTTTTTGGCCCCCTAAATAAACTATTATATTAATATTGATAAGTGTTAAATATTTAAACTTTTGTATTAATGATCTAAGAATAAGATAGATGGAGGCGGAATTGATTCAGAAAATATTATATATTAAATACGAAAGGACATCAGGAGGTACAATATTAAGGAAAATTGTTGATGCCACAAAGCCTACTCATCTACGCTTTTTCTCTCGTTGTAGACATCACAGTGTTTTTATAGACGACGATGATAAACGCATCAGTTGAGCCCCTATGGAGTTATGGTTCATCTTCGCCATCGTTGGTTACATGATTGGCGCCATTGCCGGTGCCTTGGATAAGTACATGATGAATCAGCAGTACCACCCGGTGACCACTGTTCTTCTCAGAACCCTGTGTAACGCGATCTTTCTTGGCACCGCAGGACTGCTTCTTCTCAACATGCAACTATCCCCTTCCCTGCTGCTTCTCGCAGCCATCCCTGCGTTCCTCCTCGCATTCAGCTTTGTCGTTTACCTCTTTGTGCTGCAAAAAAAGGATGCAAGCGAAATCCAACCGTTCTCCCAATCACTGGACACCTTGTTCATCTTCCTTGCGTCTATCGTCTTACTCCATGAGCCAGCAAACATCCTCAACTATGTAGGAATCATTGTTATCGTCATCGGTGTCTACCTCGTCCTGACCGAACATATCACCAAAATACCACGCCTGGACCGTTCACTGCTGATCATCGCCGCCCTCGTCCCTATCGACATCGCGTACGCACTGCTCGTCAAGACATTTCTTGACACCGCAGAGCCGATCGCCTTTGCTGTCTCCATCTACATCATGGCAACCCTTATGCTGTTGGTAGTATCCCTGATGCTCCGACGATACATGAACAACAAAACAGCCTCAATCAAACCGCAGATACCTACCGTACTGGTCGCCTCGCTCTGCGCAGCCACCGCTGCAGCCTTCCTGTACACGGCACTCTCCCAGGCGAACGCCTCCAAGGTGTACCCCATGGCAGGCGTCAGCTCCGTCGCCATGTTTTTACTCGCCACCATGTTCCTCCAAGAAAAATTCCACAAACACAAGTTCATAGGTACCCTCATCGTAGTCGTCGGCATCTATCTTATCTCGCTGTAATCACGTTTGGAGTGAGTGTCAACTAGGGAGTCACTTTGTTTTCTCTGTAAAACTCTAATTACCCCTACGTTTTATAAAAAAAGTTACATGTATTGTATTTGTAGGGGTAAAAAAAACCACCGTTATACTCTTTTTTTTATCTCTGCAATTCAGGTTCTCTGTATAAAAAAATCCTTAGGATCTTTGGTGTTCGGTGGATAAGGACGCACTTGATACATACAGACATTATACTGCTCTTTTTCTTCAGCTTCCAGATCATCGATGATTTTTTTATAAGTGGATCGTAGAAATAGCAATGTACCTTTGTTTAACCTTTCAGCAGCTTGTTTTTCTAATTCTTTTTTTTCTGCTCTGCCCATCTCTTCCAACCGTCCATTTTATTACGCTCGTATAATATATAAATATTACTATCAAAGGTTGATTTTTTCGCAACCACAAACGAAACAAACAGACGTCACAACAAAAAAAACGTACAAAAAACTAAACTCAATTTTTTTATAACAAGTTGGGATATAACTCCTGCAGGAGCTCATGCGATATGGATGATTCGAACCACAAAGAAAAACTCGGTATCAAACTATACTTGAAATCTCTTGCCATCTTCCTTGTCTTCATCCTGGTCACGTTCGTTGTGGCAGGACGACTGGACTACTGGCAAGGCTGGGTGTTCAACGGTCTGAACATCTTTTTCATCCTGCTTACGTATTATCTGCTGATCGACCGCAAAGACGTCATAAAGGAACGCCTCAAACCAGGTCAAGGAATGAAACAATGGGATAGAATATATTATGCAATCTCAACACCGCTCTTCTTCGTCATGTTCAGTCTTTCCATCCTTGATGCAACCCGGTTCTCATGGGAGCCAACCATACCTTTCTTCATCATCGTTTTAGGAATTAGTCTTTATTGCCTTGGACAGTTCATCGTGCTTTGGGCGAAAAGAACGAATCGGTTCTTCTCATCAGTCGTCAGAATACAGCATGATCGAAACCAAACGGTTTGCACTGACGGACCGTATCGATTCGTTCGACATCCAGGATACCTTGGCGGAATCATCTTTACCATCGGGACACCACTGATGCTTGGGTCATTCTGGGGTTTACTACCAGCAGCTGTGACGATTCCATTTATATTTGCACGAACATACCTGGAAGACGCTACATTGCAACAAGAACTCCCTGGATATGTATTGTACATAACAAAGGTAAAATACAGACTTTTTCCATTTCTCTGGTGAAATAACAGGCGTTCTTTTTTACGTAAGGGTGACGTACTCCTTCGTCAGCGGATCGATTGCTTTTTTGACCCCAACGACCGCGGCATCATAACCGGGGAATCCGAAATTTCCGGATGTTGGATCAAGCAGAACCGCATCCTTCCCCCAGACACGATAGACGGTCAACGCATCCTTATTATACGTATCGTAAAACGATGCTTGGAACGAAAAGAACAGGTCAACAGTCGCGGTCGCGGTCAGCGCCCCAGGATTGTACAGCATGATTCCACCAAACGTGGGTAGCTCAGGTATGGTCCCCGTTGTGTTCGTGAAATTCCATTGATCACTGGATGTGAAGTTCGCAAAATCACCCTCTAGGAACTCAGAGTATTCTGTCCATGTCGGAACCACAAACAACGTCAACTGCTGGTCGGACTGGATGTTATAATCAATGGTCATGAAATCGATGACACCAGCAAATGTTTTTCCTTCTTCGCCTCCCGCGTACAGCACTCCTGTTGACGGCAGCTCGTAGGTCTGATAATAGGACTGGAAGATAGGTTCCCCGAAGACCGCCTCAGTCTGATGAATCAATGATTGCTCAGCGACATCCCAGAGGTCATCGGCATTGATGTCTAAGACCAATGCATACACATGCGTACTGGTAAAAACAAGAGAGGATGTCAGTCCGATATTCGAGAGTAACGAACAGAGCAGGATGGAGAGATCCTCACAGGTCCCTTCTTTTTTCTCAATGGTCTCCTGCGGTGTCTGCAGTGTCGCAGTATTCATCGGAGCAGCAACACAGGTATAGTTCATGAGCACATCACGATACAACGCGTTCACAAAACATTCCCTGTTAGAAGCATCACAACCTGTCAGTATCGTATTTGCATAGGCTTGTAACTGGCTGTCCTGCAGGTCCAGTGCATCAAGGAACGGCTGAGCGGTCTGAAGAAACGCATCGGAGGAAGGCGGCTCCCATTGCGTCGGATCACCAGGGTAATAATCCATATTATCACCCACGCCATCACCATCTGCATCATGCGATTCAGTCGGGTCACCTGGGAATACGTCAGCATGATCACCAACACCGTCACCGTCCGTGTCCCGTGTTTCGTTTGCATCCTGCGGGAACGCATCGGTGTTATCCCCAACCCCATCACCATCCGCATCACCCCATTCGGTACTATCCGAGGGAAACGCATCAACATCATCCCTGTATCCATCACCGTCGGTGTCTTTTTCAGCATCGTTTCCTTGGTTGTTCTCCGTACATCCACTCATCAAACACACCGTAATCAGAAGCATTCCAACAAGTACGACAACGATTTTTCTCATGTTCCCCTCACCACTTTTCATGATATTCACATAATGTATTTCCTTAAAAATATACCTTTTTTTAAAGTGAGTTTGGATACTATGCACTGAACCCAAAATGGGCGGAGAATCAATAAAAAAATAAGTACAATATTATACTCTTTACACCAAATGTTTTGAAAACTTAATGACTAAGAATATTCAGAAGAGAAAATAGCCAGGAGATTGCGCCGGAAATTTCAGGGGAGGTGAAAAAAGAAGCATGGCACAACCTCCTAAGCGGGGGCATGGGGGCTGAAAAGAGGATGTCCTAAGCCAAACCTCGACATGAGAAAAGACTGTTCTCATAAAAATCTCTTAGACACAGACTGCTTTGTCCCCTCTTTTGAATCTCTGGATGTACGCTACCAAACATGCTTTGTAATTCGATGTGGAGCTGTTCAAGATCTATTCCTTGATCTGCTAATTCTTTTACCGTAAACGAACTGGTCTCATTGTGTTGTATGTTCTCTTGCATGGCTGAAGCCATCTGCGCTCCGACCAGAGACGCAGGGAACGTCACAAGCACCATGCTTGCAAGAACCGCTCCGATGCATTGTTGTACTATTTTTTTCCTCATAATCTGATCACGTCCTTGTCTTTTTCTCTGCAGAAGCATGAGACGATTATCTTATATCCATTTTTTACAAATTGATTCCAATTTGTACCAAATTCCTTCCCAAATTCAAAAACAAAATGCTCGCCACACTATTTTTTTTCTTTTCACTCTTTCGGAAACCTTAAATGATGCAGCTGCGTCATCAGTACCATGGATGCGAAGGTTGACGAATACATAAAAAAACAAAAATCCCCGCAGAAGGAGATATGTCAGAGGTTACGAAATATTATCCTAAAGACATATCCTGGCATCAACGAAGAAATGAAAGTAGGCGTCCCTTGTTATGGTTCCACGGACGCAGAGCCATGCGGTAAATATTATATCGCGGCTCTCAAAGACCATGTCAATCTAGGTTTTTCCCTGAAAGGCTTGACAAAACAGCAACAAGGGTTTTTCGAAGGTAGTGGAAAAACAATGAAACACATCAAGGTGCACGCAGTGGAAGATATCGATGAAAAAAAGATCGTCAGACTGCTTAAAATAATAAAAGAAACCTAACGATGTTGAGACGGAGATTCCATGACTCATGGGGTTGAAACAGGTAATACAAATGAAAAACAGGTGCGTCGTGATGACGAAAAATGGCTTTTAGAGGATTTACACACGATTAAGAGAACCGTGGAACACTCTATCGCCTCCTTACAGCTTTCTAATGAAAGAGATAAAACCGAAAAAAAGAACCAGGGGAAAATGCTGACGGTTGATAGGATTCTTGTCATTGGAAGTTTAGGTATTTTCGGATCATTTATCCTACTTGCAGGAAGCTATCTTCTTGTAAAATGAAATTATGTTGTTGGTATCCCCGGTGTAGTTTTTGGTGGTGTATTTGTCCTAGCATTCGGCACCACGGGAAAACGCAAAATTGATATCCTTCTTCGTCGGGCTGATGACCGTGATCATATGTTTGCCCTTGAACGCAGGGATTTCGTAGCTGAGACCTTTGGCGGCATCTGGAGCCATTCCATCCATACGTTTGTGCAGCATGGTGATGATCTCTCGATGCTCTGGCAAGATCTTGGTGTTGACAAATACATCGGCATTCAGAGACAGAATGATGCCTCATATTTTATTTCCAGGTTCTGGTAGAACGCTGGATAAGAACATTTCTTGTATTATTTTTTTTGGCTACTAATGAAATGTTAAGATAGATCTACTCGTAAATATATTATTTCATCCGGGGTCTTGCTTTTTTCCAAAAAGGTCGATTCATCTATAACTCGCAGATGGTATGGTCCTTGGTGATAATGCGTAGTGATCTTTCTTTATTCTGGTGGGTGGGTGATGAGCTTTTTTTTTAATAAAAGATCAATCAGACTACTTTTACTTCCATCGGGAAATAGATTTAATGGTGGTGTTTTCCCTTCTGAAAGGAGTTTGTATTTCGCGCAGATAACGTGGTTTTCTTTCGAGATGCAATATTGATTAGAAAATTTGTAAAAAATTTCTCTGATTTCCTTTTCACCAAGCATTTTGGTTACTATCTTTGGAATGTTTTTTTTATAGGCATTTCCGCAGATACTCATATATTTACAGGTAAATTGGCTAGTAAAAATCAAGTACGCTATGCATTCATTATAGATGTCTGATTCGCACAAATCAAATGTAGTGAACTCTAAAAAATCCGGGAATTTTTTTATACAATTTCGTGTAAAATCCTGGTATAATGGGCAAACCATCTCTTTTCTCTCCTTAACCAATGTTTATGTGACTTTACTAATTATCTCATATTTGCTTATTAATGTTATCTCTAGTAAATTTATTTGATTCACATTGTTTTAAATCTTTTATAATAAACGAAATTACCTCTAAATTTGCTGCCCGGCTCTACAAAAATCAAGCCCTACCGGTCCAGCCATGCTTCTCTGAACTAGATTCAAAAGGGTATGCTTATGATTTTTTCCCAATGTTTTATTATCACGTACGCACAGATTATTTGTTGATACCCTGGGTTCTCCCGGTTTACTATTGTGTTTTTTGTTACTTCTGTTATGAATTTTATGGAAACAAAACATTTAAAAGAGTTGAAAGGATTGGAAATCTGAGCCCGTTTATCTGGGGAGGAAACCTATGCGAAAAAATGTATTTATTGGAAGTCTTTTCGCTGCTGTCCTTATCCTTATGGTACCGGCGGTCTCCGCCGTTGAATGGAATACGTTACAAACAGAATTGAGTACAATTTCTGCGAAAGACCCACACTTGCGGGCCATCTTGAAAGATAATGGCAAGGATCCTCAACCGACCTGCATCATCATGTTTTTGACAGCGTTGATACTATTCCTGAAATTCGTTCGTTTCATTCGCCAGAGTTTCAAGCTTTCGGAGATTTTGTTTGGTCTTATTTTCCTGTTTATTCTGACTCATTTTTACGGATAGACGATCACATCTGGCGGGTGGAAGAATCACACCGGTGCGCTCATTCGTAGCGTTTTACGATTTTATGTAAAATCTCTTCGTTTCTCCACCATTTTCAGGGATGAATGTTACACGTAGTATACCCTGCTCTATTCAATCTATACTATTATAATACTTTTTTCTCATATGATTTCTTTCCTAAGCATAAGATTTATCTACTAGTACAACATATAATATTATGGGGGTCTGGACTTTCCGTAAAGAAAGCTTTTACGTTTCAAACCTTTCCTCCCAGATTTTTAACATCACCGGGCCCCCCTTTCCTTCTCAATACTGCTTCAACAAAACTATCTTTTATGTTCCGGGTTTCCTATTCCATTGCTGAATAAAGAATGAAATATTTTTTTTTAGTTCAACAGAAGTTTTTATGTCGCAAGATCATTCATCATAGGAAAACAATGGCAAAGACAAAACCTACGAAAAACAAATTAGCCTCAGAACCAAGTCCTTATTTGCAACAACATGCGACCAATCCTGTACAATGGTATGCCTGGGGGGATGAAGCATTCATTCAAGCTACACAACAAGACAAACCGATTTTTCTTTCCATCGGTTACGCAACCTGCCACTGGTGCCATGTCATGGCAAAGGAATCCTTTGAAGATGAAGAAGTGGCACGAATTCTCAACGATTCCTTTATCTGCGTCAAAGTAGATCGCGAAGAACGACCGGATCTTGACAACATCTACATGAAAGTCTGCCAGCTGCTCACCGGATCTGGTGGATGGCCACTGACCATCATCATGACTCCAGATAAAAAGCCATTTTTTGCTGCGACCTATATCCCAAAAACACCAAGATTTGGTTTGATTGGAATTCTCCAACTGACAGAACAGATTAATAGACTATGGCGTACACAACGAGATAGACTTATCACCTCTGCAGAAGAAATAACTAAGACACTCACTTCTACTCCTTTCTTAAAAAACAGTCTACAGCAGCTTGATTCACACAGCTTAGAACAAACATACGAACAACTTGTCGCCGCCTTTGATGAACAGTATGGGGGATTTTCTTCTACCCCAAAATTCCCAACACCGCATACCTTCTTCTTTTTGCTGCGATACTGGAAGCGAACGAAGAACACCTATGCATTAACCATGGTGGAAAGAACATTGGAACACTTGCGTTTTGGGGGGATCTTTGATCAAGTTGGATACGGTTTTCATCGCTACGCCACTGATCGAGAATGGAACAAACCTCATTTTGAGAAAATGCTATACGACCAAGCACTTCTAATCCTGGCTTACGTAGAAGGGTTCCAGGTGACGCGCAATCCTCTGTATCGACAGACCGCCGAAGAAATCATCACCTACGTGCTCCGAGAGATGACATCTGCTGAAGGTGGTTTTTTCACTGCACAGGATGCGGATAGTGAAGGCGAAGAAGGAAAGTTCTACACCTGGACTGCAGAGGAGCTCCAAAGCCTTCTTTCATCCGATGATTTCCGCATCTGCTCTACGCTCTTCGGTATTGCTGAAAAAGGGATAAATAGAGATGCAACACCGTCTCAAGCATCGCATCGACGTATCCTTTCATACCGCCAGTCATTAGAACAATCTGCTCATCTTCTTGGTTTGACCCAAGAACAACTTACAATAAAAATAAGACAGATAACCAAGACATTATACGAGATCCGAAAAAAAAGAATACCACCGTTGAAGGATGATAAAATCTTGTCGGACTGGAATGGTCTGATGATTGCAGCACTGGCTAAAGCAGGGATGGTTTTTGATGAAAAATCATTTCTCAAAGCCGCAGAAAAGGCAGCAGGTTTTCTGAAAAAGACGATGATACACTCAACTGGGCAGATCCTGCACCGATTCAGACAAGGGAGCGCTGGGATCGCTGGTTTTGCTGATGATTACGCGTTTACAATCTGGGGATTCTTAGAACTGTACCAGGGGACGTTCGACATCGAGTATCTGCAGACCGCTTTGGCGTTACACCGGTATTACATTGATCATTTTTGGGATAGAAAAGACAAAGGGTTCTTCTTTTCAGAATCCCCCGATTCAGCAGTCCTAAGAACAAAGGAATGGTACGATGGAGCGATTCCCTCTGCAAACTCGATATCTGCAATAAATCTCTTACGACTCAGTCGTTTGACCGCAGAGACAAAATATGAGGCCATGGCCGCTGAACTTTTATGTTCGGTGAGCGCTCAGGTTGCATCTGCACTTTCCGGTTACACATGCCTTCTGAACAGTATGGATTTTACGCTCGGTCTTTCTCAAGAGATAATTGTTGTAGGTGTTCAGGATGACGCAGATACGCAAAAAATCCTTCGCGAGATTCGCCAAACATTTTTACCAAACAGTGTCGTTATTCTGCTGTCTCCATATGAAGACCGGTTAAAATATCTGACCGTATTTCCATTTCTCTCCTCATTTGGGCAGATGGATAAAAAAACAACTGTGTATATCTGTACAAATCATCAATGTCAGAAACCTGTAACTGAGGTGCAAGATCTAAAAGAACTCTTGTCATAGCGCTTCATAATGAGGATTTGTTTACTAGAATATTCGGCAATTGCCGTAATAAATTTCATAAATTTTATATAGACCAGGATTCTTATATAGTATATGGGAGTAGGAAAAATATGAAGAAAACATTAATTAAAAAAAATTTAACCCTTATATTAATCAGCCTATTTCTCGCTACCAACATCGGTGCATTAACAAGTGGACAGACCGTCAACAAAAGCATGCCCTTAGGTCAACTATTGTACACAAAAGAAACATTTATGGTTCCAATGACAGATGGAATCAACCTTGCAACCGACGTATATCTCCCTGATGGAGGATCACCACCACATGGGGCAATCATGATACGAACGCCATATAACAAAAATGACTCAGGACTGGGGGATTGGGCTAATAAAGGCTGGCCCTCCATCGTACAAGACACCCGAGGAAGATTCCAATCAGAAGGAATCGACACCATATTCCGGAATGACGCAGACGATGGCTATGATACCTTACAATGGATTGCAACACAAAACTGGTCCAATGGAAAAGTAGCAACCATTGGAGGATCGGCAACCGGTATAGTGCAATACCTTATGGCCGGAACAAACCCCTCCGCACTCACCTGCCAATTTATCGGTGCCGCGACACCCAATCTTTACACCACCGTATACCCTGGAGGACAATTTCGAAAACACATGATCGAAACCTGGTTAGCTGGTCAGGGTAGCTCGTACGCTCTGCCTGAACTCTGGGCTCATGAGAATTACACGATGGATTTCTGGACAAACGTATCACTGGAAGATAATTGGCAGGATATCAATGTCCCAGCAGTACACATCGGCGGCTGGTATGATTGTTTTTGTCAAGGCCTACTGGATGGATTCACAGGTTACCAATACCAAGGGGGACCAGGTGCGAACGGGAAATCAAAACTTGTTATCGGTCCTTGGACCCATGCGTTTTTTGGAGGACGGTTACAAGGCGAACTCCTCTATCCCGAAAATGCAAAGGACACCTTTACTACCCAATATTGGGATGAGATCCTCGACCAATATATTTTGGGTATATCCGATGATTTTCAAAACAGACCGACTGTCGTCTATTATGTTATGGGTGATGTCACAAATCCAAACGCACGAGGGAATTTCTGGCGGTACGCAGATGCATGGCCGCCCTCACATATCGATGACGCATGGTATTTTCATGAAAATCAACTACTCAACACAACAACACCAGAATCCTATGCACCGTTGACCTATACCTATAATCCAAATAATCCAGTTCCAACACGAGGCGGGACAAATCTAGACCCATTCCCCCCGACACTCGCAGGACCCTATGATCAACGACCCGTTGAAAACAGAGCAGATGTTCTGTTATTCACCAGTGATGTTCTCACCGAGCCGTACGAAGCGACCGGTCGGATAAAAGCAAGACTGTATGTTTCCTCAAATCAACCTGACACAGATTTTACGGTAAAACTCACCGACGTCTATCCCGATGGTCGCTCCATGCTTATTTGTGATGGAATATTGCGCCTGAGAAATAGAAACGGCTGTGATCACTGGGAGTTCATGACCCCCGGGGAGATTTATGAAATTGAAGTAGACCTCTGGAGTACCTCTTACATCTGGAACACTGGTCATAGGATCCGAGTAGCCGTATCATCTTCAAACTACCCACGATACCTTGCGAATCCGAACACCATGGATGGAATCAATCAGAACACCGGATCTACGAATGCACAGAACACTCTGTATTTTGACTCAGAGCATCCTTCTTGCATCCTACTACCTCGTTACACAGGCAATTATGCCCCCTCAAAACCAAAAATCATCGGGCCTACCAAAGGTGGACCAGGAATTTCATATTCATTCCGGTTCAATTCCACCGATGTCGAGAATGAAAACTACGAACTCTACGTCGATTGGGGGGATGGAACAAACACCGGTTGGCTCGGCCTGTTCGCCTCTCAACAAGAAGTAGTCCTAAACCACACCTGGTCAACCAAAAAAATATTTTCCATAAAAGCCAAAGCAAGGGATGTCAATGGTGCTGAATCAGAATGGAGCACGCAGAACATCAATATACCAATCATAACTCCTATCAAAAATCCGTTCCTTCTCCGTTTATTAGAACGATTTCCGTTTCTTAATCTACTGATTCAAAAGCTCTCAAACCTCATTATCAAACTCTGTACAATGGTGCAACAAAATTACGAGATTACGTAAAGAAAAAACGGTGATTCGACTCAAAGGTTCGACAGACTACGTAGGTATTAGGAAAAATGAGATTGACACTTCCCAAGAATGTTTTAAGACCACGGATTCCTCTTTCACCACCATTATTCTCCTTCCTCATTTTCCTTAATCGTAATTCGATGTTTCTCCACAAACTCCTTTGCATTTCCTAACCAAAACTTCACTGAAGCTTTCCTTTCGACCAATCCAGCGGTCGCGATACGCGCAAAATCATTATCATACGTGATGATCCCCCGCACCTCCGGATGTTCATAGGCTGCCTGGACTAACGATAAATCAGCAATCGAGGGTTGTTTTAACACATTTGTTTTGATTTCTTTCAAATCATTTGTAATCACACCGATATGATACACCAACAACGTGTCAGATAGTTGCTGTTCAATTGCTGATCCTACCTCCTCAAGTATCTGTTGGGTCGTCGCGATACTCATGGATTCTAGCTGCATCGCAAGAATCGCCTGGCAATATTTCCGACGCGTACTCCGACTATCAAGCGCATAAATCAAAATATTGGCATCCACCAGATACACGTCATAAGCGATTTTCTCATGCAGGAAATGACGGTAATTCAATAATGTACCACACGCACATGAGTTCTTTCGGTTCCGAAAGAGACGCATTCGCCGTTTACAATGAGGGCAGGTCACCTTCATAGTACAATACTGTAATACAGCAGGACTTTTATTTACTAATCCCTTCAAAACCATGGTTTCGATGGACTAACTGGTGCAGAAACGAGATATTTTTTTGAACCCCCTCTCTTTATCCTCTGTATTGTATTATCAGAGATTCATAGGAATATGACTGAAGCAAGAAAGGTAATAATTTTACCTTTTTCCCTTTTTAACCTCTTAAAAACAAAATCCAGGTATATAAAAATCTATTAAAGGGAGAAATCTATTCCAATATCAATGAAAGGGGGATTGTCAGAAACACAAAAAAAACTTATCCAGTGGCTCGAACAGAACAACCACTGGTTCGTCACCACAAAAGAAATCGCCTCATATCTCTCCTGTACAGAAAAAGAAGCACACAGCATTGGTTTTGCGCTCAGCCTGAAAAAATGGTTCGCTACCCTGGGACATAACCGATACATCCTTCTCAAATCAACACAGCAACAACCTCCTCCGTTCATCGACCCCCTCATCATCGGAAGCTGTCTGATTGAACCGTATTATTTTTCTTTTAACACTGCAGCTTCATACCACAAACTGATGCCATCATTACCTGCACAGGTGTACCTCGTCACCACAGCCATGCGAAACAACACCGACATCAGAGACACCTCTTATCGCTTCATCCACGTCACCCCACGAAAATTCTTCGGGTACGCCCCTGTCACCATCGGCAACACATCAGTCAACATGGCCGATAAAGAAAAAACCCTTGTCGACAGCCTCGAGAAATTCAAATACATCGGTAGCCTGGCCGAAATCATTTGCATTCTGAAAAACAACCTTGAAACCCTTGATGTACAACGCCTCGTCGACTACACGGTGCTTATGGGGTCAAGCACCCTGATCCAACGACTTGGCTATATTCTTGATCACCTCGACGTCAGCTTCGACGAAGAGTTCCTGAGAAGTTATTCCCTTGGTGTGCTGACCTATTTTGATCCGTTCAACACCTTTGAACTGAAACCGAAGCGAGACGAGAGATGGAACCTGATGATCAACATCCCAGATTCACTTTTCAACAAAGAACCATAACGACAACACTCATCGCTTTCTTCTTTTTTCCGTTGTTTTTATTCTTTTATCTTGCTGAGATAAAAACGTTTTTTACGCTCAACCTCAATATATGTATGTAAGGCCTCAAGAACCTCCGACTCCCATTGTTTCTCCGCAAGGACTTTCCCCAGAGCTGAGGTGTCCAGCTGACTGACCTCCTGCAGTCTCCCATACTTCTGCAATACCGTCTCCAGCTGTTCACGCTCTTTACTATTTTTCCCTGGAAATGAATATTTTTCGCTGTCGGCGACCCGCACCTTGTTCTTCGAACCGAACACTACCTCAACGTGTTCTTTCTCTGCAAACAAGCTCAATGCTTCCTCGACTTTTTCCAACTCATCATCCCACTGCAGATTCGCACGTTTCTGGGCTGATTTGATCTCAGCGTATCGATTCACCAAGACAACCCCTGGATCCTTCAGATATTCGTTCGCAGGTTTTTCTTTTATCATGTGCAGATGGGACCATCGGGGACAGCAGGATTGATACTCGCACCATTCGCAAAGGAACCCTGGACGTGCCTCAAAACACTCATCTTTTTCGATGGTGTCGATCAGCTGGATGGTGTCTTTTTTCAGCTGCGAAAGCTCATCATCCGTCCTGGTCGAATCAATCTCCTTATCGAATTTCAAGAAATGCCAGATTAGCCGTACATTCTTCACATCTGGGTACTGGTTCTTCACCCCGATCATATACAATGCGAGCTGACGGTCTGAGCGGAGATAGTTAGTCAGCGGTAATCGTGAGTTTGTCTTGTAGTCATGGATCTCGTAGTATCCCTCCCTTGTCTCTGTCAATCGGTCGATAAATCCCTGGAGCTTGTATTTACCTTCAGCATCCAAGGTGATTTTAATCAATTCTTCTAATGCGATAGTCTTTCCTTGATTAAACGGCTGATATCGCTGATAATAATCAGTAAGATATTTCCGTCCCATGTTTTGGTAATTCTCTGCTTGGTATTCTTTCTTAACGATAATGATGTCATCGGTCCAGTTCGTGTTCCATTCGCTTGTATAAAAATCAAGTAATTCTTCAAGGGTGTTTGCTTTTTGATATGCAAGGTCACGGTAGAGTTTCTCCAATGTCTCATGGACCCGGATGCCAAGAAACGCCTCAACGGTCTGTTCCTCCTCTGTTTCGATTTTATCGATATACTGCAGCTTGAATTTCTGGGGACATTGCTCATAGCAGCTCAGACGAGAATGAGAGTACACCGTCATGAGAGCAGACAACAAATACGCTGGTTTAATGGTATCGTGTTTTGTAGCGTTTATGGACTGGTTTTACTTTGTTCCACCAGCCAGTCGTAGATCTTTGGGTAGACGTCTTTTCTAGCATGCAACCCGAGATTCAGGTCCAAATGCCCATAATCAGCACGATACCCTGCATCTTTTGAAAACTCAAGATATGTCACATCGGTGCTACCCACATGATTTTTCACATACGCCATGTCGGTCTTCGGCGCCATTTTATCAAGACCACCTGCGATGACCAGCAATGGGGCAGTGAACCGATGCAGATTCTCTGTGTAACTATACGGGGTAAATACTTTTTTCATGCCCGGGACCCGGCCAAAGAAGTCATACATCCAGGGATATCGCGGGTACCGACAGAACGTCATATGCTTAAAGAACAACGAGAACTGAGATAGAACCTTTGAAGACAGAACATTAGCCAATCCTATTTTCATATATGTTTGTAGGATCACCGGGTCGACATTCTCAAGGTTCACTCCCATGCCTTTGAAATGATTTGCTAAGTCACCTGATTTTTCCAGTAAATCGGTGATTCGGATAGGGATGGACACGTTACGAGGAGTCACCCGTGAGAGAAACTCAAGAAACACACCGGTCTTTCCAAACACGACCGGGGAGCCGAGCGTAACAACACCCTTCAGATTCTTCTGCCCCTCTTTGGTTTCCCCGTAGGCGTACGCGATCATACCACCCATGCTTTTTCCCACCCAGAACACCGGTGGTACGTCATGCTTCTTTTCCTTGTACCATTCATGTATGCGTCTGATGACCGCAGGCACATCTTTGTCAATATAATCATCAACAGACCAGCGATATCGCTCCGGGTGCTTTTTAGGGTCAAAGGTTGGCTGCCCACCACCCCGCAACTCCGGGACCCAGATGTCAAAGACCGCCCCGTTCTCCGTATGTTGCTGTGAAAGGTACGCAGCAAGACTGTACCGTTCCCATTCTTGTGTTCCGGGTTGGCCAAAATCGCAACTGTTCTTGTTCGCAGCAAGACCATGGCATAAGATGACTGGATATCGTACGACATTCTTGCCTATCGGCAGGTAATGGTATATTCGAAGATTCCATCCATCAGAAGTCTTTGCAGTCACAGTCTCTTGGTAAATCTCAGCTAGTTCCATACGACATCCAAAACATGTCACGATAGAAAAACTCTCCCTTCTGATTCTGTGAAAAGACAGAATAGAAATAAAATAATCAGAACTTTAGCATTTGAATATTTTTTTTAAAAAAAAAGGTGGATCGACAGAACTATCGCTCATCGTCACAACGGAAACAATAGTACCGTTCGAAATCGTAACTGACTGTTTTTTCGTCTTGACTAAATGTCTTTCCGCAACTCGCGCAATTCAATGCACGTCGTTTCTGAGTATCTTTTAATTTGTTTTGCATCTCCCTCACCATCCCTGCTGGTTCTCGGCTGAAGTTCAACATGTATGGACATACAGTATATATCCCTTTTCATTTGAAACATCTGATAAAAAACGGAAAAAAACAGGGACTAGATTGAATTAATTTTTTGTTAACTATTATGAATAAGATGAAATGAATGACGCTGTTAATATAGCATCTCCTCTCCGCGAATAGCTGGGTCTGGGCCTAAAAGTCTGGGAGGAAAGAATGCAAAAAAACATTCTAAAGAGCCCAAACCCAGATATTAATATACATAACAAATAAATAAATCTATCTATCTGTTGATTCTTTGAAAAATATCCATTTCTTGGTCAACTTTCCAGAAAAAATGTACACGACTACGTGATATCATCATCATGCTGTTTCATAAAACCACAGAAAGATGAGAAGAGCGCTATCGGAGCCATTCACCAACAAACCAAGGTGAGAAGCAGACGATCACCAGTCAAGCGGACCCCAATTCCGACTCTGACACTTCGGACACACATACGTCGGATGACCTTTCTCAGCCTCGATTTTCTGAGGCGCGATAAATTTCGTTTCGCATTTTTTGCATTTGTAAAAGTTCACCATGTTACAATAAAAGAACCGCTCTTACTTATAAAAACCTTTTTTTCAAAAAAAGGAAAGCCACAGAGCCACACAACAGCCAGCTTTCAATCAATACTTAAGAGACGAAAACATTACGATATCGAAAAGAATGGTGACCACGTGACAAAAAAGAATACCACACAACCGAATACTCCAGCAGAAAAAAAAGATGACGACCGAGAGACAAAAATTCTTAACCTCCTCTGCAACACCTCTCTTATACTTATGACCATGATCACCGAGGCAGTTTCCCAAGTGTTCACCAACCTTACCAAAGAAATGGTCACTGCCCTCTCCGCCAGCTTTGATGCGCCCCAAGATACTTCTGGAACGCTCGATGAGCTGGAAAAAAACCTCCCCGATACACTCAGAAAAGAACTCATGACTATGAAAAGTGACCTGCAGAAACAACTTAACGAAAAGAAACAAGACCTGGGAAGCCTTCTCGCCGACCCTCGGTTCGACACAGGCATTGCTATCGTGGAACGCGTCTCACTACCCTTCCCAAAGCTCACCACGGACCTGGATGAACGCTCCCTTTTTGGGTATCTTGCTCTTCTCCAGACAGAAAACCCGCAGGTGACAGCGATGTTCAAAGAGCTCTTTGAATGGATGAACACCCTCCCTCACTTAGGCAAAAAAGAAGAATAAAGAAAAAAGAAAGAAAAAGGGTTTTTTACGAGTACCCGCCGATCTGCAGGCTTGGGTCACCAAGGAGCTGCCATTGCTGCACCGTCTTCTGATCGATGCCATCCCAGCCGTGGTCAACCCGCCAATAGCTGTACTCCCAGGTTTTAAAATTCGAGATATACCCGGTGATTGCTTGGATATACGCCATGCCTAAGACTGTCTGGTTCTCCTGCCCATATTGGCGGTAAAACTCGGTGTTCAACCAGCCGTCACCAGGTCCGATCATGCACACGTCACCTTCAGAGCCCCAGCCGTACCCGGTATTCCCCATAGTCGCAATAGAACCAGTATGTGGCATCTTCACCATATACCATCCCCAGCATTCTGGCAGAGGCGTGCCGTACACGAACATATGCATCGGCAGCCACCGATCTAAAAACCCTGGGATCATCGAAACACTGAACATGCTGTTATGACAGCCACCTACGTTGGTCACTGGGAGTTTATCTGTGTTTGTCAATTTACGCATGGGAAGAACCGGGAGATGGATAAACGGGAAGTACACTCCCACCTGCATGACTAGCAGTCCGGGGACCTGACCGTACCGCCGGTTCCCTGGGATACCTGGGTAATGATCCCCCCACCATCCTGGGCTTCCATGGCCTGAGAAATACGCAAAGCCGTATCCATTGGAAAACTCATTGATGACGTCGTTCATTTCAAACCATTTCCCGTTAGATGTGAACACAATGTTGCTTTCAAACTCATCAGGCATGTAGGTCAATGCACCACCACGTCCATACAGTGTTTTCTCGCCAACCACCCATTCCCCTTCATAGTACGTCTCCATGTTCTCCCTGGTGGTGTTAAACACTGTGATCTCGTCAGCGTTTTCTATCCAGAGGACCAGGTCTGTGAGATTCCCGTATGGCCGGGGATCATAGCATTTCCCACGTATGGTAAGAACACCTCCTACGTAGGAGATGTCTGCCCATTTGTATAAGTCATTACAATAGGCCTCCCCATCATTTGGGGCGTAGGTGTAATCCGTGTTCCCTAGGGTATTATTGTTGGAGACCGAGACGATCTCAGCGATCGGAGGCGCTGGGTACCCATCAGCCAACGCAGGGTTCAGATGGTCATCATGATTAAACGTGATGTTGGATGCAACCGTCTTATCAAGGGTGATATGGATCTCATCAATCGGGCCACCCTCTTCCGGGTTAAAGCATTGCGCAAAGATGGTGTACTGTCCGTTTGGCAAACTCGTGGTGTCCCATTGGATGTTCCAGTCCTCCTGATCCAGGAACCCATCACCGGAGATCACAATGATATCGTTAAACCAACTAGGGTCCGCAGGCTCTTTCTCATAGTTGATGATCTTATCAACCACGGTTTTTGCCTCACGAGTGCTTCTGCAAGCAAGCCGCCCATACGCGACATCAGGGTACAAATCCAGCTCATCACGCAGCTCACCAGACCATTCCGCAAACACATGATTCCCATTCGAATCCCAGTCGTCAAACACCCCGCCTTCCTTGTAGATATCAGCGTAATACAAATCACTAATGTATCCAGGCTCACCGCTGGTAAAGTTATAGGACTCATCACCGTCCCATTGGAAATTCGAATAACGGATGGGCAGATACCATGCTTTGGAGCCTTGGTTGATATCGTCCTTTGCTTTGGCGATGATATTGGATTTCAACCCCCCGAACAGGAGAACATACGTCACGTCCCAAGTCTCCAGCGCATCCTTGATGAAATATTTTATCTGCTCTGGTTTGTCGTACCCATCGTACTCATCATAGATTGCCTCCGTTGTTTTCAGGACGGTCGGGACACCCATGCTTATCTTATGCTGCACCAGCCGTTGCACCTCTGATGAAAATTTCTCCGGGGTGATGATGACCAGATCATAGGTGCTTTTAGTTGGGAACAGCTCATCAGCTGGATCTTGATACTGGATAGACACAGTAAACTCCTCTGCAATCTGGAGTCCCCCGCTCACCGGTTGATACCGTACCGGGAACAGATTCACGGTTAACAAAGTCACATGCTTTCCGTTAGCGTTCAGGCCACATCCAACATGAAAACCAGCCCATGCATCAGGATACAACGCATCGCTGGAGTACACCTGACTATCTTTCTCAACATGTACGACAGTCTGTGTGTCTTGTGAGTATGAGACGGGAGCTGGTGCTGGTCTGATTTCCTTGGTCACCACCTGCTCCTGGATACCCACTGGTTGAACCTCGACTTCGACACCGGTCACACCAAAGGGTAACTCATAGTGTTTTATGATCCGAGGGACCATCGGCTGTCCAGGATTCAATAAATATGATTCTTGTTCACCGAGACGAACCAGAAGGTAGTCATCTGCACTTTCCGTCATTTGTATCGATGAGACATCGACCGATACGGTCTCCGTCCTGGTCTGCATCGAAAGTGTCCCGGTCTCCTGTACATTGGTCGCGACTGTTCCAAACCCGCTTACAATAAAAATTCCTACGATGAGGATACTTACGCATTTTTTCATAACCTACGCCCCTTATCTACTGATACTATTATTGTATATTTAGTATATAAAACATTGTTCTGAGGAAGACTCTCTCTGCTCCTGAAAATGATACGAAGTGAGACTAAAATTTATAGTAAACATTCTAAAAAAATTCAAAAAGAAAAAAAAAGAAAAAAACTGATGAAAAATTAGGTCATCAGCCGTATCAAATATTGCAGTACGGGGAATCTCTCTAACAGACTACTCAAGAGATTCAAGAGAGGGTAGTTCCAGGCGATTAGATCTACAGGTGTTTTCATATATACAGATATCGTCTCGTAATCGCCAGGGTCATGTGCGTTGACAATCTTTATGGTTCCATTGAACTCGCTTTTCTCCGGCGGAGCCACGACATGGACAAGGATTTCAACATCTCCATCCTCCGGGGTAAGACCCGTGCCACTCAGAGGGGTAAACGTCCACTCTCCCCACTCAGGCCATTCAATAACAACCCAGTCAAGCTCTGAGAAGGATTCTCCGATGTTTCGCACCGTGAAATTCCCCATAACGGTCGCACCAGGTTTAACCTTCGACCAGCTCAGCTCCCCATCACAATCCAAGTCAGGATAAAGCGGGGACCATCCACTGGTGAATCCTTTGATGCAGAAGTTCGCGGTATGATCCCAACTGGGATTACTAAACGAATAATCATACAGGTCAAGCCAAGACGCCCCACTGCGATAGAAACTTTCTCCAGCGTGAGCAACGGATTTTACGATCGTCCGACCTTCTCCCCCTAATAAGACCGGGACATCAGAGGTCCGATCGATAGGTTGACCGCCAGAAAAGAGCTTCAGATAGATGTAGAAATCGTCATCTGCCTCGAACCCAACCGGACTGGGAAGCGCTATGGTATGATACCCGGTGTACTGGATAGTGCCTGATACAGTTGAGCGTTCGTCAGCCAGAACACCACCCTCGAAACTATCATACACCTTTACCTCATAGGCCACATCATCTGCAGCTGTGTAGAAACTCACCGCTTGAAGGGCTTCTTCACCATTGGTCACAAACGCATTAAATACTTCAGTAGCACTGGGCAGCTCATCTCGCCACCCATGGTAATCATGGAAATACGTATGGTTATACACGCTCAGTTCAACATCCTGGAACGAGATGGCGCCCATCTCTGGGTTCTGGCAGCTGTGTTTATCATAATATGAAATCCAGAAATACCCACCTTGTGGCCCCCATCCTGAGCCCCAACTATTCTTACATAACCATGCACCCGGGGATGGAGCTGGGGTCACTTTCGAATCATCCCATCCTACAATCGCGATCGCATGATTTGGATCTATGGTGGAGGTTGGCGGCTGGTAATGCGCGTAATATCCGCCCATATCATCGATAAAATTCCCGTCATAACACATACATGTTCCCATGACTCCCTCGGTCATGATCTTTTCTTTAATGGTGTTGATGTTGCTCAGATCGGAGCCAGCAACGTACCATTCTACGTCACGAGGATAAAACATCTCATAGGAACTATCATATCTCGCTGGTGCAGATGGATACCAGTTGTCATCATATTCGGTTGGGTCGTTAGCAGCTTCACAATACACTGCACCGTCACCACGGGTGATATATGCAGAGGTGATCAGATAATCCCCCCCATTATGAACCTGCAGGCCACTTCCGGGGAAATCGTCGTTGTTGAACGTGTTAAAACCATTCCACCAATCAAGATGATATTCCGCGAGATTTGGCTCAGTGGTATGTCCGGTCTCATCCCAATTCCCTGTCATCAAGAGATTTCCTTCAATGGCAGCCATCGCCCCGTGGGTCCAACAGGTCCCACCTGATTGAGATTTCACCGAGGTGACGTAGTTCGTCCCACCGACGTTTCGTAAGTCAAAAGAACTTGGAGGATCCAGTAAAGGGTTACTGGGACTTGTTTGACTGGATGATGAGACGAATTCTGGTGAGGTTGTTGTCCCATAGCTCAGAACACTTGCGGGTGCGATGACAAGTAAAGCGGTCATCGATAGAATACATAGCTTCAACAATATATTTTTTCTAATCATAGTATTTCCCCTTATTTTTATTATTATCTAAAGAATAACAATACTCGCTTTCTATATAAATGTTCGTAAAAAAAAGGTGCCTAGTTTTATAGTATTGGACAGGATGAAGACAACAAAGCATGTATCCGTAAATACTGTCCGTTTTTTTCTTTATCATCGAAACATTGAAAGAAATAATCGAAATGATATGATGAATTGCATAGCCGCAGCAGTTATTTAAGTTGTTTTCTTCGTACTGAAGACTCACGGTAGAACAGGATGCCACCGATGAGGCAGAGTGCTCCAACAACCGCGATACCGACAGGGATCGGGATCCGATTTGAGATCACCACGGGCGCGTTGTACGCAACTGCCTGCGCATAAATGGTCGCATCGGTATGCCCACGTTCGACGATGAAGAACAATGGTTTAGCCTGGCCTGGCTCCAACACCAATATCCATGGGAAACTTGGTTCCTGGACGACCCAATCATTAGGAATGTCTTGTAACTGCACCTGTATCAGGAGCGCCGGGGTATCCCCGATATTTTTCACATCCGCTCGCACCACAAAGACATCACCTGGATTGGCATGCTCCCATTTCGTATCCAAACTCAGGAACAGATGGGTCTGTGGGATGGGGTCCGCCTCGACTAGGGGACCGATGATGCAGAAGAGCAGCAGCATACTTAAGAGCAATGCTCCTTTCTTTGTTTTGTTCATATTATTTTTTACCTCCTATTCTTCCTTTGGGAAATTTCTTGTGAGCTTTAACCAGAGAATGAAACAGACAAGCACCCAGAAGAAAATCAAGACCTGGCCAAACGTCGCATGGAAAAACTCAGATGCATCCACTGAGAATCGTGAACCAACGATGATACCGGTAAGAATGCGCAACGAGTTGCCGAGAAACAAAATCGGTAGGAATAGCAGGGCGAACAATCGATGATAGGCTCTGAAATAGGGAACCACCGCTATCCCGACCAGAAACATCATGTACACAAGAAGCCCACTGCATTCTGAGGATAATTCATAGATGTGGTCCGCCTGGGAAAACGACACGACTACGTATCGTTCCAATGAAATCGCAGGTACACCAATTGTGTTGAGCGCCTGGGCGTTTACTTGTGCGGTCAACTCAGGCAATGGTGCATAACCTGGGAATGCAAGGACGATATAGCCTAGGCAGATGAGCAGGATGCTTGCTCGTATGGTGATATCTAGCGTGTGCCCCATTTTGTTGTCTTTAATGTACATAACGCATACACCCTCACAGGGATGAGTAGGAAAATATGACAAAATGCATACAAGGGAAACAGGAAAAAAACCCGATCGCGGGTGCGAAGGAACGCATAGGCTCCTCGCAGGATCGCTATTCCAATTAGGATCATAAGGTATCCTATCAGATACACGGGGCTTTCGATGATGGAGCGGTATCCGACAAATAATAATGAAAGGACAAGTAACATCGGCAGCATCGTCTGCATACAAAGGTCATACAGCATGTACACCTGTGTGTTGCGTCTTTTCAGGATGATGCGTTTCAAGGTCCAGAACAGCTCCCGGTAGAAACTCCGGTTCCATCGTGTCTGTTGTCGCAGCCATGGTTTCAGACGCTGCGGGACCTCTGTTTCCGCTTTTGCTTTGCGTTCGAACTTCACTCTGTACCCTTTTTCCAAAATAAGGTTCGTCAGATGACGATCGTCTCCATAGGTGCAGATCGTGCCAAAGAACCGCTCAGTGATATATGCTTCTTTTATCTGCTGGATAAGAACATTTCGGTACGCTGCAAGCGGCCCTGAACAGCACAACACCGTCCCAAACAGACTCTGTGCTGATCGCTCCTGGTTAAACGCAGTCCAATACCGTGCGTCGATCAACTTGGATAGCAGGTTTTTCTTAATCGCCCGCACATCACCAGTCACTGCACCAACCTGCGGGTCTGCGAACGGTTGAACAATATAACGCACGCTCTCACGTGCAAGGACCGTATCACTATCGATGGTGATGACGATATCAACTGAATCACCCACCACATCGAACCCGTATTTTTGCGCATGACGCTTTCCTTTATTCTGTGGGAACTCAGAGATGACCAACCGAGTATTGCCAGCAAACTTCTCATTGATGTTTCTGACCGCTGATTTGTCCTTACTTCCGTCATCGACCAGGATTACCTGAAACGGAAACGGGTAATCCTGATCGAGTGCGGAGCGAACACAGTTTTCAAGGTCCTCAACACCCTCATTATAACAAGGAATGATGACGGCAACAGAGAATTTGAAATAGTCATCACCTCGGAGGTTTTTGATTTCCTTTGATTGAAACCGACGATGACGATGAATGGAGTTCAGGTAATCCCGATGGCTCAGGTTGATCTGAATGAACAAATGCGTCAGCGCGAGCAGCCCGTAGAATGTTAACAACGCAAACAACCAAACCACCCCTGGAACCACCCTGCGGAACAAATAGTTGGCAGATGAACACCCTCAGATACACTCCCTCGTATTCTCATAACCCCCTTATTGTACCTGCGAACGAACAAAGAAAATATAAAATCCAAGTTCCAATAATTCCGACATTCAACCAAAAATGAATGATTTTTTTTACGTTTGCCGAAAACGAAAACATTTGTTTTTGTACATTCGCATAGACGTATTTTTTTTTAAAAAAGATCAAAACATCTTTTTTCTCCTTATGATCTGATCTCGTCGTATGGGATTTCCCAAACGTTTTCTGACAGTTCATATAGTGTCGACGCCCATAGCCTTCTTTGATGAATTATGAAAGCAAAAAAAATTGTGTTATTAATTGGGCTAGTGGCCATCGCTGTGATAACAGCAGGGACTGTGATTGGTGTCAATCTCAGTTCTCAAAAACAAAAAGACCCATGGACCGCAAAGGTCTTCTCTCTTACCGAGGCGGATAATACTACGGTCGTGTCGATGAAGATCGGAGACAAGTTGAATCTCACATTACCTGATTATGGTGATGGGGGCTATGTCTGGGGAATTGTCCACAATGATGAAAACATTGTCTTTATAACAGAGCAGTTCACCTGGGGTAGCTCAGGGATGCTTGGTGATTTCGGCAAGGACACCTGGGTGTTCACCGCGATTCACACCGGCAGCAGTACTATTGAGCTGTGCTGCCAAAGACCGTTCGGGGAACAAGATATCTGTCAGACGTTCACGGTGATCGTCAACGTCCAATAATCCCCCTATCTTTTTTTTTTCCCGTTTACAAACCGTTCATGAACATTCACAGAAGAGGATCTTAATCAGTTGTCATAGGTATCAGCAGAGAAATCCAATTATTTGTTCAAAATATCATTTTTCCTAAAAAATCCTTTTCATTTGTCATATAATTTCAAGAATAATTTAATAAATAATCAATACCTCTTATAATTATCGAAGGAACAGACAAAAAAATAGGGGTTAGAATGAAGAACCTATCGATTGAACAGACCGGAGGGTTGTTTTACAGAAACACTGCTGGTGTACTCCTCGCCACAGAACCATACAGCACAACCCGCCAGCATTACGATTCAGTCATGGTAACGACACTAGTGGTGAAGGAACATGGAGGAAGCCTCCTTATAATACTTCCCGAGGCGGCATCAAGACCTGCAGAACAAGGAAATACTATACTTCCCGCGGTCAAGCGCGTATTTCCTATCCCCTATCGCTCTTCGAAGAAGATTCTGCATGTCAGATATTCCAAATCGTATCAGATGTCTGCCTTCTAATACCTTCTCTTCATCCCTTCACCCCTTCCCCTTTTTTTCTCCCTTCGTACTTGTCCAACTAATGATACGAGATAGTTGTCATTGAACACGAATAATAAATTTTTTTTTTTACAATGATTTGAAAAAAATAAGAAAAAAAGAGATAAAGAAGTTACGCGGGGATAACCCAGACACCAAAGAGGAGCTTTTGTGTGACGATCCCTCTGAAATCACTGTAGGAAAGATACCCGCAGCAGGGATACTCACCAGAGGTCTCCGTAAGAATCTTTGTTGTCCTGTCCTGCCCGACAATCGCGCTAATCTCAAGGACCTTTAAAGGCAGAAACCGAAAACCAATCGAGGCGGACTTATCAAGACTCGTGATAGAGCCAACAAGAAAGATTCGTGATTTCCCAAACAGGATTGGTATTTTCACCGCAAGAGTTGCCCATTCGCTCTCCGCTCCTAACGCATCTTTTGCCTTGGCTTTTACGGTAAACGTCTGTTTTATCTCCCAGGTGTGATTGACGATGATTTGTTCACCGGACTCATAAGGTCCGAGCCATCCAGTGGATGTCCCATCGCCCCAGTCGACGAAATACGACACCTGCTGGTCTTCTGGGTCAATCGCTATAAGAGTATATTCGTATGTTATCTCGGGTTTTCCTTTCGCAGGTCCTGTGATGGTGGGTTTTGCTGGAGCGGTATTATTTAGGATCCCAAGATATTCTTTGAGGAAATCATCCCACTGGGTGCTGATTGCAAAATTTGTTGCCTCATAGGGTGATGGCAGCGTTTCGTACCGCAGGCTATCGTTGTAATCCCCTGCCCGGCGCGGGAAGTAGATGCTCAACCCATGAACCGGATCCGTCGGCAGATGCATATTAGCGATGACCGCAGTATCCATCGTCGATTGAATCGTATCCCGAATGGAGGTAAATTCAGAGTCACTGATCGTGCACAGATCAAGGAAGTCATAAAAATCAATATAATAATCAATGTACCACAGTCTAGCGTACACCCGTGCGCTCTCAAGGGCGGTGGTGATCTGAGTTTTATATTCATCAAGATGGTCAAGGAAGAAGACCGCTAGCTCGTCGATAGATGTCCCAAGACTAGGCAGGTAGCTCAGATTGGTTGCTGCCATCGTCGTTTTCATCCGGTTCTGTGTATAATCATGTGGAACAAAGTGACTCACCATGCCAATCGCAAACTCGCCAGGTGTCATAGTTGGGTCATTTTTCAGATCATTGAATGCTGCGACATATGGCCAGTCGAACAGTACGCTACATTCAGGATATGCGATGAAGAAACGAACACAAGCGTTCAGCTGGTACGCCACCTCCATGTTCCCAGTCATACAGGTTTCAATGCCGAGTATATCGAGTTTATTCTCCCCGTCGATGGTGATCTGATTCAGGGCGTCTAGGAGTTCAGGCATGGTGATCATCTGACCTCTCCCATGATCATCCCAGCAGACACCTTGCCACCCGCATCCCTTGTTGCTGGATATGAAAAACGCGTAATGGTCCGCGGGCACCTCGTTTTTCACCTTGGTGAAATATTGAACAATCGTGGCAGGATCATCCATACTTGATTCAGCCGGCCACGTTTGTTGCACCAGAGTGGTCCCGTCCAGATAATACAGCTTGGTATCAGAGGCGGTGTTTTGATCGATGAGCAGGGCAATAGCCACTTGTTCAGATGCACCCGCCTGTCTGATGTTTTGCAACACTTGACCTTGGGCTGCAGAAAGGTTGTTGTCCCCTACAAGATACACCATGATCGTCCAATCGACAGACCTGTCGAGTGGTCTGGTATCGTTATTGGTACTGGTAGCCTGACCCACGCCACTGAGAAATGCAGTGATGATGAGAATACAACATATTTTTTTTCCGAGATGGTTTTTCTTCATGGTCTTTCCCCTAATAATACATATATTATAGGCATTTCATATAAGACTTCTTTAGGTTTTTTTGTACAAAAACATAATCCAACGTAAAATTTATTAAAAAGAAAGGAAAAGAGGCATCCCTTCCAAGTCCTTCAAAAAAGCTTGAGAAGATGAAAAGTTATATATGAAACGTTTTCACTTCTGGTTCGATAAAACAACAGCTTGGCCCCGTAGTGCAGCGGTTAGCACAAGAGACTCTGGATCTCTAGACACCAGTTCGAATCTGGTCGGGGCTGTCAGATGAGTGTGGGGACCATGGAGTCAACAGAACAGATCACCAAGGATTTTATCAGAGAAATCATCGATGAAGACATCAAAACAAACAAATACAAAGGCCGGGTCCATACCAGGTTCCCCCCGGAGCCAAACGGATACCTGCACATTGGTCATGCGAAATCCATTTGTCTGAACTTCGGCATCGCGGAAGACTACAAAGGCCTCTGCAATCTTCGGTTCGATGACACGAACCCAGCCAAAGAAGAACAGGAATATGTGCAATCCATCATCGATAATGTCAAATGGCTAGGCTTCGATTGGGAGGACCGTTTGTTCTTCGCCTCAGATTATTTTGCTCAGATGTACGAATATGCCCTGCAGTTAGTCAAGGCAGGGAAAGCCTATGTGGATGATCTTCCTGCTGACCAGATCACCGAATATCGAGGTAACCTGATAAAACCAGGGAAAAACAGCCCGTATCGTGATCGACCTGCCGAAGAGAACCTGGACCTATTCCAGCGGATGAAAGCAGGGGAATTCGCAGATGGCCAAAAAGTCCTGCGCGCGAAAATCGACATGTCACATCCAAATCTGAACATGCGTGATCCGGTCATGTACCGGATTCTGCATGCGAGCCATCATCGGTCTGGTGATGCTTGGTGCATCTACCCGATGTACGACTGGGCGCATGGTCTGGAGGACTCTATCGAAGCCATCACCCATTCGATTTGTACTCTTGAGTTTGAGAATCATCGACCATTGTATGACTGGTTCCTGGACGCACTTGGGGTGTATCATCCGCAGCAGATCGAGTTCGCGCGGTTGAACCTGACCTTTACGGTCATGAGCAAACGGCTGCTGCTTCAATTGGTTGAGGGAAACCATGTCTGCGGTTGGGATGATCCTCGTCTGCCGACCATCAGCGGGATGCGTCGTCGCGGGTATTCCCCTTCAGCGATTCGGATGTTCTGTAAACGGATTGGGGTTGCAAAATTCAACAGTATCGTTGATTTTGAGTTCCTTGAGCATAACATCAGGGAGGATCTGAACAAGACATCACCACGGTTCATGGGGGTCCTTCGTCCACTCAAAGTCATTCTTGATAACTATCCTGCTACTCAGACCGAGGAGTTAGATGCGGTCAACAACCCGGAGGATCCCACGATGGGGTCTCGGAAGATCCCGTTTTCACAGACACTTTTCATTGAACAGGATGATTTCATGGAAAACCCGCCAAAGGATTACTATCGGCTCGCCCCCGGTCGGGAGGTGCGGCTCCGCTACGCCTATTTCATTAAATGCATTGAGGTAGTCAAAAAAGACGGAAGGCCAGTCGAACTGCATTGTACCTATGATCCTGCGACCAAGGGAGGATACGCTCCGGACGGCCGAAAAGTGAAATCCACGATTCACTGGGTGTCTGCACCGCATGCGATACCTGCAGAAACACGATTGTACGACCGGCTTTTTACGGTTGCTGATCCTGTAGGACAGAAAGGAGTAGAATTCAAAGAGTTCCTCAACCCACATTCCCTTACGACGCTCCGTGACTGTCAGGTGGAACCCGCGATTGCGTCCCTCAAAGCGTTTGATCGTTTCCAGTTTGAACGCCTTGGTTACTTCTGCATTGACCCAACGACTGCGAAGAATTCGTTGGTTCTGAATCGAACCGTTGAACTGCGTGACTCCTGGGCAAAGCTTCAGAAGACAGCGCAGAAGAAATAAATCATTCTCACAGAATGCATATCCTTAAATAAAATCAAAGATTCCCGGTATGAGTCAATTAGCCCCGTGGTGTAGTGGCAACATTTTGGCCTTTGGAGCCAACGTCGGCGGTTCAAATCCGCCCGGGGCTGCTTTATTGATAAAAGATACTTTTTAGTGAGTATTATGGGGAAACAACGTGTATTTTTTCCTAAAAAACGAGAATTTCGCTTGTTTTTTCATTCTAATTCGCTGAGGTATATGTTTAAATACAGCATGGTTAATACAACCGCAATATTAGGAAGTAATAAGTATGTATAGAGAAGAAGGACGCGGTCGTTATGGGGGCGCACCACGAGAAATGCATAAAGCGACCTGTGCAGATTGTGGGAAAGAATGTGAAGTTCCGTTTGTACCGAATGGTACAAAACCTGTATATTGCAGGGATTGCTATCAGCAACATCGCCCAAAGAGATTTTAGTAAAAAATAGATACTATAGCGATTCATTATTTTTTTACTAATTCTTTTTTTCTTTTTTTTTATTGCATTTATGAACCGCAGTACAAATCAGATAGAAGATTTTTTATAACAATCGCTGCTTGGTGCATGCATGTCGATATTTGCGGGTTTTGGAAGCGATAATCATTCCGGGGTACATCCAGATGTTCTCCGTGCCCTTCGAAACGTCAATGACGGATATGTCGTTGCTTACGGTCATGATGAGTATACCGCACAAGCGATGAAGCAACTCAAGGAGATATTTGGGAAAGAATCCGCTGTCTTCTTTGTGTATAACGGGACCGCGGCAAACATCCTTGGACTTCGGAGCGTGACCGATTCGTTTCACTCGATTTTTTGTGCGGAGAGTGCTCATCTCACGGTCCACGAATGTTGCGGTCCTGAGAATTATATCGGTGCGAAACTGGTCAATATCCCAACAGCTGATGGGAAACTCACCGTCGATGGAATTGAACCCTGTATTATTGGTATAGATGATCCTCATATGGCTCAACCGCATGTTATTTCAATCACACAGGCGACCGAGCGAGGAACCGTGTATCATCCAGAGGAAATACGAACCCTTGCAGATTTTGCTCATACGCATCGGATGTTGCTACATATGGATGGCGCCCGGTTGTGCAACGCGGCAGCATTTTTGAAGACGGGTTTACATGAACTTTCTGGAGCTGCGGGGGTGGATGTGTTGTCATTCGGGGGAACGAAGAACGGGATGATGTACGGGGAGGCTGTGGTGTTTTTCGATCAGAATCTTGCGAAGAATTTTGAGTTTATCCGCAAACAAGGGATGCAGCTGACTAGTAAGATGCGATACATCTCTGCGCAGTTCTCCGCGTTTCTTTCCAATGATCTGTGGTTGCGGAATGCGTTGCAGGCCAATGAGATGGCTCAGCTGCTGGCAGAACAGCTCCGGAGCATCCCTGGGATAGAGATTTCCCAGGAGGTGCAGACAAACATGGTGTACGCAGTCATCCCGAATCATTGTATCCTACGGCTTCAGAAGCAGTATTATTTCCATCGGTTCAATGAACGCACCTGTGAAGTTCGGCTCATGTGTTCGTTTACCACCCAACCACAGGATGTCTTACGTTTTGCAGAGGCGATACGAAAAACAATTGGTGAGAAATAAAAAAAAAAATTTATTCTTCTTTTTTTGAGATGAGATACACACCGACGAAGAGCAATGCGATCCCGATGATCTGTATGGTTGTGACAAGTTCGCTCAAAAAGAGATACGCAAGGATGGCTGCGAAAAAAGGAGTGGAGAGCTCCAAGCCGGATACTTGTGCTGCTTTCAGACGTTTTAATCCTTCATAGTATAGGATAGTGCCGATTCCTATTATCACTCCAATGCAGACCTGGTAGAGATTTGCGATGAACAGCGAGGACGTCAGCCCTAGGTACGCTGCGAAGAGTAATGCTGGGAAGAAGAACCGGTAGAAGCTGATCACGCCTGCGTCCATCTTGGTCAGGTATTTTTTCATGACGATCGCGGAGGTCGCCCAGGCAATGGTGGCAGATAGTACGATGAGGTCTCCAAGGGTGCCGAATCGTAACGCAAGCAGGTTGTCCATGGTCCTGGTGGTGACGAGCAATCCCGAGAGGATCATCAGGATGATGCCAAGATAGTCGAACTTGGTAAGCTTGTCTGTTTTGAGTAGGAAGAATCCAAAGGCGATGATGAAGATAGGCTGCATATGTCCGATGATGACAGCGTTGATGACTGGGATTTGAGATAAGGCGACGAAATACATGAAATCCGCAATCAGTGTTCCGACTAGTGCGATGTAGATGAGGGGGGACAGCTGCTGTCTGGTCACCTTCAATGGAGCTTTTCGTGTGACTACAATGTAGATGAATGCGGTGAGTGCAGCAACTATGGCACGAATCGCTGAGGTGTGGAGAAAATCAGAGTTTTCAAAGGAAAGTTTGGCCAAGATCGGCTCTATCGCCCACATGATGCTGGCGAGTAGTATTATTCCTACGCCTAGTTTTTTTGTGTTCACAAGTGATGTTAACAAGTAAAGAGCTTAAATTGTTTTTTCCAGTCAAGGAATAATACATTTGGAATTAGGAAGGTTTTTTTTTCTTAATTTTTTTTCCGATAGTAAAACCGATATGGGCGATGAGCAAGACGATGAAGGGAAGAATCAGATTGGAATGGATCTGAAAGGATGTGAGTTTCGATAATGTACCACCTGTGAGGGCTTCGATTGTTTGGTAATTGGAAATACCAAATCCGGTGAGGATAAAGAGAATACTGACGATGGCGAGCAGCACGTGGGTGAGTGTTTGTACGGGGGGAATTATGTTCATAGTGTTCATTTCTCAAAGAAACTTTCGTTCAGATTTCCGCTGTTTGAGTATCCTCTACTTTCCCAGTATCCCTTATAATATAGATTGTCTGAAACTTCGATTTCAGTGACCCATTTAATCCATTTGTATCCCCATTTGCTTTCTGCAACGAGTTGGAAGGGAAAGCCACGTTCTGGTGGGAGTGTTGCGTTATTCATTTTGTACGCGAGTAGGATGTTGTTTTCTGTTGTATAATTCAGAGGGAATGAGGTGGTGTAACCATCAATGGCTTTGAAGATAATTGCGGTAGCGTTTGAATCTGGTTGTACTTCGCTGATGAGGTCTTTTACAAGGATGCCTTCCCAGAGGATTTTGACGCTCCATCCTTCGACACAGTCCAGGGTGACAACTTTTTTGTAGTGTTGGAATGTCGTGAGGATCTCGTCATAGGTGTAGTTTTTTTGTGTTCCGACCAGCCCTGTTATTGTGAGATGGTATGTTGATGTGTTGATGTTTTGCGGTCCTTTGATGGAGTTTTCTCGGAAATCGTTAACTGAGGAAAGTTTTTCTCCCTGGTATTCTCGTATTTCGACTGCGTCGAGTTGAATGTTCTGTTGTTCGAAACATCCTGTATAAGAGGTGGTCAGAAGGATTAGTATACTTATGAGTAATAGTATCATTGATGATATGTTTTTCATGGGGGTGTTTTCTCCTTTTCTCCGTAATTAACAATTGTTAATATTAAGGCTGTGGGTGTATTTAATAATATCGGTTCTTTCGTTTCTTCCGCTTTTTTCACTAGATTGGTCGGAAGATAGTAAAAGATTGCACCGGTAGAAAATCAAACGATGCGGAAACCGAATACCCAGCATTGCTCATTTCTTCAATGATGATTTCCTTCGGAACGTTATGGCCGCATCGTCGATGGAAACTGAATCTGGAGCCCTGCTGTGAGAATTCTATGATGGCGATTCGTCCTTGTCTTGTCAAAAGTTTTTTTGCTTCTGAGAAATAATGAGATCTATTTTTTAAATGATGGTACACGCTCCGGATAAAGAGAAGGTCGACACAGTTCGAGGGCAATGGGATCACTTGTTCTGTTGTGTGTACAGTCGTGATATTTGTAAACCCTAGTCTTATTGCTTGTTCATCAATAAATTCTAGGAAATCATGATTCGTATCAACTGCATAGACTTTCCCTTTCTCCCCAATTATCTGGGAAAAAAGAAAGGTGAAGAATCCACCACCTGATCCAATGTCTGCAATGATCAGACCGGGTTTGAGATCTAAAGCTTTAATAATTTCATTTGGTTTGCTTTGTTTCCTGGCTGCTTTTCTATTGAACATCTTTGCTTTTGAACTTTTTCCCATGGATAATCTTCCTCAGAGTCTCTCTCTAAAAGATATGTATCTGTATATAGTAATGATGGAAGAAGCTGATGTTTTAAATTGTTTTTCCTGCTGACAAACAATTAAAAAAGAATTTTTCCATTTTGTAATTTTATAAAGATATTTTTATATACGTCCTGATAACAAAAGGAGAAGTAGAGTAAGATTTTGGAGGTAGGCAGAGATGTTCATTCAAAAGAAAAAAAGAGTAATTTGTATAGGCATGATGCTGGTGCTGACGGCATTTGTCGGCATGGCGACAAATGTTAGTGCAAATCAACCACCCGTGGCAGAAGCCAATGGCCCCTATATAACTTATGAATGTCAAGAGATCCTCTTGGATACAATAGGATCATATGATCCAGATGGGGACCCATTGACAAATCGATGGTATCTAGGAGAGTATTGGGTTGATAACTATAATAATCCAGACCTTACCTGGGCATGGTTTGATGATTTCAATGAAGAAGTCCTTCTTGAGATCTCTGATGGTCAAGCCACAGCTATGGATTCCGCCATGGTAACAATCTTAAATGTCGATCCTGTGATTTCTTCAGTGACTGGTCCGACAGAAATCACATTGGAAGAGGAGTTAATTATCAATGTCGTCTTTTTTGATGGATTCGATGATCCGATACGTGGGATAATTGCTTCATCAGATACGTTTACCGCTTATTTTGACTGGGGTGATGGGATCTTTGATTCTTATCCATTAGGGACTCAAGAATTTACGATATCAGGTGCTCACGTCTATGTTGCTGCAGGAGAATACATGATTACTATCATCATTACTGACGATGATGGTGGTCAGGCTGTTTATTACTGGTATGTTACTGTCTTTGGTAATGAACAACCAGTCGATGCTGGTCAAGATGCTGAACTCAATGAAGGTTCAGAATTTATGGGTGCTGGTTTTCTTGCTGATGACAGTGGTTCATATTCAGCCCAGGTGGACTATGGGGATGGAACCGGGGTTCAAGAGTTGCTCCTAAATCCAGGAAACACCTTTGCCCTGCAACATATCTATGGTGATAACGGCCTTTACAGCGTTGTTGTCACTGCATATAATGAAGGGGAAGAATGGGGATCTGATGAGGTGATGGTTACAGTCTATAACGTTGCACCAACCATTGAATCATTAACTGGTTCATCAACCGATCCCATTCCACTAAATTCCCTTTATACCATCAACAGTCTGTTTTCTGATCCGGGGTATCTCGATACTCATATTGCAACTGTTGACTGGGGCGATGGTCAAACAACACCTGTCAATGTAGCAGTTGGTACTTATGAGATAACCACAAGTCATGTTTACAGTACAGCTGGTGTGTATCAAATCACTCTTACCGTGACTGATGATGATGGTGACTCTGATACAAAGATCTTGGAGTACTACGTGGTTGTCTATAATCCCGGTATGGGATTCGTGACTGGCGGTGGATGGATTGTCGCTCAACCTGGGTCCTATCCAGCCGATCAATCTTATACTGGCAAAGCCACCTTTGGATTTGTCTCAAAATACAAGAAAGGTCAAACCACCCCGGAGGGTAATACCGAATTCCAGCTCCATGGGGCATCACTGAATTTCCATTCACATACCTATGAATGGCTAGTTGTCGCAGGATCCCTTGCGATGTATAAGGGAACCGGGACAATCAACGGTGAAGGGAATTATGGATTCCTGGTGACAATCCGGGATGGTCAGATCAGCGGAGGCGGTGGTATCGATACATTCAGGATAAAAATCTGGGATATGAATAACGGGGACCTGATTGTATTCGACAACAACGAGGATTCTGCATTAAGTGGTGGTCAGATAACTATCCATAAAGGATAGAGTGCAGGTCCACCTCTTTTTATTATTTTTCTTTTTTTTTGGTATTTTTCCGTTTTGTTGTTCTACCGGGATTGTCATTTTCCTTAAATATTTTTATATACTTTACAAGACAAAAGAGTATATTGTAGGTGGAGGTAGACACGATGGCTTTTAAAAAGAAAAAAACCAGTTTTGTTATCGCGATGTTATTTCTCTTGACTGCTTTTGTTGGAATGCAGACATCTGTTGCAGCTTTGGAAGCATCTCCAGTTGCTATGGCCGGTGGTCCGTATCTTGGTGAAGAATGCAGTCCAATCTTGTTAAATGCCTCGGGATCTTTAGATGAAGAGGCCGACCCATTGACCTATCGTTGGAATATTGATGGATCATGGATGGAGAACGGGAACTATCCATATATGGAATGGACCTGGTATGATGATTTTTCCGGTGAAATCACTCTTGAGGTTTCTGACGGTACCAGCACCGCTACTGATACCACGTTAGTAACAATATCGAACGTACCACCACAGATTTCTTCCATTGAAGGATCAACAGAGGTTGATGAAGATGCAGAGTTCTTTTTAGTGGTAAATTTTTTTGATGGATTGTCAGATCCACGATCACCAACAGCCTCCTTAGATACGTTTATCGCAATATTTTCCTGGGATGATGGAACCTCGACCGAACTCTCTTTAGGGGCTGGAGAATTTTCAGCCAGCGCGTCCCATGTATACGCAGAGTCAGGGATCTATAAAATCATGATGACGATTGTTGATTCTGATGGTGGGGAGGCGGTCGCTGAATGGGATGTCATCGTCGGTGAGATCGCATCAGTCGAAGCGGGACCTGATGGTTTTATTGATGAAGGATCCCTGTTTCTTAGCTCAGGATTCCTTGGAGACACAGATTCAACAACCTACACCGCTATCGTTGATTATTATGATGATACAGGGGCTTTTGCCCTTGAGTTAAACCCCGGAAATACCTTTGATTTATCCCATAGGTATCTTGATGATGGAGTCTATAGTGTTCTTGTCATGGTGTTCAATGATGGTATGGAATATGGGGAAGATACCGCGGTTGTAACGGTCAATAACCTTCCTCCTCTCATTGAATCATTATCAGTTTCACCAAGCAATCCCTATCAACCTGGTGTTCCATTTGAATTAACAGTTATGTTCTCCGATCCAGGAATTCATGACGCACATACGGTGACAATTGAATGGGGCGATGGTATTTCAACAAGTTACACAATAGAATGCGGTATTACCATACTACGTGGTTCGCATAGTTATGAAAAAGCAGGAGAGTATGAAATCACTGTAACTCTCGTAGACGATGATGATGCAGCAAGTCATTCATCCATGCAGGTTGTTGTAAAAAGTCCTCCAACATCGATGGATGCCCTCAGGGGAATCATTCTTGGTTTAAAAATCCCGAAGGGTCTGAAGAAAAATTTATTATCAAGTTTGGAGAACATTCCACATCTTCTGAAACATCATAAAATCCATGTGGTGATTCATCAGCTCCAGGCATTCATTTACTATGTCAAAGCCCAATTCGGAAAAAAACTTCCAAGGGATCAAGCCAAAGAGTTGATTCATGCTGTTCAATCAGTTATTGAGACACTGAGAATAAGGTAACAAGAATCGCTCCTCGTTTTTTTCCATCTTTTTTTTCTGTATCCCTATTTTTTTCATATCATCTCTATCTATCCTACTCTTCTGAGGAAAACGCTAATAAGGCTTTCATAGATATAGGATTATGACGAAAACATCGTTAGGGCTAGAGGAGAATTTTGAGGCTGTGCTCTGCTATCTTTTCTTTTGGATCTCTGGACTGTTTTTTTATTTTGTCGAAAACAAGAATAAGTTCATTCGTTTTCATGCGATGCAATCAATCCTGGTGTTTCTTCCATTGATGATACTTGCCTGGTTATTCGGTGGGTTCTTTGGAGTGTTCTCATATGGCTCTGGCTGGTATTTCTTCGCATGGATAAGTTGGTTTTTCTGGGGGCTTGTGTTTGTCGTGTGGCTTGTCCTGATGGTCAAAGCCTATCAGATGGTGAAATTCAAGCTTCCGATCGTTGGAGATATCGCTGAGAAAAACTCATAGTCGAAGCAAATCCTTTCAAAATAATGAATACTTATTTTTTTCTTTTATTGATATCTTTTTATACAGAAAACCTTTATTCAATAATCACCTAGGTGAGTGTCTATGAAAACAAAAACCCTTCATCAATCCGTTGTTATTGAGACTGAACCTCATGAAGTCTATGAAACGCTAATCGATTCGAAAAGACATGCGGAATTTACTGGTGCGAAAGCAACGATTGGTCGGAATGTTGGGGATAACTTCAACGTATGGGACGACTGGGCGACCGGGTCAAATGTCGAGATTGTTCCTGATAAGAAGATAGTACAACGATGGCGGGGTTCTGACTGGCCTGGGGGCCATTATTCAATGGTAATGTTCGAGTTGAAGAAAATTGATCGTGGGACTCGTTTGGATTTCACACAGACTGGTATCCCTGAGGCGTTGTACGAGGAGGTTGCCCGGGGGTGGAAAGAATGGTATTGGAAAAAACTTCAGGTGTATTTTTCTAAAAGGTAATCGAGTAGGACTCCATGGTTTTTTTCAGAGACGTGACTGAAGGAAGCAGAATGACGGAGGGTAGCGTCTGTCAATCGGGATGTGATTATTCGACGCTGAATGTGCTGTCTGGGATGTCCGCAAATGAGTGATTGCTGTAGATGGAGTCTATTGTAACAGAGGTTCCTTCGCTGTTTGAGACGTATTGTTCTTTGAGTGGTATACCTTTTTCGTTCCAGATCCAGATTGTGACGGTTGTGGAGTTCCCACCTTGGTTTGGATGGTATTGGATGATGGTGGTTGGTTTGCCGCTGATGTTCTCGGTTCCTATGATGGTGATGGTCTGGTTGTTTAGGAGATTTTGTATCATATCTGATATAGATGGTTGGGGGATAATCAGCTGTGAATCAAGCTGATAGGTTTGTGAGACGTTGTCGTAGCGGTAGAAGCCTTCAGGTCGTTTGATGACGGTGAGGGTAGTCGTGATATTCCCCGTTGTGCTGTTCGTACTGACTGATGTGACATTGACTTCTTCTTTCAAATAGGAGGTTTTTTGCCATATTTTCATAGTCTTTATCTGGGGAATTATACCATCGATGATAAATGTTGTATCAATCTCATAATACACTGATTCCAGGATTGCGGCTTTTTCGAGGATCGTTTGAAAAGTTTCCTCTGTTGATGGCTTGTTTTGTTCAGTGCAGCCGCTGCTCATCAGCAGCACGCAGGTCAAAGTTGCGATGATTCCAAAGAGTTGCATGGGTTTGTTCATAGGTTTCCTTCCTCAGAGTACCGGTTGAAGAAGACCTGGTTCTTTAAAAAGATTTCCAAATTCTACTGATGCACGATGATGTTTACTTCATGGTTGTCAGTTTTTATTTTTGATTGCTTTCTTGCCATTTTTTACTGTTTTTAGCTGGGTTGGACCATAGGTTTAAATATTATTTAATATAATATATAATATATAAACATTAAAAATAAGGAAAACCCGAAGAAAACATGAGATGTGATTTATGGCCCAACAAGAAAGCGTCTCCATAAAAAAGGCAATTGACGACCTCCTTCAGACCCATATCTTCAAAGAACTCTCAAAACAGAACGACCCTGAATTCACCAGGCAACTCGCCCTCTGGCTTGTCCGATACATCCTGGTTCTTGCCACCATGAAAAGCTCCTTCAAAATCAGCTTCGAAGAAACCCTCTTAAATCTCCACGGAGAAAACTATAGAAAAATTATCGAAGTCACCAATAAAACATTTCAAAACAAACCAGACCAAACAGAAAACGACAACACCTATATCCAATAAAACAATAAAAAACAAAAAAGAGAGGTAAGAGAGAATCAATCTCCTACCGTTCGTATATTTTTTCTAGTACTTCCGAGTCTTCTGCCAGTATTCTTTTAACTCGTGAAGCGCTTGGTCTAAGGTAATCGTGTTTTTCGCAGTGGTGATATGATTCGGCTCAATCGGGAAAGTCGTGTTAAACGGCAGATGCCAGGTTTCACAGATATATGGATCCAGCAAGATACCTAGGTTGTTAATTGTCCCATTGCTTTCCACCCACGTAGTAAAAGTTCCGACTCGAGAGTGGAACTTGTCATAGACCGGCATCTCAATTAACTCATCGACCGGACAGGTCATAGTCCCACAAGGAACGGTCTTGTTCCAGTATCTGGTCAGATCGTCCATCGTTTTGGTCAACGTGACCGTGTTGCCTACCGTGCGGATATAGTCGTTATAGACCGGTATTAATTTGTTCGCACCTCTGAAATAGGTGTTCCGTGCGAAGTCATTTAATTTTATCCCGAAAAAATGCCCAGGATAGTCGTCGTTCCAGCTGTTCCATGTTTTGTCGACCCAACCGACTGCATTACCGGTTGCATCAAATACTTCTTTTCCAATTAACTCATTAGAGTTCCATATTTTCATCTATTTCCACCTCACTACCTAGTGTTTTTTAATATCTCCTAGTTTTTTTTGATATGTGTTTAATTAATTTAAAGTTTTCTGTCAGAGAATAATTTTTAATGAAAAAAAATCACGAAAAAAGAAAAAAA
>Ga0209287_10000063_pt1 | contig 63632 bp, 66 predicted proteins | sample PPLLak3cmMay2015_2_FD_187255 | JGI IMG/M metagenome (GOLD analysis project Ga0209287, IMG submission 187255) | Freshwater sediment microbial communities from Prairie Pothole Lake near Jamestown, North Dakota, USA - PPLs Lake P8 Core (1) Depth... | ecosystem: Environmental > Aquatic > Freshwater... | reverse complement strand
GAATTTTCAACCTCGATGAACGTCAAACTAGCTCATTTATCGGTCTGCCTACCCCTGCTAACGCAATGCTTACAGTGGGTTTAGTGTTTGGGATTCATAGTGGATGGAATAATATCTTTAGCGTCTTCACTTCATCTCCTACCCTATTAATTCTACTTATTTTGGCTCAATCGGCAATACTCGTTTGTGAACTACCCATGTTTTCGCTGAAACTTAAATCTTTGAAGTTTTCTGTTGCATACAAGCAATTATCCCTAATTATTGGAGCAATAGTGCTTATAGCAATATTCCAAACAGCGGCACTTTCATTGGTAATCCTTTGGTACATATTTCTTTCCATATTTTTTTGGATACTAAAAGGGAAAGAGGTAATAGGAAGTTAATTGAAGACATAGAAGTTAAAGAATATATAGCACTTACGACTAACTGTTTAGTATGATAAAAGCGAACGATGGGCAACAAACAACGAACAACTTTCTCAATCCCCTTTTTTAATCTCAAATTTGGATTAATTTTGCCAACTGAATAAAATCAATAGACGATGAAATTTATAGCAGAAATAAACGTGATGCCATTAAAGGCACTTCTCGATCCACAAGGGAAAGCAGTTAGTATGACCATGCACAATACAGGATATACTGAGGTGTCGAACGTACGTATCGGCAAGCATATTACCCTTGAGATTGATGCCGCATCGAAGGATTTAGCCATTGAAAAGGTGAATGAGGTTTGCGCCAAAATCCTTTCAAACCCTGTAATGGAAGGGTTTGAGTATTCAGTAAAAGAGGTTTAGGAATTCGTTTATTCCGCCGAAAGTTTATCCTTTCGGTTCAAGATATCAGCCTGCTTACGGATGGATTCGTTATGAACCAGCTGAAGCAGGTTTTTTATGTACTCCTCATCCAACCCCAGCTTTTTACCGCAATCGATTCTCGATTTCAGGATATTCTCCCACCTGCGTAGCTGAAAAACGGCAACGTTATTATTCTTTTTGTACTCACCGATCTCCTCTACAATTCTCATTCTTTGCCCTAGCAACTCAATCATTTGCTGATCGATTGAATCGATTCTATTTCGGAATTGTTCTAGTTTATCAACAAATTCGTTATTTGCCGAGGATGGCGAACGAAACACCAATGAGTTGAGCATCAAATCGAGCTGTATGGGAGTTAATTGCTGCTTGGCATCGCTAAGCGCAACCGTGGGATTGCAATGCACCTCAACCATCAGCCCATCGAGCGATAGGTTAAGCGCTTTCTGAGCAATTTCGGGAACAAGCGATGCTTGACCTGCGATATGGCTCGGATCGCAGATAATGGGTAAACTGGGAAACTTACTTTTCAGATCAATGGCAATCTCCCATTTGGGGATATTTCGCAATCGGGTTCTCTCGTAGGGGTAAAATCCTCGATGAATGGCTGCAAGTTTAGCTATTCCTGCTCGGTTTAATCGTTCCAAAGAACCAATCCATAGCTCTAGGTCGGGGTTAACAGGGTTTTTGACCATAACCGGAATATCAACACCCTTTAGCGCTTGTGCAATCTGCTCAATCGAAAAGGGATTCGAGGTAGTTCGTGCGCCAATCCAAAGGATATCGATACCCGCTTCAATCGCCATTTCAATATGGGTTGGCGTTGCCACTTCAACTGCGGTTAGAAGACCCGTTTCAGCCTTCACCCTTTTCAGCCACTGCAAGGCATCGCTACCAGCACCCTCGAAAGTTCCTGGTCGTGAACGGGGCTTCCAAATCCCTACACGGAAAACCTTAACCTTACCCATTCTGGCAATACCATGCGCAGTGGCCATTACCTGATCCTCGCTTTCGGCGCTGCAGGGACCTGCAATAAGAAGCGGATGGCTTAAACCTGAAAACCATTCCTCGATGGGTACTATGTTCAACTTTTCAATCATTGTTGCAACAAAGATATTTGAAAAATTGGGAGAAAAGGTATTTTGGGGAAGCGGAGTATTTGAATATTGATGATTCCCAATCAACTTATTTTCTGCACTAGAATAGCTGAATGCTAACTCTTGGTTTATTTTTGCCAACAATGCAAAATGTTGATAGTGTAGTATTTAAATTATTCCTTGCATCAAACAGATGTTATTTTTTAAAGCTGATTATATGAATTTAACGTAATTTTTTCAATATAATTATAAATATAGTTGCATAACTATTTAAATAGTCATATCTTTGCATCATGGAAAGTAAAGAGTTAACAAAAGCGGAAGAGCAGGTAATGCAATACCTTTGGGCCCTTAAAAAAGGTTTTCTGAAGGATATTGTTGACCAATTTCCCGAACCAAAACCTGCTTACACAACCGTTTCAACGGTTATTCGGGTTATGGTAAGAAAAGGATTTATAGGGTATAATTCTTATGGGAAAATACATGAATATTTCCCATTAATATCAAAAAGCGATTATTTTCAAAACCATGTAAAATCGTTGATAAATAATTATTTTAACGGTTCAACACCTCAATTCGCATCGTTTTTTGCGAACGAGCAGATGAATCTTTCGGAGCTGGAGGAAATCCAAAAAATGATAGAGGAAAAGATATCAATAATTAAATCAAAGAAGTAGTGTTATGATAGCATACTGGTGGTATATTCTTAAGGTGAGTTTATGCTTAATATCTTTTTATACACTTTATGTCCTTGCCTTTAAGAGAAGTACATTCTTTACAATCAATAGAGTTTATTTAGTTTTAGGGCTTTTGCTTTCGTTCATAATCCCTTTTATCAAATTTTCAATATTTAAAAATCATTCAGGGATAGCTATTCCAACAATAATTGACACCTCTTGGATTGAACCTGAGTATAATTTATTTCAATCTCAGAATACATTTAAGAATGCAAACATGATAAATTATCAGATAATCATGACAATTATATATTTTTCGGGTGCAGCCCTACTGCTCTTTAAACTTATATTCTCCATTATTAAGATTATTCGGATTAAGAGTGATTCCAACACATACCAATTTGGCAAAATAAAAATTGTGAGAGTAGATTCAATTGCACCTTTTTCATTCTTCAAAACAATTATTTTACCTAAAAGTGAAAGTAATCAGCTAATTATTGAGCATGAATTAGCACATGTTCAGCAATACCATTGGTCTGATTTAATATTAATGGAGTTTGCTTCTGTAGTACTGTGGTTTAATCCTTTTGTTTTTTCTTACAAAAGATCATTAAAATTACAGCACGAATACTTAGCCGATTCGAGCGTTATAAAGGATAGTCGTCAAGTTGAAAGATATCTTGCAAGCATGTTAAACCAAGTTCAAATTATTAGTACAGCTGGACTTGTCAGCCATTTTTATTGTAAAACTATTAAGAATAGAATTGTTATGATAACCAAGAATAAAACATCCATTAAGTATTTAGCGATTTATCTATTAGCGTTACCTCTCGTTTGCTTGCTGTTAGCTTTTACAGGTATCAACTCCAAAACGTCAACAATTCTTGACAATAACCCTATAGAATGGGTTGAAGATTACCAACCTTCTGTTTACCCTATAGATACTAAAAAGATAACGTTTGTCAATGGTTATGGTGAACGCATAAATCCAATTACCAAGAAAAAGGATTTTCATTATGCCATAGATTTTGCTGCACCTATGGCGACGGAAATAATTTCTACAGCCAAGGGCGTTGTTGTTGAAGTAGCATTCGATTCACAGAAGGGGAATTATGTTTTTATAAAACATAACGATGTGTATTCAACCTTCTATTCCCACCTAAAAAGCATTTCAGTAAAGGTAGGTGAATCGCTAAAGAGAGGTCAGATTATAGGCTATGTTGGGAGCACGGGTGTATCAACTGGACCTCATGTACACTATGAGGTATATAAAAATGGTGAAAGAGTAAACCCTAAGGATTACTTACTTAAATAGAACCCTTTACTTATTTTAAAATAGTAACTCTAGCTGTTCTCTGGAGTATGGGGAAGTTATATCCATACCAACGATTTAATATGTATTATTAAATCAGCTAGTAGTATAGCTAGTGCTTGTCTTTAACGTAAATATTGCCACAGATTATTCGCTTCGCTCATGAGATTGCTTCGCTAAGTTCACAGGTGATATAATTTATATGTGTTTGATAATCTGTGGCTAATTATTTTTTCTTTTTTTAATATCATAGTCGTTATTGACAGACTCTAACTAGTAGTATAAAATAAATGCACGCCTAAAGTTTTAAAAACCACCTAAAATATAATGATATGTTAAATCACTATTTTAAGAGTATTTTCTATCAATTGATAAAAGATAAAAAAAACACGTTATTCCAATTATCGGGTTTAATATTAGGTATAACCTCATCCATTGTCATACTGCAATATGTCTTTTTTGAGTATAGCTACGACAGGTTCAACATACAATGTGAGAACATTTTTAGGACGACGTGCCCAAAGTCAATGCTTATCGGTCCTTTAGCAAAAGAAAATCTACCCTATATTTCTGGTTATTTACGTTTGCATCCTGCTTATCGGGGTGTGCAAATAGCAATAGGCGAAAAATCGTATAGCGAAGAAAATGTCTATTATGCGGACAGCTCATTTTTTTCAACCTTTACATTTCCTGTAATAAATGGTGATTCAAAACAAGCACTATCCACCAGGAACTATTTGGTTATTTCGGATAGATATGCCAAGAAATACTTCGGAGTTACCAATCCGATTGGACAAACGCTTACGTTAAATGGAACGTATGAAGAGGATGTAACCTATACTGTCGGAGCTGTTTTTGACAATATTCCCAATAATAGTCATCTACAATCAGATATTTTCCTTTCTATCGAAAATATTCTAGAGCACGATATGTACAGTACATCCAATCCATGGAAGTGGTGCAATTTTTTTACCTATTTCATTACGAATAAAAAAATAGGAATAGATAAACTCAATTCTGATTTAAAACAACTTGCCATTGCCAACGGTGAGCAAGAATTCTCAAAAGACGAGCCTAAGTATAACACCATACCATTAAAAACCATTCATCTCAACGGAGAGCAAAACTTTAGCGATAATAATTTTTCTGCTGCAAATGTATATCTGTGGATTATTGTAGCTTTTGCTATTATCATCATGGTATGGGTTAATAATGTAAATATTTCAATCGCACAATCTCTGAAGTCTCAGAGATCAATAGGAGTTCGAAAGATATATGGGGCTAACAAATTGTCATTTTTTGTCGAGCAATTTCTTCGATTTTTATTATTGAATTTTAGTGCATTGCTATTTTCTGTACTAATAGCAATATATGCTTGTTCAATTCTAGGACAATGGCTTGGATTGACATTCACTATTCCTAAAGGGTACTATTTTCAGTTTTGGCTCCTCATTATAATTGTGCTTTTTATCGGTTCTCTAATTTTAGGTGTCATCAATAGCATGAGTGCTAATAAAAGTAATGTTCTTGAATATTTGTCGAATAAAAATATAGAACATTCCAATAGATATTTATCTCCTCAAAACATTTTACTAATATTTCAATTTTCAATATCAACTGTAATCATTTGTTTTGCTTTCTTTTCTTGGAAACAGGTTAATGATATGATAAATGTCGATAGGGGGATAAATACCGAACGTATTTTGGCTATTCGAAGCGCACAGGTAGCCGATAAGCTAACATCAATTGATGTTGCACGAAGTGTTTTTGAAAACGAGGTGCTAAAAATCGCAGGTGTTAAAAATTCATCATCCTCGGTTTACATACCTGGTTCATACATTCCATCAAATATGGAAACAAGGCTTTTGGGTAGCAATGATGAACATGAAGTGCCAACTCGGATGAATTGGATAGGCTACAATTACCTTGATATGTTTCAACATAGAATACTTGCAGGGCGTAGTTTCTCAAAGGAATTTCCTTCGGATGATTCTGCCGTTGTAATAAACAAAAAGCTAGCGGAAGAATATGGATTCGTGGACGTTAGGGATGCCGTTGGGAAAGTAATATTTTGGAATTCAAGGAATTCAAATAGAACAATTGTAGGGGTTTTAGAAGATTTTCATCAACAATCGTCTGAAAATGCCATTGAGCCAATGATGTTTCATCTATGGGAGAATGCCCGCGGCTACTGTTTGGTTAAAATGACAAATGATAAGGCTTCGTATGTTTTTAATGACATTGAAAAACTCTGGGGAAAGGTACACTCCAAAAATCCATTTGAATACGTTTGGATGGATGATCATTACAGTTCACAGTTTGCAAAATGGAAGCAGTTTTCACGCATGACAACCATTTTTTCCATTATTTCAACAATAATAGCCTGTTTAGGCTTGTTTGGTATAATGGCTTTTATAATGTCTCAACGTATTAAAGAGATTGGTATCCGAAGAGTTAATGGTGCGAGTATAAGTGATATTCTGGTTTTGCTTAATAAGAAATATGCAATTCTGGTTTTCTTATCGTGTATCCTTACTATACCTTTTGCTAGGTTTATCACCCAGAAATGGCTGGATGGCTTTGCCTATAAAACCGATTTAAGCTTGTGGGTATTTGCATTGACGGGTTTTCTCTTAATGCTGATTACAGTTTCAATAGTAACGCTACAATCGTTGAAAACGGTTCGAAGGAATCCTATTGAGTCTTTACGGTATGAGTAGCTATGACAATTGTATTTCAATGTCGTTTTTAAGCGTAGGAATAGAAATTTTGTAACTATTCACCACGGAGAAACAGCCCGTCCCGATGTATCGGGAGAGGGCACAGAGTTACACAGAGAAAATATTTATGTTTTTCGTGTTAGAGATTCTTTTGCATTATGATACTCCGTCGTTTTTTATAATTGCCTCTCCCGATAAATCGGGACAAGTTGTGGTTCTCCGTGCTCTCTCCCGATACATCGGGACGGGCTGTGTCTCAGTGGTTTTTGTTCAATTCGACTACTGCTGAATAGTTACGAAATTTTCAATAACTACGTCTTGAAAAGGCATGGTTCAGGTCAGCCATTTAGCCCAAAAAGTCTTGAAATCATGTGGCTAAAGCCAAAAAAACATTTCCATTTAGAGGACTAAAAAGTCCTTTGTGGAACTCTGTGTGATTTTTAAAATATTGTTACACAGAGGATCACGGAGAAGTCACAGAGATGCACAGAGAGAAAGGAGAGTTGTTTTTAGACTTTTGAGACACCTTCATTAATGTATTGATAATCAAATAGTAATTCTTAAAAAGACATTGAATTGTATTTATATTTTGTCTTCGGACTAAAATATAAATGGTTATTCGACAAAACTAGTGGATAGTTGTAATTCTACAAGTGTAGGATTTTATCGGTGATCTCTTTAAAACCTCACACACTTTTTATTCATTGGCTTTCTTAATCCCAGAGGGATTATATGTCTATAGAAAATATTTATTCTCATGAACATTCGACCCCCAGCCGGGGTCGCACCATAAATGGGCATTGTTTCTATAAACATCCGATCCCTCTGGGGTCAATATTGGAGCAAAACCAGATTATATCTCTTCCTTTCCATACCTTTTGTCGAATAACCATATAAATACAATTTGGTATAAATGTGAAATGAGATTCTATTTAACGTCAGTTCGATGTAAGAAACAATTTAAGTGCTATGTTATCAGCATTTTACTTTGAGGGGAGAAATGGAATATTGGAAGAAAAAAGTTAGAAGAAACCCCATTATTGACTTCGTCGTCCGGCAGTTGCCGGATCGCTCCAGTTCCACTATTCCTTGCCTACCGGCAGGCATCATTCCAATACCATATGATAAACTTGTAACAAATTACAATTTAGAGTATTACTATCATTTCTTAAATCGAACTCACGTTATTTAGTATTCGAACTGAATCATAGCGCCAAACCCCGAGGCCTTTGAGGCAATTGCCAATCCATCGGGACCTCCTCCGATAAGAGTTAGCGTGAGGTTTTGGCTATTGTTGACACCCAATATGTTAAGGGCTATGTAGATATATGTTTCAGCTTGAGCGTTAGGGATTGAGCCAACTACCATATCACCATTGTTGACGGTTAAACCTGTGGCTGATTGGGCATCCTGTTCATTTGGGATATTCAGTATCAGGTAGGCGGCTTTTGGAGGAGCCGGATGTATTATTCCTTCGAAGCTGAGAATGATTTTTCCTTGGGTTTCATCGGTTTCAACCCACAAGCAGTCGGTAAATGTTCCGAACGATTGATTTGCCACAATCATTTTATCAGATTTGACTTGATAAATCTGAGTTTTACCCCTTTTTGATGTAGATTGAGCCAAAGAGGCAGAGCCTATCAATGCAAGGATTAAAATAAATGAAATTCTTTTCATGGGTTGAAGTTTAAGATTAACCTTTTAAAGTTAAAAAATCGATTCGTATTTACTTATACTCTAGCAAATAATCTTTCGGGTTAACTGGTGTCCCATTGGTTCTTACCTCATAGTGGAGATGTGGACCTGTACTTCTTCCAGTGCTTCCGCTATAACCAATCAGCTGACCTTTTGAAACTATATCTCCCTTTGATATTGCAAGCTTATCAAGGTGAGCGTATGCAGTTGATTGTCCATCTGAATGTTCGATTAAGATGTAGTTCCCAAAGCTGTTGTTGAATTCAGAAAGGATAACCCTGCCATTACCTGCGGCATATATTTCAGCCCCTCTGCCTGAACCAAAGTCAATACCATTATGCTTTACGGGTCTGCCTAAGGTTGGGTGATTACGTAGTCCGAAGGGGGAGGTAATTTTTGCTTTTGATTTTGGTAAAGGGGTTAACGAAGGGGTTACGGTTGAAACTGTTGCCTGTTCAGTATTTGATTGTTCACTAATTACTGGTGTGATCACATTCTCCTTGGAATTATTCTCCTGCTTTACCTCTTTTTTCTGTTCAAATTTTGTTCTGGGCTCAATCTTATAGGGTTGATTATTTTGCTTTGCTTCAAACTTGACCTCTTCGGTAACCTTTAGACTATTACCCAAAGCCGTGCTAATATTAGTCTCAAAGGAGATGATGTCTTCAACAACCTTCGCTTTAACCGTATCCTTTTTTTGAGTATAGTATTTTTTAAGTCCAGTCATTTCGTTATAGTAATTCTGATACTCCTGCTGCATTTTTTTAAGTTCAGCCTCTCGCTTCTGCTTGAAACCCTGAAAATCCTGCTCACGATTCTTCTTGTATTGCTCAAAATCGTCCTGCATTTTCTTTTTACCACTTTCTTGAGCGATTACATTAACAGCGGATAGGGCAATTGTAATAAGCCAGAAGGAGGTAAGAAGTTTTTTCATAACCTTAAATTGAAATTAAACCTAAAAGTACTAAACACAATGATATAAGCAATAAACAGACCAATTTAGTTACAATCAGTACACAATTAATTTAACCACATTAGACACAATAGGTCACATAGTTCCATTCCTACGGTGATCTACTGTGCCTATTGTGGTTGACCAAAAAAAACTCCAAACTTCAAACTTCAAACTCACAACATCTATAACAATTTGATATATTTGCGGCTTAATTATTATAAAGATGAACGGATTAGAACTTAACGAACAGGAGATTTTACGTCGTCAGTCGCTCGATGAGCTAAGGAAATTGGGCATCGACCCATACCCTGCAGCGCAATTCCATATAACCCACTTAACCGGTGATATCATCGGAAATTTTGAAAAGATGTGCGAGGAGAAAGTTGTGGTGACTGTTGCCGGTCGTATTATGGTACGTCGTATCATGGGTAGCGCATCATTCTTTGAGTTGCAGGACGAAAAGGGTAAAATTCAGGTTTACGTTAAGCGCGATGATATTTGTCCGGGTGAGGATAAAACATTATACAATACCGTATTCAAAAAACTTCTGGATATTGGCGATATAGTTGGTGTGAAAGGCTTCATATTTCGCACTCAAATGGGCGAGGAATCGGTTCATGTTCAGGAGTTGACTCTCCTTTCGAAATCGATTCGTCCGCTTCCAATTGTTAAGGAGAAGGATGGTCAGCTATTCGATGCATTTTCAGATCCTGAACAGCGATACCGTCAACGTTACGTCGATTTAATTGTAAACCCTCATGTTCGGGAGGTGTTTATCAAGCGAAGCAAGATAATCAACACCATGCGCGAATTCTTCAACTCAAAGGGTTACCTTGAGGTTGAAACCCCAATATTGCAACCTATTCCTGGAGGTGCAGCTGCACGTCCATTCATTACGCATCACAATGCGCTCGATATTCCACTTTATCTTCGAATAGCCAATGAACTTTACCTAAAACGACTTATCGTTGGAGGATTTGCAGGTGTTTATGAGTTTGCGAAAGATTTCCGTAACGAGGGAATGGACCGTACTCACAACCCTGAGTTTACAGTAATGGAAATTTATGTTGCCTATAAGGATTACTTCTGGATGATGAACTTCACTGAGGAGATGATTGAAAAGGTGGCATTGGCATTACACGGTACAACAAAGGTTATATTAGGTGATAAGGAGATTGATTTCAAACGTCCATTCCGCAGAGTTACCATGGCCGATGCCATTAAGGAGTACACAGGAGTTGATATCAGCGGGAAAAATGAGAATGAACTGCGTAAGGTTTGCAAGGATTTAGGCGTTGAGGTTGATGAAACAATGGGTAAAGGCAAGTTAATTGATTCCATTTTTGGCGAGAAGTGCGAGCACAACTTTATTCAGCCAACCTTTATAATGGATTATCCAATTGAAATGTCGCCACTTTGCAAGCGCCACAGGAGCAACCCCGAGCTAACCGAGCGATTTGAGCTGATGGTGAATGGCAAAGAGCTTTGCAACGCATATAGCGAGCTAAACGACCCAATCGACCAGTTAGGTCGATTCCAAGACCAATTGGCTCTATCAGCTAAAGGTGATAATGAGGCTATGTTTATCGATTTGGATTTTGTACGTGCCCTTGAATATGGAATGCCACCAACTTCAGGTATGGGTATTGGCATTGATCGCTTAACCATGTTCATGACCAACCAGCAATCAATACAGGATGTGCTATTTTTTCCTCAAATGCGCCCCGAGGTTAAAACCCGTCAGGATGACCCTGCGGCATTCGCCGCCATTGGAGTTCCCGAGGAGTGGGTTCCTGTTCTGAATAAAATGGGACATGTAACTGTTGATGCGCTGAAAAACATGTCAGCAGGTAAACTCATCAACGACCTATGTGGTTTCAATAAGAAGAATAAACTTGGATTGCCAAACCCAACCATGGAGGATGTTAAGAAGTGGGTTGAAGGGCAATAGAAAGACAAAATTCAAAAAGCAAAATTCAAAAATATATTGGCAGGGGTCTCGTTTCAGAAGCGAGACTTTTTTTATTTTGATTGTTTAGAACAATTCTGACTGTTGTTTGTTTTTCTATTGTTATTTAAATAACAGAAGATGGGTTGATTAATATCATCAAGAATGAGCTTAAATTTCTAAATTGAATTTAACTTGTAGTATTTAATTTGTATTTCTTTACAGCCGATTATAAACAGTATTCAGATGCATACAATCAAAATCAGAAAAGGGCTCAATATTCCGCTTAAAGGCGAACCCGAAAAGACGATTGAAAACATTAAACTTCCTTTAACCTTTGCTGTTAAACCACCTGATTTTAATGGGTTTAATCATAAACTATTGGTTAAGGTTGGCGATAAGGTACTTGCCGGAACACCTATACTTCATAGCAAGACTAACGAAAAGATTGTCATAACATCGCCCGTTAGCGGCGAGGTGGTTGAAGTGGTTCGTGGCGAGAAACGTGTGCTACTGGAGGTTCGAATCAAAAGTGACGAAGTCATAAAATACGAACGTTTCAAGGAAAATAATCAAGTACCCACCGATAAGGATACCATCATTGACCTACTTCTCCGAAGCGGTTTGTGGGCTTTTATTCGTCAACGTCCTTACGATATTATTCCTGAACCAACCGCTGTACCTCGCGATATCTATATATCCACATTCGATTCATCACCATTGGCCCCCGATTATGGATTTATTCTAAAAGGAAAGGAGAACTTCATTCAGGTTGCAGTTGATGCTCTTTCTAAGTTAACAATTGGAAAAATAAACTTCGGGCTTAACGCTAAAGCAGCGGATAACTCACTTTTCGAGAGAATCAAGAATGTTGAACATCATTACTTCTCGGGGCCACACCCTGCTGGGAATGTAGGTGTTCAGATACATCACACAAAGACGATTAGTAAAGGCGAAACGGTTTGGTATATCAATATTCAGGATTTGGTTGCCATTGGTAAATTGATGGTTGAGGGAATCTTTGATGCATCTAGAGTAATTGCTATTACTGGCCCTGAGGCGAGTAAGCCTGCTTATTGCCAAGCAATAATCGGTGCAAATATTTCGAGTTTTGTTCATGCAAAGGATAGCAAATTGCCGTTGAGGTATATCAGCGGAAATGTGCTAACAGGCGATAGGATTGAGCATGATGGTTTTCTTGGATATTATCATCATCAAGTAACCGTAATTCCTGAGGGAGATTATTATGAGTTTTTTGGATGGGCTATGCCTGGTCTTAAGAAATTCAGTAATACCCGACAGTTTTTCAGCAAGCTAATTCCGTCGCCAAGCTATAAACTTGATACCAACTATCATGGAAGTGAACGTGCTTACGTAATGACTGGTCAGTACGAGAAGGTTTTTCCATTCGATATCTATCCTGTATATCTTATTAAAGCGATTTTAGCAAACGATATAGATAAGATGGAGGAGTTGGGTATCTACGAGGTATCTGCCGAGGATTTTGCCCTATGCGATTTTGTGTGCACATCGAAAATTGAGGTGCAGGAGATTGTTCACAATGGCCTCGAAATGCTTAGAAAAGAGATGAGTTAATAGCACAATATATTGAATGATGATGAGTTTACGAGATTATCTTAATAGAGTTAAGCCAAAGTTTGAGAAGGGCGGAAAGTTTGAGAAGCTTCGCTCAACCTTTGATGCTTTTGAGACATTTCTTTATGTTCCCAACAAGGTAACAAGCAAAGGGGCTCACATTCGTGATGCCGTTGACCTTAAGCGCACCATGTCGGTGGTTATCATCGCCATGATGCCTGCACTGCTTTTTGGGATGTGGAATGTTGGCTATCAGTACTATATATCAATCGGACAGCATGCATCGTTGCTTGAAAATTTTTGGTTCGGATTTCAAAAAGTAGTTCCCATTATTGCCGTATCGTATATATCTGGTCTTGGGGTTGAATTTATTTTTGCTCAGTACCGCCATCACGAGGTTAACGAGGGTTTTTTGGTTACAGGGATGTTAATCCCATTGTTAATGCCCGTTACCATTCCGCTTTGGATAGTTGCAGTTAGTACCGCTTTTTCTGTTCTTTTTGTAAAGGAGGCGTTTGGTGGAACTGGGATGAATATCTTCAATCCAGCATTGATGACCCGAGCCTTTATTTTCTTTGCATATCCTGCAAAGATTACAGGCGATTTGGTTTGGAATTGGGCTTATACCGATAGTTCAAAGGTGGTTGACTCTATCACAGGTGCAACTCCACTGGCTAATGCAGCATCTGATAATCTTGCAAAAATACCATCGCTATATGATTTGTTCTTTGGGTTTATCCCTGGGTCAATAGGCGAGACATCAAAATTTGCCATTCTTATCGGTGCGGTATTACTAATTATTACTGGCGTGGCAAGTCTTCGGATAATGCTTTCGACTATTGCAGGAGGCGTTGTGATGACCCTAATTTTCAATGCCATTGGGGCGAATAGCTACATGACTATCGACCCGTTAACGCAGATTTTAATGGGAGGATTTTTGTTTGGTGCAGTTTTTATGGCCACCGACCCCGTTACTGGCTCCCAAACACCAAATGGTAAGTTGGTATATGGATTCTTAATCGGTCTCTTTGCAATAATGATAAGGGTTTTCAACCCTGCATACCCCGAGGGGATGATGCTTGCAATCCTGCTTATGAATATGTTTGCTCCGCTAATTGACCATGTGGTGGTTCGGTCGAATGTTCGTCGCCGTCAGAAACGGAGTTTGAAATCGAGTGTGATAACTAAATAACGTCAGTTTGGCATAATAAACAATTTATACAACAGAATAGTAATGCTTTACTTAATTGGTGTAAATGGAATGATGGAATGGTGGAATGATGAAACCGACCGGAGGGAGCTCGCCGAACGCAATGGTGGAATGGTGGAGGGATGGAATAATGGAATGATGGAACACTGGAATGATGCTTTTCTAATTGCAAGTGTGATTATCAAACTTAGAAGAAACCCCAATATTCCAATACTCCAATACTCCAACATTCCAACAAACTAATATTAACACATTAATAAACAGCAAAATAATAATATCTCTTATATCGAACTCACTTTTTAAAAACAATTGATATGTTCAGTAATCGATACATATTTATCTACTCTTCTGTAATGGTTATACTGGTTGCAATTGCTCTTACAATTGTTGCTGTACTTTTAAAACCAATGCAGGAGTATAATCAAAGGGTAGAGAAGATGCAGAATATTCTTATCTCCGTTCATATTGAATCAACCCCAAAGAATGCTGAAGTCCTATACAAAAAATATATTACGGAATCGTTGGTGGTTAATAGCAAAGGTGAAGTTAAGGAGGGTGTTAATGCCTTTGATTTAGAAATGCAGGTTGAGAATAAGAAGAAATCGGAGGATAAAAATCTTCCTATTTTTATCTGCATGAGTGAAAAGAATGAGAAGTATTACATTGTTCCTGTTAGAGGAAAAGGCTTATGGGGACCAATTTGGGGTTATGTTTCGTTTAAAGAGGATTTAAACACAATTGTTGGAACTCGTTTTGGACATAAAAGCGAAACTCCTGGTTTAGGTGCTGAGATAAATACTCCACCATTTCAAAATCAGTTTATTAACAAAACCATTCTAAACAACGAGGGTAGTTTTATCTCGGTAATGGTTGTTAAAGGTGGCGCTCCCGACTCCGATATGCATGGTGTTGATGCAATTTCAGGGGGTACAATAACAAGCAAGGGCCTTGAGGCAATGGTTCACGATTGCATTAAGGAGTACACTGTTTACTTCTCAAAAATCCGAAAATAAGGTTGATGTTCATTCAATATAAACAGCACTATGAGTAATTTCAAACTACTTAAGGCACCATTCAATAGGGAGAATCCAATTACGGTTCAGGTACTTGGGATTTGTTCTGCCCTAGCGGTAACCGTTCAAATGAAACCCGCAATTGTTATGGCGTTATCTGTAATCGTGGTAACAGCATTTTCGAATTTAATTATATCGATGTTACGAAATACCATTCCGCCACGAATAAGAATTATTGTTCAACTTGTTGTAATTGCGGCATTGGTTATTATCGTTGACCAATTGCTAAAAGCATACGTTTACGATGTTAGCCAAAAACTTTCGGTTTTTGTTGGGTTGATTATAACCAACTGTATTCTGATGGGTCGCCTTGAGGCGTTTGCCATGGCTCAAAAACCTTGGCCCTCGTTTCTCGATGGGATAGGAAATGGAATTGGTTATGGGCTAATTCTGGTAATCGTCTCTTTTTTCCGTGAGCTGCTGGGCTCAGGAAGTTTTTACGGTCATAAGGTAATCCCACAATCGTTCTACGATGCGGGTTATATTGATAATGGATTAATGATTCTTCCTCCTATGGCGTTGATAACCATAGGAACAATAATCTGGGTTCAAAGGAGTAAGAATCGTGATTTAATCGAAAAATAGAATACTACTATGGATAGCTTATTCAATCTGTTTGTTCGTTCGGTATTTATTGATAATATGATATTTGCATACTTCCTCGGGATGTGCTCATATCTGGCAGTATCGAAAACAGTTAAGACCTCCGTTGGTCTGGGCATAGCCGTAACATTTGTACTGGTTATTACTGCTCCTCTCAACTGGTTTGTTGATACTTATCTTTTAAAAGAAGGTGCGCTAACTTGGCTTGGTGCCGATTATGCCGATGTTGATTTAAGCTACTTAAGCTTTATCATCTTTATCGCTGTAATTGCTGCAATGGTTCAGCTTGTTGAGATGGTGGTTGAAAAGGTTAGCCCACCGCTGTATAATGCTTTGGGAATTTTTCTTCCACTAATAGCCGTTAACTGTGCTATTCTTGGTGTTGCCCTGTTCGTGCAGGAGCGCGAATACACAAGTGTTGCCGAGGTTACTGTTTACTCATTCGGCTCAGGTATAGGCTGGTTTTTAGCCATTGTGGGTTTTGCTGCAATTCGCGAAAAGATAACCTACTCGAATATACCTGCGCCACTAAAAGGGCTAGGTATTGCATTTATTTTAACCGGTTTGATGGCCGTTGCCTTTATGAGTTTTATGGGTATCAAGATTTAGGTCAAAACGGATATGTTAATTCTGGTTTGGGTTGTGATAGAGGGATGGAGTGGAATAATGGAACAATGGAACCGACCGGTGGGAGTTCGCCGAAGGCAATGGTGGAATAATGTAATGATGCTTTTCTAATTGCAAGTTGGGATTATCAAACTTAGAAGAAACCCCAATGTTCCAATATTCCAATAAAAATAAAAGTAACGATTAACAGTATTAGATTATGATTCTTTTAACCGATAATTTGGCCCTTTTACTTACTTTGGGCGTATTGATATTTCTGATTGTCATCGTTTTTTTGGTCGTAATGCTTTTGTATGCAAAAGCAAAACTTGCCCCATCAGGACCAGTAACGCTTAGCATTAACGATGATATTAAACTTGATGTTGAATCGGGTTCAACCATTCTATCAACCCTTTCGAATGAAAAGATATTTTTGCCATCGGCATGCGGTGGTGGTGGAACATGCGGTATGTGCCGCTGTCAGGTTACAAGTGGCGGAGGTCATATTCTCCCAACCGAGGTTGGCTTTTTTAGTCGTAAGCAGATACACGACCACTGGAGACTAGGCTGTCAGGTAAAGGTGCGTGAGAATATGGAGATAAAAGTTCCAAAGGAGATATTTGGAATTAAGAAGTGGGAGTGTGAGGTTATCTCCAATAACAATGTTGCAACCTATATCAAGGAGTTTAAGGTTAAACTACCCGATGGCGAAAATTTAGACTTCTTACCCGGTGGCTATATCCAAATAGACGTTCCTAAGTGTGAGGTCGATTTTAAGAATATTGATGTTGACGAGAAGTATAAAGTGGATTGGGAATGTTTCAAGATGTTCGATATGAAGATGAAGAATCTTGAGCCAATTTACCGTGCTTACTCCATGGCCAACTATCCTGCTGAAAAGAATGTTATTATGCTTAATATTCGTATCGCAACACCACCATGGGATAAGGCAAAGAATGACTTTATGAAGGTTAATCCTGGGATATGCTCTTCATATATCTTCTCTCGAAGACCTGGCGATAAGGTGACCATTTCGGGCCCTTACGGCGAATTCCATATCAAGCAAACCAATAAGGAGATGGTGTATATTGGTGGAGGTGCAGGTATGGCACCGCTACGCTCGCATACTTTCCATCTGTTTAAAACCGAAGGGACAAAGCGGAAGGTTAGCTATTGGTATGGAGCCCGCTCGTCGAGAGAGGTTTTTTACGAGGATGAGTTTAGAGCGATGGAAAAGGAGTTTCCAAATTTTCAATTCAATCTAGCTCTATCAGAGCCTTTGCTGGAGGATAACTGGACAGGATATGTTGGTTATATTCATCAGGTATTGCTCGATAACTACTTGAGTAAGCATGACGAACCCGAGGAGATTGAATTCTATCTATGCGGTCCTCCGCAGATGAACGATGCAGTATTCAAAATGCTTGATGAACTGGGTGTTCCCAAAGAGAATATTGCTTTCGATGATTTTGGGGGGTAAGTATACCCGAAAGTAAGAGGTTTTAAAAAATCTTTTACATAGACAATCACAGCAGAAATAGTTGTGATTGTCTATTTTCTTAGAATTTATAATTAATTCTAAATTCAATTTCTTCATCATCTATTGAAGAAAACAGATAATTTTTATACATCTTGTTTAATTACAACTTGTTTTGTCTAAACAATTGGTTTTATAGTGTTGTTTTATTTGTAAAACTATAGAAATGTCAACAGGAATAGAATTTTGGATTTTCTTTAACCTCTTCGTGCTACTGATGTTAGCGCTCGACCTTGGGGTATTTCATCGCAAGTCTCACACAGTTTCAATAAAAGAGGCAATAAGTTGGACTTTTGTCTGGATAGCCCTTGCGTTGATTTTTAATGTGATTATCTACTACTGGAGAGGACAGCAGCAAGCGCTTGAGTTTTTTACAGGGTATTTAGTCGAAAAGGCGCTGAGCATCGATAATATCTTTGTATTCATAATGGTTTTCTCCTACTTTCAGATTCCCTCCAAATATCAGCACAAAGTGCTTTTCTGGGGTATTTTAGGAGCTTTGGTAATGCGTGCAATATTTATTTTTGCTGGGGTCGCACTTATTGAGAAGTTTCACTTTACCATTTATATTTTTGGAATAGCCTTGGTTTACACGGGCTACAAAATGTTTAGCCATAGCGATATTAAAATCGAGCCTGACAAAAATCCATTAATTAGAATGTTTAAGAAGATAATGCCCGTAACTCATGACTTGCATGATGATAAGTTCTTTGTTAACATCGACCATAAGCGATACGCAACTCCCTTGTTTCTGGTTCTAATACTCATCGAAACAACCGATTTTATTTTTGCTGTGGATAGCATTCCTGCAATACTCGCAATTACTCAGGATCAGTTTATAGTTTACACCTCCAATATTTTTGCCATTATGGGACTGCGTTCGCTCTACTTTGCATTGGCTGGGATAGTTCATCGTTTCTGGTTGTTAAGCTATGGTCTTGCTGTTGTTCTTGTCTTTGTAGGGTTTAAAATGCTTTTGATTGACATCTATAAAATCCCCATTGAGTGGTCGCTAATTTTTATTGCAACCATAATAGCTGCAAGCGTTTTCTTTTCATTGAAAATAACCAAATCGAATATTAAAATCCAATGATTCCTAACGGCTGATTTTTTTGAGGCATTTTGATACCCATAATGTTCAACTATTAGATAGCCCAGTTGACTTAAGAGAATTCTGAGCTAAGAAGCAACGAATTTAACTAGTTTATTTTCAATCATATCCTGAAGAACTTGAAGTAAGGCTTTTTCCTGTGAGTTAATATAACCATCTTCAGTAGCCATCATAATTATTTGTTCATACTCTTCACGAGTAATTTTATGATCTTCAATAGCTTTCTCAATTAAGTGTCTGAGCCTGTCAGCACTTTTACTTAATGCCATAGTTTTTTTAGTATTAACCTATTTTTTGTTAAACAACTACGAATATACGTTAGTTCAAGGAAATAAAGAATTTGTTCCTTTAAATTCTTGTCAAAGAAAAAAGCCCTTTGAACTAATTCAAAGAGCTTTTAAATTAAATTTGATTTAATTACTTCGGTAGAACTACTCCGTCAATAACATGAACAACTCCGTTGGTACCTTTTAAATCAGCAACTACAACGTATGCAGAACTTCCTGATTCATCGGTTAATTTTACTTTACCCATATCAAGGGTTGCTGTTAATTTGCCACCGCTTACGGTTGTCAGAACAACTTGTCCATTACCACTCTTAATCGCTGCCAATACTGCTGCCGCATCAAGATTTTCGCTAACAACATGGTAAGTCAATATCTGGGTCAGTTTTGACTTATTCTCTGGCTTTAACAAGTTGGCAACAGTACCTGTTGGCAATTTTTCAAAGGCTGTGTTAGTTGGAGCAAATACGGTAAAAGGCCCTTTGCTTTTTAGGGTTGTTACCAAATCAGCGGCTTTAACTGCAGCTACTAAAGTTGTATGATCTGCTGATCCAACTGCAATATCAACAACATCTTTTCCCTGACTAAATGCGCTAGTTGACAAACCGAGCGCAAGCATAATTACAAATAGTTTTTTCATAATGTTCGTTATTGTTTAATGTTTAAATTTAAATGTTAAACATTTTGTATTTAAAATTGTTCAATAAAAATGAAAATATTTTTTAAATGTTAAGAATTGTTGATGTTTTGAAGGGCGAATAGTACTATGCTAACTAATAAAGGTTGAAAAAAATGTTAAATAATAAGGTAACTATTCACCACGGTGAAACTGAGAGCACAGAGTTTCACAGAGAAAATATTTATGTTTTTCGTGTTAGTAATTCTTTTGCATTTTGATACTCAGTCGTTTTTTTATAATTGCCTCTCCCGATAAATCGGGACAAGTTGTGGTTCTCCGTGCTCTCCCTGCTTACCCTACCTACCGGCAGGCAGGCGGCAGGCAAGCGTGTCTCCGTGGTTTTTGTTCAATTCGATTACTGCTGAATAGTTACAATAAAAGAAATGAAAACCTTTTCAGGTTTTAATTGTTTAAAAAATAGTATTTAAAGTTTAACATAAATATACTTTTTGAGTTTATTTGTAATTAACATTATATTTATTATTCATGAAAACCAAGATTTTTAAAGTAGTAATTATTACTGTACTTCTCTTCAGTTTTAAAGTAAATGATATCAATGCTCAGGCTAATATTGACTTGGAAACAGGACTTGTAACTACGGGTTACAATGATGTTAGAATTCCTGGAGATATTGGAACTCTTTTTTCATTGAAAGATGATTTGACTGCCAAATCAAAGATTTACTATAGGTTAAGAGCGAGCTATACCATCAAATCTCGTCATACTCTGTCTTTGCTTTATGCACCCTTGGAAGTAAAATCGGAGGGAAGCGTACCTACTGATATATCCTTTGCAGGGGAATTATTTCCCGCAAATTCAGTCATTAAGGCTACCTATAAATTCAATTCATACCGTTTGACCTACCGATATGATTTTGTTCAAAAATCAAAATTAAATTTTGGTTTAGGGTTCACCGCTAAAATAAGAGATGCGCGGATAGCCCTCGAAAGTAATGGTTTATTGGGTGAGAAATCAAATGTAGGATTTGTGCCTATTATCAATTTTAGGCTAATGTGGAAATTAAACGACAACCTCGGATTGCTAATCGATGGCGATGCGTTAGCCGCAAAGCAGGGTAGAGCAGAGGATGTGCTTATAGCTGCAACATATCGGGTTAATGAGCATATTGGATTAAGAGCCGGTTACCGAATTCTCGAAGGGGGTGCTGATAACGATGAGGTTTACGGTTTTGCCCTTTTCCACTACGCTTCATTAGGGGTATCATATAGTTTTTAGTTTTTGCATAATTAATCTAATTTGCTTGTTTTTTTTAGTGATTTCAGAACAAGGATCAACGATTTTAGATTTTTGAAGGAAATGTAATAACTAATCAAACATCTGATATTCAATTAATATGAAAAACCTACTATGCAAATACTAAATCGTTAAACGAGCTTGCGGATTCGCTGAAAGCAATCATCAATCGTTAATCAATTAGTATAATAGTTTTTATTTATAACAACTTGAGTTAATTAAGAGATGAAAAAGTCACTAATCTTAAAATTCGTAATTTCCTTGCTCTTGCCCCTTAGCTTAGGAGCCATTGCAGGGATGTTTACAGCTCAGGCTGTGCCTGAATGGTATGCCACATTGAATCAACCATCATTTAACCCTCCCAATTGGGTTTTTGGACCTGTTTGGACTATGCTTTACTTAATTCTTGGATTTTCTTTTTTTCTTATTTGGAAGCAGGAGCGAAGCAAATTGCGCAACAAAGCAATCTTGATATTTTTGGTTCAAATGGTACTGAATTTCGGTTGGAGTTTTCTATTCTTTTATTATCATTTAATCGGATTTGCTCTATTCGAAATCATAATATTATGGGCATCTATTATCGGAATGATTGTTATGTTTTATAAAATTAAGCCTTTGGCTGCCTATCTAAATGTGCCTTACTTTTTGTGGGTGACTTTTGCTACAATACTTAACGCTGGATACTATTTTCTGAATTAGGACTGATAGAATTAATGATTTGAATCCTTAAGCCTTATAATTATTTCATTATGAAAATTCTTCTTACAGGTGCAAATGGGTATATTGGAAAACGGCTATTGTCGCAGCTTATTGCTAAGGGTCATTTTGTGGTTTGCACGGTAAGGGATAAGAATAGGTTTTCTGTGTCAGAGGATTTCCAATCAAAAATTGAGGTCATTGAGGTTGATACCCTAAAACCTGAATCCTTAAATGCTATTCCTAAAGATATTGATGGCGCTTATTACTTAGTTCATTCAATGACATCATCATCCAATAAATTTGATGAGATGGAGGCCGAATCGGCCGAGAATTTTAAGAATGCTATCAGTAAAACAAATATTAAACACCTAATATATTTAAGTGGAATTGTTAACGACGAAAAACTTTCTAAACACCTTAAATCTCGAAAGAATGTTGAAGATATTCTTTCTTCTGGGAGTTATAATTTCACAACGCTTCGTGCAGGAATCATAATTGGTTCAGGAAGTGCTTCCTTTGAGATAATCAGAGATCTAGTAGAGAAACTGCCTGTGATGGTTACACCCAAATGGGTTTTAACAAAATGCCAACCAATTGCTATTGATGATGTGCTTCAATATTTATCCTTAACTCTTTTCAAAGAGCAAACCTTTAATATGAGTTTTGATATCGGTGGACCCGATGTACTTACCTATAAGGAGATGATGCTTCGATTTGCAAAAATTAGAAAGTCAAGGCTTATGATATTTACAGTTCCAATTATGACCCCCCGATTATCATCGTACTGGCTTTATTTTGTAACATCAACCCATTATAGATTGGCCGTTAACTTGGTAAATAGCATGAAAGTTGAGGTGATCTGTAAACCGAATAACCTATCGAAACTATTAAAGATTGAGCCTATGCGCTATGACGATGCTATAAAAATGGCCTTGTTGAAAAGTGTGAAAAACTAGTTGTATTTATTTTCACAATCGGATTTTTTCCTACTGCCATCATCTCCACATGTACAGGTAACTTTTTGTCCTGTTTTTGGGTCAACCGAACCGCATGTTTTGGTAAAGGTTGAACCTTTTATAAAAATCATTTTAATTGCAATGCCTAATACTGCTATTCCAATCAGAATTATTGCAGGAATCAAAGTCTTCATTTAAAGCTAATTAATTTAGTGTTTAAAAAAACACACGGGCTAAAAACTCGTGTGTTAATTATATCGTTCAAAGGTAGAAGTTATTTCTTTGGCCTATCGTATTTACAGCATTCAGGTAATGATGAATAAGTTTTGTCATCAGCCTTGGTTGCATCTGTATCATGACCAACTTTTGAAACTGCAGTTTGAATTTTTTCAACATTTGTTTTGGTAGCATCGTATGTTACTTCAAGCATTTTGGTTTCTTTATTCCATTCAGCTTTTGTAACACCATCAACTGATGTTGCTGCTTTGTCGATACGCTTTTCGCACATTCCACATTCTCCGTACACCTTAACCTTTTCGGTTTTGAGTTCTTGTGCAAAAGCAGTAAACCCTAAAGCAAGAATCAGGGTGAGTGTAATAAATAATTTACTTTTCATTTTAATTGTTTTTTGTTAACACTAAAAAATTCTAAACTTAAACCATCATCATAACAATGCATTTTAGTATTTGTTCTGTGGTTTAACATTCTTTAGCGGTTTCTATTTATAACCAGAGTATTGAGATTTTATCTGCAATGAACTCAAATAATACAATCGCTCGAATTTTGACTTCTGTCTTTTGAATAAAATAGAACACAAATGACACAGATAGAACAGATGAACACGGGTTTTAGATATGCTTTGCGCCTTCACGCCTTCGGATATCTCCGTGCTCTCCGTGTCTCTGTGGTTGTTTTATTGATTTTTGATTTTTATCTTCTGACTTCTGCTATCACCACCCCTCCCACATAATATTCTCCTGTTTGAACTTATCCTTTGGTTTCTCAATGCCATCTGGATAGCCAATAGGAATAACATTTAAAGGGATAACCGTTTCGGGGATACCGAGAATATCCCTTACAATTTTAATCCTTTCGGCACGAGGATTAACCCCAGTCCAAACAGCACCTAGTCCAATTGCTTCGGTTGCAAGAAGGATGTTTTGAGTTGCGGCAGAACAATCCTGAACCCAATACCCCTCAGGGCTATCGCTACCTGATTTAGCGGGTAAACCACAAACAACGATGGCTGCTGTCGCTCTGAAAAGCATTTTAGCATAAGGTAAACCATTCGCAAGTTTATCCAAGGTATCTCTATTGGTAATTCCAATGAATGACCATGGTTGAACATTATTAGCCGAAGGCGCTGCCATTCCTGCTTTTATGAGAATTTCTAACTGCTCCTTCGTTACCTTCTCATCGCTAAAGTGCCGAACGCTTCTACGGCTATGAATTGCTTTTATTACTTGATTTGATTCCATTTTAAATCATTGTTAGTTAATAGTAGTCGCTGCCTTATTATACTTTTCAACTTGTCATTTTTTAACTTTTCAACTTTTCCCCCTCCCATCTGCCCGCATGCTGCTCCTATATCTTGTCCCCTAGAATGGCGAATTGCCGTTAAAACACCATTTGCATTTAAACAATTAATAAAGCTATTTAGTTCTATATCCGAAGGAGTTTTGAAAGAAGATTTTTCATGACTAGTTCAGGGTAACTATACTTATTTTAAAGGAATTATGTCAAATTTATCTATCTTTATCAGATAATTAAATAAAGATGATCAGATTCCTTCGGTTTTTCAAACCACCTGAATTTTGGCGTATCCCGGTAATTATCCTATTAGGGATATTTTTTGGTATAGGTCTCTTTTCCTTTTACATTTCACAAGCACCGTCCTACCTTTCCGATAACCCTAAGACCTGCGTTAACTGCCATATAATGGGACCTGAATACTCAACATGGGCGCATAGCGCACATAGGGAGTACACTAACTGTAACGATTGCCATGTGCCTCATAATAATGTTTTTAACAAGTACTATTTTAAGGCAAAGGATGGGCTGAGACATGCCACCATTTTTACACTGAGGGGGGAGCCTCAAGTAATTAGAATTAAAGAAGAGGGAGCCAATGCCGTTCAGAAGAACTGTTTACGCTGCCATGGAAATCTTTTAACTGATGTAAAGGTTAATCAATTGACGGATTCTCTGAGCATGTTCAGAAGCGATAGAAAATGCTGGGATTGCCATCGGTTAACACCTCATGATAGGGTTAAAGGGTTGACTACAACACCCTATTCAAGGGTTCCTATGCTTGGAAGCCCCGTACCACAATGGCTTCAATCATTAATGAAATCAGAACCTAGTAAAAAATAAATAGATGAAATCAATCCGCGAACTAGTTAAACAGAACCCTTTTATAGGATGGGTCGTATTTTTTGTAACCATTGTAATTGTATTCCTGCTGGGGCTGCTCGCCTCATCAATTATTGAACGCAGAGCAGAAGCTGAGTTTGTCTATACCCCACAGGTTGAATACGAGCAGTGGGAGCCTAGAAATGAGATTTGGGGTAAGAATTTTCCCCGTGAATACAATACCTACATGCAAACTAGCGATACAACCTTTAGAAGCAAATACAATGGGGCACATAAAATTGATATGCTTGCCTTGGCTCCTGAAATGGTTGTGCTGTGGGCTGGTTATCCTTTTTCAATGGAGTATAATCAGGCAAGGGGTCATTACTATGCCGTTACCGATGTTCAGAATATTCTAAGAACAGGTTCGCCCATGAAGCCCGATGATCCATCGATGCCGGGTACCTGTTGGGCATGTAAAAGCCCCGACGTTCCAAGGATGATGAACAGTATGGGAATCGAAGGATTTTATAAAGCCAAATGGAGTGCTTTAGGATCAGAAATTGCTAATCCCATTGGTTGTGCCGATTGCCACGATGCTAAAACCATGAATCTTCAAATATCCCGCCCTGCGTTAGTTGAGGCTTTTCAACGTCAGGGTATTGATGTAAAAAAAGCAACGCATCAGGAGATGCGTTCATTGGTGTGTGCCCAATGCCATGTGGAATACTACTTTAAAGGCGATGGTAAATATCTAACATTCCCTTGGGATAAAGGCTTTACTGCTGAGAACATGGAGGAGTATTACGATTCCTATAATTTTTCCGATTGGAAACATTCCCTGAGCAGAACCCCAATGATTAAAGCGCAGCATCCCGACTATGAACTATTCCGAATGGGTGTTCATTATGATAGGGGAGTTGCCTGTGCCGACTGCCATATGCCATACAAGAGTGAAGGTGGCGTGAAATTTACCGACCATCATATTCAAAGCCCTTTGAACAATGTAGCAAATACCTGTCAGGTTTGTCATAGAGAGGAGACCCAAAAGTTGATTGCAAATGTTTTTCAGCGACAGGATAAGGTTTTTGAGAACAGAAGGCAACTTGAAAGTATTCTTGCCAAGGCTCATATCGAAGCAAAGTTTGCTTGGGATAAGGGTGCAACTGAAAAGCAGATGGAATCATCGTTGAAGCTAATTCGTGCGGCACAATGGCGTTGGGATTTTTCAGCAGCTGGTCATGGCTCATCATTCCATGCTCCGCTTGAGGTTAGCCGAATTATAGGCGCAGGGATACAGAAGTCCTCGGAGGCTCGTTTAGAGATTGCAAGGGTTTTGGCTAAATTAGGTTTCAACGATGAGGTTTCAATGCCCGATATATCAACAAAAGATAAAGCCCAAAAGTATATTGGTCTTGATATGGACAAACTCTATAAGGAAAAGAAGGAGTTTATTAAAGAGATTATTCCAAAGTGGAAGAGTGAGGCTAAAGAGCGCGAAGCAAAATATGATGTAAAGAATTATTAGACATTGTAATGATATAGTATTCAGAGAGAACCATAGACTAGAATCTGTGGTTTCTTTTTAATATCCAGTTGGCGGTAACTATAGAAGACATCCCAAATTTCATAGATTTTTCAAAGTAACTAGAAGAAATGGTTAGTAAATTTGCATCGATGTACCTAATTAGATACCTTTGCGTAAAAAGAATAAATGCCAACAATTGAAAATGTAGATGGTCTCAAGATTGTTATCCATAATGGAGAGCATAGACCACCACACATTCACGCATTGTTCAACGAATTTGAAGTACTAATTGAAATTGAAACAGGGAAAATATATGCAGGAGATTTACCAACGAAACAATTGAAAAAAGCATTTGATTGGATTGCAGGCAACAAAGATTTGGCTTTATCAATTTTCAATGAACTTAATCCACAACTGAAATGAGAAAACATATTAAAATACCACGAATTTTAAAGATAAACTGGATAAAAGGATTATCTGTCTCGGTAGTTTACAACAACGGAGAGTCAAGGATAATTGACTTTAGGAATGTATTGCTGAAGATAGGTGTTGACGAAAATTCGCCTGCATCAATTTTGTTTAATGAAGATGAATTTAAAAAAGTTGAAATAGAAAACAATACTCTATCATGGAATAATGTGGAACAATATATAACGTTAAGAAACAATGAGCGAGTAAAAGTGCCTTTTGAAATTGGTGCTGATGTTTTATTAAAATATAGCCAACATGAAAAAAGTGATATAGTGTTAAAAATTGGACGATTAATTAGAGAATCAAGAATGCGTTCTGGTTTATCACAGCAAGAATTGGCAATAAAAAGTGGTACGACAAGAAATTATATTTCACGAATAGAAAATGACCGTTCAGATATTGAGATTGCCACTTTGAGAAAAATTGTAGAAACTGGACTAGGAAAACAACTTGACGTGAGAATTAAATAGCTACAGTCAACATGTGGTTTAAAATTTTGGGGCTGATGATGCAACAGCAAGGTTTTCGCTCACCACAAAGCTCATTAACGGTGGATACGAAAGCAACCGTTAACTCCCCAACATTCCCAACCACAGGATCGTTAAATATTGTTTCTCATTAAACATCTAAAATCACCAATCCATGAAATCATTCGAATTCCTTATTCCAACCAAAATAGTTTTTGGCAGAGGTAAAATAGAAACGCTTAATAATGAAATTGATAAAAATATATCAAGAATATTAATTGTTACCGATAAAAACTCTGGGGAGAAGAGCGGTGCGCTCAAAGCGATTAAGACTCAGCTAAAAGATAGGTTTTTTGAAATTTACGATGGGGTGGAGGAGAATCCATCGCTTCAGCTGCTTGAGGATGGCAGAAAGGTTACTCGTGCAGGCCGTTTTCAGCTGATAATCGCTGTTGGTGGTGGTTCACCCATGGATGCTGCAAAGGGTTTTGCTGTTTTAGCGACCAACGATGGCTCAATGAGAGAGTATATGCAGGGCAGAGCGTTAGAGAACAAACCCTTACCCGTTATCTGCATCCCTACCACATCAGGGACAGGAAGCGAAGTTACCCCTTATGCCGTCTTTTCCGATCATGAGCAGGGTTTTAAGGGAGGCTTTGCTCATCCGGGTATTTTCCCAATTATATCCATCATCGATCCCGAGCTGACATTTAGTATGCCATCGCAGCTGGTTGTCAATACTGGTCTTGATGCATTGACCCATGCCATTGAATCGTATCTATCCACCGATTCAAACATTTTAACTGATGCTTTAGCTCTCCATTCGATAAAAACAATTATCGAGAATCTAAGTGATGCTGCTAAAATGGACGAGGAGGCAATGTGCTTAATATCATATGCCTCAATGGTTGCGGGAATTGTAATTACTCATGCAGGAACAATTCTACTTCATATTATGGGGTATCCGCTTACCATTTATCATAATATCCATCATGGCAAGGCCAATGCAATTCTTCTACCTCAGTTTTTGGAGTTTATGCTTGTCAACTCAACCGTTAAGGAGAAGGTTGCTGAGATTGATAATCTGTTCAAACCATTCGGTGGCTCACGAAAGTATATCGAAGATTTTGGCATTAGCACAAGGCTTTCAACCTATGGAATTAAGGAATCAGAGTTGAAACTTTTTGCCGAAAAAACCATTGTAAAAGGGGACATCAAGATTACTCCGGCTCATCTTACAGTTGATACGATTATTAAAATCTATACAGATACGCTATGATGATTTTGTAAGAATCCGAACTAAGGGTTGAGGTTTTGTTAAAAATCGATAAAAAACTTTGTGAAGCTTAGTGTCTTAGTGGCATAGCAAATAAATACTAGGAGTCCGCAAGGTTTTGACTTCTTGATTGTCTTATAGATGTTTTGTTCTAATGAATATCCAATTAGAAAATTATATCTAGTAAGCCATAACCTATAAAACCTATATTTCATGAATTATAAAAGTGTTTTCCTTCTATCCATTTTATCATTTTCAGGTTACGTTTCTATTGCACAGAATCAGAATAGTTCTGATAAAAACCTAAGCTGTTCAAAAGTATTTACAACCATTACGCTTGATGGACATTTAAATGAAAGTGATTGGTTTCAATCCGATTCAATAAGTGAATTAACTATGGTTGAGCCATCCGTTGGGAATAAATCATCTCAAAGAATAGTGGTTAGAATACTCGCTGATGAGCATTTCATTTACATCGGGGTAACCTGCTACGATAACAATTCAAAAGGAATCGTTGCTTACTCCAAAGCCAAAGATTCTGAACTTAATGGAGAGGATCATATCAAATTTGTTTTTGATACATATCAAGATGGTAGAACAGGATTTGTATTTGCTGTGAACCCCAATGGAGCAAGGTATGATGCCATTGTTTCGGGTAGGGGTGAATATGAGAATTCGAATTGGGATGGTATTTGGGAAGCCAAGACATCACGAAGTGAAAAGGGTTGGGCGGCTGAAATAAAAATTCCGGTAAAATCATTAACATTTAAGAAAGACCTTACCACATGGGGTTTTAACATCGAAAGGAGAATTCAGCGATTAATGGAGGTTGACCGATGGAGTGGTATTAGCATAGATTATAATCTCACACATACAATACATGCTGGAGTTATTACAAATCTTCCAAAATTTAATCTTGGAATTGGCCTTATTGCTAAAGGTTCTGCTCTTGGTAAAGTATTCAAGGAGAGAGGGGTAAACCCCGACTATAAAGGTGATTTTAGCCTCGACCTAACCGAAAAATTCACATCAGATATAACGGGGCAGCTTACTGTGAATACTGATTTTGCCGAAACCGAGGTGGATGAACGTCAAACCAACCTCACCCGATTCCCTTTATTCTTTCCCGAGAAAAGACAATTCTTCCTTGAGGGTTCCGATATATTCGATTTTGGCGTAGGTTCTGAAGATGTCATCCCTTTTTTTAGCCGTAGTATAGGGTTATATGATGGAAGAGAAGTTCCATTAAATGTTGGTGGAAAGCTTACGGGGAAAATCAATAAAACAAATTTTGGTGCTTTAGTAACCCAAACCGGGAAAGTAGATACTTTAGTGCCACAAACCACAATGGGTGTTGTTAGGGTAAAACAGAATATTCTTGAGGAATCTTCAATCGGTTTTTTGGGAACAACAGGGGATCCTCTTGGTCGAAAAGATAGCTATACCGTGGGAACAGACTTTATTTTTCAAACCTCAAAATTGTTTGACAATAAAAATTTCCTAATTGGAGCATGGGGCTTGTATTCGGATAGGGACAGCTTAAAGGGCGATAAAGCTAATGTTGGCTTTAAAATTGACTATCCCAACGACTTGGTCGATGCAATGTTTATGTACAATAGGATTGGCGATGGTTTTGAGCCATCGCTTGGATTTGTACCAAGACCTAGTATAAAATCCTATATGACAGCTTTTAACTATATGCCTCGACCAAAGATTAAGCATATCAGGCAATTGTTTTTTGAGACTTTCATTGTTTATATCACCGATCTTAAGAATAAATGGGAGAACTATGAGGTTTACTTAACTCCATTAAGTGTTTTGCTCGAGAGTGGAGATCAATTCAAGTTCGAATTTGTACAATCGGGTGAGATACTCCCCGAACCATTTGAAGTTGTTGATGGTGTTGAGATTCAGCCATCTGAATACCATGTATTTAAGGGCGAGGTTGAGGTTGAAACTGCAAGCAAGAGAATGCTAAGCGGAGGTGCTGAGTACAAATATGGTGGATTCTATACAGGAAAACTTCATCAGCTAGAGGTGGGCGCAAAATTACGACCTTCCCCAAACCTTGTTCTAGAAATGAGCTATGAAAAAAATATTGGAAAACTGCCCGAAGGTAATTTTACACAGGATTTAATAACTGGTAGAATACAGTTTAATTTTACAACCGATTTACAGCTAAGCTCATTTATTCAGTACGATAACGAAAGCGAGAGCATAGGTACCAATACTCGGCTTCGATAGACCTTTGTGCCCAAAGGCGATCTGTTTGTTGTTTATAATCATAATCTCGGAAAATCGTTAACCGATAGATTTAGCTACGAGTCAAATCAATTAGTTGTTAAGCTGACCTATGGCTTGTGGATGTAAGATTAAGAGATTCATTAACCATTTGGCATGATTTAATAAATACGCTCTTCATCAGCTTGATTTGAAGCGTATTCCCTTGAATTCTGAACTTTTCTAAAATGTTTTTGTTTCATTAGCAATTAAAGATTCATTGATGAACGAGTTTGATGTGAAAGCCTCTGAGTGGGATAATAACCCGATGCACTGGGAGCGGTCGAGAGCTATTGCCGATGCAATATATCGTAATATTCCATTAACCACTAGTATGGAAGCCCTTGAATTTGGAGCGGGAACAGGTATCCTCAGTTTTATGCTGAAGGATAACCTCCATAAGATAATCCTAATGGATAGCTCAGCCGAAATGGTTCGAATTATCGAGGGGAAGGTTGCTGAAACGAAAGCAGATAATCTTAAACCAATGCTATTCGACCTTGAACGGGAAGTGTTCTCTGAAAAGCGATTCGATCTGATTTTTACCCAAATGGTGCTTCACCATGTGGCTGATGTGGAATCGATAATCGATAAGTTTTCTAAAATGCTTAATATTGGTGGCTATTTGGCAATAGCCGATTTATATAAAGAGGATGGCTCATTCCATGGCAATGGTTTTAATGGGCATAATGGATTTGATGTTGTAGAACTTAAGGGTATTCTTGGAAGGAATAGTTTTGTCAATCTTTCTCACAAGCAATGCTTTATTGTAAATCGTGAAGTGGTTAGTGGTGAGATTAAACCATTTCCTGTATTTTTACTAATCGCAAAACGTAATTAGTTTGCTGCAAAGTTTGTAACTTCCCACCACGGAGACACGCCTGCCTGCCGCCTGCCTGCCGGTAGGCAGGGTAGGCAGGGAGATCAAAGAGGCATGTTTCATTGACCACAGAATAATAACCTTGATAAGTTTAATAGTTGAATTATAAATAGTTAAAACAGTAAATAATCATTTATGGAAGTAACATTTGATGGCGGTAAAGTGATAACCGCACATATTAATGGTCATCAGATTAGGACTGATCAACCTATAATGGGTGGAGGAACAAATACAGCACCTTCGCCATTTGAACTTTTTTTTGCATCAATCGGTACCTGTGCGGGTATTTACGTGAAATCGTTTTGCGATCAGCGTGGGCTTTCGTCAGAGAATATCAGGATTGTACAAACGGCTAATTACGATCGAGCAACGGGCTTGCCTACCGATATTAGTATTGACATTCAGCTACCCGCTGATTTTCCCGAGAGGTATAGGGATGCGGTTATTAACGTAGCGGAGCTTTGCAAAGTGAAAAAAACCATTGCCAATCCCCCTAGGTTTAGCGTTATTGCTTCAACAAAGTAATATACCATAGTATTAAATCATTAAAACCCTCGTTACTATTGGTAATGGGGGTCTATTGTTTGGTCTGTTTATTGAAATGTAAAAATATTATCTTTGGCAACAGAATATTTTATAGATCGATAATAAAACTAAAATATGAGTTTAATAACCTTTGATGATGTTATTGAAACCTACGTAAAGGTTTATCATCGGGGGTTTCGATACCTTTTTACAAAACTCTCTTTTTCAAAAAAGCAAAGAACAAAATCTACTTTTAATACTATTGGCAACGATTCTGCTAATTATTGGATAATTCCTAGGGTTCGACAGCGATGGAATATGCTAATATCTGGTGATGATAGTATTTCTTACGAAGAATATGTGGTAAGAAAGTACTTGAATGGAAAAAATGGTTTGAGCCTATTATCATTAGGAAGTGGAATCTGTAGTCATGAAATGCTGTTTGCTAAGCATTCCTGTTTTCGGTCTGTCAAATGTGTTGATTTTTCGGAAAATATCATAGATAAAGCTAAGCAGAAAGCACAGGAACAAGGATTAGCTAATATGGAGTTTGAGACTTCGGATGTAAATGATCTCATAATTCCACCGAATACTTACAATATTATTTTGTTTCACTCGTCTTTACATCATTTCAAGAATATACCAGAACTGCTAGCAAAAGTCAGAATTGGACTTAAGGACGATGGGTTTCTGATTATAAATGAATACGTTGGACCCAATCGTTTGCAGATAAAGAGGACACCTCTGAATGTGATTAATAGAATTATATTGAACGAAATACCCGAAAAATATAGGAAAAGATTTATTACAAATACTTATAAGAACAGGGTTTCAGGATCAGGTGTTTTACGAATGATAATTACAGACCCATCCGAAGCCGTGGAATCTAGTAGAATAATACCGTCAATTAGAAATGGGTTTGATGTTGTTGAGGAAAAAAAGCTAGGCGGCGATTTGCTGATGTGGCTTTTTAAGGATATTTCGCATAACTTTTTAAATGATAATAGCGAAACGAATGTCATTCTTGATAAGGTTTTTCAAATTGAAGACGATTACTTAAAAGGAAATGATGGTAACTTTGTATTCGGGATTTACCAATCAAAAAAAATGAGCCTTGATTATGAATAACGATAACCTAACCACAACCGATTATCTAGCCATTGAACGGACTAACCTTGCTAACGAACGCACATTACTGGCTTACTCCCGAACGGTTATCATCCTTGTTAGCTCGGGTTTTGCTATAATCAAACTCGATTTCTTAAAGGAGATCAATCTGCTTGGAATTGTTTTGCTGTCCATATCTCCCTTGGTCTTAACAATTGGCATCATAAGGTTTTTTAGAATGAGAAGGAGGATTGCCAAGAATTTCATTGTGAAAAAATTGTATGATTCTCAGTTTACATCCTAACATTCCATTTATTTATGGTTAAGATTGTTGTCTTTTGGAAAGGTTTTCGTTCGCTAGCCTTAAAGGCTGGCCTTGATTGGTTTATCCTGGCCATTATAGGTATGATAATTCTTGCCTCTATTTGGCCAAGTATCGGTATTCAAAAGGGACTTTTTTCGTTGAAAAGCATTGCTGGTTATGGCGTTTCGTTAATTTTCTTTTTTTACGGTTTACGATTAAGCCCAGAGAAACTACGTGAAGGCTTAAGCAATTGGCGATTACATACTGTTGTTCAACTTTCAACCTTTGTTTTATTCCCCGTTTTAATGCTAGTATTGATGAAACTATTCGGCACGAATGGGAATGAACTATTTTGGTTGGGAGCATTTTACATTGCTGCTTTACCATCTACAGTTTCGTCATCTGTAGTAATGGTTTCAATTGCGGGGGGAAATATCCCTGCTGCAATATTCAATGCTAGTATATCAGCGTTGATTGGCGTTTTTATTACTCCGCTATGGATGGGTATTGTGCTTGCCACAAGCTCTCAGGGATTTGATTTAACGGATGTTGTAATTAAATTAATAATTCAGGTATTGGTGCCTGTATTGTTAGGTATCTTTTTGCATTTTAAGTTCGGTGCTTTTGCCGATAAGCATCGAAAAAAGATGCGTTACTTCGACCAGAGTGTTATTCTGCTTATCATTTATACTGCTTTCTGTGAGTCGTTTGCAAAAAATATGTTTAGCGAGCATAGCGTTTCCGATATTCTGATACTCGGTTTGTGTATGATTGCCCTTTTCTTTTTTGTTTATGGAATCATCTCAGTTATTAGTAGGTTTATGCGTTTTAATCGGGAAGATAGTATTACTGCCGTTTTTTGTGGTTCGAAAAAATCGTTGATACACGGAACCGTTATGTCGAAGGTGCTATTCCCCAATGCTGCTGCCGCAGGAATTATTCTTTTACCATTAATGATGTATCATGCACTACAGCTAATGGCGGCGAGTATTATAGCCCAAAGTATGGCGAGGAAAGAGGGAGGGAATTTGAAAATTGATTAATTTGACAATTAGCCAATTTGAGAATTTGAAAATGAGGCAATGAGACAATATGCCAATTAACCAATTAGCCAATTGTAAATTGAAATTTAATGTTCTGTGCCTCCGTGCCTCTGTGTTTAAAACAGGCTGTCCAACACCAATGTAAACATAAATCCACTTTGCATCAGATTTGTAACAATGAAAGGAGTTCGGTAATCCTGTTTTCTGTTTTTGCTGACTAGCTGATAAATGATAAACATGAAAACTAAAGTTGATATTACAAGTATTATTATCCCTGAGGTTAAATGATGAGTGATTCCAAATAGTGGGAGAAAAAGCGATACAATGCAGCTTGCAATCATCCATGTGTAAGAAATTAAAAGGATTTTATCCACCGTGGTTTTTTGTGTGACCGAGGCCAGCCCAGCCTGCTCATACTCTAATCCGTACTTGCATATCAGCAATAGAAAATGTGGAATCTGCCATAGAAACATGTAAAGCCCAATAAAATAGAGTGGTGCATCAGGTGCTTGATTGGTTGCAGCTACTGTTCCCATGAAGAAAGGGATTATACCAGTTATAGTTCCTGCGAATAGTGCCCAAATACTAATCTTTTTTAAAGGGGTATAAACCAGATTATACCAGAGAACATTAATCAATCCGAGTAATACACACGAAGAGTTGGTATATATTAACAGGATTATTGTCCCAAAGAGTAGAAATATCAAAGTCCATATTTCTGCCTGCAAAATCGACATTCTGCCCGAAGGTATCGGTCGATTCTTGGTTCTCGACATTAATGCATCGGTTTTATGCTCAATAATATGATTAATGGCAGAGGCTCCTGCTGCCAATAGAAAAACACCAATCAGTAAAGGAACGATTGATGAATCAATCGTGTTTTTTGTTATTACATACCCTGAGAGCGTTGTAAAGGTAACAGAGGCTGAGATTATCAGCTTTGAAAGTGATACAACATCTTTAACCCTCTGCAGAAATGTGATATTTGAATTGTTATTTTGGGAGTTTAGATTGACTTTCAAAGTAAGCAATTATTGATTTAATGTCATCGGCAGTAATTACTTTATCGTAGGCTCTCATCATGCCAGGGTTATAGCCTTTTACAATCTCTTTATCGGGTTCAAGAATAGCCCTTTTGATATAAGCTGAGTCGGCAACTACTATTCTCTCTTTCCCTGCCTCTATAACCGTACGTTCTGTGCCAAATAGCCCTTTAAACGTGGGTCCAACCAATTTTGAGCCATCTAGTGAATGACAGCTTATACATGCATTGTTCTGAAGAATTGCGAGTCCCTTATCCTCTTCAGCAATAGGGGTTGGTTCAGCAAGCCATTTTTGAAACTCTTCGTCAGTTACAATTCGTGTTTTTGCCTCCATGAATGAGTGGCGAAGGCCACAATATTCAGCGCATAGAATTTCGTAAGAGCCCTCAATGTTCGGGATAAACCACATGTAATTCTCTTTTCCAGGCACTAAATCTTCTTTTATTCTAAAGGCTGGAATATAAAGGCTATGGATAACATCAGGAGAAAAAAGGTTTAACTTCACAGCTTTGCCTACTGGGAGAACTAGTTCATTGGTTATTTTTCCGTTTGCGTACTCAAATTTCCAGCTCCACATCATCCCGGTAACATTTACCTCCATAGCATCTTTAGGAACAATTCGCATGGGCTTAAAAACTACATAGCCGTAGTAAAACATTAGCATTACGATAAGGAATGGAATAATGGTCCATGCTACTTCAAGCTTCATATTGTCCTTGATTTGCTCAGCCTTTGGGTGTTTTTTTCGGTTATATCGAATCATAAACCAAATCATCACAGCTGAAAGACCTATAAGAAAGAAAAATGAGATAGCAAGTATGAATAGAAATGCTCCATCTACCCCTTTAGCGAAATTTGATGCTCCTTCGAACATAGTTCCTTGAATTTAAGTTGCTTTATGTATTAATATAACTTACTTGTAAACTAATATTTTGATTTGGAATAATGGAATGTTGGAATGATGGGTAGTGCTAACTTTTATTTTCCAAGATACCATACATCCATTCTCCCATCACTCCAATTCTCCAATATTCCACCATTCCACCATTCCAATATTCCATTCTTCCATCATTCCAACATTCTCCGCGGTTGAATCCCCATTACCTAAACAGATAATCAAAAAATGTAATTATAAATACTACAGCAAGTAGCAGAAATGCCACAGCTGCAAATACTTTGAATACCAATTGGTCAAACTTTAGATGCATAAAGTATAGAAGAACAAGTGATGCCTTTATACTGGCTACAAACATGGCTACTCCAACGCTTAATGAGCCAGCATCAAACCAAGTAACGGTTATTGTAATTGCTGTTAGGAATAGGAGTAAAACTAAAATTACTCCATGTGCCCGATAGCTTGTTATATGCGTATTTTCGTGTTGCATTTCATCCAACTTTTTAAGTTATAAGATATAAAAGAGGGAAAAGGAAAATCCAAATCAAGTCAACCAAATGCCAATACAGACCAGCATTTTCCAGTATTTGATAATTATTGGATTTTATCTTATCGGTTTTGATTTGGTACATTACATAGCCGATTAATGTCATCCCAATAAGAATATGTAGTCCATGTAGTCCGGTCATGAAATAGTATAAACTAAAAAACAATACTTGTCCATGTTTAAGGGTGAGCACAATTTCTGAACCGGGGTAAAGCTGATGATGAATCTTGCCTCCCCATTCAAAATACTTATTAACCATAAAAACAAAGGCAAGCGTGATTGTTATCGATAGTAGAATAAGAGCTAATCGCTTATCATTCTTTTGAATAGCAGTTATGGACATGGCAATGGTCATACTGCTAACCAAAAGCACTATAGTATTTACAGCACCAATGAATACATTGAGTTGGTGAGCCGCTATATGAAAATCCTCAAAGAATTTTGCTCTCATCACTGCATAGACTAAGAAAAGCCCTCCAAAAAGGAGTAATTCAGTAAAGATGAAAATCCACATGCCCATTTTTGAGCCCATGTCGTCTCGGTGTTCGTGTTCTATTGAAGTGTTATGCTCCATAGTTTGTGGGATTATTTGTAATCGTATGGGTGCTCAGTTACTACAACATCATTATCGAAATTCTCGAGTGGTGGGGGTGAGGCGATAGTCCACTCTAGGGTTTTTCCATCCCATGGATTTGCAGGGGCAAGTTCTCCTTTTCTGGCAGACCGGATAAGGTTGAATACCATTATTATTATACCGAAAATTAGGACAAATCCGCCAATTGATGATATAAAATGACCTACTGAATACTCCGGTAAATAGTCAAAATATCTCCGAGGCATCCCTTGTAGACCTAAAACAAACATCGGGAAGTAGAGTAGTGTAAACCCAGAAAATACGATTGCCCAACCAATTTTACCAAGCTTCTCGTTGTACATCCTGCCAAACATCTTAGGAAACCAATAGTGGATAGCAGCAAAGAAAGCGAATCCCATTCCTCCAAATACAATATAGTGGAAGTGAGCAACAACGTAGTAAGTATCGTGAACGTGAATGTTAGTTGCTAATGAACCTAGCGTTAAACCTGTTAACCCACCAATCATAAATTGAAAAACAAACGATAGAGTATAGAGAAAGGTTGTATTTATCCGGATTGAGCCCTTGTACATGGTCGCAATCCAGTTAAAAACCTTGATTGCACTTGGAATTGCTACCACAAATGTTAAGAAGGAGAATGCCATTCTTGAGAAATCGCTCATCCCTGAGGTAAACATATGATGTCCCCATACAAGATATCCAACCCCAGCAATTGCCAGACTTGATAGTACAATGGCTTGGTATCCGAAAACTTTCCGTTGACAAAATGTTGGAATTATTTCAGTTACGACCCCCATGGCCGGCAGTATCATAATGTAAACAGCAGGGTGGGAGTAAATCCAGAATAGATGCTGATAAAGAATTGGGTCGCCTCCCAGCGAGGGGTCGAAGAAACCGATTCTGAAAGTTCTTTCAGCAATTACCATTAACAGTGTAATCCCAACAATAGGAGTTGCAAGTACCTGAATCCATGCTGTTGCGTATAATGACCAAGGGAAAAGGGGCATCTTAAACCAAGTCATCCCCTTTGCTCTCATCCGATGAATGGTTACAATAAAGTTTAATCCGGTTAGAATGGAAGAGAATCCTAGAACAAATGCAGCTAGAACAGCAGTAGTAACATTGGTATTTGAATCGATACTGTAAGGTGCATAAAAAGTCCAGCCAGTGTCAGGTGCTCCATTACCTCCAAATTGTGATAGGACTGCTATTCCTGAACCAACAAGGTATATATACCATGAGAAAAGGTTAAGGCGAGGGAAGGCAACATCCTTTGCACCAATCATAATGGGTAGAAAGAAATTCCCAAATACGGCAGCCAATCCAGGTATTACAACCATGAATATCATGATTACACCGTGAACTGTAAAAAAGCCATTATAGGTTTGAGCATCAATATATTGCTCTCCAGGTCTTAGAAGTTCAAGTTTCATTACTCCGCCAAGAGTAACCCCAACGAGGAAGAAGACCAAAATGCACATAAGATATAGTATGCCTATCCTCTTATGGTCGGTAGATGTTAGCCAGCCAAGAATTCCTTTGTATTTCCCTTGTTGGTCTAAGTAACTTCCGGGATGCAATGCACTGTTATTCGATGTCATAATATCTATGTTCGTTATGCTTGTTTCTTACGTCTTCTTAATAAAATAATAAATAGAGTTGCTAATACAAGCAATGTAAATATCCCTGCAAGTTTTGTGATTTCCAAAGAATATCTTCTGCCTTCAGGTTCATAAGCATAGCAGAATTCGAGTACCTTATTAATGGTAGGTTGGCTAATTCCTTTTCGAGCTTCAATTACCGACATTTTGAGGTCGAATGGTAGGTATGATAACCCGTATAAATACCTTGTGATTTTACCTTTAGGGCTTAGCATAATTAGGGCTGAAGGATGCACAAAGTCAAGTCCGGCAATCTTTATTTTATAACCAGCACTTCTCAAAATCTTGTTTATTGAGGCGCTATCGCCAGTTAAGTATCTCCAGCTGACGGCTGCATCCTTATCTATTTTTGTAATATAGTTGGCCTTTTTTTCCAAAGCCCTTTCAGTGTTGTCCCTGTAGTTGAAGCTGATTGTGATAATATCATAATCTTTACCAAGAACCAAGTCAGATTGGTCGATTAAGTCCGAAATCCCTGCTTGGTAATCGCTGCAAATCCCAGGGCAATCGAAGTACACAAAAGATAGAATGGTTGGTTTGTTGATAAGAGAACCAAGCGTAACAGTTTGGTATTGTTCGTTTGTGAAAGTCAATTCTAAAGGAATAGTGTCTCCAAGGTGCTCATCAATTCCAACCAGTTTAGAAAACTGACTGAACGATAAAAGCGAACAACCAAGGAACAGGGCAATTACAAGTAATTTCTTCATATCAATAGATTTAGGATTTCTTATATTCAATAATATCTTCTTTATAAATACCAGCAATTATTAACGCTCCGCCCATTAATGCTGTATCCTTAAGTAATTCCATAAATGCGAATTGCGCTTTATCCGGCTCAAAGAGTTGTGGAATATGAATAGTTAAAATGAATATTAGCAGGAGCAATGCTAGTAGTAAGCATGAAAGTTTAATGTATTTTTTTAAAATAATACTGATGCTCGCAGCAATAAGGCAGGCTCCTGTAAAAAGAATCATAAACCCACCACCAGGAATAAAGGTGGTAAGCATACCATTAAAAAAGTCGCTCACAATAAAGTGATTAATGCCTATAATTCCGAATGGTAGAGCAAATAGAACTCGCCCTGCTGTGGATAATAATTCGTTATTGCTTTGCATAGTCAGATTTATTTGTTTTTGCTGTTTTTCACAATGTTAATTTTTGTGTCTCGCAAAGACGCAAAGGACGCGAAGAGAAAAAATATATTATTTTTTCTCTCTTTGCGGGCTTATAAATTGTTAACAATTCTTGTAATCCCATCTTTAATCAAAACAACATTAAAATTTACTAGCAGTCCTAATTTAATATTTGTCAATTTCAAATAAGTCAGCAATTGTTTTGGGTGAACTGCCATTATTGATTCTACAGATTTTAATTCAACTATTACCTTTTCTTCAACAATTATATCTGCTCTAAAACCCAAGTCAAGTTTAATGTTTTCATATGAAACAGCAATGTCTGCCTGCCTTTTGTATTTTATTCCTGCTTTATCTAATTCATAACAAATAGCCACTTCGTAAACTGATTCCAATAATCCAGGTCCTAGAGTCCGATGAACTTTTAAAAATATATTTACTAAAATTTTCGAAATCTCATTTTCAGTCATAATACTCTTAGCGTACTTAGCGCCTTTGCGTGACAAATATTATGTTAATATAGTTGTTTCTCACCAAGTATCCTTTTATTCTCGCAAAGGCGCAAAAGGCGCTAAGAGAAAAAATATATTTTTTCTCTCGTTGCGGGCTTAGTAATTACTAGCAAATCTTGTAATTCCATTAAAACCGTATCCCAATGTCCAATGAATTTTTAAGAATATATTCACCAATATTTTAGCAGCTTCATTTTTATTCATTTTGCTTCAATCTTTGCGAACTTAGCGCCTTTGCGAGAAATATTAAGATTTTGAATCGTTAAGTTTCTTAATCTTTCTTAATTGCAAAAGGATATATAAAACTGTAGCTCCTATACCTGCAATGCCCGCAAGATAGAGTAGAATTAACCAGATTGGCGCCATTTTGTTTACACTCCACCATGCTCTTTGGTCGAGGAGTAATTTAGGTTTTGTAACAACACCTAATTTCTCTGTTAATGAACTTGTGAGTTCATTATTGCTACCTGTAGTTCTTGCGATTAATAAAATATTTCCAAGAGAATCGCCAGGTATGTCAGCGGGTAAATCAAAATAGGCTACCCCTAAGTTGCTAGTTACGGCCTGTGTTATGGGCAGATTGCCAAAGGTGCGCTTAACGAAAAGTTTTATAGTGACATCCGATAAGGGCTTTTTTGTTCCTGAACCGCTATCGGTAACCATAGCCCAAAGTTTCTTGCTATTAAGGTCATAGCCTAAAGCCATTTTTGCAGTTTCAGTTTTTACTGATTCTCCTGCGGCTTTTACGGGAGGTTGAGTATAATCCTTATTAAAACTTCTTACGTATGCTATTACATCCCATCTTTGCTCCTCAGTTAACGTGTTAACAAAGGTCGGCATTAATAGCCCTTTACCGTTAGATAGAATGTAGAACATTTCTCCGTCAGTATTTTTTTGATACTCAGGAGATGCAGGGTCTTTTGGGATTGGCACTAACTTGGCATAGTTGGCTTTGCCAACATCGCCATGGCACGATTTGCAATTGGCCTGATAAACCTTATCTCCTCTATCTTTCGATTCGGTTGAGAATACAAAAGGTGCAGTTCTTGCTTTTGCATCAGCAGGAATTGTTGCAGTTTGTGCAAAAAGATTGGATGCAAAAATGACTACAAATAGAGCGCTTAGTATATTAAATCGCATAAGTTTTATGCTAAATTATTATCAATTATGTTCGTTTTCAACCTCTGTCTCATCCTTTATTAAACCCTTATGCACTGCAGTTTCCCATACAGGTATTATTGGGAATAGTTTAGCGAGTGTTGAGATAATCATTAATACCATTATGATTGGTGCAATCGATATTAAAATCTCTATTAAGGTAGGAGAGTAAACCATGAAATTACTTGGTTCATGCTGGATAGGAAGAAATGGATGTTCCTGCGTTGGAACAACAATGATGTAACGCTTTAGCCAAGAACCTGCCAATACAAATATTCCAATTACAAGCATTGGCAATGGTTTTCGGAAGGGCTTTAGTAAAAGCAGAATGATTGGAATAATCAACCCTAGAAGTTGCACACCCCAGAATAGTAATGCATGTTCACCGGCAAAAAGTTGCTGCATATGAACTGCATCAAACTTCTTCATCTTGTAACCAGGAACCAAAAATTCGTTGATGTTGAAGTAGAGGTAAACTAAACCAACCAGAACAAGCAGTTTCGCAATTTTATCAAAATGAAAATCAGTTATATAGTTCTCTAATTTATAGTTCTTCCTGAAGAAAAACATGGCAATGATTAAGCAAGATAGACCTGATACGAATGCACCGCTAACGAAGTAAGGTCCGAAAATTGATGAGTCCCATCCAGGGCGCAGGGTTACAGCAAAAAGCCATGATGTTACCGTGTGAATAGAGAGTGCAACAGGTATTATCAATATCAGCATAATAACGGTTGCTCTTTTCAATATTTTCACCTCAGCAACAGTTCCTTTCCATCCTAATGATAAAATTTCATAAAATTTTTGAAGTAGTTTGGGTCGCCCTTCAAGATTGTTTTTCCCGTAGGCTAGGTCAGGAATTAGCGTGATATATAATAGAAGTAAGCTGATTAAAAAGTATGTTGAAACAACGGTAACATCCCAAAGTATTGGTGATTGAACTCTACCATGTAAAAAAACGTAGGCTAACCTTTCGGGACGTCCCATATCTGAAACGATTACTAGCCCTGCAACAGCGGCAAAGGCAACTGCAATTATTTCGGCAATCCTAGTTAATGGAGTAACCCATTTTTGTCCCGATAATCCAACAACTCCGCTGACAAGCATTCCAACCAAACTTGTTGCAACAAAGAATACAAAGTTTGAAATGTAGATACCCCACGAAACGTAATCGCGAATCCCGGCAACCCCTAAACCATCGCGAAGCTGAATGTAATAAGCGTAAAGACAAACAAATAAAACCAATGATAGAAAGCCCATCCAAACATGAAACCCTTTGTTGAGCCTGACAGTCCTAAACAAATCCTTAGAGAGGTTATTTATAGCAATGTCTTGCTGAATATTGGTTTGTGATTCCGCCATATTTTATGATTTATTTTCAGTTTCAGAATTCTCGAAAGGAAATAATCTGTTTTTTGGAGGTAGATAATAAACTCTAGGTTTTGTACCTAACTCTACCATTAGCTGATATGCTCCATTGTCATTTAAAAGTTTGCTTAACCTAACCGTTTCTTTGGTTGTCCCATTGGTGACAGCATCTTCGTTTTCATCACCAAAATAGTAAACCCCATTTGGGCATGCCGTGACGCAATAAGGTAACTCGTTTCTGCGAAGCCTATCTGAGCTCATAAGACATTTTGTTATGGTTCCCTTCTTCTGAGGCAAGTTCAATTCCACATCATAAACCAAATCTTTATCTTTTTCAGCATCTTTTGGTTCAAACCAGTTAAACGAACGAGCAGAGTAGGGGCAGGCTGCTATACAGAATCGACAGCCAATACAACGCTCATTATCTATAAGGACAGGACCATCGTTACGCTTATAAGTAGCATCAACCGGACAAACCGAAACGCATGGAGGATTATCGCAGTGCTGACAGGGTTTGGGCATATGATACTCTGGCGTTCTGTCGGAATCCTTCATCTGAAGGGTGTTGATATGATATTGCTCAGGTCTCAGATGATGAGCCGATTGACAAGCATTAATGCAATTTCGTGCATTTCGACATTTGGAGAGGTCAATAACCCATACCCAGCTCTTACCAACAATACCTTCTCGTCCACGCTCCTGATATTCTGTTAGGCGGTCAACATCAAGATGCTTAATTGCCAACGAATCAACCTCTACAAGTTTTCCATCTGCAGTAAGTAATTTTACATTTTGACCTTTCTTTTTATCCTCAAAATGCTTGGCGGCATAAAGTGAGCCTCCTAGCGCAACTCCACCCAATCCTATTAAACCAATATTTTTAACAAATTCTCTTCGCGATTTCGATTTTGAACTCTTGGATTCTTCTTCCATAGGTAAAAATTATTTAGAAGTGATTATTGCCTATTTCCCAAATGTATTGAAAATAGAAATAGTGTTCAACTGTTTTTAAAAGAAAAACCGCAAAGTTTGATATATATCACTTTGCGGTTCAATTAACAGTATGTGTATCCGTTTTGTTTAACTTTTTAGGAATTTATCTAATAAAATCGATTGTTAAAGGGTATTTAAATCGTTCTCCATTGTTCGATTTTACTGATGCAACTATAATCATAACAAGGTTTAGCACTCCCAAAGCGATTAACGCGAAAATTCCAATAACCAGCAGAACCATTATTCCTGAAACCATCATCCAGAGAGTCATTGAAATCTGAAAATTGATAGCATCCTTACCCTGTCTGTCAACTTCAGGGTAAAATTGTTTTTTCATCGACCAGAAAATCAGTGGACCAATTATATGCCCAAAAGGTATAATGCAACCGCTCAATGCGCTAAGATGACAAAGCATCGAGAATGTTTGCTCTTCGGAATTGATGTAATTAATTTCTCGCATAATTAATAGTTTTTATTTTGAACCACATTAGCCACATTAGAACACAATAGAAATTAACCTATGTGCACTAATGTGCCTATCGTGGGGAATCTTTAGTCACTATTCCATCAATTTCCTATACTTTATCCTATGTGGCCCTTCATCACCCAAGCGCTTACGACGATTCTCAACATAATCGGAGTATGAACCTTCGAAGAAGACGACTTGAGAGTTACCTTCAAATGCTAGAATATGTGTTGCAACACGGTCGAGAAACCAACGGTCGTGAGAGATAATAACTGCACAACCTGCAAAATTGTCGATACCCTCTTCTAATGCTCTTAGCGTATTAACATCGATATCGTTAGTAGGCTCATCGAGGAGGATAACATTTCCTTCCTCCTGCAATGCCAATGCTAGATGTAACCTGTTACGCTCACCACCCGATAGAATATTGCACTTCTTTTCTTGGTCTGCTCCTGAAAAGTTGAATCGAGCAACATAAGCTCTAGCGTTAATCTGTTTACCTCCAAGCATGATATTGTCGGCTCCACCCGATATAACCTCAAACACTGTTTTGTCGGGTTCAATGGATTTATGCTGCTGATCAACGTAAGAGATTTTAACGGTTTCACCTATGTTGAATTCGCCTTTATCAACCTTGTCCAATCCCATTATCAATCTAAATAGCGTGGTTTTACCGGCGCCATTAGGGCCAATTACGCCAACAATACCATTGGGAGGGAGGTTGAATTCAAGGTTTTCGAATAGTAATTTATCGCCATACCCTTTTGTAACCTGCTTAACCTCAATTACAACATTACCTAAACGAGGTCCATTGGGAATAAACAGTTCGAGTTTATCCTCTTTCTGTTTTACATCCTCATTCAGCAACCTATCGTATGCCGAAAGTCTTGCCTTTGATTTAGCCTGTCTGGCTTTAGGCGACATTCTAACCCATTCAAGCTCCCGTTCAAGGGTCTTCTTGCGTTTGCTCTCTGTCTTCTCCTCCTGAGCCATTCGTTTTGTCTTCTGATCTAACCAAGACGAGTAGTTCCCTTTCCAAGGAATTCCTTCACCACGGTCCAGTTCAAGAATCCAGCCTGCTACATTATCGAGGAAGTAGCGGTCGTGGGTAATTGCAATTACCGTTCCTTTATACTGCTGAAGGTGCATCTCAAGCCATTGAACTGATTCAGCATCGAGGTGGTTAGTAGGCTCATCGAGCAATAGAATTTCAGGTTCACGGAGTAGCAAGCGGCAAAGCGCAACGCGTCTGCGCTCACCACCAGATAGAACTTTAACAGAGGCATCAGGCTCAGGGCAACGCAGAGCATCCATTGCTCGTTCGAGTTTTGAGTCGAGATTCCAACCATCGGCATGGTCAATCATTTCGGTAAGTACACCTTGGCGTTCAATCAGCTTATTCATCTGCTCATCGTCCATCGGTTCGGCGAACTTAGCGTTAAGATCTTCATACTCTTTTAAAAGGTCAACAATCTCCTGAACACCTTCCTGTACAATCTCTTTTACTGTTTTCGTTTCATCGAGTTGAGGATCTTGCTCAAGATATCCAACTTTGTAGCCAGGAGAAAAGACAACTTCCCCTTGGAACGATTTCTCAATCCCAGCAATAATCTTTAAAAGTGTTGACTTCCCTGATCCGTTTAACCCGATGATACCAATCTTCGCTCCGTAGAAGAAGGAAAGGTAGATGTTGTTTAGAACTTTTTTGTGAGGTGGGTATGTTTTGCTTAGCCCAACCATCGAAAAAATAATCTTTTCGTCAGCCATATTATGTATTTGTCTTCAATTATGAACTTTGTAATAATAACAACCGCTGTCAGTGGAAACTACCAGACAGCGGCAAAGTTATAAAATGTTAGCGGAATTATTTTCTGCCAACCTTTTTGAAATCAGAATCAAGAAAACCATCACCCTCTCCGTCCGACTTAGAAATTGAATGATAGTCGAAGTAGTAGGCTTGATCGTCACCTGCACCTAGTAATATTTTATAGCAACGTGCTTGCAACCTTGTACCATCAGGACCCACTTTATGTAGATAAATAACGTTAGGATTTTTTTCAGCAATGGCTTTTTCAATATTATCTGCAGTAACAACTTTTACGGTATAAGAATAGTTTTTTCTTATTTTTACTAGCTCTCTCGTGGTTTTTTCTAGGTCGTTTTCAACAACCCATAGCTCTTTAGCTTTTACCTCCTTGGTATTCTTGTTGTAGTAATCAAAAATATTGTTTTTAATTAATGCAGGGTTTTGATTGATTAGCTTGATATGGGCTTGCATAAATCGGATTAAACCTTCAATCTTATAAATGTAGTTGTCTTCAGGAACGCTAAAATAGCTAAGAGGGACAGAGCAAACATCGGGCATATCGGTAATTTTTTTTACTGCTGCGCCCATCGAAAGGCTGATAAAATTGTAAACGGCAGGGATTTTATCCTTATCGAACTTCATCTGAATTAGCACTAGAAACGATTTGTCGATATCGCTACGCATGGTTTCGAACTCCTTGGAGGTGATGAATTTGTAAGGGGTGATTTTCCACGATTTTTCAACTGATTCTTTGATTTTGAAGTTGTAACCCGAAATGGGATTATCCTCTAACACAACATATGTGGTTGATTTTAGGAATGCTTTGATATCCTCGTGTCTTACTAGATTCCTCTCTGCAAAAGAAGATATGCTAAAGCAGATAAGCAGGGCGATAATTACAGTTTTTTTCATTTTTATATGGGTTTATTGTTGTTCAATTCTTAGTGCAAAGTTAATAGAATGTTTGAGTTGAGAATAAAACAAATGGGTTAGAATTATTCGCAAAAACGAACAACTAATTTAGTTGTTTTGTTAATACGTTTCATCTTTTTATACACTTTTTCTTTAAGTAATGTATGTTGGTATTCTTCGGTAATCGAAGAATAGTTTTTTTTAGTATTTTTGCGTGGCTGACGTGGATTTTGGGAGTACTAAATTATAAAAATGAATAGCAAGCTAAGTGCTATTGTATCAGGTTATTAGCTTGATAACAATAGGCTCATGGTTTGCATTTTTTAGGATCGCAGCTAGAAAAACCTTACATAAAAAAAGATGAATCTATTTGATAAGGAAGAGGTTAAGAAAGTAACCAACATTAAAGTTGGTGGCGATGGAATTGCCAAACTGCTCATGTTTCTTCTAAAATTGAATAAGTTTAATAAACTATATCGTTCGGTTGCCGACAAAAAGGGAGTAGAATTTATCAATTCGGCACTCGATAATCTTGAGATCAAGTACGAGGTTAATCCGGAAGAACTCAAGCGGATTCCTAAAAATGGTCCATTTATTACCGTTTCGAATCATCCTTATGGCGGGATTGATGGCATGTTGGCCATTAAATTAGTAGCAGAAACCCGACCCGATTACAGAACACTTGGCAACTACCTAATTCAAAAGATTCCACAGCTTAAAGACTTTCTTATCCCCGTTGACCCATTTGAGGGGTCGAAAGTAAATAATGTCAGCGGTATAAAATCTGCTTTAAGCCATTTATCCGAGGGAGGATGCTTAGGGATTTTTCCAGCAGGTGAAGTGTCAACTTATTACGATAATGACGACGAGCAGGGTGCGGTTGACCGCCAATGGCAAAGTTCAATGATTAAATTTATTCGGAGAGCCGAAGTGCCTGTAGTGCCAATTTATTTTCAGGGAACAAACAGCCGATTATTTCACCTGTTAGGTTTAATCCACCCAATACTTCGCACAGCCAAACTGCCTTCCGAAATGCTGAATAAGAAGAACAAGGTGATAAAAATCCGAATCGGAACGCCTATTACATTGAACGAGCAGCGCGAATATTCCGATAATGAAAGGTTTGGACGGTTTTTACGGTTAAAGACATACGCTTTAGGCTCATCCATGGAGGTGGCAAAGTTTTTTAGATATAACCTAAAACCCGCAGCAAAGCCCGATGACATTATCCCCCCTGTTTCTCAGGAGATTATTGATTGTGAAGCGAATAAACTGATGGAGAATTATCTCCTGTTTAAGAGCAAGAACTTTAGCGTAGTTTGTGCCCCTTCGGTTGAAATGCCCAACATAATGACCGAGATAGGGCGGCTTCGAGAGGAGACCTTTAGGGAGGTGGGTGAGGGGACTAACCGATCAATTGATGTTGACGAGTTCGATTTATACTATTGGCAGCTATTCATTTGGGATGAGGATGAGAAACGTATCGTTGGAGCCTATAGAGCAGGCAAAGGCAAGGAGATTTTGGATAGGTATGGTATAAAAGGATTTTACATCAATAGCTTGTTCCAGATTGATAAGAAATTCTCACCCATTCTTGAGGAGAGTATTGAACTTGGTAGATCGTTTATTGTAAAGGAGTATCAGCGAAAGCCTATGCCCCTATTCTTGCTTTGGAAAGGCATTCTATACTTTTTAATAAAGAACCCCGAATACCGATACCTCATTGGACCGGTAAGCATATCCAATAGGTTTTCCAGCTACTCCAAGGAGCTTATTATCTCATTCATGAGGTCAAATTACTACGATCATGATTTGGCTCGATTTATCAAACCCAAGAATATGTTTCGAATCAACCTCAAGAACGACGATTACGATATTATATTCAATCATTGTAGCGATATTAGCCGTCTCGATAATATCATTAAGGATATAGAACCTGCTGAGTTTAGGATGCCTGTTCTTTTGAAGAAATACGTAAAGTTGAACGGTAAAATCATCTGCTTTAACGTTGACCCTAAATTTAACGATGCGCTCGATGGGTTGCTAATCCTCGACCTTTTCCAAGTACCTATCGATACCATTACCTCTCTTTCCAAAGAGATTAACGACAAATCGTTGCTTGAACGATTCAACGTATCGGACTATACATTTGAAGGAGAAGGTGCAAACCAAGAGTAGCGCGAATAATCTGTGGCAAATTAATTGTTTTGTAGCCATTCACCACGGAGGCAGGGCCGTGTCTCCGTGGTTTATATTTCATTTCATAGTATTGCTGAATAGTTACATTGTTTTTAATCTCACCAATACTTTAGCTAGACATTGATTAAACCATTCAATTCGTTTGCTATCGAAGCAAGCAGTAAAACTGATAAATACTGATACTATGAAAAAGTTTGGATTTATACTTACCCTAATAAGTTTCGGATTAATTATTTCGTGTAACAATGGAAGTAAAAAGTTAACCGAAGCGGAGCTTATTGATCATGCTGCTACTCTTCATAAAGAGATGATTACCATTGATACCCATAACGACACCCCTATGCGGTTTCTTCGTTCGGGGTTCGATTTTAGCGGGGAAAATAATACTTCTCGAAGCAGCTGTGTTGATCTTCTTAAAATGGAAAAAGGGGGGCTTGATGCTGCTTTCTTTGCTGTTTTTATTGGTCAAGGTGAATGCACCCCCGAACAATACGAAAAGGTTAATGCTCGTGCTATTGAAATGCTTCAAGCTATCCATCGCCAAACCGAACAGTATCCAAACCGTGCAGGTATTGCCACAACCCCCGATGATATTTATAGGTTAAAGAAGGAGGGTAAACGATCTATATACATAGGGGTTGAGAATGGTTACCCCATTGGGACTGATATATCGCTTTTAAGGAAATATTACGACCTCGGTGCGCGGTATGTAACATTATGCCATACAAGCAATAATCAGATTTGCACCTCTTCAACCGATAAGGATACGATGAATAATAAGGGTGTTAGCGATTTTGGTCGAGAAGTAATTAAAGAGATGAACCGCCTAGGAATGATCATTGATGTTTCCCATATCTCCGATAGCTCTTTCTATGATGTGCTAACGCTAACCAAAACCCCTGTTATTGCCTCGCACAGCTGTTCCCGTGCTATCTGCAACAACCCCCGTAACCTTAGCGATGAAATGCTTGTAAAGCTTGCTGAGAACGGAGGCGTAGTTCAAATGTGCATTCTTAGCGATTACGTTAAGGTTACTGAGAGAAACCCGAAAAGGGATAGCGCAAGGATTGCGTTAAGGAAAAAGTACAATAATTTCCAGAATCTCACCCCAGCACAGGATAGCTTGGCAACCATTGATTGGTATAAATTGGAGGAGGAGTACCCTCAGAAAAGGGCTACCGTTGCCGATGCTGTTGACCATATTGATCATATGGTTAAGGTAATGGGTGTTGACCATGTGGGTATTGGTACCGATTTCGATGGGGGTGGCGGAATCGATGGGTGCAAGGATGCTTCGCAGATGATGAATATTACCGTTGAACTGCTTCGCAGGGGTTACTCCGATGCTGATATAAAAAAGATTTGGGGTGAGAATTTCATAAGAGCGTTTCGAAAGGTGCAGGAGTATTCAATGAAATAAAGCCTTTAGTTTGTAGGTGTTTTCTATCTATTTCCTAAGCGGGATGATTTTGACTTAATCATCCCGCTTTTTTATCATAGAGAACAAAGGTTTTATTGTTGATATATTCTAATTGCCTTACAATTGTGGTCAAAAAAAAATTCTATTATCAGCCTCATATTCAGAATAGTTTGGATTAGGTCGAATAAGTATTGTATCTTTGCAACCGATAATAAGGGACGATTATCTATTCTAAGAATGCTTATTATATCATTATTTATTAGTGCTTTAATACAAATATTATGTTTTTGGAAGAATGGAATAATGGGGTTACTTCGAACTTTCTTCATCCAATATTCCATTTTTCCATCATTCCATTTTAACCTAAAAAGTAAAATACTGATAATATGGCATTTAAATTATTTCTTACATCGAACTGACGTTATTCTAATAATAATTAATAGCTATAAATCATGGTGATTCGATCCGCTAAGTTCGTAACAAGTAGCCCTACGTATGAAAAATGCCCTCGAACAACCCTGCCAGAGTTCGCATTTATAGGTCGCTCCAATGTTGGAAAGTCTTCTTTAATCAACATGATAACAGGAATCAAAGCTCTTGCTAAGGTTTCACAAACTCCGGGTAAAACCCAGATCATTAACCATTTCTTGATTAACGAACAGTGGTATTTGGTCGATTTACCGGGTTATGGGTATGCCAAAGTATCTAAAACCTCAAGAAAGATTTTCTCCGAGATGATCACCAGCTATATCCAGAATCGGGAAAGTTTACACTGCCTATTTGTACTAATCGACTCTAGGCTTGAACCACAGGAGATTGATATAAAATTTATTAATTGGCTTGGGCAGAATCAAGTACCTTTCGCCCTGATATTCACGAAAACGGACAAAATAAATACTCCAACGCTACAAAATAATATAGCCGTTTTCAGAAAGGAGATGTTGAGCTATTGGGAGGATCTACCCAAAATTTTCAGCTGCTCTTCGGTTGCTCGAACAGGTCGCGAGACCATTATTGAGTACATCGAGGAGGTTAATAAGAGCTCCAAATTTATTCTTCAAGAGAATTAAATAAAAAATTGCTATTTATTTATACTTTTGCGGCATTAAAATTTAGGCAAATTTTAACCTATGCATAACAATCACGCAATAAAATTCTTTACAGGTCGCAACACCCGTTACCTCTCGGAGAATATCGCAAAAAGTTTTGGAATTGAGCTCGGAAAATCATCGGTTACCGTTTTCAGCGATGGTGAATTTGTATCGTCTTACGATGAGTCGGTTAGGGGCTCAACTGTCTTCATCATTCAGTCAACATGCCAGCCAACCGATAATCTTTTTGAACTCCTGCTCATGATCGATGCTGCCCATCGAGCATCAGCGTATAAGGTGGTGGCCGTTATGCCGTACTTCGGTTGGGCTCGTCAGGATCGTAAGGATAAGCCTCGGGTGGCCATTGGGGCTAAGATGGTTGCCAATCTACTTTGCGCAGCAGGCGTAGATAGGGTTATGACCATGGATCTTCATGCCGATCAGATACAGGGCTTCTTTGATGTGCCTGTCGATCATCTCTACTCATCATCCATATTCGTACCCTACATTAAGAGCCTAAACCTGAGTAATATTGCCATTGCTGCCCCCGATATGGGCGGTGCTAAAAGAGCCAATGCGTACTCTCGTTTTTTGGACTCTTCGCTTGTAATCTGCCATAAAAATCGTGAAAAGGCCAATACCGTTAGCGAGATGACCGCTATTGGGGAGGTTGAAGGCAAGAATGTTGTAATAATCGATGACATGATTGATACAGCAGGTACGCTAACCAAAGCTGCTGATATGATGATGGGTAAAGGTGCTCTAAGCGTTAGGGCTTTTGCAACTCATGCTGTACTATCGGGACCTGCCTACGAACGTATTCTCGATTCAAAAATCTCTGAACTTGTAGTTACCGATACCATTCCTCTTCGGAAGGATAAGGATACTAGCAAAATAAAGGTTTTAACTGTAGCCGATCTTTTCGCCGATGTAATCAATAAGGTTTATAACTATCAATCAATTAGCACCAATTTTATCATTTAGCGATTGATTTGATAATTTGATATTTGGTTGCTATATTTGCAGCCCATTTTTATCCCCTCAAGAATAATAGCGCAATGGGGGGCTGACTGTATGTTGAGGGGCAGCCCTGAGTAACGCTAATTATTAATTTTATAAACATTACAATGAAAACTATTGAGATTAATGGTTCGCTAAGAACCGAAACAGGAAAGAAAATTGCTAAGCAGTACCGTAAAAACAAGCAAGTACCAGCAGTTATCTATGGAGGTGATGTTAACCTTTCAATTGTTGTAAACGAAACAGATTTAAAACCAATTGTTTACACTCCAACCGTGCATATCGTTAATATTAAAATTGATGGTAAAGCGTATGAAACAATTGTAAAAGATATTCAGTTTCATCCAGTATCCGATAAGATACTTCATATTGACTTCCTTCATATCTTTGACGATAAAAAGGTAACTTTAGGTCTTCCAGTAGTTCTTTCAGGTCTGTCGGAAGCAGCAAAACAGGGGGGTAAAGTATTGCTAATTAACCGTAAACTTCGTGCTTGTGGTTTTCCTCAGGAATTGCCCGAAATGCTTGAAGTTGATATCACAAACCTTGTCTTAGGCAAAACCATTATGGTGGGTGACTTAAGCTTTGATAATGTTCAGCTCGTTGATTTAAAGTCAATGGTCGTTGCTTCGGCTCAGCTTACAAGGGCTGCGCGTGGTACTGCTGCTGATGCCGCTGCTGCTGCACCTGCTGTTGCCGCTGCTGCACCTGCTGCAAAAGAATAATGTTAAACTAATCAATTAGGTTTTGAAGTACTTAATTGCAGGGCTAGGAAATATTGGTTTCGAATATTCCAACACCCGACATAATATTGGCTTTTTAGTATTGGACGCACTTGCTAAGGCGTCCAATATTTGTTTTAACGATGCCCGTTACGGTGCTATTGCCGAGGTTAAGCATAAAGGACGAACATTTACCCTGCTTAAGCCGTCAACATACATGAACCTTAGCGGCAAAGCGGTTAGCTATTGGTTGCAGAAGGAGAAAATACCTGTTGAGAATTTACTTGTTATTGTCGATGATATTGCATTACCCATTGGCAGCTTAAGGCTTCGGTCCTTTGGTAGCGATGGGGGGCATAATGGATTGAAGAGCATCGATGGCGTTTTAGGAAGCCAAAATTATTCCCGTTTGCGTTTTGGCATTGGTGGCGATTTTCCAAAGGGTTATCAGGTTGACTATGTGCTTGGCGAATGGACCGATGCAGAGATTAAAATTCTACCTGAACCGATAAAGAAATCGGCCGATATTATTTTTAGCTTTGGCACCATCGGGGTAGAGCGTACCATGAATTTCTTTAATAAAAAGAAGAAAGAGGATGGAGGACAGTAGTAGAATCGACAAATGGCTTTGGGCTGTTCGGATTTTTAAAACCCGATCAGTAGCCTCGGAGTACTGCAAAAAGGGGCGAGTGCTGCTCAAGGACATTTCAGTGAAACCAGCCAAGGAGATTCATATTGGAGATATCGTAATCGTCCGTAAACCTCCCGTTAACTACTCGTTTCGTGTAAAGGGCATTCCAAGGAATAGGATAGGAGCAAAGCTTACTCCTGATTATTTAGAGAATATTACTTCTCAGGATGAACTTCAAAAGTTAGATCCTAATTTTATGGCATTCTATGGGAATCGTGAAAGGGGCACCGGAAGACCGACCAAGAAAGAGCGTCGATCCATTGATGATGCCCTAGATTCCTCACCTAATGATTTTGATTGGGATGATGATCCTGACGATTAGGTTATGGTGAATTCTTGGAACTATTAAATAACGTGAGTTCGATCTAAGGAATGATAGTAATACTCTAAAATGCAATTTATTACAAATATTTCATTTGGTATTGGAATAATGGAATAATGGAGTTTCTTCTAACTTTTTTCTTCCATTTTTCCATCATTCCATTTTCTCCAATAGATTAAAATGCAGATAATGTAGCATTTAGATTGTTTCTTACATCGAGCTGACGTTAATAGAATTTATTTAATTTGACATAAGGAATGCATTGCTATTCCAGTTCAATCTTGAATGACCAAGCATGCATACAGGGTAATAAATTGATTGTTAGTGGCGGAATCGATACTATGAGTTTTTGACCCTTAACGCTCCACTTAATATCACCATTATAGCCAAGCATTTTTACGCTTTTGATCTTTTCTTTTTCATTGATTGTTAATTCAATATTATCATTAAGCCAGCTTGTAATAATTGCATAGATTATCTTACCTTTTTTTGTGTAATACACTTTACATTCCTTAAATTGTTCATCCGTTAAGGTGTTTCTTCGAGTTTCATAAATGGCTTCACCATTAACATTTAGCCATTTACCAATATCAATTAGCCTCTCCTGCATTATAACCGGTATTAACCCATCAGCGGTTGGTCCAACGTTTAAAAGAAAATTTCCACCCCTGCTTACTATATCAATAAACTCATGAATTAGTTTTTCAGATGTGCTATAATCGCTTAGATTTTCTGCCCTATTATACCCGTACGAACCTCCAATACCCCGACTTTCTTCCCAGTATTTATGGAACTGGCTGGAATCGGCATCCTTATATTCGCTTGAGAAGTAATCTCCATGCTTTCCGGGCATTCCTTTACAGAATCTATCATTCACCACCACTTCCCCTTTATTTGGGGCTTCATTGTATAGCCAAGCGAGAAATTCTCTCGTTTTCCAGAATTCAGGGCCGAAATCCCACTCGCCTGCATCCGAAAATATTACCGAAGGCTGGTATTGGGTAACCAGCTCCTTCAATTGAGGAATTAAATGATTATCAACATACTTATCAAGGGGTATTCTATACTTTTTTACCATCATGGTGTCAATATAGTACCCTGTTTTTGTTCTACCCGTTGAGATTGATTCCCATTCAGGGATTGAATAGTATAAGCCCATTCTCATTCCTTTATTCCTTACTGCCTTTGCAATCTCACCGACAAGGTCTCTTTTGGGACCGATATCCATACTATTCCAATTTCTTTTATAGATGCTTTTGGTTGGCCAAAGGCAGAAACCATCATGATGTTTTGAGGTTAGCACAACATACTTTGCTCCACTCTGCTTAAAGGTTTCCGCCCAAAAGTCGGGATCAAAAAGTTCTGCTTTGAACATTGGTGCGAAATCACGATACTCAAATTTTTCGCCGTAATTCTTTCTATGGAAATCGTAACCACCATTTTCCTTATTATTCATTACCCGGGCGTAATACCATTCAGCGTATGATGCGTATCGAGCGCTTTCCACTTTACGCCACGAAGGGACTGAGTAAACGCCCCAATGGATAAAGATTCCAAATTTTGCATCTTTAAACCATTCGGGGATTTCTCTTTTATCCAAGGAATTCCAAGTGGGTTCATATTTTTGTGCTTTCATAACCATTCCTAAGACTAAAAATATTGCTACAATTATTAATCTTTTCATTTTAGTTTTACTATTAGTTCTGATAATTAAATTCCTTTCTACAAGTAATATTTCTTGAAGAGTTTCCGATTAGTGCCTCAAATTTGCCATCCTCACAAACCCATTTTTTTAGGTCAGGGTTGTAAAAGGATAGCTCTTTTTTTGAAATTTCAAGCTCAACAACCTTTTCCTCACCAGCGTTTAGTTCAACCTTTTTAAATGCTTTTAGCTCCTTTACTGGTCTTATCAAGCTTGACTCAATATCATGAATGTAAAGTTGAACTGTTTCTTTTCCTTTTCGATCACTTGAATTCTTGACTTTTACAGATACTATAAGCCTGTCATCACCTTTTATCAACTCTTTTGATAGCTTCATATCACTTATGGTAAAATTTGAATAGGATAGACCAAACCCAAATTCAAATTGTGGTTGAATTTGATACCTATCATAATGCCTATAACCAGTGAAAATCCCCTCTTTATATGGCATATTAAATACCATGTGCTCTTCACCGTATAATGAGAAGAGAGGTTTAGCGTTTAGTATTGCATGGCTCGTATCATAGGTTTCATAAGCTGCGTTATTCTTCCATAGCTTTTCTATTGAAATGGGGAGTTTTCCCGATGGGTTAACCTTGCCAAAGAGTATTTCTGCTGCAGCAACACTCCCAGCCTGACCAGGAAACCATGCGTATAAAAGTGCCTTAACCTTATTAATCCAAGGCATTTCAATTCCACTACCAGATAATACGATTACAGCGGTATTCCCATTTATTCCAGATACTTTTTCGATAAGCTTATTCTCCTCAGCGGGTAGCTGGAATGGTCGGTCGTGCCCTTCCCCTTCCGATCTTTCATTGAATCCAGTACAGATTATTACCAAATCGTAGGATGCGATTTTTTCGTTAAGATCAGGCGATTCATTCTTAATAAACGTATCAATTTTTAAGCTATCAGTAAGAAGGGTTTCAATCTTTACTTTTTTCCCCGCCTCATTCAGTATGGCGTTAAATAAATCAACTTTTTTATATGGCTCAACACGTGCAGCACCACCACCGCTATGGGGAGTGTTAAATACATATAGGCCGATCAGAGCCACCTTTTTTATTTTTTTTGACTGTATGGGAAGTATGCTGTTATCATTCTTTAGAAGTACCATACCCTCACGGGCAACATCAATGGATATTTGATCATGCTTCCCCCAATCAACTATAGTATCGTGAGTAGCATTGTTGTATAATCCAGTACTATAGCAGGATTTTATAATCCTGAAAACTTTATCGTTAATAGTAGATTCCGTTACAACGCCATTATTGATAAGAGGTATAATGTTTTTTGAATTCATGAAATCAGGGTTAGGCATTTCAAGGTCAAGGCCTGCATTTACAGCATTAGTAGTGTATAGCGATATCCAATCGGACATCACAAACCCTTTAAACCCCCACTCTTTTTTGAGAACATCATTTATAAGGTATGAGCTTTCAGGTGCATGAACTCCATTCACAGGATTATATGAGGTCATTACTGCAAGCGCACCACCCTCCTGAATAGCTGCCTTAAATGGTGGAAAATATATTTCATAAAGGGTACGAGTATCTATATTCGAGCTAACCCTATGCCTGTCGTAATCCTCGTTATTTGCAGCAAAATGTTTAACGGTTGCTATAACACCCTCTCCCTGCACCCCTTTAACGAATGATACTACAGTTGATGATGAGAGGTATGGATCCTCACCGTAGTACTCAAAGTTTCTGCCGTTGTGGGGTACACGGTATATATTAACACCTGGTGCTAAAAGAATGCCTATTTTCTTTGATTTAGCCTCGTCCCCAATCACTTTCCCAACTTGTTGTATAAGTTCAGGATTCCAAGTTGCAGCCATAGCAATGCTTGCTGGGAAGGCGGTAGCCTTACCATTGTTTTTAATTCCCATTGGACCATCGGACATCTTAATTTCAGGAATACCGAATTTTTCGAAACCCCTTAGATAAATTCCTTTATATCCACCAATCATTGATATCTTCTCATCGATGGTCATTTTCTCAACTTTTGCTGATACAATTGAATCAATATTTACATTTTGTGTGTATCCTTCAACTGTTACTAGCAAAAGAAATATTTGTATAAGTCTATGTAAACACATTTTATTAACCGATAAAGTATTTAGTATAATTTGTAATGTAAAAACATTTCTTTTCCTATGTTAAACTAAATTAAGCATTCCATTCTTTATATTGATGAAATAAACCAATCAAAGAACGAAGTCAACACTTTTTCTGTATTACTATTATAAATATCAACTCCGACTTTAATAATTACTCGTTTTCTAGTGGTTAACTCGTTTAGTATTTCTTCTGGATTTGAGTCAATCAAGTAAGCTCTTGAGAAAACAGTGCCCATTGCAGGTCTACTATATTTAACTTCAACTTTTCTAACAACAGGAATAAACTCCAATTTCAAATCTATAAATTTTTTAAGCAGGAATTCCCCGCTTGAAGACTCTGCAAGTGCAAATAAAACGCTAGCATGTATTGTACCTAGATGATTCAAATATTCTGCTTTGCAATCCAATTTAAGAATGAAATTGCTCTCGGAATCAGCATACTCTAATCCTAAAAATTTGTTAAATGGTATTTCTAATACATTCATAATCAAATTTTATTAAAAATCTTTCTTGTAATAATTTTTAACTACTCTAACCTTACTTCAAAAGCAAACAGACAATCAATAAATTAAAAAACTACAAATAGTTTTTTATATATTTTTAGCATTCAACCGCAGAATTGTAAAGTCAACAGATTCTATACCTTCTGGAAAGTATGTAAACCAATCATCAAGCCAAATGGCTTCTTTTATAGCATTGTCATCAACAACTTCAATTTCTCCCTGAACAAGAAAACCTTGCTTGGATACAATATCACAAAAATAGGCTGAGCCTTTTGAATTGTTAATTATATCAATAACCTTTGCGGTTGATCTATTTGTTGTAAAAAACAGGGTCAAATTTTCATCAAATTGAGACATAAAGCTAACCAGCTGAGGGAACTGATTTTTATTCCTAAGATTAAGCATAGCCCTTGTTGATGGATATCCATCTAAGTTGATTGTAGTAAGATAAACCAATTCAACTCGATTTATAATATCCAAACCTTGCGAAAAAATTTGCTTGTTCATAGTAATGTAAGCAGCCTATTTTACCTTAACACTTAATGTAAAAGAACCATCCCTATTCGCTTTAACATTCCAAAGTTTAATATCATCATTCTCATATGCCATTCCTGGCTTAAGTACCATATCAGTATAATCTACTGAATGTTTATTATTTACAATGAAGTTTTTGGTAGGGCTCATATCCAGTAGAAGAGTTTTATAACCATCACATTTCATTATCAATATACCTTTTGTGTTTTCCGCAACTCTTGGATTACTGAGTGTTTTGTCCCAAGTATCAGCTTCGCGAACTTCAAGGAAATAGCCAGGGTAATCAACATTTTCATTTCTTTTGGGTTTATTTACCAAGCGTATTTCGCCTACTCTAATCCCTTTCTTTCGGTTTAAAGGGAATAATGTGAGTTTGTATTCTCCCGGAGCATTCATTGTTTTTGTGTTTTCACTGTCGCACCAACCGGCTAATTTTCGGTAGCCACTGTTTAGGGACAAGGCAAAGCTACTTCCTCCGCCCATTATGTCAAACTTATTACCGTACTCTAAATCAAAAAATGATTTTGGTTGCAGCGTATCTTTTAATTCATAATCGAACTTGCCATTATTAACTGATAGGTTTGAATGGGGTATATTCTCACTTCCGGTTATAAAATGGATAAACTCATGGATAAAAATACCCTGATTATACCTTAAATTTAAGGGCATATTACCAGTTTCAATGTCTTTCTCTCCCTCGCCATATCTAATGTTATACTGCCATATGCGGCTATAGGTATTGGTTTCCTGATTAATCCATTGTCCTAAGTACATTACATTTTGTTTCTCGTAGAATTTACCATTAACAGTAAAATTTGCAAAATTAGCTGCCGATAGCCCTCTCTGCTCATAAACATCATGGCAAATAAGGAATGTAAGGCAGGTAAAACCCTCTTTCTCGAACCCATCAATCTTCAGATCGTACTTCTCGGTAGTTTGTATTATGTATTCATTATTCTGCCGTTCTTTTGTAAGCGAATCGGGCATGGTAAAATATCCATATACTTTACCATCGTAGCTAAATTTATCGTACGATATTGTGTTAAAATAATTCTTGATATCATCGCCAAAGTAATACTCTTGAACTTCCTTTGCAGTAGGAAATAGTTTTCTATTTTCGGGTTTAATACCTGGAAAATCAATAAGTATTACCGCTGCTTTTCTTTTACTAATAGGAGGGTAAAGGGTATCATTAGCTGAACCAAGGTTAGCAGCTATTGTACTGTTTGACTGAGAGGGAAAGCTAATACATAATAAGCTAGCTATTAAAACCAAAGATCGTATCATAACCTGTTTTGTTTTAGTGATTACTATTTGATTAATTCAACTATGTTATTACTCGGATATGAATCTGGTATAGTTTCATCACCAAGTTTAATGGAGTTAATGCTTCCTTTTAATGGAAACGAAGTTACTGTCTGATTTTTCCAAACCGAGGCATTTTCTTTAATTTCTTCTTTTGAGCCATCTTTATAAACGATGTTTAAACGGATTGGTAATGGGAATATTCCAACATTTCTTATATAGACTGAATCTTTATCTACCTTATCAATTGCCAGATCGGGAACTCCTTTGTCGAAGAACCATTTCTGCCAGTACCAGTTAAGGTTTTGCTGGCCAACACGGTTAAAAGTATTGAAGAAATCGTATGGTGTAGGATGTTTACCATTCCAGTTCTGAATATAATCCTTCATACATTTAAGGAATAGGTCTTCACCAAGCATATCCTTTAGGAAATATAACGCTTCTGCTGGACGAATATAAGCATGAACAAAATAACCTTTACTATCGACATTTATAGAAGGGATCATGCTTGGAACCTCGCTGTCGGAATTAGCCATTTTTGAAAAGGTTTTGGCAAAATCAACATGTCCCTGCCAATCGGGGGCGGTTGCTTTTTGAAACTCCATTGGGATCATGGTCGTAATGCCTTCATCTAACCAAGCATGTTTTTCCTGATTATTCCCAACATAGAATGGAAAGAAAGAATGTACAACTTCGTGCGAAGTAGTAAACATAGAACCTTTATAATCGGGTTCTTCCCCTTGGTTAACCATCATTGGATATTCCATAGCACCACCTCCATTAAAGATTGCAGTACAAAAGAAAACAATCGCATGATAAACCACAAAAAAGTCAATATGACAAATGATGACATTGTTATTAAAATTTTACATTGTTGACCGACATAAATAGAAAGTCGGCATATTATTAATTTAACGCATTGATATTCTGTATTTGTATTCCTCATTTTTAAATTAAGCCCCCCTTAACCTGATAATGGGAAAAGGCTGTTGCTGTAATCTATTGTCTTGTGATACTTGTCATAGAACCTTTTGGAGTTTTTCAATAACTCTTCCAGATTGATATAGCTTGGTAAATGTTGCCTTACTAAACTTGCAATCGTTGAAAATGCCTTTTTAGTTTCAGTTTTACGTTTCAAAACGGTCAATAGCAATTGGGCGATGAGCGTGCACCATATTTGTATGCGAATTGCATTTTCACTTTCGCCGTAGAAGCAATGTAACTGAAAATTCTGCTTCATTTTCTTAAACAACAGTTCTATTTGCCAGCGTTGCTTGTATATATCAGCAATGCCCTGTGCCGTAAGTGCCATGTTATTGGTGATAAAAACATATGTACGCCCCTTTTCATCCTGATAGGTGACCCGGCGCAACAGTAGTTTCTTCGGCTCTTTGTCCTGTTTGTTCTCTTTATAGCACAGATAGATGTGTTCTTCTTTTAAAACACCGGATCCCCCTTCTTTCAATGTAGTTTCACCGATGGTCTTCACAACTTCGTACAGGGCATTATCTTTCATCCGGGTAACGAACCATATTTGTTTCTACGTCCACTTGGCAAAGAGTTTATAATGGTTGTAAGCCTTATCAAACACGACCATGCTATGTGGGTTAAGAACCAGATCGTTTAGAAACTTGCTGTCATGGACTTTGGCTGCTGTTACTTTTACGAACTTCCCAACATCTTGCAAAGCACCAATAAGCATGTGGACTTTCAATCCCCCTTTTTTCTTGCCACCATCTTTTGGATTACGGCCAACGCCTTTAAATATCAGGCTGCTGAAAAGCTGGATCGTGGTTGAACCAACAATGAAAAGCTCTTTGATATTAAGCCCAATGGTTCGGCTGGACGACA
>Ga0209287_10000062_pt1 | contig 63935 bp, 49 predicted proteins | sample PPLLak3cmMay2015_2_FD_187255 | JGI IMG/M metagenome (GOLD analysis project Ga0209287, IMG submission 187255) | Freshwater sediment microbial communities from Prairie Pothole Lake near Jamestown, North Dakota, USA - PPLs Lake P8 Core (1) Depth... | ecosystem: Environmental > Aquatic > Freshwater... | reverse complement strand
ATAAAAAAGGACCCTCCACCGGTCCTCTTTAATCAGATAATTTTTCCTTCTTGTCAATCTATTCAGGTATTTTATGCCCCCTTTATTGTACTATTATCAGGGGGTCAACACCTGGGGTTCAAGATGGTGTTACATCTCAAATTTCTATTGTTATTTCCTTGGGGGTGCCTTTGCCAATAAATAATCCATAATCAAGGAGGGAAATATAATGAAAAAAAAATTGATCTTAATGGCAATTTTTACTTTAGTTTCTGTAATCTCCATTTCTAAGGCAGATGCATACTACATGAATTATGTTTCAATTGATGTTGTTGATGCTTCAATTAATGGCACCACAGTAGCGCCTACTAATGATTCTCTTGGGTTTTGGTACAGCACAGATCAAATCAATTGGACTGAATATGACGGCCATGGAGGTGCCTTTGCAATAGGGGTTATGGGCAATTCTCAGGAGACTTTCTATTTTAGAACGGAAATAAATCTCAATTATATTTATGCGGGTGAGATTGAATTGCTTGATAGTGATGATGAAGGCACACTATATGATTATGCCAATATATATTGGAATGGAGACACTTCGGCATTTACTAAGTTATATATACTCAACGGTGGAGTATTTGATGATCATTTTGTTCCAACAGCCTCCCCTTCCCCTGTCCCCGAACCTGCGACCATGCTCCTTCTTGGTTCCGGTTTAGTTGGGCTCGCCGGTTTCGGAAGAAAAAAATTTAAGAAGTAGATTGATTTTAAAATCTTAAATAATCTAGGCAGGGTCATTGGCCCTGCCTTTTTATTCCCATCTCAAGCTTATTCTCCCTCTTTCTAATTGCGCGGCCTGTCTTTGTCGATGTCAGTGTTTAAGGCCCTTAAGGACGTTCTCCACATGCTCTACCCAGGTTACATGTGCATTTATGAACGCATTTTGAAGTGAAATAAACCTGACAGTCCTATTAGGTACATTGTGATAATCAGGATATCCTTGTGATTTTTTTCCCTGTGGTATTATCAGTTATCCTCCCCAGCATACCGCCTTTACTTGCGAATCCTATTACTGCCTCTTCTGCAAGCTCAATCATGAACCTGTTTCTTGTCTCGGCGGTTTCAGCGGTGACACGCCTGATATTCTTTTCAAACGGGGTAACGATCAATAATCTGCCTTTATCTATTTCTTTTTTTAATTCCGGTTCTATTCTGGCTTTCATCCCGCGGGCCAATGCCATTATGACAGGTTGGGCGCCTGCCAGCAGGTAATGGAAAACATCCTTTTCAATTCTGGAATGAAAACCGCTTATGACACACACGCCCTTGTTCCTCTGTTCAATGGCCCAGTCATAGCATTTAAGCACGATCGAGGCAGGGATATCCCGGCTGCACAGGAATGCCGTTTTGGGAAGTTGCAACAATTTTTCATTTCCAAGTGACGAGGCAATCATTATTTTCCCTTTGTAGTGAAGCTTTAGCAAGCTCACCTATGTGCTGACAAGATCCTCCTTATTGGTTCCATTTCACTCTTCATTTGCACCTGTTTCCTCCATTGTTTTTTTAATGTGACTTTGTCCTTTGGTTGTTAGCCGATATTTCTGGAATCGGCTGTTAGGTTTATTCGGCATTGTGTAGACAATTAAACCTTCTGATAAAAGATTTGTCATAGCCTTTTTCATGGCCCCTGAAATTGATTTATGCCCTAATGATAATGCTATTTCATTCCTGGATTTCGGTGTGTGTTGTAATATATAAATAATTCGGGAAGTGGTATCTGACTCTGGCCTCGACTCTCCCCTTAACTCTACCCCTGACTCTACCCCTGACGCCTTAATTTCTTCAGCCCGAACCATTTGTGCCTTGAAAGTTACAACAAGGAATCCATGCCGTTCCTCAAAAACCGGCGGAGCAATCCCGTATTTTTTAAACATGGATATCACCCTGTTTGTCCCCCTACCCCATACCTCTACTGCACCTGTACGATGGAATGCTTCGGCAATAAGAGGATTTGTCGGCTTGGAATCATGCCGGCCTGAGAGTTGTTCGACAGTAATGCCGTTGGGAAGTCTGCCGAAGCTTCGAATCTCAATCCGGTCATCAAAAACAACAATAGCAACGTACCCTGAATAGTTGGAGTAGTCTCGATGCATTACAGCGTTAAGAAGTATCTCGCGAAGTGCGTCAATGGGGACAGGGAACCGGTCTTCTCTGAATATCTTACCTTCCGGAAATCGAGCGCCTAACGGCATGGTCCGTTCAAGGAATGCTATCCCTTCATGCACCATGGAAAAGGCATTCATATGTTCCTGACGATTGTCCACAATTTTACCCGTGATCTCCGTGCCTCGAAAACGGCCCATTTTGATAAGGCATAGCTGGCTGTTTCTTCTGATTAATAAATTCTGTTCAATTTATATTTTGAGGTGCAGCCCTTATTTTTATTCATCCTTTTCTTTCGGTGTATTTTTCGTTTTGCTTATATTTTCTATTACTTTTAAACTTTCCAGATATTTTATTTCTACCTCGCTCAAGGTTTTTTGCTGATACTTCTTATATTCTGCGGTAGCCTTTTCAATTGCTGTTTCGTGGCTTACCGAACCAGCTCCCTGCAATAATTTTTCACCGCTCATGGTCAAAATTTTATCTAGATGGAGAGCCCATTTTTTCATGGTCATTGCTTGTTTTCGTTCGGCTTGTCTCTCAGCAAAATCCAGATACCCCGATACAATTTGCCCGAGCGAGCGAAGTTCTTTTTCGTTTAAATAATTTTTTGCAACAACAACATCTTTCAGGTAAGGGCGACTACCCGGAAACGACATTAGCCCCATAAATTCTTTTTCGGCATCGGCACGATCAAATATTACCTCAGCGGCTGTTTGTCCGTGGACTGCGTAATGAATTTTATTTTGCACTTTTTTAAAAAATTCAATGGAAACATCTGACATGGGATCATAATCAATGCTGGTTGCATATATATCCAGAACCTGGCGATAAAACACCTTCTCGGATGAGCGAATGTCGCGTATTCGTTGCAGTAATTCTTTCCAATAGCCGCCGCCTCCCAAATTTTTGAGCCTCTCATCATCCATGGCAAAGCCTTTGATGATGTATTCTTTAAGAATATTTGTCGCCCATATTCTGAACTGGGTTGCACGCTTTGAATTGACCCGATAGCCAACGGCGATAATGGCATCAAGATTATAATATTTTACGCTTTGGGTCTGAGTTTTTCCTTCAATAGCTCCGTGTTGAGTGGTATGTTCCAAAATGGAACTAACCACATTTTCATCCAATTCACCGCTTTCAAAGATGTTTTTTAAATGTTTTGTAATAGCCGGCCTTCCAACATCAAACAGCTCGCTCATCTGCGCCTGTGTCAGCCATATCGTATCATTCTGAAAAACAGTATCTACCTTTATCCTGCCGTCGTCTGTTTTATAAAGAATGATTTCTGATTGATTATTTTTTTCTTTCATGATTTTTAGTCCCTATATTCAAAGTAGTAAAACATACCCTCATAGGCTTATATGCAATTCATTCGCAGGCATAACTCATTTGGGTTTTGAAATCCGACCTTTATTATTGTATGTCAATATGATGATAAGAGGATGCTCGTCGCATAAGTTTTTTAGAGTTTTTTAATTCCTTATGGACCCCCTCACGCTCCGCAAGATGATATAGCCGCCGCCGAAATTATGAAAGTCATTGGCAAAGGCGCAAATCGTATGAATTGCATCAAGCGGGTTCCAGCCTTTCCCATTCAACAGCTTTGCCATGTATTAAGGTATCGATATTAATGGGCAGTCCCATAGTTTACTCATCCTCTCCGCTGTCCAGTTCCTTGCCCATGCGATATTTTATGTCGTAATTGATGATGAAATCCAGTTCCTCATGGGTGAAACCGTAGTGTTGGGCAAGGATGGTGTCGAGCTGATCAATGATTGGTTTGGATTCTTCTTCAGTCTAAGTATTTCAGCCTGATCAATAAGATATGTCTCATCATACAGAAAAGAGTCTTTTAAAATTTCAGAGGGCAGTTTTTGCATGCCTACAAGAAGTCTGCAGTAGCGATGCGGTTGATCTTCCTTTTCGAAGACCATCATTCCATCTAATTCATCAATTTTATCTGCTATTTCATGCCAACCCCGTAGATTGAAATACCCTACACAAAAATCACAACGTTTTGAAAGATTTAAAGTTTCTGAGAGGCCTTTTGAGAGGTGGTGTTCAATATTATCGTAGATTTTAGGCATTATTCACTCACATTGTAAATTGTAAAAATCAATTTAATACAATTGGTAATGGGACTGCCTTCAATGAGCTATTAATCTAAAAGATAAAAATCATTTTAGCTGTTTTTTAATATTTAAAACTTGAGAAAAATAAGCCCATTTATAATATTTGTCAAGAGAATTCAATAGTTATGCCATCATTTTGCAGTAAAAAGATGGAGGGTTTGTGTAATTGATCATCTCCAAATAAGAAAATCATTGATAAGTCTCCGAGGATTCATGGGGCAAAGGGGTTTAGTAAGACAGGTAACACACGATCCTCCTGTGCTGTAGTCCCGGAGGACAGGACGGAAGGCGGATGACTGTTATCCGGACCCAAAGTCCCCTGTTATGTCCTTAAACCCGAGCTCTCCTTTTTACACAACGCATTGCAATACCCTATTTTGTCTCCTTCGAGAATATCTTTGTATCTTATATTTACTCATTATTTTTTCGGACTGGATTAAGTCCTTTTTTTTGTGTAGACTACTATAAAATTCAGCAACACTTCCAGAGGCATAACGGAGAATAAAAAATTATATGATAAAAAAATATATCCTGCTTATGTTGTTTGCATGCCTGCTGTTATTTTCCTGCAACGGCGATGATGGGTCGGGAAATCAGGGGACAGACAATACTACTGATCAGATCCCGGTTTACACACCGGAGGTCTATGCCAGCCACCCCCACGATGCGGGGGCATTTACACAGGGACTGATTTATGCTGATGGAATCCTTTATGAAGGCACCGGATTATATGAAGGTAAATCATCCCTTCGCAAGGTGGCGATTGAAACAGGAGAGGTTATACAGAAAATCAATCTATCCTCAGATTATTTCGGAGAAGGCATCACTCTCTATAATGATAAGATTATTCAGCTGACCTGGCAGAACAACAAGGGTTTTGTTTATGATAAGGACACCTTCGAGTTGCTTGATGAGTTCGGCTATTCGACTGAAGGATGGGGCATAACCTTTGACGGCGAATATCTTATCATGAGCGACGGGTCAGACGTGCTGTATTATCTGAATCCGGATGACTACAGCACGGTTAAACAGGTTAATGTAACAGCCAATGGCGAGGCTGTAACCCGTCTGAACGAACTGGAGTATATCAACGGCAGGATCTATGCAAATGTATGGCAGACCGATCGGATCGCCATTATCCAGCCGGACGGGAAGGTTACAGGATGGATCGATCTTGAGGGGATTCTATCCTCCGGAGATTGCACCACGGAGATTGATGTATTGAACGGTATTGCCTATAATGCCGCAGACAGCAGGATATATGTAACGGGGAAATACTGGTGTAGGTTGTTTGAAATAGAGGTTGTCCCCTGAAACATCCGGAATAGAAAAATATCATAACGAGACATCCCCCTCCCCCCTCCAGCCTTCGCGCAAGGCTACGGCGCGGCAAGCCAGAGGGGGACATTTTTAAAAGCAGCACAATTTTTTTCAATCCATCATCCAAAGGAAAAGAAGAAATGGCATACAAGGATATCTTGAAAAATTCGATAAAAACATTCGAGGATCTGGAAAAATGGCTTACCGGGCAGAAGGCCAGGGTTGATCCCAGGCTGAGGGACGTCATAGCCAGGTATCCCATGAGGGTGAACACCTACTACCTGGGCCTTATTGAAAAGATGAATGACGGCATCTGGAAGCAGGCCATCCCTGATGTAGAAGAGCTTGAGCATTATATGGACCTGTCGGAAGACCCCCTTGATGAGGAAGGGGACATCCCCCTCGGCGGGCCGAGGACAATAATCCACAGGTATCCTGACAGGGTTTTATTGTTCGTATCGAACGAGTGCTCAATGTACTGCAGGTTCTGCACCAGGAAACGGAAGGTAGGCGACGACCGTAAAAATCCCGCGATGGAGGACATCCTTAAAGGGGTTGAATATATTGCAGCCCATGAGGATATCAGGGACGTGTTGATCTCCGGCGGCGATCCTTTTCTGATCCCTACCAGGAAGCTTGATGAAGTCCTGGAGCAGCTGAGAAAAATAAACCACCTGGACCTCATAAGGATCGGCACCAGGGTCCCCTGCGTCTGGCCTCAGAAGATCATCGAAGACACGGAATTAATCGAGATGCTTCAGAAACATACGCCCAGATCCCTTAAAGACCCGCAGTTCTATATAAACACGCATTTCAACCATCCCAACGAGATAACCGAACAGAGTTACCAGGCTGTCAGAATATTAAGAGGCCTCGGCATTCCAATGGCAAACCAGAGTGTCCTCCTTAAGGGTGTAAACGACGACACCAATATAATGAGAGACCTGATGCACGGTCTGGGCAGGATGGGAGTAAAACCGTATTATCTATACTACGCCGACCTTGTCGAGGGCACAGGCCATTTCAGGACAGAGGTCTCCAAGGGAAAGGAGATCTGCAGGGACCTCTGCGGGGCCACCACCGGTTTCCTTCGTCCGACATATGTGGTGGATGCGCAGGGAGGAAGAGGAAAGACCCCGGTTGACCTTGGCTATTCCGACGGGATCAGCGAAGACAGGAAAGGCGGTGTTATTACGTCACCGATCGGACTTGGGAAGGTCTATATAAATGATCCGATTGAAAGGATCGAAGGAAAGCCGACAAGACATAACCCTAACAGGAAGTAATCCTGCTATACGCTGAGGCCGATAGTTGCAGGGGGTAAGGGGTCAAGAAATTTAAAAGTCTGAAAGCTCCATGCAGAAAACAGATCTTAAGAGACCCCACCTTAATCCTCCCCTGACAGGGGAGGAGATTTTGAAAATATCTTGCGGAGATTTTAATAAAATTTACGATTGAGACTGCAAGTCGAATAAAAAGCACTATAAGGATTTCTGCTGTGTCTAACATTTTTTATACAGACTATTCTCACCTTGACCTGCCTGAAGTCCTGACAGGGCTGTTCCACCCCAGGGCTGACTATGAGCAGGCTGAAAAGCCTTCTGATGCCATAGACCAGCTGATACCCGTAGAGGGGAATGCGGTTATAGGCGGGCGCTTTCACATGGCGGACAAGTCCTTCCCTAATATCCTTTTTTTCCACGGAAACGGTGAGATCGTTTCCGACTATGACGACCTGGGGCCCCTTTACAACCGCATGGGAATGAATTTCCTGGCAGCGGACTACAGGGGATACGGCAGATCAACAGGGATGCCTACGGTAACAGCCATGATGAGGGATTGCCATGCAGTCTTTGGGTTTACAAAGAGATGGCTTAAAGGGAATGGTTACACCGGCATATTTGTAATTATGGGCCGATCCCTCGGCAGCGCATCAGCCCTGGAGATTGCAAACTGTTATATGGAACAGATAGACGGCTTGATAGTGGAGAGCGGATTCGCATATACAGGCCCTCTCCTTCAACTCCTCGGCGTAGACACGGCAGCGATAGGCTTTACCGAGGAAATTGGGCTGAGAAACATCGATAAGATCCGGACCTGGCCCAGACCTGCGCTTGTCATACATGCCGAGTTAGACAATTTAATCCCGTTTTCGGAGGGCCGTGCACTCTATGATGCCTGCCCTTCACCGGAAAAACGACTTTTAAAGATACCGAATGCGAATCATAATGATATCTTCACGAGGGGCATGGAGGCTTATATGGCGGCCGTAAAAGCTCTTTGTGAAAAGGCGGGGAAGCTGGAGGCCCCACAATAAGTGGCAAAAATCCTTCCCGATTAAAATCCGAAATCCGAAACACGAAATCCGAAACAAATTCTAATGATCAAATTCTAAACAATAAGTTTCAGTTCATCCAGCCAAATTTTAAGGAGGTCCAGCCTTACCTTATTATCGGTCGCAGGCAGCCTGCCTGTTTTAATGGCAGGGACGAGCCAGTCCAGGGTCGACTGAACATCAAGCACCGTTACTCTCACGCCTTTAGCCTTCAGGAGGTTGTCCCTATATAGAAGGGTGGATTTTATAAGGGTTTTAAAGACTCCCTTCATGACAGCATTATCCTGCTCCGCCTTCTCGGCAAGGTTTGAAAATAGCCTGTATATATCCTGGTCTTCCAAGTCTCATATCTCCCCTGATTGGACCAGCTGTACGAAATATTCAAAGGACCGGTCGTAGGTCGCCTCGGCCTTCTCGGGAAAACAGCAGCCGGGAAGCTCCCTGGAGCGCAGATGATAGGCGATGCATTCGCAGCAGACACCCTTTCTTGAGCATGGATCATAGGTGCATTTACACCTCTTTTGATTCTTTTCCTTGTTGCATTCCATATAAAAATCCTTCCTATTATTTCCTGTTCTTCGCCTGCTCAATCAGTTCCAGCAGGCTCATCACCTTGGTCTTTCCCGTCCCTTGAAACAACCTGACATACTCCTCGGACGTCAGGGTCTCATGAAAATAATCAGCCACCGGAAAATGTTCAAACCAGCAGTCAAGGGCCTTGAAACATGGGCTGCCCATGTTTTCGGAACGGCAATAGGAAAAGTGAATAGCGTGCCCCAGCCTCGGGCACCTTATTTCATAATCATCCCCGGGTGGTGTAATGTCTTTAGTCATAATTCCCTCTCCTTTCTAAAGCCTGCGGTTCATTCGGTAAATGAAACCTCCACATCAACCGAAATCCAAAGCACGAAATTCGAGACAAATTCTAATGACCGAAATTCGAATTCAAAAAAGCATCCCCCATTCTTCTTCTGTCCTCTGCCCTCAGTCCTCTGCCCTCAGATCTCTGTCTTCTGTCCTCTGCTTTCTGTCTTTCCCCTCTTCTTAACTTCTCAACTTCTCATCTTCTTAACTTCTGCCTTCAGTCTTCCATCCCACCATCCTCTTCCCCATACTGCCTCTTTCTCCTCCAGGCCCTGAAGAACCCGTACACCAGTGCCAGGGCCGCCAGTGAAAACAGGATCTCATAGAGATTGTTTATCAGTATGGCTATCCATATTGCGGATTTCTCCATGTCCTCGTGCCAGCCCCTCTCAAGCTCTTGAAAAGAGACTGAGAAGGTCTTTATTATCGCTGAATCGATATCTTCCCCGTCCTTCAGGAGATTCAAGAGCGAAAGTATCCCCCTGGCGCCCCCTACCTTCGCCATATATTCAGTAAAGCCTTTGCTCTCGGCATAGGCAAGCATGAGCATGCTTCCGTCATCGGGAAAGCCATCTGAAAGGTACTTTAAGCCTATCAGCCTGTTCTGCCGGGATGCCTCGCTGAGTATCGACCTTTTCTCCATAACAATATCGGCCAGCCCCCCGCTCGCCCATTGGGCAACGCCCTCGTCAAGCCACCTGGGGAGCCTTTCACTTTCTATCTTTTTATGCAAAAGCAGGTGACACAGCTCATGTTTGATTGTGGCCTCAAGGGTAAAAGGGTCCGTCATCATCTTCGTATAGTCAACGACGATCACACCCTGGTCGGGCAGGGCATAGGCGACTATAAGGCTGTTCCCGGACATTTTTTGGAATGCACTGTTGTCTTTAATAAGGACAATCCCCGGTTTAAAATCAATCTCCCAGCCGATCATCTCTTCAAGCTCAGCCTTTATAGAAGGGTAAATCCCGGCAGCTGTTTCCGCTACAGCACGGAGGCCGTCATCAAAGATTATTATGCTCTCTTTTGCCTCAAGCTGGCCCCTCTGGGCATAGGTCCGTCCCGCTGGTGCGAGTATAAATATCAGAAGGAAAAAACGTAGTATCTTCTTCAGGGCATATTTTTTGAACATGTGGAGAGTACCGCCGATGAAGGGTGTTGACCGGATGTAAAAAAGAAAACCCCCATAAGAATGAGATATCCTACGGGGGTTTTCAGAAAATTCCTTGAGTAATTATTTTACCGCATCTTTTAAAGCCTTGCCGGCCACAAACTTGGGGACCTTTTTTGCCTTGATCTTGAGCTCCGCCCCTGTCTGTGGGTTTCTGCCCTTTCTTGCTTTCCTTTTGTCTACCTTGAATGTGCCGAACCCCACCAATGTAATAGAACTGCCCTTTTTCAATGTCTTGGCAATAGTTGAAAATACGCATTCAACAGCCGCTGCCGCTTCTTTCTTCGTACTTACGACCTTTGCCACCTCTGCTACAAGTTCACCCTTATTCATCTGCGCCTCCTTTTAAAAAGTTGTGATAAAATCATAATGTGTAAAACGATAGAAAATTACAAGACAAATATCAAGCATAAAATGAGCATAAAGTCATTTTTGCCGCGATTTACCTGTGTTTCAGGCATCTGAGGAAGAGCTTCTTCATATCTGTAGGCCTTGTGCCGGACACCAGCCGGCGGTCTTGCCCTTTCCAGGAGCTTCTGCTATGTTCATTAAAATTTAAAACCGGCCGGCTTGAAGGCAGTCTCACATGTTATGGCAACAGATTGCCATTATGGAAGGCGCACCCTGAGCCCGAAACCCGTATCAGATAGAGGAAATAAACATGAATAAATCCTATGTGCACGGCTACAATCATCGAGAGAATATCAGGCTCCAGGACCAGGCATCAACACTGGTTGAGCTCCTGCATTCAGACACATCCTACCCCGCCGGAAGCCGTGTTCTGGAGGCAGGATGCGGTGTAGGAGCGCAGACTGTCTCCCTTGCCGCAAACAGTCCGTCTACCTTCATCACATCCGTTGATATATCCGCGGCCTCCGTTGCCGAGGCAGAAAGAAAGACAACCGCCCTGGGCTTTAAGAACGTGCGGTTTCAGCAGGCCGACATCTACAGCCTGCCCTTCGGCCCGGGGTCTTTTGATCATGTCTTCGTATGCTTTGTCCTGGAACATCTGAATGAGCCGATCAAGGCCCTGCTTGCGCTCAAGGCAGTGCTCAGGCCCGGGGGCACGATCACCGTTATAGAAGGCGATCATGGATCGGCCTACTTTCACCCTGACAGCGAGGCCGCCCACAGGGCCATCAGCTGTCAGGTCGAACTGCAAAAACGGGGTGGAGGCAATGCAATGATCGGAAGGGAGCTTTTCCCTCTGCTGTGCAGTGCCGGTTTCAGGTCAGTACGCGTCTCTCCCCGCATGGTCTACGTTGATTCCAGCAGGCCTGAACTGGTTGACGGATTCACCAGGAAGACCTTCACGGCCATGATCGAGGGGGTTCGCAATTCCGCCCTCAAGTCAGGCATGATAGGGGAGGATGTCTTTGACACAGGAATCAGGGATCTTTACAGGACATCGGAAGATGACGGCGTCTTCTGCTATACGTTCTTCAAGGCATTTGGTGAAAGGGGATAAAAAACCAGGCCCCCATCGATATATTTCGGTTAGAGACCTGGTTCTGTTTAAAGATCGCTTATTTTTCTATCGCAGTTTATAGCGCTGGATCTTCCCTGTGGAGCTCTTCGGGAGCTCCTTAACAAACACTATCCACCTGGGATATTTGTATTTTGCAAGCCTGTCCAGGACCCATTTCTTCAGTTCCTCCTCCAGTTCCGGCGTAGGCTCATAACCCTCGCGCAGTATGACAAATGCCTTGGGCTTTGTAAGGCCTTCCTGGTCATTTGCGCCTACAACAGCATTCTCAAATACGGCCGGGTGTTCCATAAGGCAGTTTTCAACCTCAATCGGCGATACCCATATCCCTCCGACCTTAAGCATATCGTCGGACCTGCCGGAGCACCAGTAATATCCGTCATCATCCATGTAATACTTATCGCCGGTGTTTATCCATTCGCCTATCATTGTCTTTCTGGATTTGTCCCTTTTGCGCCAGTATGCCAGTGCAGCGCTTCCGCCTTTTACCAGCAGTGTCCCGGCATCGCCCGGGGGAACATCCTTTCCGTCATCATCCACCAGTTTCAACTCATATCCGGGCACCGGCTTTCCTGTTGAGCCTGGTTTTACCTGCCCCGGATAGTTTGAAATAAATATGTGAGCCATCTCGGTTGAACCGATTCCATCCAGGATCTCAATGCCGTAGCGGTCCTTCCATCTGTGATATATATCCGGAGGAAGGGCCTCTCCCGCGGACACGCATATGCGCACGGAAGAAAAAGCATGGGGCGAGTTGGGGTCAGGTTTTGCGCCGCTTTCCTTGTCAAGTTTCTTCTGGTATTCCAGTATCTGGCCGTAAAGTGTAGGTATTCCGAAAAAAATCGTCGGGCGGTATTTTTCCATGTACTTGAAGACGCCATCGGGTTTGGGCGGCTGGGGATTAAGCACAACTGAGCACCCTGCGTACATGGGAAAATAGACGCTGTTTCCAAGGCCATAGGCGAAAAACATGCGGGCAGCGGAATAGATAATATCATCCTCGGTTATCTTGAGAACGTTCTTGGCATAGCCTTCGGAGGTGGCAAGCATGTCGCCCTGGGAATGGATAGCGCCCTTTGGGGAGCCTGTTGAGCCTGAGCTGTAAAGCCAGAAGCCAACATCATCCTTTGTGGTGGTGGCTGTCTTAACGTCAGAGGGCGCCCTCTTGTACTTCTGCTTGAAAGGTATCCTCGCCCCTTCTTTCTCTGAGATCACTACGAGATCGCGCAGATAGGGAAGATCGCCTTTAATGTGCATGATAACCGGCAGCATTTCATCTGAGACCGCAAGGACGCGTGCCCTGCTGTCATTGAGATAGAACTCGTAATCTTCCGGCGTCAGCATTGTGTTTACCGGTATCGGTATGGCGCCCATACGGATGCACCCCCAGAACATTGCATAAAACTGCGGTATATCAAGCATCAGGAGCATAACCTTGTCTTCCACGCGCGCTCCAAGATCCCTCATGGCATTTGCAGTCTTATTGATCATTTTCTGGATGTCATTATAGGTATAATTACGTAAATCCGTATAGATAGCGACTTTATGACCACGCCCCTGGCGGATATTGCGGTCAATAAAAAACTCTGTAGCGTTAAAAAAATCGGGTAAATCTTGTTGAGCCATTTCTTACTTTCCTTTCATTATGATAAATTACAATCTGATATTAGTTTAACTATTTAAATTACTAAATCAATTTCCTTTTGCCAAGCATTTTGTTTTGGCCCGGAGGTTGGAGGTAATCACCTTAATATTTGGATAGCCTGAAATATCATTTTAAGATAGTATACATTAAACGTTATCCCCCATTCCACAATATCCTGCGGCTAAAGTTAGATTGACATACAATGAGAAATTCTCTATACTCCGTTCATCAAAAAGCGCGTTCTTATCAACTTATCTGTGGATAGTCGGTGGTGTGCTGGCCGGGCAGATGCCGGTTTTCTCTCTAATAGCCCTGCTCACTCTTCCCCCCGCGATAAAGGCCGTTCGGGGTGCCCTAAAGCACCAAAAACTGCTGCCAGCTATGACCAATAATGTCCTAGTTGTCCTGCTAACCCGGTTTCTACTGGGCATTGGGTATATTCTGGCAAGGGTTTTTTCAGGTTCGAATCACGGCGGTAACTGTGCTACATTAAGGGGGTAAAGTTTCCTGCCTTATTTATCGGGTTGAAGGTAGCGCAGTGCCTGTAGCCACTGTTGATGGGGCGGCAATATAAGAGGGGATGAAAAGGGAATGATAAACAAGGAAAGAATGCAACGGGCTGAGGATTTTCTTACTGCTTATAGAAATCAAATCGAGGATTTTTTAAGCAGATACCTTGGTGCGAAAGCCGATGCATTTAAGGAAGTGGAGTCATTGGGGGAAGAAGCAGGCAGCTTGATAGAGGACTTTATTTTGAACGGTGGTAAAAGAATGCGGGCGGCTTTTACCTATTATGGCTATCGAGCTGCCGGAGGCGAGGATGGAGAGAATATCTTATTTGCCTCGGCGGCTATCGAGATTCTCCATAATTTTTTCTTAATTCACGATGATATTGTTGATAAGTCCGATTTTCGAAGAGGCTTACCTACTCTCCATGCCAGGTATAAACAGATATACGAAAACAAAGGCTTAATTTCCGGTTTCAACAATGATGGGATGATAGACCTTCCCACCTCTATGGCAATCATAACCGGTAATATTTGTTGCGCATTGGCTTATCAAGCCTTAGTTGAGAGTGGATTTCAAGCTGATAAAGTCCTACAGGTTCTGGGAATGATGTATGATATAATAAAGTTTACCGCTGTTGGACAGTTGCTGGATATTGTTAAATCAACCAGCAAAAAGGCGACGGAGGAAGATGTATTACGAATACACTATTTGAAAACCGCTAAATATTCTGTGGAAGGTCCGCTTTGTGTAGGAGCAATTTTAAAGGGAACAACCCCGAGTGTTTTGGATTCATTATCAAGATATGCTATTCCAGTGGGCATCGCTTTCCAAATCCACGATGATATACTGGGGATTTTTGGAACAGAGGAACAGGTTGGTAAATCTATTGCTTCAGATACAATGGAAGGCAAGCAGACATTATTAACGGTTAAAGCCTTTGAAAATGCATCGCCTTCTCAAAAGGAAAGGTTGGAATACTTTATCGGCAACCCTGATATTACCAAAGCAGATTTAGAGGAAGTTAAGAGTATTGTTGAGGAGACCGGCGCCCTTGAGTATAGCAGAATGAAAGAAATTTCTTTGAGTGAAGAGGGGAAGAAAGCCTTGCTCCATACGCCCATAGGAGAAGACATTAAAGACATCTTGATGGGAACGGCAGATTTACTTATTGAAAGGGAATATTAACCTTTCTACTTATAATTGGTGTCCATCCATAAACAGGTTATTTATGGATGGACACTTGTTATTACAATCTCACTTAATAAGATTGACGCATGTATATATGTCTATACTTCAACTTTGGTTGCCTCTTTCTCAAGCACTTCAGCTAAAGCATCATAGCCCTTATTCCCGAATTCGGTTACTTGCCATGTGATAAGTTGTGCATAGGAATGCCCTTTTGTTTTTAGCCATTCCTTATGTTTTTTATCGGTTTGGCCCAAATAATGCCGGGCCAAATCATGAGGGTCAGGACTAATTTTGCGACAACATGGACAACGGTAATTAGTTTTAGCCATTTATGGTCTCCTTTTTATTCGTCTCATCTCTTTGCGGGTTTCTTTGCTTTTTCCTCTGCCTCGCGAATAGCCTTCCAAACCTTCTCCGGTTTTAAAGTATTGCTATTAATTTGCGCTCCCGTCACATGAAAGATAGCGTTTGCTATTGCGGGGGCGGTAGGACCGACGGCGCCTTCAGCAGACTCCTTAGCCCCAAACGGCCCCTCAGGCTCATGAGTAAGAACTTCATGCAGCTCAATCTCCGGCATGTCCCGGGTCCTGATAATCTTATAATCTGCAAAGGATGGGTTAAGTATCATGCCATTATCGGTGGGTTGCTCTTCACACAGTCCCCAGCCCAGCCCCAGATGAACAGACCCCTCTACCTGACCCCGAACCCCTAAGGGATTTATGGGCTGGCCGCAATCATGCGCTACAATGACATCCTTAACTTCAACATGACCTATTTCTCTGTCAACCTTTACCCTAATCGCCATACTTCCAAAGGCCCAGGCAGGCGACACCATGCCCTTCCTGTGAGGGGTATAGTGGCCTATGCCAATAATGGGCTCCCCGTCATTAAGCTTTATAGCATCCTTCACGATGTCATAATATGAGAACCCTCTCTCCGGGCGTATTGCAAGGTATATCCGTTTATTCTTAGCCTCTAAGTCATATACGATATTCTCACCCAGCTTCATCCTGGCAATTTCGATGAGCTTATTCTTGACATTCCTTGCGGCGTCTTTAACCGCGTTGCCGTTCATCATCGTTTCCCGGCTGGCCCAAGCGCCCAGATCGACAGGGGTGGTCGCGGTATCGGCAGGATGCAACCTGATATCCTCAATGCCTATGCCCAGTTCCTCGGCGCAAATCATAACGTTTACGGTATTGGTTCCCTGGCCGATGTCTGATGCCTGGGTAAAAAGGTCAACCGTGCCGTCAATACTTACCTTTATCATAGCCCCTGAGAATGCATAAGGAGTGTCAATCCAGTTGAAAATACCGCCGCACATATAGGCAAAGGTAGTAAATCCCACCCCTTCATCTTTAGAAAGGTCGGTCCACTTTTCCTTGACTCTTTTCTCCACCTTATCAATGCATTCTAAAAGGCCGCAGCTTCCAACCTTGTATTGACCGGGGGCCTCGTAGCCGGCTGTCATGGCATTCTTGCGCCTGATTTCTACCGGGTCAATCCCCAGGTCATGGGCCGCCCTTTCGATTTGAATTTCGGTGGCATATTGTGCCTCAGTGGCGCCGAACGACCGCACTGATGTAGACCACATCTTGTTGTTATAAGTCCTGACCCCGTCGTATCTATAACTGGGTATCTTGTAGGGGAAGGTCGCGTAGGTGCCCGTAAGATATAGAGCGGTAGGGCCCAACGCGGTATAAGCCCCTCCGTCAGTAATGAGCTTGAATTCTTTAGCCATTATGGTGCCGTCTTTTTTAAACCCCATCTTTACCGCCATATTCATGGCTGTGCGACGCTCCGTGCAGGTGAATTCCTCCTCCCTGTTATAAACTATCTTTACCGGCCTTCCTGTTTTCATGGAAAGAAGGGCGGCATTGAGAGAGTCGGGCATGGTCGAATTTTTCCCGCCGAAGCCGCCTCCAACATGCGGCTTTATTACCCTTATGTCGCCTTCTCTCATCTTCAGGGCGTCAGCTAAGCCCAGCTGAAGATAATATGGAGACTGGGTGGAAGACCATACTGTTAACCTGCCGGTACTCTTATCATAGCTCGCCAGAGAATTATGCACCTCCGTAGAAGCCGTGGCCTGGTTTCCATAGACGAACCTGTCCTCACGGACATAATCGGAATTCTTGAAGCCCTCGTCTACATCGCCCCATTCAACATGGCGTGTGATATTTATATTATTACTGCAATCATCGTGAACTAAGGGCGCATCATCTTTGATTGCCTCCAAAGGTTCGAATACAGCCGGCAGCAGTTCATACTCTACATTGATCAGGTCCAGTGCGCTCTCAGCAATCTCTGCGCTGACGGCAGCCACAGCCGCTACCGCATCCCCTATAAAACGAACCTTGTCCATAGCCAGAGCTGTCTGGTCACAAAGCTCGGGGAACCGCCGCCATAGACCATATTTGCCTCCAGGGGTATCCTTTCCCGTGATAACCGCTTTTACCCCCTGCAACTTCTCTGCCTCACTGGTGTCAATACTGATAATCCTGGCATGTGGATATGGACTTCTTAAAAGTTTGCCGTAAAGCATGTTCGGTAAAGTCATATCAAAGGTGTATACTGCCTCCCCGGAAACCTTTGCCGGCCCATCCACATTTTTTGTCGGTTTTCCTATTATTGAATATTCGCTCATTTTGCCTTCTCCTCCGACTTTTGCGCTTGTAATCTTCCAGCTGCATCCCGTATGGCTTCATTTATCATATTGTACCCGGTACAGCGGCATAGATGGCCATCCATTGCATGCTGGACCTCCTCCCTTGTCGGGTCGGGATTCTCCTTCAATAGCGCATTAGATGCCATAATCTGTCCCGAGGTGCAAAATCCGCATTGGAAGGCCCAGTTATCAACAAAGGCCTCCTGAATCGGATGTAAATCCGCACCATTTTTCATGCCTTCAATGGTTAAGACCTCTTTCCCGTTTGCCTGCATAGCAAGTACGGAGCAGGATTTGACCGCCTTTCCGTCTATATTAACAGTACAAACACAACAAGTGCCGCTATCACAAGCCCTATGGGTTCCGGTTAACCTTAACTCATCCCTCAAGACCTGAACTAAAAGAAGCCTGGGCTCTATCCAGATATCGTAAGGATTCCCATTCACTATAAACTTCAACTGTTTTTTCACAGCTAACCTCCTTGTGTTAATAAAATGAAATTAAGCCTTCTCAGCTCTGGCTAAGGCTTCGCTCCCCACCCGCTTTATCAGGACCTTTACCAATTCTCTTCTATATTCCTCTGATGCCTGAATATCTGCGGTGGGACTGGCCTCCTCCGAAGCTGCCTGACCTGCCTCAGCAAGCAAGGCATCGCTGATCTTTTTACCCTTCAAGATATTCTCAGCATTTTTAGCCCTCATAGGGGCAGGAGCCACGCCGCCAAGGGCTATCCGGACATCACTGCATGTCTTCTTACCTTTATCAAGGGTAATTGACATCGCAACTGATGCGAGGCCGAGATCCCCTGCTATCTGGTTAAATTTAGTGTATTTAACACCGGTATTAGGCGGCAGAATCGGCACCTGAATCTCAGTAAGCAGTTCATCGTGCTGGAGTACTGATTCATAAAAGTCCACAGTAAAATCTTCAGCATTCACGATTCTATCTCCATTTGGGCCGGTCATCTTTAGCCTTGCATTCAGGGCAATCAGTACCGGAATTGGGTCTGCACAGGGGTCGGAATGGGCAATATCTCCGCCTATGGTGCCCCAGTTCCGGGTTTCCACATTGGCTAAATTTCCTTCCATCTCAGATAACACGCTGAACTCTTTTTGGATGATTGGTGATTTCTCGACAGCTCGATGAATGGTTAATGCCCCAATTTTTAGACCTTCTTTTTTATCGAATTTAATGTAATCCAGATCCGTTATGCCTTTAATATCAATTAGATATTTAGGCATAATTAACTTTTGCCTCATTATAATGAGTAAAGATTGTCCCCCGGCTATTACTTTACGTTCCTCCTCATCATATTGGGAAAGCAACGTCAGAGCTTCCTCAAGTGTTTTAGGGGCAAGGTACTCGAAATCAAAGATAATATTCTTCATTATAACTTGAACCTCCCTGGTGTAATAACTTTCATCACTTTAAGACTTTGTTTCTACTTAGGCTTAGATGCCTACGCTTTTTTACTCTGTACTTCCATAAGTTTTTTCTGAAGGTTACTGGTAAACTCTGCGCCTTTACTATCGACTTTGGCTCGCATTATTCTTTCCCCGAAGGTAGCCAATCGCCCCACCAGATTTACAGTGGATTTGTAGGATACCTCTACCTCATCTTTGGCCACCTCTGTCAGGTCAACTATGCTTTCCTGGGAAAAGGTGCCCAAACCGCCGAGGGCAGAGCCCCGTCCCACTGCCTTGAGGTGTCTGGGCGGCTCAACGTCGGCAAAGGTTTGGGTAAAATTGAGCTTGACGCTGATGATGCCGACCTTGTCCTTGATGATACCTTCCCAGGTCTTGTCATCAATGGCTACCATCTTTTCGGCGCCGGGAATACACGAAACTATTGTTCCAGGCTCAAGCAGGAAGTCCCAGACCTCCTGAATAGGTGCTTTCAAAGTGAATTTTCCTTCAATTAGCATTTTAAATTACCTCCTCTATTTCTTTAGTGATTATGGCGCATGTGTCTATAGCATTTCTTGTTTAACATGGTGTGTCTCAGATTTATTATTGCGGCTTAGCCCCGGGGCAGGAGAAGCAATGGCATCAGAGTTCTCTCCCGGTTTACATTGGTAGCCCCGGTAATCGCGGGAGCATAGATAGTAGTGTCTGGCCCTGTATAGGGAACATACTCTGCACAGGTTGCCAGAGAAAGGACATAACCAATTTTTTTTAGCCACTGACCGTTTTCTCCTCTTCTATTCCATTATAGTAACGGAGTAATCCCGCTATGACTATATGTCAAGAAAAAATAGATTACTTTCCAATAGTGTTTTTTAACCGTATAATCCCGATCCAAAGGGCCCCTCCCTGAGAAACCGGGGCTTAAAATTAATTAAAAGAGCCCCGGACCAAAGTCCGTGGCTCTTTATATAATCTACTTGGGCAGATCGTCCGGTGATTCCCAGTCCTTCATATTATGCATCCAGGGCGCGCGTTCCACGAACACGTCATGTGCCAGCGGTACTGGCGGATGGGACATCCACTTGGGATCGAATTCATCCTTAATCTTGAGCATGTAGATATGGTAGTTGGGACCATACTTCGGACCTGTCAGATACATCGGCTGATGAGGACCGATCAGGGCCGTATAGTAACCGTGCTCTATATTCATCTTGGATGAATCAAGGTAGAACTGATCTACCTTGTTTGTATCATCATCATGATCCCAGTAGACCAGGAACTCGGAGTAGCCCTGATGGCCGCACTCGAAGCTCTGGAACCATCCCGGATCGCCGTAGTCCGGCATAAGGGGCGGCGTGTATTTCTTCTTGAGCTGAGCATATGTAGACCCGTGCTTTACAGCCTGGGACAAACTCTCACTGACATAGTCAACGGACATATAGTCGCCGCACATGATCCACATGCCTGCCGAGTCGGCGTTCTTTATCCATGACTCATCGGAAGGCTTGGTCGCACGCGCCTCGCCGCCCAGTTCCTTCATGATGTCCCCAAGGACGCGCTCGTCATACTCCATCTGTTCCTCGGAGGTAAAGCCGATCAAAAGCACGCGGACGATAAAGAAGTTGTGAACAGTCTGCTCGTTCTCCTTATTCCACATCTCCCAGAAATGTTCCTTGTCCTCGGCCTTGGCAATGGCCCGCCAGAAGAGGGGCACCTTTGTAACCGCGCCGCCTACCTCGGCCTTTGCAATCTCGAACATGGCCTTTTCCTGTGCCTCTTTGTTGGGGACAACATAGTTGATCCACTTTACGCGCTTCTCAGGAAGCGCAAGGGCGGTGTTGGGCGTAATGCCCTTCGGAACAAGGGGCTCGGGCTGGAAGGGCAGTGTCTTGATGGCCATCCTGGTGACAATACCGAGACATCCGCGGACGCCCGTATAGCCCCTCAGGATGCCCCTGAGATCCGGCCCTGGGCACTCACCCCAGAAGGGGTCATCGCCGGTGGCAAGAGATCCTGTCTTGAGCAGTTCGCCGTCAGGCAGCACCACCTCAGTGCCGAGTATACGGCGGTGAGGCATGCCGATGCGGTGGCTCAAGGGGGACCATCCGTCGCCCAGCAGATTCGCGATGGCGGATGCCTGGGCTCCGCCGCCGCCGATTACCACGTATGCGCCGTGCTCCAGACATTCCTGCTGGATGGGCGAATAGATCACACCCGATTGGACATCGATAAAGAAGTGCTTGTCATCGATGGAAAAATCATTCATACGTTTCATATCAATCAGAAGCGCATCCTCCACATGGGGATGGGAGCGCGGCCCGTAGAACCCTGTTGAATAGGGCACATAGGGGACGTTGTTCCTGTAGCAGACCTTTACTATCTTCTGAACCTCTTCGGTGGTCCTGGGCATGATGACACAGCCGGGAATGGTGGTCATAACGCGCTCATAGCCGGTGCCGTTCTCATATCCTCCCGGTCCGCTTCTGTATGACTCGCAGATAACCGGATCGGCAGAGATATATCTAGGACCTACAATGGACTCCAGTACATTTAAAATATCTTTGGATATCGCCATAGTTTCCTCCTTCCTAACCTTTAATCGATGCGCAAATGACTTCAGTGATATCCATTACTTGCACATCGTCTCCGTTTTCTTTAACTGCCTTGGAGAAATTGCTCTTGCACATGGGACATGCAGTAACCAGTGTCTCCGCGCCTACTGCCTTGATTTCATCAAGCCTGTGATTCGCGTTAAACTCTGCGAATTCCGGGAATGCCTCTCTCGCGCCGCGTCCTGCGCCGCAGCAATAGGCGTTTTCCCTCGTCCTTGGCAGCTCTACCAGGTTGACGCCCGGAATGGCCTTGAGTATGTCCCTCGGCTGGGCGTATACGCCGTTTGTTCCCCTGCGTCTCTTGAGTCTCGGTTCCACACAGCCCATCCAGCCGCGTTTGCCTTTCCACGGGGTCCAGGGCTCGCTCAGACGGCTCAGGCTACATGCATCATGGTATACCACGCGGGAATCGAAATCCTTCTTCATCTTGAGCTTGCCGCTCTTGATCATCTCATCGGCATACTCTGTGATGTGGAGGACCTTAAAGCCCAGTTCTTCCGTGGAGATGTTGAGAAGCTTTGGATAATCCACCTTCCACATCCTGTAGCCTTCGGCACAGGCAGTGATAAGGGTCTTGGCCCCGGTCTTTCTCATCTCCGCCACATTTTTCTTTGCTATGGCGGTCGCCTCATCAATCATACCGACTGAGAATACGATGTTGCCGCAGCACTTTTCATCGGGCAGGAGCATGAACTCCGTCCCGGCGGCCTTGAAAATCTTTACTGTGGACTGGGCGATCTCCTTGTTCACATAGGCGGCGTTGCAGCCCACATAGTAGACAACGTCCGCCTTCTTGGCGGGTGTGATTCCCTTGGGGAGCCACTCGTTCCTGCTCTTGTGAGGCGCACCGAAGCAATTATTCTTCTTGAGGATGTTCTCAACTACCTTCTTGTGGGCGGGCATGGGGCCGACGCCGTCTTTAACAGCCTTGACCCTCATGGCCTCAAGTGTCAGTTCCACTTCGAGGTCCAGGTTTCTCTTGCAGCCCGTGTCGCAGGCGCCGCAAAGGGTGCATGCATACACGATCTCAAGGGCCTTTTCATTCCAGTCAAGGACGCCTTCGGCCATGGCATGGGCGATCCTCATTTTTCCCGCTCCGTTGTATGCATCATACTCGTACATGTTTGCGCTCGGGCATTTTGTCAGGAATCCTGTTGTAGCGCCCGGCATGTAGGTGTGGTCCACCCACATGCAACCCTTGCACTTGATGCAACGGCTCATGTCATAAACAAAATTCTGGATATCGTTGATATCCAGAGCCACATCCGCTTTTGGTCTGTAATATCTTACTTTTAATTTTTTAGCCATTTTCTCTCCCTCCTCAGAAGCACAGGTTCCCGGGATTCATAATATTGTTCGGATCGAAGACCTTCTTCAGCCTCTTTAGCGCGGCTGCGTAGCCGGCTGCCTTTTCATATACTATCGGGGCCAGGTCTCCGTATGGTCTTGTAAACACCGCGCCGTCGGCGAGGAGCTTCTTTGCAAGCTCCACATAGAGCGCGTTTATCATAGCCGTCTCTTCCGGATCAGAAGGATCATAGAAGAAATTAAACTCCGCCCTCATGGCCCTGTTGTGCTCGATCGGCTGCATGTACATGCCGATCTCTGCTATGGGATAACCGTACTGGGCGGCTATCTCTTCAACTGTTGCCGTGAACGACGAAGCAAGCTCCGGTCTGGTGTGGAAGAAGAGGCTCTGGCAGGCTCCCCTGACGTTGTTCTTCCAGAATGGTATATCTGCGGGCCAGGGATTGCGAAGCACGGAAAACATCTTTTTCCTCAGCCCCGGGAAACCGGGGAGGTTCTCGCCCAGCTGCAGATTCGGGAACTCATGGTCGATTACATGTTTGAGGAAATTCTCCTCGTAGGCGATCTTCTCTTCAGGACGCAATACAAGGCCGCTGACCACAAGGATGAGGGTCCAGGGAGGAAGCGTGGCCTGAAGCCTTTCAAAATCCTCGTCCCAGTTATCCTTATCAGCAACGATAGCTGCTAGATCCGTATTATTCAGCAGCAATACTTCCTGGCCTATCCTCCTGGGCAGGATCCTGTAAAGGAAATTGATCCCATAATCAAGGTCCTCAAGTGGGGCGAAGAGCACCTTATCCATCCTGGGTATGGTCTCTATTTTCAGGTTGGTCCATGTGACCACGCCCATGGTCCCCTGGGCGCACTGAAAAAATCTGAAAAAATCCAGACCCGGTCCCATCGGGTTGGTGCCTTTGGACATGGAATTGGGGTAGCCGTTGGCGCTGGCTGAACCTATCCTGAAGATCTCGCCGGTGGGCCAGACGATCTCCATGCCCTGAAGGGGCTCGCCGTAATCATAGACCTGGTTGGTCGGCTCTTCCCTTTCCAGAAAATCCGTTAGGACTGATCGCTCCGCAGGAGGGGTGAGGGGCATGATGGCCCTGAAACCCTTTTTTGCAAGCTCTTTGGTCATCTTTTCCCAGGTTACTCCGGCCTCGAATCTGACGCGCCTGTTATCCACGTCGATCTCAAAGATCTTGTCCATCCTTGAGAGGTCCAGTATCACGCCGCCCTGCTTCGGAATCGTAGCGCCGTAAAAATGGACCTTGGAGCTTACCGGTACCACCGGGATGCTGTTTTCGCTGCAGAACTTTATAACACCCGACACTTCCTCTGAGTCGGCCGGTTTTACTATAAAGTTCGGCATCCCTGAAGGCATATAACTGAAATCCGAGGAATATGCCGTCAACTGCGCGGGGTCATCGGAAACATTCTTTGATCCGACAACTTTGGACAATTTTGCTTTTACATCCATATGACATCCTCCGTTTGATATTAAATAACTACAACTTATCTCAAATATACTTCTACCGGCTGCAGCCGATAGATTTAGGGGCCAAGTACTCCAGGATTCAAGGCCCTTCGATGTAACTCAGGGCGGTGAGCCTGTCGAACGGGTTCAAGCGAAAATCATTTCAAAATCCTTATTATCACTCGACCACTCGACACCTTGTCCCCATTAAATCCTATTTAAATATTAATCTAACAAAAATCTTCCCATAAAGGTAAAAGTTTTCTCATGTCCCCAGAAGGATACAATAAAATTCGACCGTTGCTCTAAAACTTCTTTTTGTTCTTCAGCACCTTCTCAGGTGTTATAGGCAGATCCTTGCAGCGATAGCCTGTGGCGTCATACACCGCATCGGCAATGGCAGGCGCCGTCGGCGACGTAAGTCCCTCTCCTGCCTCCTTTGCGCCCATGGGTCCTTCCTTTTCATAGGTGATAACGCATGTGTGCTCGCTCTCGCACATATCAAGCGCGCCCGGCATCTTGTAATCCAGGAATGTTGTGTTAAGGGTCTTTCCGTCCTTCTCAACAAACTGCTCGGAAAGGGCGTAACCGACACTCATCTGAATAGAGCCATCCAACTGTCCCTCGACAGACTGGGGATGAATCAGGGTCCCGCAATCATGGGCAGTGTACATCTTTTTAAGATCAACGATGCCCGTCTTCTTATCCACTTCCACCTCGGCAACTTGCGCCCCGAAGCTGAAGGCGGGCGTCACAAGCCCCTTTCCTCTTGGTGTGTACGACCCCCTTACGACAATAGGCTCGCCCCTGTTGAATTTCTGGGCTACCGCCACGGCCTCTCCGAAGGTCAGCACCTTGTCCGGTCTTCCCTTTGAGTATATCCTTCCGCCTTTGCATTCAAGGTCATGAATAACGTTGAAATTGAAGTGGGCCATTACAGCGCCGAAGAGTATCTCCTTTATCTTTCTGGCTGCATCGATTGTTGCATTCCCGGCCATTAGGGTCACCCTGCTTCCCCACGAGCCCAGGTCAGCCTGTGGCGTCATGGCGGTGTCGGCGGTTGTCACGCGGATATCCTCCATCCTGAGCCCCAATTCTTCAGCAAGTATCTGGGGGATAACCGTATCCGAACCCTGGCCTATATCCGAGGCCATGGAGAGGACGTGGGCCGTGCCGTCAGCGAAAACCCTTACCTCGGTTGCGGTGAATGGGTATTGGGTGTCAAACCAGTTGAACACGCCGCCTGAAATGAAACTGTAGCAGCCTATGCCTACTCCCCTGCCCTTTACCGGGTGTTTTCTCTTCTCCCTGAAATTGCTCATCTTCGCGACCTTCTCAAGACACTCCGCGAATCCGCAGCTGCCGATCTTTGACAATTCGGGAATGACATCACCTTCCCTTACGGCATTCTTGAGCCTCAGATCAATAGGATCGATCCCCATCTCTTCCGCAGCTATGTTCATCTGGCTCTCTGTACAGAAGGTAGACTGCGGGGAGCCAAAACCTCTTATGGCGCTTGCCGGCGGCTTGTTCGTATACACATGCTGTCCATGGAAACGGTAGGCCGGATATCGATAAAGCATCAGGCCATAGTTTCCGCAGAGGAATGTGGCAGTGGGTCCCATCGCATTGTATGCTCCTCCGTCCAGATAAATCTGGAGGTCCTTGGCCGTGAGCATGCCGTTCTTGGTAAAGCCTATCTTGGAATAAAGCTTCATTGGATGGCGGCGTCTTCCGACCTCAAAGTCCTCTACCCTGTCAAGGGTAAATTTAACGGGTTTTCCTGTCTTCTTTGCCATAAAGGCGGCGCAGAAATCCCATTTCCTCAGTTCCATCTTGGCCCCGAAACCGCCTCCTAAATGGGGTTTTATAACGCGCACGTCATTTTCGCGCATCCCCAGCGTGGAGGCAAGAAGACACTGGACGATATAGGGTGTCTGGGTGGATGTCCACAGTGTAATCCTTCCGTCATAATCGACATTGGCTACTGCAGAGCATGGCTCCATGTACGCCGGATAAATGCTATGGACGGTAAAGACATCCTCGCGCACATAATACGATTCTGCAAGGGCCTTTTCAAGATCGCCATGTTTGACCCTTCTGTGTATGCTTATATTATTCGGATAAGGGTCATGTATGATTGGAGCGCCTTCGGCAATGGATGTCTCGATATTAAAGGAAGCCGGAAGCTGCTCGTATTCCACCTTGATGAGTGAAAGAGCCTCTTGGGCAATGTCTCTGTCGATTGCTGCAACAGCCGCAACCTCATCTCCTATAAATCTGACCTTGTCAACAGCAAGTACATATTCATCCTGAGTCTCAGGGAAAAGCCTCCAGTTCCCGAATTTGACCTTTGGTATATCTTCAGATGTTATAACGCATTTCACGCCTTTAAGGGCCTTTGCCTTGCTGGTGTCAATGCTCAATATACGTGCATGGGGATAGGGACTCCTCAACGTGCGACCGTGAAGCATACCAGGCAGTTTAATGTCATCCGTATATTGGGCAACCCCTACTGCTTTATCCCTTACATGAGTACGGGTTACGTTAGTTCCTACAACACTAAATTCCTGCATAATTTTATTCTCCATCGATTATTTCAAAGGGGCTTATTTCTTTGAAGCGTTCTTCGCCGCTTCCTCTATGGCCCTTGCCGAAAGCACTGCTACCAGTATCCTTCGATATTCGGCCGAAGCTCGCATATCCGTAATAGGCCTGGACTCCCTGGATGCCTCAAGACCCAGCTTTTCCAGGAGTTCTGTTGAAAGCCTTTTGCCCATAACGACCTTTTCAGCATCTTTCGCCCTCATGGGTACCGGGGCGACAGCGCCAAGGACGATCTTTGCATCCTTGCATATTCCGCCATCCATGATCACCATAGCGCCGACACATACCGCAGCGATATCGACCTTGCCCCTGGCAGAGAGGTACTGATAGGATACGCCTGAACCGTTGGGCGGCTCAGGGACGAATATGGAGGTAAGGATCTCCCCCTTTTTAATTACCGTCATGCCGGGCCCCTGGAAGAATTCGACAAGAGGGACCAGCCTTTCGCCTTTAATGCTTTTAAGTGTTACAACTGCCCCCATGACCATAAGGACCGGGGCGTTGTCCGCTGAAGGCGCGGCATTGCAAAGGTTGCCGGCTACGGTTCCCATGTTGCGTATCTGGGTATTGGCCGTTGCCAGGGCAGCCTTTGAGACCGCCGGGTATTTCGTTTTTATGTCAGGATGATTTCCAACGTCTGTTAGGCGGGCCATGGCTCCTATGGTAAGGCCTTTTCCCTTTTCATAGGAGATCCCGTCAATACCCTTGACCTTCTGCAGGTCAATAATAGCTTTGGCTTTCATGGCGCCTTTATGGATCTTAACCAGAAGATCTGTCCCGCCGGCCATGATATAAGCGCCGTCTCCCTGCTCTGTGAGAAGTTTACAGGCGTTTTCAACGCTGTTGGGCGTGTAATATTCAAATTTGGCTAAACTCATACGACATATCCCTTTAATTCTTCTTTGTCTTTTTCGTATTCATCTTTTTGGCCGCGGCCCCTATAGCGTCGACTATCTTGTAATAACCGGTGCACCGGCACAGATTCCCTGATATGGCCTGACGTATCTCTTCATCAGTCGGCTCAGGGTTCTGATTGAGCAGGTTCAGCGCCGACATCTCCATCCCGGCTGAGCAGAACCCGCATTGGATGGCTCCATGTTCAATAAATGCCTCCTGTATGGGATGCAAGTCCTCCCCTGATGCGAGCCCTTCAACAGTGGTTATATCTTTTCCATCCACTGAGACCGCCAGGGTCAGGCATGAACTGACGGACCTTCCATTTACAAGGACCGTACAGGCGCCGCAATCTCCATCGCCACAGCCCAGCTTGGTCCCGGTAAGATTCAGATCCTCCCTGAGCACTTCATTAAGGCTGCGTGACGGTTCGACAGCAAGGGAATAAGAATCCCCGTTTACTTTTAAGGTAATAACCTGCTTCATGAAATCTATTCCTCTATGTTGTTGCTCTGCTTCTTAACTATCCCTCTCGATAACACCTCTAAGGCCAACTCGCGCGTCGTTTCAAGATGGACTTTATGAGAAAGAACCTGCTTGCTCCGCTCAAGTTGAATAATGCCCAAAAAAGAGGCCCATATTACTTCAGCAAGCGTCATAGGATTACAGTCAATGAATAATCCCATCTTAACGCCGTATTCAATAATCTTATGCTGGAGACTTACCACCTTGGAAGCCGATCCATTAATACTATTCCTCAAATCCTCAGGGAGATTCAGGATCATCTCACTATTTCGAAAATATAAAGATGCATTGAAGGTTTCCGGTTCCGTTTCATAAAAATCAATAAACCGCCCCCATAGCTCTTTAAACAGACTATCTCTCAGCTGTTCACGATTGTCATAGAGGTCCTTCAGAAGATCAGTAAAATACTCCGTGTGATCCACGATCGCATCAATCAATATTTCGTCTTTATTCTTAAAATACAGATATAGAGAGGCACGGCTTATCTCGCAGCGTTCCGCTATCTTTTCCATCGTAATTGCATGATAGCCCTCTTCGTTATAGATCGCCATTGCGGCATCCATAGCGAGTTCGCGTCGCAGGTCCTTTTCTCTTTTTCTTCGTTCTATAATACCCAAATTTATATTTCTGCCCTGGTCTATGGATGCAGATTTATGCATCCATGTTTGATATTGAGATAAAAAATTAATCCACTCTAGACATTGCGTCTAAATATTAGACAACGCGTCAAGAGATGTCAAGACAAATTCTTCACGAACAAAACTTTATCCGCCGTTTATTTTATTGGATGTATTGGTTTATGAAAAAAAGGGAGGAGAGAGAGAAACAGCTAACCTACTGAACAGACTGTAATATATTCCCTTTTGTATATTTTTTATGCCCGTCTTGTACAATCTTTATCACCAGCCCTGTGCATGTGCACCTGAACGGGTATTGTCTCCAGGTAATATTATCATAAGCGGCCTTGATCATATTGGGCCAGCCGAAACAGCCGCGACATTGCTGCATCGTCTCTACGCAGGGAGGGGTGGCGCCATGATTGAGAACCTCAGTATGTATATCTCCTGCTTTCATCAATATCGAATCTCCGTAATTTTATTAGAAACCCAGCCGGTTAAATCCCCTTTTTTTGGAATTGGATGGTGGAAGGAATCTTTAATTTTGTAATATAGCATAAAAGATCCTCGATCTCAATATTTTTTCCGGCGCGATTTTTCAGGTGACACGACACTGTCTGATGATGATATAATGCTCCATGTATTTATTAACACGGAGATCGCGGGTTTCAATCAGGTTCTCAAGGACAATGATACCATCGATCTCCATATACCGGTTTCGGGAGGATACCCCTATGACAAGAAAGAATGGAAATCATTATGCCGGCAAACACGGGCAGGATATTAAAATAGATCCTGCTGTCGCCGAAACAATTAAAAAGAAGGCAACGGAGGGAAAGCTGCCCTGTGCCGTTGCCTTTAAGATATCTGAAGAAATGGGGGTGACTCCGGCAGAGGTGGGAATTGCCCTTGACCTCCTTGAAATCAAGATATCAAAATGCCAGATAGGGATTTTCGGATATAGCAGGGAAAGCAAGTATGTAAAGCCTATGTCCGATGTCCCTGATTCCCTGAAAACAGCCATTCTTGAAAACCTGACGGATGGAAAACTTTCATGCAGGGATGCCTGGAAGATTGCGGAAAAACTGGGTATCGGCAGAATGGATGCGGCATCGGCCTGTGACAGCCTTGGGATAAAAATTTCACCGTGCCAGCTGGGGGCATTTTAAAAACAGGTACAGGGCGCAGCCATTCGACCTTGTTCATGGCCGTGAGCTTGCCGAACGGGGCTCAAGGCGCAGGGGAAAAAAGTTGTAATATTGATTACTGGTTTCATAAGAAAAGAAACCGCCATCACCTGGTCTGGATTATCTTTTATCCCTTGTGATGGCGGTCTATTTTTTTATCTTCTTAACAGCTGCCACAGCCGCCGCTGCCGCATGAACCACATGAATTCTCTTCGGAAAGTTTTGATGTTATGGAAAAGCCTGAGCCCATGTCCGATTCAATAAAATCGATGTTGATGGGTTTAATATTGTTATAGAGTTCTTTATCTATTAAGTAGTTAATATTGTTGTCCTTTATTACCTCATCATTGACATTCGGCTCATCAAGCGCCATCCCGAGAGACGGACCCGAACAGCACCCCCCCTGTGAAAGAAAAACCCTTATATATGACTGATCTTCTCCTCTTTCTTTGAGAAAATTGCCTATCATCTCACTTGCCTTTACGGTTACATTTAACATTATCGCCTCCTTGTCGATCACATCTGATCATTTTTAATGGGCACAAATTATACATAATTCTTGTGATGTCAAATTATTTCTTTTCAAGGAATAATGAACTACCCCGCCGCAGAGCAGCGGGGTATCAGACGTCATGCCGGACTTGATCCGGCATCCAGTTTAGGTTTATAGATTCCGGCTTTCGCCGGAATGACGACTCGCGGCAAGCCGCGGGGAATTAATCCCTTAGAGATTAAAGTACAAATAGCATTTGTCAGTTTATCCTTGACAATATCCAAATAAACGGTAATAAAGTAAACTCTATTTGATTGACTAAACACCTATTTGTTCCATAAAAAGATAAGGAGGAATTGACCGTGAGTGAAATTATTGCACCGATGGGCGGGAAGGTATTAGACGTAAAGGTAAAACCCGGCGACACTGTAAACGAGGATGATGAGGTAATAGTACTGGAGGCCATGAAAATGGAGCTCCCGGTAGTGGCAACGGCGTCTGGAACAGTAAAAGAGATTAAATGCAAAAAAGGGGACACCATAGAGGCAGACTCCGTTTTGATCGTGCTAGGATAAGCCTGGCAAAATCAATTCCCGCACTTTTCCGGCGGATTGACAATTCCTGAATAACCGATTTTAAAAAGGCCCTTCTACATTCAAATAGAAGGGCCTTTTTATATTTAACACATGCAAATTTTCCAATAATGATGTATAAATAACAAAAAATTAAAACAGGAGTATTGTCATGCTTATTATTGAAGATCTCCGGGTGGAACTCGCTGACAGGATTATACTGGAGCATATTGATCTGGAGATAAAACAGGGAGAGACACATATGCTCTTCGGGCCGAACGGCTCAGGGAAGACCTCACTGCTGATGACCATAATGGGCTACCCTCAGTACAAAGTGCTATCAGGCAAAATCATGTTCAAGGGTGAGGACATCACCTACAAGCCCATAAATGAGCGGGCACAGCTGGGGATCGGAATGTCCTATCAGAGACCCCCGACCATACACGGGCTCAAGACCCGGCAGATGGTCAGCCTTTGCGGCAAGGGCAAGGTTAATGAGGAGGAGCTGGCAGGGCGTATCAATTTCAAAGGCTTCCTGGACAGGGATATCAACGCCGGCTTTTCAGGAGGGGAGATCAAGCGGTCGGAACTTCTCCAGCTGATGGCCCAGAACCCGGACCTGATGCTCTTTGATGAACCTGAATCAGGCGTGGATATGGAGAACATGTCGCTGGTAGGAAAGACTATTGCCGCGCTGCTCCAGAGGAACGGTTTTTCTAATGAAGGAAAATCTAAACTTCAGACCAAACGCGAGAGGGAAAAGATGGGGCTTATCATAACCCATACAGGTTACATACTCGACTATGTAACGGCTGACAAGGGCCAGGTGCTGTTTGAAGGCAGACTCAGCAGCGTGGAAAATCCCCGCGAGATATTAAAATGCGTGGGTGAATCAGGATACGAGGAGTGCGTAAAATGTATGACAGGATGCAATTAAAGGAAAAGGCGGAAAAGGCCAGGGATAAGAAGGCGGCAATAGGTCCTGATATTGACCTTAATGAATATACTACGGCTCCGGTACAGCATGCATACATGGCGGATGATGAACTTTGTCACATGCCTGAACAGGAACAGCATCTTCTAAGTATGACAGGGATTGATGTTACAAAAAAGGAAAGGGGCGGAACATATTTTCAGAAGGACACACAGGTAATACACTGCCACACAAGACAGGACGGAATTGAAGTCATTCCCATAACAAAGGCCCTTGAAAAATATGACTGGATCGGGGAATACTACTGGAAACTCGCCTCCGTGGATACGGACAAATACACTGCCGCTGCAGAACTGGATCTCCATGACGGTTATGTCATCCGCGCACTTCCGGGGAGCAAATCCATTTATCCTGTACAGGCATGCCTCTATCTGGACAAGGAAGGTCTGCAGCAGAATGTACATAACATCATCATTGCCGAAGAGGGATCAGAACTCCATATTATAACAGGCTGCGCCAGTTCACCCCATATGAAGACCGGCCTGCATGTCGGTGTTTCCGAATTTTTTATCAAGAAGAACGCCAGGGTCAGCTTTACAATGATCCATAACTTTGCCGAGAAGATGGTTGTGAGGCCCCGTTCAGTGGCCAGGGTGGAAGAAGGCGGCCTTTTCCTGAATAATTACATATGCATGAAGCCGGTGAAGTCACTGCAGATGTATCCTACAACATATCTTGTTGGAAGGGACGCGGTAGCAAGGTTTTACAGCATCATCGTCGGCAGCCCCGGTTCGGAATATGACCTGGGAAGCAGGATATTTCTCAAGGAACCCGGTTGCAGGGCAGAGATCATAGCGCGATCGATAAGCAACGGCGGAAATGTCATGAACAGGGGTCACCTTATAGGTGATGCGCCTGACATCAAGGCACACCTGGAATGCAGGGGGCTGCTGATTAACGGCGGAATTATTGATGCGATACCGGAGCTGACTGCCCATGTGGAAGGGGTTGAAATGTCCCATGAGGCGGCGGTGGGAAAGATAGCCCAGGAGGAAATCGCATATCTGATGTCCCGGGGCCTGAGCCAGGATGAGGCCACGGCGGTTATTGTCCGCGGATTCTTAAGCGTCGATATCCCCGGGCTGCCTCCTCAGTTAAAGGCGGAGATAGACAAGGCCATTGAGGAGAGCGATAAGGATGTGATGTAAAAACAAGGCACAAGGCTCATGGCCTAAGGCGCAAGGAAAGACCGGATACGGTATGTATTACCCTTGAACCTTGTGCCCCGTTCGGCAAGCTCACGGCCATGAACAAGGTCGAATGGTTGCGCCCTGCGCCTTTATCAACCTTATCCCATCATTTTCGATCGCAATCATCTTCTTTTTGTAAAGGCCCCCTATAATCATCTTATATGTCTTTTTGCTCACCCCGAACATTTCAGAGATAACATCAGGAGGGCTTTTATCGGTAACGGGTATAAATCCCCCTGCCTCCTTGAGCCTTTGAATAATCCTTTCCGACAGTTCATCAACCTTCCTGTAGCCGGGTTTATAAAGAGAGAGATCTATCCTCTTGTCTTCCCTGATCTTCTTTATAAAGCCTTCCAGCTTCTGTCCTTTTACCAGCGGCTGAAACACCTCGTTCTTATAGAGGATACCCTCTTCGCAGTTGTTAATAATGGCCTTGTACCCAATCTCAGTTTCTTCGCCTATAAGCAGAACCACTTTCTGGCCCTCACGCAAATCTTCAGGGGCATTTTGCAAAGGCTTACAATGTCCTTCAGTTACAATCCTACGCTTCCTTTCCCTGATTATTTCCACTTTATCCGCGTTAGTGATCCTTTTCATCCTGATTTAAATTCCCCCATATTTTATTCAACAACTGACACTTTTGCCGGGATATCTTATAGGGCATAATATTCTTTGAGAAATATATATCAAGCAAATAGAGTTTTTCCCGTTCCTATTAGAAAAATATACCTTATGAAAATACACAGAGTATCCCAGCAATCAGTAAATACCATAGTTTAAAAAGGTCGGGCTTTTATGCAGATAATTTTGAGCTGAGTCGTTCTTAGTGAGATAAGGATTATCGGCCTTTTTCCAGTTCCTTCTTTGCACTTTCCAGGTGATCGCGTGCTGTTTCAAAAGAATTGTTTATCTCAAGGGCTTTAGAAAAATGGTCGATTGCTTCGTCCATCTGTCTCATCTGTGCGAGTGCAACCCCCAGGTTGTCATGTGTCTCTGCGGAATCAGGATCAAGTTTGATCGCCTGTGAAAAATGCCCTGCTGCTTCTTTGAAGCGTCCCAGGCTCGTCAAGGTCATTCCTAACATCTTGTGAGCCCCTGGATCATCAGGTTTTATCTCTATCGCTTTGGAAAAATGGCCGGCAGCTTCTTCGGTCTGTCCCTGCTCTGACAGCGCAACGCCCAGATAATAGTGCGCTGAAAAATGATTCGGACTGATTTTTAGCGCTTCCAAGAAGTGAGCGACGGACGCGCTCGTTTGTCCAATTTGCCACAGTCCTACACCCGCGTCGCAATGAAAATTTGCGTTGTCCGGGTCAATCTTCAGCGCTTCATAAAAATGTGTCAAGGCATCCTCAAGCTGTCCCTGGCCGGCAAATATACGCCCGAGATTATCATGGGCATCTGCATACCCCGGTTCGATCTTTAATGCCTTTGAAAAATGGTCAATAGCATCGGAGGTCTTGCCCTGACTTGCAAAAACGCTCCCAAGGTTGTTGTATGTTTCTGCATAATCAGGGTTGATCTCTAATGCCTTAGAAAAATGATCAATGGCATCGGCGGTCCTGCCGTGACCTGCAAAAATGATCCCTAGGTCATTGTGTGTTTCTGCCGAGTTAGGGTTAATCCTCAACGCCTCTGAAAATTGAGCAACTGCCTCCTCAAATTCCCCTTGTATTCCAAGTACAGCCGCCAGCTCCATATGCGCATTGTAGTTAGAGGGATTCAGGGAGACTGCTTCCTGAAGAGCACTAATTTCCTCCCGAGTGTCACCCATGACCTTAAACGCCTGAGCTAACCTATAGTAAGCCACACTGTCTTCGCGGCTGGAGACCAGGAAATCCTGTATTTTGTCGGCCTGGAGTTGAGCACAATGTTTTTGGAGATCAGGGCTTGGAAATATCTCATAATCAGCAACATACTCCTCGCTGCAATAATCTTTCAGGATGCCCTGATACCTTTCTCTTTGCGCTGGAGTGGCCTTATTGAGATCAATAGCCTTAAAGGTCAGTGAAGGATCTGCTGTCAATAGCTCCAAGCTGTCCAGCGATGAGTCGATATTTTTATTCAATTCAACCATCTCTTTCGTTTCTTCAGAAAGCCGGCTGTAATGTTTAATCCTGTCTACTATATAAACGCCGGTCTTTTCAAAGTTCTTTGAGGCGGCAAATTCAAGGCGTGGCCAATTGTCCGTATGTGAAGGTCCGGTACCGAAAAATGCCTTGAGGTCTTCTGTAACGATTAAGTTAAAGATCACTCTTGGATCTCGAATGGTAATGTTTTTAGATTGCCTTGCGTAGGCAATATTCTTGTCGGCCACTTTAAGGTCTAAATTCTTTTCCCCTGCAAATCCAACCAGCAGAAAATCTGCTGATGAGATCGTATTGATTAGCAGGCCATCAGGAAAGACCTCTTCGAAGGTTCTTCCAATCATCGCAAAGTTAGACCAGTCCATTTCGTAACAACAGATCCATTGGACAAAAATGCCGTTCCCGTTCAATCTTTTTTTGACTGTCTTGAAGTAGTCCAGTGTGAATAGATTGGCTAGGCCGGCCATCCAGGGGTTTGAAGGCTCGGAAATAATTACATCATACTTTTCACGGGTCAACTCAAGATGATTTCTCCCATCCTGTACAATAATGCGGGCATTTGGGTGAGTGAGGCAGCCGTTATTCCATGGTGTGAAGAATTCGCATGCCTTAATTACCTGGTCGTTGATTTCCAGTACATCCAGCTGCTTGACAGGGTAAAGCAGTGCTTCCCCGGCGGTCATGCCTGAAGCCAATCCTAATACCATGACTTTTTCAGGATCAGGATGAAACAGGAGCGGGATATGAGCTGAAAGAGTTTGCGTTAATCTGTCACCGTGTGAACTGGCATCCGGTTTGCCGCTGTTCAACAAGGTGTAATCGGCCCTGCCGGTCGGGTTGACCGATTTTTCCACAGTTGTAAAACCCCCAATACCGTCACCGTAAAAGACAACCTCATTGCCGGCTACATGTTGGGCAATTTTTGAGGCGCCTTTCCACGCTGCCTCAAACCACGAAGTTGTGCTGAAATATTTCTCAAAGGCCTCGAAGCGGTAGTACCATCCCCTGGAGAGGATGTTGTGATTCCATGAAGGAAATTTTATGAGAAGGAGAAGTCCTAAAGATAGGGTTATTAAACCTGTGACAGATGCACGAATCCATTCTCCTGTCTTGGAAATCAGGTAAGTCAAGGCCAGGAGGGAAACAAAAAACTGAAACCCTGCCGTTATCCTCAAACCGTTCTCTTTCCCCAATAAAGGGATGAAAATAAACCCGGCGATAAAAGAACCCAGGATCGCGCCTATTGTATTAACGGCATAGGCTGTACCGATCGACCTGCCGATATCAGGAAGCGAGCGGGCATAGATCCTGTTGACCAGAGGGAATGTGGCGCCCAGAAAAATGGTTGGGCCGATCAAAACGAAAAACAGAACAACAGATTGAACTAAAACCTTTTCTCCAAAGTCACTTTGAAAGGTGTAGATCAGCTTTGCAAAAAAGAACTGACTGTTGCCAAGGAACTGACTGACCAGAAGGGCCAGACATGCTGCACAGCCCTGTGTTATAATAAGCAGCCGGAATACACCTTTAACCCGGTCAGCCAGCCATCCGAAAAGGAAGTTGCCCAGGGCCAACCCCACGATAAAGGTGGAGACAACCAGGGTGAAAGAGTATGTGGTGGGGCCGATCATAAGGCCCAACAATCGAGTCCAGAACACCTCATAGGCCATGGAACAAAAACCTGATATGCCGAATATCCAAAGGGCACATGTTACAATCCTCTTGTCATCAATGGAAAAAACCTCAGGGGATTCCGGTCTCTTGGCCTTACTCTTGCCTTTGCTCTCAACAATCGATTCGGAGACAAAAGGTCTGCCCCCTTTGGCCAGGCTGATACACAGGACGCCAACCAAAGTGTTAATGCCAGCGGCTGTAAAAATAGTCCCCCATACGCCGAATCTGGCGATGAGCAAAAAGCCGCAAAGCAGGGCCCCTGCTGCACCTCCAATTGTGTTGATTCCATACAATCGTCCTGTACGGGCGCCTATATGCCCCAGGTTTTCCACGTAAAACCGGCACAATACAGGCAAGGTGACCCCCATCAGCGTCGTAGGCGCTATCAGAAGAAGAGAACAACCAAGAAAGGTGAAAAGCCGATACAACCAGAAATGTAAAAAAAGAGAATTATATGCCAGAACATATATTGGTTTCGCTATAAAGATGAAAAAAGGCAGCAGCAGACCATATACACCTATTGCCAGTTCCACTTTGCCATATAAAGACAGAAGGTTAAGCCTTGAGGTGATTCGGTCGATGTATTTTCCTGCCAGCCAGCTTCCCAAGGCAAGCCCGCCCATGAAAACTGTCAGGACTGTAGCTACGGCAAAAGGCGCGCTGCCGACAACCTTGTCTATCATACGCAACCAGAGGATTTGATAGATAAGGCTGGCCAGCCCGGAAAAGAAAAAGCAGAAAAGGACCGCCAGAGAAAAGGTTGACAGACGAGTTGATTTTAAGTTCTTTGTTATGTTCTTTGTCATCGATATCTATACCTGAAGCGTGTTGATAACCGCGTCCCCGCCTAATGGCACGTTCTTTCCGTCCCCCGCCTTCGACCTTCGCAGCAGAGCTTTGGCACGGCTCTGTTTCTCCATGATGACTGATATAGCGGATCACCCTCGCCTTTGTCCTGTGATGCAGTACCAATTAGCACCCTGGCACATGTGTAAGACAGATGTTCGGATGTAATACAAATTTTATGTATTAAAACAAGATATGTTTTCAATGACTCTAAAAAATCTGTGGAAAAATTTTGCATAGATAACAGAAAAGATCAATATTTTATTATTCTCCAAATGAGTTGGAGTAAGGGGATAAGTGTATTTCTTCCACGTGAACGGGTTTATCATTCAACTTATCATTTTTTTAAACAGCGGACCATAAACAACTGAATGGAAATAATTCGGCCCCGGTTGACTCAGTGTCAGCCGGGGCCGATTAAAGGGTTTCAGAAGAATATTAGAAATTCACAGACAACACAGCTCCGTAGGTCCTTGGACTGCCTATCGATAACAACTTCCCGCCACCGGCGTTCATTACACTCCGCTTCTCAGCATAATTGAAAATATTTTTCATATAGGATGAAAGACTCCATCTACCGTTCGAATGGTTATAGACCACATTAACATCCTCCATATGGTAACTCTCCTGAAAATTGGTAGGATAGTCGCTCTCTCTCCACGTAAGACTGTATTCTGTCTTATATTTGGAATTGATAGCAGCCCTTATGGTTCCGCCGTTCGGCAGATTGAAAGTATGATCGTAGGAAAGGCTTATGGTCCAGGGCGGGGTGCTCATCATCGGTTTTCCATTAAAATTTGCGCCCTCTTCATGAACCGGTACAATTTCACCGTTTACAACCTCTATCGTATCGGGATATTCATAAATAAGGTTAAGATCCGTCCATTCCGATTTTATGTATGAAACCGACAGACTCAGCATGTCATGGGAGGTTATAACAACGCTTGTTGAGAGATCAACACCTATCATGCGACCGTCTCCAGTGCCGTTTGCACCATCATCCCTAAATACTTCCGCAGGATTAGACTGATCGGCGGTCAGATCATCATCCAAATCATACAGCCATGCATTTCGATCATTGCCGCTTGCCTGGTAATTTCTGTAATCATAATAATAGGCTGCGGCGTTCAACTGAAGCTTGTTCTCGAAAAGCCTGTTCTTTGCCCCCATCGTATAGGCCTTAAGCTTTTCAGGTTCGTTCGACGCAGAGCTTCCAGGTCCTCCCCCCATGCCCCGCACACGGTAACTGGTTGAATAATCGCCATAGACCATAGCGTTTACACCCAGGTCATACTCAAAACCTAACTTGTAATCCGGTGAACCGGCGGTTGACTGCTCCATGTGCTCATCGGCATACTCTAATGTACCCGGAGGCAAACCTGATCCCGGAAGGGCACCTCTCATCTCTTCATTATCCGATACCATTGTGTCCCAACTCTTGCGATAACCCGCGGTTACGCGGAATGTATCAGTAACAGGATAAGTAATATTGGCAAAAAGGGCCCTGTTCAAATTTGTCATTACCCTATCCATCCATGAGCCTGTCCCTGTCTCCAGATATTCCTGAGTATCCTCTCTCTGGCCATCCTCTGAACGATAATAAGTTCCCCCTACAATCCATTTGAAAATAAAATCCGAGGCAGAGGTCATCCTAGCCTCAATTCCTTTCTCGTTGGCTGACTGCTTCCTATATTTAACCGATGTCTCCCCTGACATCGGGTTCGCCTGCGCCTCCGTACTATTGCCGCTACGCGTGGAATAGGATGGTGTCAGGGTTAATTCCCCAACGCCTGTGTCCCAATACATTACGCCGGATACCTTCTTTGTGTTTTGATCATTGGTTGAATTCGTGTCCGTTTGAACGCCTGTCCAAGGATTGTCCTTCTCGCTCTCATCTCCAAAGACCTCTACGCCTCCGCCGAATCCACGGCCTTGATTCTTTTGAAATTCACCTGTTATCGTAAATGAAAATTTATCGTTCGGTTTTAACAATGTCCTAAGACGCACGGACTTTGTATCCTCATCATCGGCGCCGGTGCTCAGATAGCCATCGCGCACGCTGGTGGAAAATGACGCACGCATCGCTATTTTGTCACTCAATGGAACATTTACTGCGCCTTCTGTATGCAGGAGATTATAGTTGCCGGCTTCGATACTGCCGTTTACCTCAAATCTGTCGGTCTTTGGTTGAGCTGTAATTACGTTTACAATGCCTCCAGGCGAGTTGCTGCTGTACAATGTGCTCTGGGGGCCATAAAGGATCTCCACCCTCTCTATGTCAAAAAGCCCTGATGCCGTGTCCTTCCTGTTAGAATAAACTCCATCCATGTTAATGGCTACGGCCGGCGGCGCCATCGACTGTCCGCTCCTTGACTCACTATTATCTGTTATGCCTCGGATTGTGATGCGATACCCGTCTTGAGCCTTTTCAATAATCGCGTTTGAAACGGTCGAAAGGATCTCATCGATATCATTCTTGCCAAGTTCCCTGATCTCCTGTGCGGAGACAACATCCATGGCAATAGCAACTTTCTGCAGATTTTCCGCACGCTTCTGGGCCGTAACCGTGATTTCCTCCAGGGTGAATTCATCGGATGATTCCTGAGCAAATAATGGTGAAACATCACCCAAAGCAAAAATTAACCCGATGATCAATGCGACAACAAAAAAAAATGATCTTTTATTCATGCGTGTTCCTCCTTTTTTTATTGTTATTATGTTTACACCGGCCATTCCGATGTCAGAACTCAGGATATTCATCGTACAGCTATGTATTTGCCATTTTTACATCATTCTCAAGTTCGAACGATGTATATTTATTGCTGAACCCTATTTTGGGACCGTGGCAGATAATAATAACCTGCTGAGTCCATGTTATAATGGCTAACCAGCTATATTAATTAAGTTATTTATTTCCTTTTTTTGAATGCCTGGCATTTTTTACAATATAATTTGCCTGCATCATGTAATAAAAAACTACTTTTATCTTTATTTATTGCATAGTAGTGGAGATAATATGCACAATTTATGTTTTTATTGTGCAACATCAGGCAGTTACAAAATATCCAGAATATGTATTATTTAATATTTACAGGGTGTTAACGGTCAACAGGAAAGAAGGATAAAAGAAGATGATCTATCTCAAGCACCGAATTGACATGTTGTCAAATTGTGGTGTTTGTTAAACATCCTTATAAGTATCAGGACAAAAAAAGGATAAGAGACCCTAAAAATTTTTCTGGACGTGAATTGAGGCAATCGAGTAGGGGAGTTCCTCGCGGTTCTCCCCTCTCACACCACCGGGCATACCTGCTCGGTACCACGGCGGTTTCGATCATTTTTAAACGTTTGCGTCAAGGCTCGCTCTCTGTCCGCCACCGGAGAAACTTGCCGCGCCTCGTGCCCCTCAGATCCGGTTCCGCCTTCTCCGTTTGGGTCGTGGAAAGCTGGCTTCAGTGGGAGTTCCAGTTAATAGCCAGTTGTTTGCTGCTGCTTCATTTCCCGCGAGACGTACAATGCTGCTCCTTGAATGATCGATTCGGCCCTTCCCCTTGCGGGTATTATGGCCTCTGCTGACTCCTATTCGGCCTTCGCGACATGTCTCCATCCCGCTAGTTCGGTTCCTCCGAACAGCCAAACAGGTCTCCCAAGGTAAGATGCGTCTCTTTCCGCCGGGCCTCGCCGGATTTACCAAGGTGCATGTCTGAATGGTTATCGGGCGTCGCCATCCATGGCTGGCTTACCCCACCACCCCGGCCTTGTATCCGGTTTCTGTTCGTCGAGTCCGACTTTTGCCTCCAGCTTCCTTCAGACCCCGCCTCACGACGACGCCCTTGCTCTTGGCTAGCGATTCCCACCATCAGGGCTCACTGGGGACTTACACCCCTTAGATTCACGCCATGCTTGGCGCACCAATAAACGGCCCCGGTTGACTCAATGTCAACCGGGGCCTGATGGTAAGTAATAATTAGAAATGCTTAGAATTTCACTGACAGAACAGCGCCGTAGGTCCTGGGGTTGCCGATTGATAACAGCTTGCCGCCACCCGCGTTCATAATCATACGCTTCTCAGCATAATTGGTAATATTTTTAACATAGGCTGAAAGGTTCCATACACCATCCGGATTGTTATAGACTAAGTTAAAATCCTCCATAAAGTAGCTCTCCTGAAAATTAATGGGATAGTCGCTATCTCTCCATGAAAGCTTGTATTCGGACTTAAACTTAGTGCTGAGGCTGGCTCTGATGGTCCCGCCGTTCCACAGACTGAAGGTATGGTCGTAGGTAAGGTTGATATTCCATGGCGGCGTGCTCATCATCGGTTTTCCGTTATAATTAGCACCCTCTGTATGTACCCATTCGAGGTGCGGTGTGGGCGTTTCTATATACACAAGTGAATCCTGATAATAATAAGTCATGGAAAGATCCGTCCATTCAGACTTAATATATGAAATCGACAGGCTCACCATATCCTTCGGGGTTATGACTATGCTGCTTGAGATATCAGCCCCTATCATGCGACCGTTGCCAGTGCCGTTTGCATTGGGTTCACGGAAATATTCGCCAGTTTCCATAACCATATCCCCATCATCCGTCAACCATGCCGAAATATCATTGCCGCCTGCCCGATAGTTCTGGTAATCATAATAATAGACTGTTCCGTTCAGCTGGAGCTTGTTATCCAAAAACCGGTTCTTAGACCCCAATGAGTACGCCTTCAGCTTTTCAGGCTCCTGCTGCCCGCCACCACCAGGTCCTCCCCCCATACTCACACGATAACTGGTTGAATAATCGGCATAGACCATAGAGTTTGTGCCCATATCAAACTCAAAACCCAACTTGTAATCCGGTGAACCGCCAGTATCCATCACGCTATGCTCTTTGGAATATTCCAATGTGCCGGGAGGCAAACTTCCGCCCGGGAGGGCGCCTCTTATCTCTTCATTATCCTGGATCATCTTGTCCCAGCTCTTGCGATAGCCCGCGGTTACGCGAAAAACATCCATAATGGGATAGGTGATATTGGCAAAAATGGCCCTGTTTTTATTTTGGTTATTCCTATAGCTCCATGTGCCTGTACCGGTAGTCAGATATTCCTCGGAATCCATCCTCTGTGCGTCCATTGAAAGATAATAAGTGGCCCCCAGAATCCATTTGAAAAAGAAATCCGAGGCAGAGGTCATCCTGGCCTCCATACCCTTCTCTCTTGCCCTCTGTTTCATAAATGTAACAGTTTCTTCAGTCGCGGCCTGCGCAGGGACAAGAAACCCGGAGCCTCTGCTGAAAGACATGGGAGGTGGAGCACCGCCTCCCGGACCCATTGCCCCACGAACCTCTTCACTGGTACCCTGGCGTGTGGAATAGGATGGGGTTATTACTAATGTCGCAAAACCTGTATCCAGGTTAATCTGGCCGGATAGCTTTCTTGCTGTCTGATCATTAGATGATTTGTTGTCCGATTCAACACCGGTCCACGGATCCGTCAGCTTAGTGCCATCCGGATAGTATTTATCATCCTGATGTGCAAACGCAACTACGCCTCCCCCGAACCCGCTCCCCTGATTTTTTGACAGTTCACCGGTTATCGTAAATGAGAATTTATCATTTGGTTCGATCAATGTCCGAAGACGCAGGGCCTTTGTATCCTCGTTATCCTGGCCGCTGCTCAGATACGGGTCACGTACGTTGGTAGAAAAGGAGGCCCGCATCGCTGTTTTGTCACTCATCGGAACATTTACTGAGCCTTCTGTATGCAGGAGATTATAGTTGCCGACTTCGATGCTGCCGGTTACCCCGAATTTATCGGTCTTTGGTTGCGCTGTGATTACGTTTACAACACCTCCAGGCGAGTTGCTGCTGTACATGGTGCTTTGCGGGCCATAAAGCACCTCCACCCTCTCTATGTCAAAAAGCCCACCGCCTGTGTCCTTCCTGTTTGAATACACTCCGTCGGTATTAATGGCTACGGCCGGCGGCGCCTGCGACATTCCGTGATATGCCTCACTGTTATCGGTTACTCCGCGAACCGTTATACGATAGCCATCCTGAGCCTTTTCAATAATTGCGTTTGAAATGCCGGAGAGGATTTCATCAATATCGTTCTTTCCAAGCTCTCTTATCTCCGCAGCCGAAATAACCTCCATTGCAATAGGGACCTTCTGCTGGTTTTCAGCACGTTTCATGGCCGTTACCGTAATCTCCTCCAGAGTAAATTCTTCATCGGCGGCTGTCTGTGCGAATAACGCTGAAACATCACTAAAAGTAAAAATGAGACCAATAGTACATGCAAGAAAAACAAAATTTAATCCTCTTTTTTTCATCTGCTTTCCTCCTTTCCAGCCGGTTTTCTGTTTATGCCGGCCATACCGGTGTTTCCGCCTGACTCAAATCCCCGTTACTGTAAAATGTCACAAACCACACAAATATTGTTATGGAGATATAGTGGATATTTTTATTCTGAAATCTGTATTTTAAATATTAAGCTGATATTTTATTTTTTGTTATGGATAGGGGATGATATTAAATTTATGGGTTTTAACAAAGTTGAGTTTTGCTGTTTTCGATTGGTCCGATAAGTTGACAATTGATGCATTTTAACTCTGAACCTATTTAATACATTACAGGTTATTGATTAGAGAAAAATACAGCTGCACATGTAAACCTATATCTCCCTACAACCGAAAATCCATTTTTAATATTATTAATGAAGAGTATTTTGCATGAAAAGTAGCAGCATTCTTAACCTGTTGTGTTTAATTGTCAAGTTTTAATGCATAAACTATGTATTTTTTTTGGTGATATAGTCATACTCGAAAGGAATAAAAACAGCAGCCCTGTAAAAATTCGGGGGATGCTTTATACAGGAGCATATTCGACCTTAAAGGTCAGTTGCAGCCAGGAAGACCGGCCCATCCGTATCTTTAAGTTTACGGCGCCCTGTTCGCTGTCTGCAGGGCCATTTTCATTTCCTTAATGCGCTGTGACGAACCGGTGAAGACATCTTCAGGAAACTGATAGTATTTCAGGATGCCGTTCAGGATTTCCGTTGCCATATAGGAGTTGACAGACATGCCGGCAAGATACTGGAGGCGCAGGTTGCGATCCGTATTGATCTCTGCATTTTCCATCCATTTCCCCAGATCAGCCGCCCGACCCGCATAGGTTGCCAGGAGCGAAACCGCCGGATCGCCCCATAGGTTCGGCTTCCAGTTTATGCTCTCCGTATCCGCCCCGAAGCCTACTTCGATAAGCGATTCCTTTACCCTGGCATACTCCGCGCTGTTAAGCCTCTCATGCAGTTTCTCCAGATCAATCCTGGTAGGCTCAACCTGGCCCAGGAGAATCGCATCATAGCCCTTTCCTTCCAGGTCGTTGCTGAAAAGCATCCCGTTTGGAAACACCTTGAAAAAAGTCGCCAGCACACTCTTGATAGTCTCATTGTCGCTCTCATAAAGAGGTATCCAGAGGCTCATAACTCCGCCCGGCTTCAGATGCTCCCTGCACATCTCATAATATTCCAGTGTATTCAGGGCCGCGCAACCCTTGACCCAGGGATCAATCGGATCGGATGTGATTATATCGAATTTGGCATCCCTGGGCAGGGTGCGAATGTAATGACGTCCGTCATCATACACAACCTTTACCTCTTTTCCTTCCACCATGTGAGGATTCTCTTTATCGATGCCGTCAACTATATGATAGTTCACATTCCCGAACATCGGTGTCACGACCTTTGGAACCAGCGGCTCTATGTCGCAGATAGTTATCCTTTCAATATTCGGGTAAGGCACGAACGACCCGGCAGTTACGCCGGCGCCACAGGCTACTACAAGGACATCCTTCACATTATCCGGGTTTGACCCCGCCAGCACAGACAGATGCCCAAGCATCCGCTGCAGTCGCATATCTTTGGGGTGGCTTGATGCCTGCACCTTTCCTGCTCCATGAAAATAAAGCCACCCCTTGATGGATTTCGTTACCGCGACCGACACATTCATGCCCTCACCCACATAAACACAATACCGGGCGTTGGACTCAGTATAGGGGTCCACCGGCACATCTTTTTCCTGGACTATTCCCGGCACCGAGCGATAGAGCCAGGTCGATGCCAAACGGCCGGAGGCAATGGCAATCCATGGCACCTGAGACACAAATACAGCCAGAAATATGACAGCTGCCAGAGAGAAAAGCGCGACTGTCAGTTTTCCTCTTGAAATCGTTATAGATTGAGCCCCCTTTGCGCCTTTTTTCTTTATCTTTTGTCGGGATATAAAGAACGGTCCAAACGCCGTCAGCGCGGATATCGCGGCGAGTATAATTATAAGCCGTTGACCCCACTGAGTGCCGGCCTGGGGGATAACCAGCATGCTGAAGGCAAGCGATCCAATTATTGCACCGACTGTGTTTGCGGCATAAACGCTACCCACCATCCGCCCTGAATCCTGATTGGGTGCGGCCACGGCAGCTAATGCCAACGGAAAGCTTGCCCCCCACAAAATAGCCGATGGAAGCACAGCGCAGGTAGCGCGGAGAAGGTCAAGCAAAAACATATACCATGGCCCAAGGTCTTTGGTTATCTCAACGGGACTGATCGACCAGTATGGAATATTACTTATTATCAAAGCTGCCCATGCCGTTGACCCGGCGATCAATATCTGGCAGACACCGAGCGCGATCCGTGCCCTGGCCAATTTACGCACCAGGTAAGCGCCGGCGCTGCTGCCGATGCCAAGTCCCATAAGAAATACCGCCAGGATTATGGAAAATGTATAAACCGTGGCCCCCAGCATGAGCGATAAGAGCCTGGTCCATATGACCTCTGCCCCCATGGCGCAGAGGCCTGAAAGCCCTATGGTGATGTATACCCCGAACTTCCTTGAGTCCCCTTTAATAGCCGTTTCCATTGTCTCTGCCGCTGCAGGCTGGTATGGGATTTTTAATGCAATCGTCAGGGCAACCAGCGCAACAGCTGCATTTATAACAACCGCAGCATATGTCGCTGTCGGCATGTCATATACACGCAGCAGATAAAATCCTGCAAGCAGAGTCCCCAGTACGGCTCCGGCGATATTTCCGGCGTAAAAGAATCCCATCCATGAAACGCCCTCCGGCGTCGCTTTTACCCAGCGGGCTATTGCAGGCAGCGTAGCGCCCATCAGCACCGTCGGCGGCAGCAGGCACACAGCGGCCACAAGTGCCCGATACGCCACGCCGTGTCCCATAAGGCCTTCATATGCATCTGCCAGAAAAGGCATCCCCAATAGTATCGCAATGCCTAAGATCCCGATCCCCAGCTCAATAAATGCATAAACCCTTAAAGGATGACGGCCGGAGGATATCATTCTGGGAAGCATAAGACTGCCCAGGCACATGCCGCCCATGAATGTACCGAGCAGGACGCCCAGAGAAATTCCTGATGAACCGATTACAAGCTGAAGAAGCTGCAGCCAAACCACTTCATAGATAAGGGCCGCACACCCGCTCCCCACAAAGAGGATCAAAAGCCAGGGAAGATAGCGACCTGTTGGCATGGTAATATCGAAGGTTTTCAGATATTGTTTTTTCATTTGCCTGTTAGAGCAATACGCGGAATAGTCTGGTGAAGGATAATGAACCGGAATTCTCCGCGAGTGCTATATCCCTCCCTTCATTTTAGCAGTATAACTGCATATGCTGAATAGCCTTGGCAAAGGCGACAAAGTTCTTTCCTTAATATCATCTTCTCTCCACAATTTAAACACAATAAATATTGATTTTTTACCTCCACTATGCAAAGCTTACGCGACTTTTACAACCGGGTTATTTGACCTCTCTTTTAAGGGTGATTGAAAATCATTACTGTCCAAAACAATTTTAAACCATTATATGAAATCTTTAAGAAAAAACATTAATATCTCGTCATGCCCGCGAAGGCGGGCATCCAGCGGTTTTTTCTCAACTGCAAGCTCTGGATTCCCGCCTTCGCGGGAATGACAGTTCCAGGTTCCCTATTTAAATATTTAGCGAATAGAGCATCTTTATTTGCTCTCATAAGCGATTGCATCATCGTTTTGGACAAGATTGATCGAAAATATATAATCAATACTCTTACAACAATTACGATTACTGAAATAGATAATACATCTCAGGTAGATACTTCAATGCCAAAGAACCTAAAAAAAGACTTAAAATCAAAAAATCTGTCCACCTTTTCCATGATGATCCTCTTCTGTTTTTTCTTTTCCGGTCTGGCCGGCCTTATATATCAGATCCTCTGGCTTCGAATGATTGACAAGGTTATAGGCAGCGCGCCCTTTGCCGTTGCCACAGTGCTCTCTGTCTTCATGGGCGGACTGGCCCTGGGAAGCTGGCTGGCAGGCAGATACATCGACAGGATAGTCTCAAGAAACAACCTCCTTTCCCTTTACGGCAAGGCGGAGCTTGCAATAGGCATATACGGCCTGATCTTCCCCTTTCTCATCTATGCTGTGAAACCGGTTTATATCCTTGCCTACAACTCTCTATTTGTCCATTTCTGGCTCTACCGTATTTTCACCTTCTTCGGCTGTTCTCTCCTTCTGATAATACCTACGACAATAATGGGTGTTACCCTTCCCGTCCTTTGCAGATTTTACGTAGAAGACATGGGTCACATAGGTGCACGCACAGGGAGACTTTACGGGATCAATACCATAGGAGGGGCGGCAGGAGCCGCACTCTGCGGATTCTTTCTCATAGCCAATTTCGGCGTTTGGGGCAGCCTTGCCACGGCTGTGGGAATTAATGTCCTGATCGGCGTCCTGTGCATCGTCATGGCAAGAGGGAACAGAGCCCAAATCTCTGAACCCATGGAAGAAAAAAAGGTCAGCAGTAAACACAAGGGCACCAGGGTAAAGAAGGAACCAGAAATACATACGGAGTTTGTGCCGGTTGATGACAAAATGATCATAACCCTGGCCCTCTGGATATTCGGGATATCCGGTTTCTGCTCCATGGCCTATGAGGTCTTCTGGACCAGGCTCCTGGGTCTTATCATCGGCCCCACAACATATTCATTCAGCCTGGTTGTCACAACCTTTATCATAGGTCTGGCAATAGGGAACATCCTCTTCGGACGGCTGGCTGACAGGGTCAAGGAGACATTCAGGCTGCTCGTCATAACACAGGCATGCGCGGCATGTCTTGCCCTCCTGGTCAGTCAGTTTCTGGGCAACAGCCAGTTCTTCTTCTCTAAGCTGATCTATACCTTTCAGGGAGATTTCAGTGAAAAAATACTTATCCAGTCGATTGTGCTGTTTTTTATTCTGGTCGGCCCGACCATTTTTCTGGGCGCCACATTCCCGCTGGTCAACAGGATCTATGCCAGGTCGCTCCCTGAGATAGGAAAGACAGTAGGCACCGCCTACGCAATGAATACGATAGGCGCGATCCTTGGCTCCTTTGTCGCAGGGTTTGTCTTAATACCCCTTTTAGGCAAAGAGAACGGCCTGCGGATAACGGCAGGGCTTCAGATCCTGACCGCGCTCCTTGCCATGGACTATGTAATCTTCAGGACAGGGGAAAGGGTTCGTGCGGCTGTCACAGGTGCGGTTGCCATATCTCTGGGGCTGCTGCTTGTCATCAACTTCCCGACCTGGAATCACAACATACTATCCAGGGGATGGTATTACCGTTTCGATGCCTTTGAACGGTATTTCAGCGCGACCTCCTGGTTTGAAGCGGCATGGAAAGGCGCCTCAAAGATTGCAGAACATGTGGCTAATATTGAGGTTGTCTTTTACGGTGACGGCATTGGAGGGTTTACAACGGTAGAGAAATCGGTCAATCCGATCGGCAGGGCCAATTATACCATGCTGAACAGCGGCAAAATGGATGCCAGTTCACACGGTGACAGATTAACGCAGGCCCTTTCAGCCCATATCCCTCTCCTGTTTCATCCTGACCCTCAAAAGGTCATGGTAGTAGGCCTTGCCTCCGGCATGACCGCCGGTGAGTCGCTCTATTACCCTGTCAAACAGCTGGACGTGCTGGAGATAAACGACCAGGTGATTAAGGCAGCCGAGATATTCACGCCATGGAATAACAACTGCCTTACCAGCCCCAGGACCCGCATGATAATCCAGGACGGGAGAAACCATCTTGAGCTTACCAATGAAAAGTATGATGTAATTATCTCAGAGCCTTCAAATCCCTGGATGGCAGGTCTGGCAAATCTTTTTACCCTTGATTACTTTAAAACAGTTAAGGGGCGATTGAACGAAAACGGCATCTTTGTCCAGTGGTTTCATTCCTACGATATGGACTGGTCTACCTTCGCGATGCTTGGAAGGACCTTCGCGGATGTCTTTCCTGAAAGCATGTTAATGAAAACAATATCATCTGATTATCTCTTGATTGGTTTTTCAGAAAAAAGGAATCTGGACCTGAATGTGGCCGATAGGAATATTGCCTATGCAAAAAATTCAAAAAATATCACAATTCAAGATCCAAGGGTGATCTTTAATTTAATCCTTACAGAAGATCTCAAGGCATTATTCGGCGCAGGACCGTTTCATACGGACAATTGGCCACGCCTTGAATTCGTCACTCCGAAGAACCTCGGCAGGAGTGACTCTACCATAGAAGAAAGGATCAAGAAAGCAAGCTGGCTCTCCAGGGATACCAAAGATATCCTTGAATCGAATAAAGATATCGACTCATCGCTGGACAACCTTGAGTTAATGGCTGCAGATTTCCTGCCGACCTTCAGGGTTGTTGACCTCAGTCAGGCCACCCCGATGCAGATCAACAGGTACCAGGATATTTTGGTAAATTATTGCAGCGAGGAGGACGTTTCAAGTTATGATATCTTTCCAAAACGCGATTTTCAGAAACAGTGCGCTCAGCTCCAGTTCGAAAAAACTCAGGAACACCTGACAACCAGCCGTGAAGACAGTCAGGCTTACTATAAGTTAGCCCTCGCGCTTAAGACAATGGGCAACCCTGTGGCGGGGATTGATGCGCTTCAGAAGGCAATCTCTCTGTCTCCCTCTTTCCATGAGGCGTATATGGAACTTGGAATTTCGTTTGTAGCACAGGGGAAACTTGAGGAGGCAGTGAGTCAATTTTCGAAGGCATTGAAGATCAATCCTGCCTCAACAGAAATACACAACAACCTTGGGAACGTTTTATCAAAACAGGGCAAGACGTCCGAGGCCGTATCCCACTATTCCGAGGCATTAAAGATCGATCCTGAAAATGCGACAGCGCTCAACAACCTCGGGGCCATTTTTGCGGATGAAGGCAGGAATACTGAGGCTATTGACTATTATACCAGGGCCTTGAAAAGCAAGCCGGGATATGCCGTCGCCCATGATAATCTGGGGCGTGTCTTTGCCGGCCAGGGGAGGTTTGAGGATGCCATGGCCCATTTTAATGAAGCCCTGAAGATTGACCCGGATAACGCAGGCTTTCATGTCGACGCAGGCTTGTTCCTGGGGCAACAGGGGCAAATAAACGCATCTATCGACCACTTCCGGGAAGCGCTTCGAATCAATCCCAATCATTTTCTGGCCAACTATAATATGGGGATTGCCCTGTCAGGACAAGGGAATGTCGAGGCGGCATTAACCTATTTTTTCAAAGCCGCAGAGATAAACCCTGATGATGCGGGCGTTCACAGCATGTTAGGAATGAGTCTGGCGAATCTGGGACGTTTCAAAGAAGCAGCAGGTCATTTTTTAGAGGCGCTCAAGCTTAATCCGGATGACCCTCAAACCCATGACAACCTGGGAGTTATGCTCGCACAGATGGGACAGATAAACGAGGCCATTGACCATTTTAATAAAGCCATCGAGATAGACGATTCTTTTGAGGCTGCACGCGAACACCTGGAAATTGTCCAGAGGGAAATGCAGTGAAGTAAAAAGAAAGGCCCCGGTTATGACGTTATGTCAGCCGGGGCCTTTTATTTAGAGTATTACAGGATTAGAACTTCACAGACAACACACCGCCATAGGTCCGCGGGTTGCCTATCGACATGAGCTTATCGCCCGCCATGTTCATCAAGGAACGCTTCTCAGCATAATTCGCCAGGTTTTTCACATATGCTGAAAGATTCCATTTGCCGTCCGAACTGTTATAGACAATGTTGATATCCTCCATATGGTAGGCCTCCTGTTGATTTATCTTAGAGTCTGCCGGCCTCCATGAAAGTCTGAACGCTGTCTTGTATTTTACAGTTAAAGCGGCCTTGATGTTTGCACCGTTCGGCAGAGTGAAGTTGTGGTCGTATGTAAGGTTTATGTTCCATGGCGGTGTGCTCATCATGGGTTTTCCTGAGAAATCATCATCTGGAACATCCACCAGGACAAATTCACCGTTTATGATTGTACCGGTTTGATCGTACTCATAGTCTATATACAGATCCGTCCATTCCGATTTTATATATGACGCCGTTAAATTCACCCGGTCGCTCTGGGTTATAAGCCAGTTTACTGAGAGATCCAGCCCTATTACACGGCCGGCGCCGGTGCCGTTTGCGTTACCGTCTCTGCCGGTTTCGGCCATATCCTGCACCAAATTGCCAGCTGGAATGGGAGGATTGGATCTGGCGTCGCCATAGTCGTTAAGCCATACCTCCGTGTCATTGCCGCCTGCACGATAGTTCTTGTAATCATAGTAGTAGGCAGCCGCGTTCAACTGGAGTTTGTTGTTATAGAACCGGTTCTTGGCCCCCACCGTGTAGGACTTCAGCCTTTCAGGCTCAACTGTAGATTTTGTCCCGGGAGGGCCTCCGCCCATGCCCTGGATGCGGTAACTTGTTGCATAATCGGCATAGAGCATCGAATTTTCGGCTACGTCATACTCAACACCGACCTTGTAATCCGGCTTGCCGGCGTTTTCCATAAGAAACGGCTCATATGCATATGCCAGATCAGGACTACCCGGCTGCCCTTTTATCTCATAATTGTCCGTGATAAACTGATCCCAGCTTTGACGATAACCGGCAGTTCCGCGAAATGAATCTGTGAAAGGATAGGTAATATTGGCAAAAAATGCCTTGTTCTTATTTGTCATCTGCCTATCGCTCATACGGCCCCAGTGGGGGAAGAGAGTCCCTTCATCCGCTAATACACCATTTAGATATCGCGGCCTTGTAGGATCTTCCGTAATCGCGACTGTTTCCGGACCGGAGTCAAGATATGCCTGAGATGTATCTATGTTGCGGTCAAAGGAATGGTAATAGGTAAGCCCTACAATCCACTTAATGGGGGAATCCGCTGCAGAGGCCATCCTGACCTCAAGGCCCTTCTCTTCGACGGACTGCTTCATATACGAAATTTCCGTATTCGTCGATCCCGGGGGCGCCCACTCCATTTGGCTTGTGCCGCGGCGCCTGGAATAGTTTGGCGTCATGGTCAATGTCCCCACACCCATGTTAAAGGTAAACTGGCCGTAGATCTTTTTCGTTATTTGATTGCTGTTGTTTACCTTATCATTGGTGACGCCGATCCAGGGATCAGTCACGGGACCGAGATCAACATATGTCCCCTGCCTGCCGACCTTTGTCTGCTGATACCAATGCCCGTCCTGTGTATCAAAGGTCTGTACGCCGCCGCCGAATCCGGCAGAGCTATTTCTTGTAGTCTCACCGGTAAAGACAAAAGACATCTTATCATTGGGCTGGATCAAGGCCCTGAGTCGCGCAGACTTTGTGTCCTCATCGTCATTGCCGGTACTCAGATAGGCGTCACGCTTGGATGTTGAAAATGAGGCGCGTAAAGCCACCTTGGAGCTCACGGGGGCATTCATGGCGCCTTCAGTATGCAGGAGGTTGAAGTTCCCGTATTCCAGCGACCCGGAACCCTCATACAAATCCAGCTTAGGATTGGCGGTTACAACGTTGACTATACCGCCCGGCGAGTTGCTGCTGTACATGGTGCTCTGGGGTCCGTAGAGGACCTCGACGCGCTCAACGTCAAAAAGCCCTGAGCCTGTGTCCTTTTTATTGGAATAAACACCGTCCAGGTTGATGGCCACGGCCGGGGGCGCCATTGATTGGCCTTTGTATGCCTCGCTGTTGTCGGTTACGCCGCGGATTGTTACCCGATACCCGTCCTGGGCCTTTTCGATAATTGTGTTTGACATGCCCTGAAGAATCTCGTCAATGTCGTTCTTTCCGAGTTCTCTGATCTCATCACCGGAAACAACCTCCATGGCGATGGCGACCTTCTGCAGGTTTTCAGCGCGCTTCTGGGCTGTAACCGTGATCTCCTCCAGGGTAAATTCCTCATCCCCGCTTTCCTGGGCGAATAAAGCTGAAGCGCTGCTAAGAGAAAAAACAAGTCCCGTAATTAACGCAAGAAAAATAATATACTTTTTTTTGCTCATTCCCTTCCCTCCTTTTAGATTGTTTTTATGATTTCGCCGGAAATTCTGGCGCTAAGCCCATGATCAGTATTATTCTGCTGGTTGGAACCCGGTCACAATCCATTTAATTATGGATATATTGCGTATTCACTAACAGTTTACTTTATACAAATCAACATAATTTTAATATTGCCATAAATCTGCCTGCCCCGAACCAAAAGGCTCTTTCAATGGAATATCACTATTTAGCTGGAGATTTAATAATGAAGTATTAACAGCCTGTCCGCCATGAAAAATGGATTAATCAGATCCGCCTAACATTATAATAATATTACATTACATCACAATTCTGCACCTCGACAGCTGAGTACTGAAAAACAAAATATCCAAAACCAGCATATAACCGATCGCCCCCATGTTAATTCAATATGATAAAAATTCAGCATTTTTTGGGGATAATTTTTTGCATCAACTACAATTATCTCCAACATATTTGTAAATATTTTATGATTTAATTATGGTGTAATGTTGTTTGGAAGGAGTGAAATACTCTTGTCCTAAACCAATGCTTTCGGATCGCAGATTTTACACAATATTCATACAGTGGGGCAAAAAAACAGAAAAGCCCCGGCAATGACTCAATGTCAGCTGGGGCCAAATAAAAGATTGTTAAATGGATACTAGAACTTTACTGACAACACACCTCCGTAAGTCCGCGGGTTACCTATCGTCAGGAGTTTGCTTCCTGCCATATTAAGCAGCGAACGCTTCTCTGCATAATTGGTTAGATTTTTCACATAGACTGAGAAATTCCACTTGCCGTCCGAGTTGTTGTAGACGACATTGACATCCTCCATATGGTAGCTCTTCTGATGGTTAAGAGGGTAGTCGATCTTTCTCCAGGAGAGATCAAATCCCGGCTTGTATTTAACTGTGAGACCGGCCTTTATGCTTGATCCGTTCGGCAGAAGAAAATTGTGATCATACGTAAGGTTTATGTTCCATGGCGGGGTGCTCATCATGGGCTTTCCATTGAAGCTCTCATAAAACATGTAATAGGCACGGTTCAATGACCGGGCTATGCGGGAAGGTTTTATTAAATTCTTTCTCCTCCCTTTGGGGCAAGGGGAGGCAGGGAGGGGTTACGTTCATGTTGTCTTCAGCCTTCATAACTCCCCCTTGCCCCCTCTTATCTTAAGAGGGGGGAATTTGGGCGTCCCTCTTATCTTAAGAGGGGGGAGTGATTTGGGTGTCCCTCTTATTTTAAGAAGGAAAGTTTTACCTCCCCTTAATTAAAGGGGAGGAAGGGAGGGGTTACTCATTCCTTCTCCACCAGAGCCCACAGCATCCTAAGGAGCAGCGTTAATAACAACCTTTGCAGATCGCACCGCGACCCCCATGTAGGGATAGCTGCCTTTGAATGACGTGCAGCTCTGTTCGCCAAAGGCCGTGCTGAATGCCCATGCATGTGTCTTGAGCAGTGAATAATCGGTGCCTGACCAGTAGTTGCCGACCTCCAGATTGGCAAATGGGCCTTTGTTTTTCAGGCCCCACGGGGAATCAGGATACCATCCTGTCCCCTGATCCCCATTTGCATCATAATAGCCCTGGTTGCCGAGGGACTTATAAAACAGGTAGCCCAGTTCGCTGGTCGTTATATTAAAGCCCGCTGCGGTTGTGCCGTCATAGCCGAATGTCCGCCCGCTGTCCACCGTTTTCGGCAGCCTCCATTCACCCTCCCATGCGACGCTTACACCTGGATCCAGTTTCAGGGTCAGCGCCCCCTGGGTGTTTAATCCTGCGGCCCACTCCACCTGGCTGAACCATGAAGTGCGGGAATTGGTATAATCCAGCCACACCAGGCCCTGATCATCCTCATAGATAAGGCTGTATTCTTTAGCAGCGTTATCGCCCGCGGGCATACCCATCATCATGCCCTCGACGCCCTGGGGGCCGCCTGGGGCCTTATTTATCGTTGCCGTGCCGATCTTTGTCAGTTTGGCTTCGACCGTGCCTGAAAGCCCTGCAATCACAAACAGGACCAATATAAATAGCGATATCCTTTTCATATTTTATTCTCCTTCCTGATCAGATCTGAGATGCCGTGAAATACGCATTGCGTAACACCTTCTGAACGTCGCCGCATTTTCCCGTGCAGTCGCCTATGGCAAAAAACGCGTTCCTGGCTGAGCCGGAGAACTTCAGTGCCTCATCCTGACGCGCCTTAAGACCGGCATAAAGCACCACACTGTCGGCCTGGATTGATTTCTCATTGCCTTTCGCGTCGGTGTAGGCAACCTTCCCGTCTGCGATGCGCGTGGCTAAGGCCTCCAGGATATAGCTGAAACCCTCCAGATGATCATACACATCGACCATTATCTCCTCATAGTGTACGCGCTTTATGGGCAGCAGCTCCTTTCCGCTCGTAAGCATAGTGGTTTTGTGGCCGAGCCTGGCCAGAAACATCCCTGTCTCAACGCCGTATTCACCGCCGCCGATAACTACGACATCCCTGCCAAGCTCCTTTTCTTTGCTGTAAACGTTAACGATATCATAGACATTCTTCCCATCTGCGCCTGGGATCTTTGAAACACTAGGAGCCGCTCCTAAAGCAGCCATAACCGCATCAAACCCCTTTGCCTTAATCATCTCAGGAGTGGCCTCGGCGCCTAAATGCACCTCTACCCCTGCCTTCTTAACCTGGCGGGCGAGATAATTCTTGTATCTCCTGAGCGCCCATTTATAGGGAGAATAATCAGCATGCAGCAGCAGACCGCCAAGGACGCTGTTCTTCTCATAGAGTGTTACCTTATGCCCTCTTTCAGCGGCTGTAATGGCAGCCATCATGCCGCCGGGGCCGCCTCCGATTACGGCAACCTTCATTGAAGAGACCGGTGGGGTAATAATCCGGACAGCCGGCTCAAGGCCCAGTTTAGGGTTCACTGTACACACGCTGGTCCAGGGACCGTCCATAGAGAGCCCATGGCATTTATTGCACTGTATGCAGGGGACGACATCCTCACCCCTGCCTGCATAAGCCTTCTGGAAATATTCAAAATCCGCGTGAAAGGGCCTGATCATGGTGATAAAATCGCATTGCCCGCCGGCAATGAATTGCTCGTTCTCATCCAGATCCTGGAACCCGCCGTTGGGTGACAGATAGATCCTGGCGCCGCTTTCCCTGATGGCCCTGGCAATAATTAGCGAATTGGGGTTCCCTTCATCCTGCTGCCAGGTTGAGGGATGGCTTCCGATGGCAGCGCCGCATCTGAACTGCAGGATATCGATGACGCCCTCATAAGTCTTGGCTATCGTAACGGCATCCTCCAGGGTAGGCTCTGTCAGCACATTATAATCAAACGTTTCAGGTCTATCGAACACATGTCTTACATTAAGGGACATAGTTATAATCATATTGGTTGCATTTTTAACCGCCTGTATCTGATCGATGGCCTGCTTCACGCTGTCTTTATCCCTGAAGTTTCCCCCCATCGACATCACGTCCACGCCCTTGTCTTCAAGCGCCTTTGCCCTGGCTACAGCGGCCTCGATCATTTGCCTTGAACTCTGATTTTGACTCCCGCCACTGGGCCCCATGCCTCCTCCGCCCATGCCACCCGCAGCAACAAGGGAACCGCAGGCATGGACAGCTTCAATAATCTGGTCAAAATAATTCTCACAGGCCGGGTTTGATGAATCAAACATCTCCATGTGAGCGCTGTCCTGGTAGGTGTTCTTGCGCGACACGGTTCTTCCTGTTCCGCTGGAACCGGCTGTGACTACGCCGGGGACGGCCACAATACCCGCGCCGTTCCTGGCAAAGCGTGCATAATATTCCCTGTACACATCCGAAGGCCAGGTTTCCGGCCCCTGCAGAAAGTGCGGTATACCTACCGTTTGTATAATCCTGTTCTTCATGATTGTGTTCCGGATCTTAAGAGGCGACAGAAGATGGCTGTATCTGTTGCCTGTTCCTTTCATATCAGCTGTTCCTGTCTTGGCTGCCGCCATCGCGGCGCTCGTTTGAAAAACCGGATCAGCGACACCAGCGAGTTTTCCAAGGGCCAGTGCCGATGCAGAACCGACACCGGCGGCAGCAAGAAACTGCCTTCTTCCCATAAGCGATTTAACTAAATTCATCATGTCCTCCTTCCATATCTACATTTTCAGATTATTTAATTCCTCAAAACCTTATTTACCCTAGACGCATATCAAATAATTTTTGCCCCATGCTGTATTGCTAAGCTATCCTGGCCGGTCTTTCAGCGATTGCCTCAAGCACCTGTTCAATAAACAGCTCCGCCCTCAGCAGGTCCTTCTCGTTCGGCCTGGTTGTAAGATCATTATGGTATCCGGCCGGACGGTCCGTGCCTTCAAATTTTCCGGGGCAGCAGAACTTGCCCACAATCTCTACCTCTAAATGCGCCAGCTCAAGGTTGATCCAGTCAAGGGCCGGCTGGGCCTCTCCCGGCCCGAACTCATATCCCCCATAGGTGGCAAAGGAAAGGGCCTTTTTAGCACCGGGACCCAGGACTATTTTACGATGATTAGGCTTCCAGACCTGCATCTTCTTTGTCTCCTCGGATGTCAGCTGCATGCCTTCGGTCAGCTTAAGCATTATCCTCGGATCAAAGCCATAAACCGGCACCCTGAGCACATGAAGGAGCTCGGCATAGGGTGAATGCATCCTTATGCCTGATCCGGCGCATATAAGATCATAGTCCTTGTAGTTAAAAGGCACAGCCATGGGATCAGAATCCTGTTCAATCCTGACCATATCGCATTGCCAGCCGTTCCTTTCAAGTGTGCTCTTAAAACGTTCCGCCACCATCTTCGTATTGTTGGTCCTAGATGCGTAAATAATCAGGCTCCTTTTTTGTGCATTTTTCTTTTCAGCTTCAGGAACAGAAGATGCCAGAGCATTAGTTGCTCCTGCAAGCATGCCTGCGCCTACAAGACTCCCGCTTACCGCGCCCTTAATAAAATCTCTCCTTTTCATGACATGCCTCCTTTATTAATTAAGGTTCAGCCTGTAACCGTAAACCTTGTACCTTATACCATAAACCGATTTATTATTTTAGTCCAATCTTGTCCAAAACAATGATGCAATTGCTTATGAGAGCAAATAAAGATGCTCTATTCGCTAAATATATATATCGATAACCTAGAACTGTCATTCCCGCGAAGGCGGGAATCCAGAGTTTTCAGTTAAAGAAAAAACCACTGGATGCCCGCCTTCGCGGGCATGACGAGGTCTTAATGTTTTTCCTTAAAGACTTAAGATAATGGTTTAAGATTGTTTTGGACAGTAATGATTTTAGTCATAATAATTTTTTATGACATTGCCCTGGTTGTCTTTCATCTCAGGCCACTCCTCGCCTTCCTTGAATACAATGCGCGGAATATTCTTGTTGGTCCATATAGGGTTGTCCCAGCCCACCTCGTCGAGGGACACAAGCCTCCGGAACCTCCCCCTTGCTTCGTTCTTATTTATTGTCTTTAAAAACGGATGATTCCTGGTGAATTGCATGGACGCGTGTGTTGTTGCAAGATTGGGAATATCCACTGCCCCCGTCGGGCAGATGCACCAGCAGACGTCGCATCCTTCGCAATTCTGATGATAGATTAGCTGACCGTTTGAAAGATAGATGGTGTTCATGGGACAGTGATCAAGACAGAGGGTGCATTTCGGATATATACACTTCTTCATATCGATTACATGCTTTGTGCCTCCGCCTCCATATGCCAGGGCGTCATATGAACACATCTTCTGGCACAAGCCGCAGCTTATACACGCCTCCTTGATAATCAGCGAAGACTTGTTTGACCAGCCTGCAGGTGTCGAGACGGAGAAATCTATAGCATCCACAGGACAGGTCTCCGCGCATGCCTTACAGCGCGGAAAGACACATATTGAGGTGTCGATAACCGGGATTGTTTTCCCGCCCGGCATGCCTCCTGATCCACCGCCTGCATTACCCGGGTCATCGCCCCGGCCGCCTGGAGCTGCCCCGGAAGGCGTTCCCCCGCGCTGTGCATTTGGATCGAAAGCTCCTATAGCGGCAGGTTGGCCGGCAGGCACGTTTCCCCCGGGAGACTGCCCTCTCCCGGTATCTGGCTGACCATTGGCAGCAGGCGTATCCTCTCCCTCACCTTCCTCGGAAGATGCCATAAAATCCGCCAGGGTGTACCGGTTCCAGAGGGGATCAGCATCAGGCCCGCCAGGTATTTCCGGAATAAGACCCGTTTCTCCGCCATAGATCCTTTGGGCCCTGTCAGCCATTGATTTTCCAAAGGCCTCGGCCTCCTCAATGTCTATATGATCGGGGTGCCCGTCGGTAACATAGGGCTTGGGCATGTGGAGGACATGAAATACGCTCCCATACCAGTCGTTCCAGCCGATGATGGTAAGCCCTTTCTGAAGTATGGTCCTTGAAATTGAAAAAAAGTATCCGGAAGGCTCTGATCCGTGCGAGCAGAAGGGGACGCATAGCTTGCCGGTCATTTTGGGCATGTTGTATATAAAAAGCTTGAGGTTTGCCGTCTCCCTGTAAAACCAGATAGGGCCGCCAACGGCTATTACATCGTACTCAGACATCTTTTTGGGATCGATCTTGTTGATCGGTGCGATGTCACAGTCAATTGCCGTCTTCATCCCTCGATGTATTGCCTTGGCGACCTTCGCGGTGCTCCCTGTTGCCGAATAATAGACGACAATACCTTTAAGGGATTTTTCCCCGGCAGAGGCCTGTTTCTCCGCTGCCTTCGCGGTCATGCCAGAAAAACCCGGCGCCTTTGCTCCCTTTCCAAGGGCCAGCGCAGCAGCAGAACCGGCAAATACCCTCAAAAACTGCCTTCTTCCTAAAATTGAGCTTATCAGATTCATTAAACCCTCCTTGACAGGAAATTTTATAAAAAAACCCCACGTCTCTTGATGAGAACGCGGGGCCTTTAATTATAGATTCATACTGAACCTCTTTTGTAAATTTATATGCCGATTATGTCATAAACACTGAGCATCTATACACCTACAGTTTATTAAAAGTCAAGGATATATACAGATACAAATGGGCCGTCTCACATTGTGAAGCGGCCCATTTGTTATTATTTGTTTTTAAGATTCAGACTGACGTTCTGTGACCCTCCGCCCTCATGCTAAGCGTTTTTAGTGACAGTAAGCACGATCTGGCCCTTGTAGGTGCCGGATTTAATTTCTTTTGCAGCACCGTCAACCGTCATGGTCACCTTGCACCCTTCACGAGCGGTAACGGCAGCGCCATTGTCAATAGTCAGGCTGGTGATGTAGGAAGTCCTGTCTACAATCCATTTTGAGCCTGAATCAAGTGACACTGATACGCCATGGGGGTCCTCAGATTTTGCGCCAAAGATATTTTTTACCTCTCCGATAAAATAATAGTACTCAGGGGTCTCCATTGTGATTTTCTCACCATTCATGAGCGGGTGCTCAGCGGTGGCAGTTGTGATAGCGCCCGTAATTACAGCATTCTTGAAAACGACATTCACAGAACCCGAGGCGGTAAAACCATTGACGATATCTCCGTTCAGCGTCATATTACTGAAGGTGGCGTTGACATCTCTGGTATTGCCCTCACTGCCGGTAACGATATTCTTATCCTGCATATCGGGGTCATCATTCGGCATGGTCTGAAGAATAATGCCCTTTTCCGTATTCAGCTTCGCGTTGTCCACGACTATACTGGCGCCGCGGCTGCCCTTGATCTGTATTACAGTTGATTTAGTATTGAGTACAGTGCCCTTGTCGATGGTCAGGTTGCTGCCGCCGGTGCCGTCGTGCATCATTACGCCGATCTTCTTGGAATTCACCACACACCCGTCGGTCAAGATCCCGGAGCCCATATTGCAAAGTATAAGGCCGTAGTCCACGACGTTGAAAGTGCAGCCGCTGAATGTATTGATACTATCGCCGATGGAATAGGAACCGTAACCGCTCTGAACGGTCTCAATAAGACAATTCGTTGCAAAGAGTCTGATTTTTGTAGGACCGTCGGTTGAGAGACAACCCCATTCACGGGACTTGATATGGCAATTATTGTAGTATACGGTGGCGCTTTGCATCACATTGGTGGCGCGATTGCGGCCGAACATGCCCATCAGCCATGGTCCCACCAGCATAGTCTTATTATCTATCCCCAAAGTTGAGACAGGGTCTTCATTCAATATTCCGCTGTCCACCTCTATATCGGAATTATTCACATGAACTACAGCTTCACCGCTGACAATGACGGCGCTCCTGTTATAACCGCTGCCGCGAATCCTGGCGCCATCTATGGTGACTTCCGCCTTTCCATTAACCGTGATTGCCGCGCCCAGACCTGAAAAGTCATCGCCTCCGTTTTCACTCAGGTTGATAACCGGATTGATTATGGAATAGGAAGACCTGGATTTACCTGTTACAATGATGCCGTTAAAGTAGCCTTCATTGGATGTGATTTTGACATCCTTTGCTGACGTGTCAGTCACCTTTCCTCCGGCCACTGCCGCTGCGACGGATTTCTCGGCCACATATTTGCCGTTCTCTATATAAACTGCCGCTCTAAAAGGTTTTGAGCTTCTTCCGGGACCACCCCCTCCGGCAGGAGCTCCCCCTGCCGCTGCGCCGCCCGGAGCAGCCCCGGCAGGAGCATTAACCGCGGCTCCGCCCGGGGCGCCGCCTCCACCTGCATCGCCCGGCGTGTCGCTGGGAGCATCGCCACCTGTAAGAAAACCACCGGGAGACCCACCCCTGCCTTCCATTGTGATTACATTTGTGACCGTGAGGACTATCTTTCCCTTATAAACACCATATTTGATCGGCGTTCCGATGCCGTCAACCGTCATGGTCAGGCTAAAGCCTTCAGGCGCCCTGATGGAGGCGCGCCTCCCTATGGTCAGGTTGCTGAGGCTGGTAGTCTCGTTTACAACCCATGTGGAATCCGCATCAACAATTTTGGCTGGAGCAGCTGCAGCGAGCGCAGCCATGTCAGCTCCTGCAGAAAACGTCAGCAACAGTGCTGCTGCGGTAATAGCCGATAGAGTCGTAATGGATTTGATTCTAGTGATCATTTTCTTCCTCCTTGAAAATATTTAGTGGCATTCTTCTGAGTATGTCGGACAGGAAACTTCTATTCTTTTACGAGAATTTAAACTAAATATAATACGGTTTGTCAACGAATGTTCTTCTAATGGGAGCAGATTGCCGGTGGAGTCCCGGCTGCGTGCCTGGGGTATCAGGTAGCTTGCCGGGGTATTTCGGGGAGGCGCACAAAAAAGGGCAGAGAGTTATCGATGTGGCTGTTGACTCACACCGGATACCTTCTGCCCTTCCTGTATTCAGGCTGCTTCAGCCGCTATATCTTTTCAACATAGTCGGTAAGAAACCAGAACCCGGCATCAACGACATATTCCTTGGCATTGTCCGCCTTTGTCAGCTTTACATTTACCATATAGGGCTGGAATTCGCCCATAAGCTCATCAAAATCCGACGCCAATACGGTTCCTTCTGCACCGGAAAACCTGTACCCCGGAGGCGTAGGCCAACCCGGTATGTTCTTTATCCTGACTTTGTCTCCAATATTAAATTTTGCCATTGTTCTTCTCCTTTAAACATCCCCTTCGGGGATATTGAATAAGCT
>Ga0209287_10000061_pt1 | contig 64616 bp, 114 predicted proteins | sample PPLLak3cmMay2015_2_FD_187255 | JGI IMG/M metagenome (GOLD analysis project Ga0209287, IMG submission 187255) | Freshwater sediment microbial communities from Prairie Pothole Lake near Jamestown, North Dakota, USA - PPLs Lake P8 Core (1) Depth... | ecosystem: Environmental > Aquatic >... | reverse complement strand
ATTATTATATAGGTGGCAAAGTATTACGAAAGGTTTTAGATATGCACAAAAGACATTTAAAAAGGGGACGTCCTACCATATAACGCCAGAGGGCGTTACTGGGTTTCAATTTTTGTCCCCTTTTTTTTACGAATCATATCAAATTAAAATAAATAAAATGGAAACATTAAAAATCATTGTTTACGTAGCCATATCTTCGGCTATATTCGGCTATGCCTTTTACGGACTTGTGAAAATATACTCATTCTACGAAGAAAAAGAGGATGTTTATTTAGAATTTGACGATGAAGAAGAATTAAACCAATTATAGAAAACCATGGATGCAAACAAAAAAAATCAGCCTTACGACGCATTTACAATAAAAAACGAGATAGCCATGTCCGATGACGGAATGTTGAAAATGAGTTTCGAGTTTGAGGAGTGCGGTATTGAAATAAGGGGTTATAAATCAACAGACTATATAACCACCTGGGCAACGCATACAAACCCTGCTGAAACACGTATTTTTGGAGAATCAGTTTCTATTGATTCGGCAATTGCCTATTTCGAGGACGAGGCTATTGAAATGGATGAAGAAAACATAAAAACCTTTTTGCCATGAACCCAATTGAAAAACATCAATCGTGTATCGAAATACTTGAAGGCATCAAACATTTCGAGAAAAAAAAGGAACGCAAGATCGAAAGCATAAATGGATTTGCCGGAACATTTCCTGAATTGCGCCTGAAATATATAAATGATATTGATACTATAAATAGGTGCATCGAAAGGCTAGTGCTTCGTTATCAAACCATTTTGCAACAAATATTAAATAGTGAAAGGATATGATAAAATGCAGACATTGCAAACACCTTAAAGAAATTAAATTGGGTGGACAAACATATTACGAATGTTTAAAGATATTTAATATAGTGATTTACGATAAAGAATTTGAACATTTATGCAATCAATATGAAACAAATGATACTGATATGAGCCACGATAAAACTTAAAATTATGAACAACAACAGTTTGGCAACTTATTTTGACGAATCCAACCAACGGAGATGGAAAAGTCATACAGGAAGGATTGTCCGCTGCCTAAAAGAAAGGAAGCAATTGACGTGCCGCCAAATATCGAGGTGGACGGGCATCGAATACCACGCAGTACACCGCAGGGTGTCGGACAAGGCAAACAGCCACTTATTCGAGCCTCTTTACACTGTAATCGAAGAAAACAACCCTGTGACTGTATATTACCTCAACTTAGAGCCTGAATTGTTTCCACGTGAAAAATCTACAAAATACCAAAAATTATGCGCCTTCCTGAAAAAGGAAAGCCCGGAATTATTGGAGAAATTCCAAAAATCAATACTATTAGTATGATTTTCGTCATGTTTTGAAAGCAAATCAATGTTTAATTTTGGTGTAATCAAAAAAAACAATTATGAAAATTTTATCTAAAATATCAAGCTTTGTTTTGATATTATCAATGGCATTTATTTCATTCGGGCAAAAAAGCGAAAGCCAACTACAAAAAGAATACCTGAATTATTTGAAAGCGGACAGCAACAAAGTTGTGGTTGGTTTCCGCTTTATAACAGATGAAGGGGGCAATGAACTTGGCAAATGGTTTTCTTGTTTTGAAATATTTGACCGCGAATACACATATTTGCTTTTAGATAAAGAACACATAACCTATGCCCCATCAGGCTATGCTTTTGAGGAAGAATATATATGGGAATGGAACAGACAAGAACAAGAAAGTATATACATGAGATATACGTACCCTTATAATCACAAACCATATACCAATAACCTTGCCTATATACGGTGCGAAAAAATCAAGATGGAATTAGAACCAACATTTTTAGGCTATATCAAATGGAAAGAAAAAACGTATGGATTATAACAAAATAAAAAAATGGAGGGATTTTAAAATGAGATATTCTATTGAGCAGTATCCAAAAAATAAAGACTTTGATGTTTCAAAACTTAACGAATATCAGATATTTATAAGGAATAATCAGAAAATATATAAATACAAAGAAACTAAAACATGCAGCAAGTGCTTTAAAGAACTACCGATTAAAGAATTTTATGTAAAAGATAAAGAAACAGGAAGGCGATGTAGTTATTGCCGTGACTGCCAAATGAGAGAAGCTGATATAATTGAAATTGGAAAAGTAAGATACGCAAAGGATATTTTTAAAAAAGGGTTTAGACGGTGTTCCGTTTGTAAGGAAACAAAGCCACTTACTGCGTATTCAAAAAGCGTTACTGGATATGAGGGATATTCAAATAATTGTTATGAATGTTCAAATAGACTGCATGGCGAATATTTGCAAAAACAAAAAAATGAAATTGGAGACTTCTATGTTAGACAATATGGTTTAAGAATTGGAATTACTGAATTTACTAATGACGTGATGGAGCAATTAAGAAACGAAATTATTGAAAACAGAAAGCCTATTTTGTTTTTAGATGGAAATGAATTTTTAACTATTGCAGATTTTGCAAGGTATGTTGAATCAAATTATAATATACCAACAACTACAACAGAAAAAAGAATATCAGACGGAGCAAAAGAAATTGATTGCATTATTCCAGAAAAAGAGTACCGTTCTTTAAAAAGTGGAACAAATAAAGGCAATATTAAAGTTACTGATACTGTGACTGGAGAAGTATATTTATTTAAGAATACAAAAGACTTAAGATTGCAAAAAATGATTGGAGACAGCACTGTAAGAAAAGGGATAAAGACTAAAAAACCAGTTGGAGGATATAGGAATAGTTTGTGGGAAAATCCGCTTATTGTAGAAAGAATCTAAAAGGTTTTGCAAAAACCTTGTGTGCGTGGGCAAATGTTTTACAACCAAAAATAAAACTAAAAACAAATGGAACTAATACACTCTAAAAAATGGCTAGTTTTATTCAAGTTCCGGGAATACTACCCCGGCGAACACTTGGCAAAAAACGAAATAAGGAAATTCAAGAAATTGTGCCAACCTTATTGCACAATATTTTTAAGGAGCTACAATTATCTTCAACCTGAAATATACAATTGATATGAAACAATTTTTTGTCGATTTAAACGCAAAAAAAATACACGTGCCAAACTCTAGATGGTACGAAATAGGGGACTACGAAAAAACAGGTATTGCTTACCCTTCCGTTACGACTATACTCCAAATCAAGTCTAAACAGGGGCTTGAAAACTGGAAAACGCAGGTAGCCAAAGCAGGGATAGACCCTAAAGAATTAGGGCAAAAAATGATGGATGAAGGCTCGGCAGTACATAACGCCGCAGAGATGCTTATGTCGGGGCAAAAAATATCCTATTCCGAAGATTACGACTTCTGGGGGGAATGGCTGCCTATATGCAGGTTCGTAGATGCTTACAAAGAATTGGATATAAAACCAATTTTGATAGAGCAGACTATTTGGAGCAACCGGATGGGGTGCGCCGGGACATTGGATTTATTCTGCACCATACAGCCAAAGGAACTTAAAAACCCGGTTTTTGCGCTTATAGACTTGAAAAGGAGCGCGGCCGCATACACGGATTATTTATGGCAAATAAGCGCATATAAGGACATGCTTGTCGAAATGGTAGAAAAACCCGATAATTACTCTAAAAGGCTTGTATCGTACTTAAACGGGCAAATCGGGGCAAATGATAGCATATTAGAGAAAATAAAATCGACTTCATGTTTTTTGTTGCTTTTAAACGTCCAAACAAAAAAAGGATGGAGGTTGACAGAAGTAACCGATACAGAGGAAAAACTAAAAGGATTCGAGGCTTGCAATACTTTGTTTAGAATCGAATACCCAAATTTAAAATACATGAGGGAAATTTACCCGACAGAATTAACTTTAAATATTTAAAATATGAGTAGGTCAAACAACACGGATGTAAAAAATCCGGCAGTAAAAACATTTAAGTGGTCTGAAAAATGTTTTATACATTATGAAAAAGGCGAAAATGAAGAAAAAGGTAAAAATATTGAGAATATATTACCTTTTAAATTCTTAGTATTGGATGAATTAATTTGTATTCGTGGATTCAACGATAATGAAAAATCAGGTTATTGGTCGAATGAAATACGCGATACACGCGAAGAAGAATTAAATGTAAAAATTAAAGGGCAAAATGGCAAAATAAAAACTTGTGCAACTGGATTATATAAAAATATAATAACAGATAGAGATTGCATAGGTGCAAAGTTTTGCCAATCAGTTTATATTGCTTATTTTGAGGGTACAGAATTAACGATTGGCAAAATAGAACTTACAGGAGCAGCACTTGGGGCATGGTTTGAATTTAAAAAAGCAAACAACATCTATAAAGGGGCGGTGTCTGTAAAAGAGTTTAAAACAGACAAAAAAGGCAAAGTGGAATTTACTATGCCTATATTCGTACTTACAGAGGTCAGCGAAGCCACAGACCAGAAAGCGATAGGGCTTGATGCCGAGTTGCAGGAATATTTCAAAGCATATTTCCACAATGGTTTGAACGTTAACAAAGAAATCAGACAAACAGAACCAGAAGAGCAGCCATTGCCGGAAGGCAACCAAGTAATCTACAATGACAAGCCAAACAGCAGGGAACAATTTGTTTTCGATAACGAAGAAATACCTGAAAATTATTTAGGAGGTGGCAGCGCACCATTTTGATAATTCAAAACAAATACCTATATTTGCAATCGAGATGTACAAAACAAATAAAAATATTAATTATAATGTTTTTTCTTGCAGAGGCAAGAATAGTACATCTCATATATGCCCGTCAAAGTTCAATTATTTTGGCGGGTATTTTTTTTATAGGTTATGTTCGATGTCCTTTGCCTCCTTGCATACAGGCAGGGTTAAAAGATGGGTGGCGGTTTTAGGTATCAAAGCATCAGGGGGTTGCATAAAGTCCGGGGAATGTGTGGAACTTCACATCCGGCGACTGAACAAAAGGCAATTTGCTTTGATATAGTACAGGGGCTATTTCCTAAATACTTAGCCTGATTAAGAGATGTACTCGTAAATCTTAATAAACTGGATTCCTATTATAATGTAGGGGTTCAGGGGAGAAAAAGTTATATCAGATTTTAAGAACAAAAAAAAATGAAAGCAATTAAAATTTTAGCATGGTTTGTTTTTTGTGTGATTTTAGGCTATTTATTGGGTTATGTTTTGGATACAACCACTAAAATCAAACCATCCCGCAATTCAGCAGAAGACAATTACCTTGGTATTAAAGCGAATGAAATTACAATACTCCAAGAAAAAGCAATTTCAAAGGAAATATATAGGCTACAAGTAATAAAATATTGCTCTAATAATGAAATTTTTATTGATGTCAATAAAATAGACAGCATGTATTTTGAAGAAGAACCGGAAGTTCAAATATTGCTAAATCAAATTAACAAATTTAACTAAAAAAGAATACGATGAAAAATGTATTAAATATTGATTCAACGACACAATTCCCGACAGTATGGGTATTGACGGCATTTGCAGCACTGATAATCATAGGATGCTTAACTTATTGGAAGTGGGAAATGAGAGGATTCGTTATATATATAGGGATTATAGTTACAGTAGTGGGTATGTTTATGATATATATGGGAATTGTTGACAAGACGCTTTAGATAATTTTTTTGGTCTTAAAACATATAAAATAATGTCACTATATGACTTGTCAAATAAAGCCCAATTAGCATGAAAAAATCAGACTACGACAATAAAATAATGGAATTTGCCTACCAAGGCGGCGGCTTTATCCCATACAACCAAAATGCTATCGAATTTTCGCATCAATTAGGGATTGGAGAAATTATCCCAATGGTTGAAATTTCGGATAGGGATATAAAATTCCACAGGTGCTATTTTCTATTGTTGAATTTTATTTGGGGATATATGCCTATAAATTTTAAAAATACGATACACCAAGACAAATTTTATTATTGGTTGAAACATTTGAAAGGGGAATATGCTGTTATATTTGAATTTAAAGATGGGACAAAACAGGTAGAGTATGATAGTATAGCATTTGGGAAAATGAGCCAAAAATCATTTGAGGATTATATCCGGGAACAATTGCCTTGGATTTATGAAAATGTTGTCGGTGTATTTTACAAAGGCGAAAAATACGATACTATCATACAAACCATCGAAGACCAGTTTGAAAAATTTTTAGCGAAACTCAAATAAAAAACAAACAAGATGATACTACCATTTTCACAAGAGTTCACTGGACAGATTTAAGGTATTAGACATGAATAAGCAAGAATATTCAGAAAGGGCAGTATTCTACGGCATAATACTGATTATAGCGACAATATTTTTAATGATAATAATATAATAATAATTAAAATGGAAGAAATTATTCAAAAAATAATTTGCCCGGAATGTTATGCTATCCAAGAGGCAATAATAAAAGGAACATTTCCTTATCCAACATATATCCATAAATGCAATAATTGCGGATATATCATAATGGAATCGGAATGGGAACAATATAACGATTCGTGTGAATTAATAGACTAATAATCAAAGTATTAGAGATGAAATGGATTCAGGTATGGCTCAGGTGGAGATCGAATCCTGCCTTAACCATTGGTTTAACAAATATATAATCAACAGACAGGTATAAAAAATTGTTTATAACTTTTCGTAAAGTGAACAATTTTTGCTAACTTCAATAAAAATTATCAACAATGGATTTTACATTCAACGAGGCAAAAATATTGGTGACAGAACACCAGCACAACATGCCCGGAATATCCGAATTTACATATCGGTTCAAACAAAAAGAAAGGTCTTTGCAGATATTCTACAAGAATATATTAATAGAGGATTTCTCTGGGGAACAGGCATTGGAAATATTCGGGTGTTTCAATGAAAAACAGGAAGAAAAAATACTGCCAACAACAGAGGTTGTCCGTATTGCCGCTAATTGTTGCATGACGATCACAGAGGGGTTATATTCAAAAACAAAAAAAGAAGAATATGTTTTTGCAAGGTGGCTGGTTTTTTATTATATGAAAACATTTTCTACCCATTCGCTTGCAAAAATAGGTGCTGAATTTAGCCAACACCATTCGACTGTTTCCTATTCGCTCAAAGAAATAAACAACTCAAAATTAAACGGGTGGAGGCGTGAATACAAGCTAGAATTTGAAAATATTATAAACAAAATACATTCAAAAATAGGCATAGGTTGTTTTTAAACATATTAAAATAACTTCTTATGAAAGAAAAAATAATTAAAATACTAAAGAAAAAAGCTGAATGTTCAATGAATATGCACGCTGATTTTGATAACGTTGATGAAACACAGTTTGAAACAATTGCAGACGAAATAGTAAAATTATACAATTTACAAAGTATTATGAAATCGGTTTGCCCTGAATGTAACAAACCACATAAAACAGATAATAACACAACCGAACAGATTTGCCTTAACTGCGGCAACGGTTGGAAAACTGTTTTATAACGTTAAATGTTTGTGCAGTTGGGGAGTAGAAACCACTGCACTGTCAAAATAGTAGTAACTTAATAAATTGATACAATGATGAATAACGAACAAAACCCCCAATTGCATAAACATAGTGTTATGCCTTCGTGCCTGCATTTATCTTTAAAAACTAAATGGTTTGAAATGACAAAAGCAGGAATAAAGAGAGAGGACTATCGGGAAGTTAATCATTATTGGATTAAAAGACTAATGTCAGAGCGATATAATGCAATTTATCCGATTGAACAGGATGCCATTGATGGTATTTTAAAACATATTGACCAAAATTACTTAGTTAAAAATCACAGTAAAAAGTTTGATATAAACGTAATGACTTTAGGTTATCCAAAATCAACCGATTCAGAACGTATTTTAAAACTTAAACATAAAGGAATTGAAATCAGAACAGGCAACCCTGAATGGGGAGCAGAACCAAATAAACTATACTTTGTCATTATGCACGGTGCTATCCTTGCATGAGGCACAACGCTGATGGCTACACGCAGGGCAGGGTGCGAGGCTCACACCTTTCCTGTCAGAGCAAAAGTTAATACGGGCTGCAATGCTCGGAAACCACGGTTGCCTGACTTGCGGGTTAGCTAAAGTTGTAACCTAGTGCTTTATTAGTCAAATAATTAATTGTCAAATATTTAAAAATTACACAAGATGAAAAAATTAATGTTTTTAACAATGGTAGTATGCCTATTGTCCTGTAGTAAAGGTCAAAAATGGGTCAATTCAGGATATGTAAATCCAAAAAATTGTAATGAATTTATAGTGAACGATTCAATAATAATTAAATCAATCGGAAGTGCTTATACTGTTTTTGTAAATGGACATGAAGTCCCAATTACACAGACATATAAATCTACTCATAAGAACGACTCGGAAATGATCAATACATTGCAATGGAGATATGAACACATGAATGATAAAATAGTAGATCCTGATTATATGATTAATCGTAAATCTGATTGCATAGAAATTAACTAAAATCTCAGTGCTAGTCGTTTCAACAAAGCGATTAGCATTGGTTACAACGTTGAAGCTATGACCAGTAAAGGATTACGGGCTTCGTGCCTATCAAAATACACAAAAGCTGATGCGAGCTGCAACTTTGGATTAACCACTAAAACCTTTATTGGTTATAGGTTGGGTTGTACGCTGGCTGTTTTTTATCCCACAAATTTGATACGAGTACGAAACAAATTTTTAATATTTTTTAGGGAGGGCATTTTTTTTATTTGTTTTTGTTTGGATATTAAAATAAATGTGTATATTTGTACCATGAATGACACACAAAAGCAGTATGAGAAGATTTCACTTATTTATTGAGCAAGAATGGTACGATAGACTAAAAAAAGATATGAAGGCTCACGGGTTTACAACAATTTCTTCTTTTGTGCGGTACATTATAATAAAGTTCTTTGAGAAAAATAAAAAGCAGTAGCGATAATAGGGTTACTTCACAGATATTTGTGTCGAAGGTTCGAACCCTTTCTTTCTTCGGAAAGTAGCTCAGTTGGTAGAGCAAAATAATAAAGCTCCCTGTTAAATTTACTCTGCTTTTTTAAAATATTGCGAGTGGCGAGAATAATGTTACTTCTTTGGATGAAAATACACATTGTTCATTTTTCCCTTGCAAAATTCTTGGTGGTAGCGAAATGTGGGTTACTTCGATTGCTAATCGAGAGGTCGGAGGTTCAAGTCCTTCACAAATCTTCGGGTTTGTTAGCTCAGTTGGTTAGAGCAAAAGTAAAAAAACCGAAAAGTTTAAAGATTAACGTTCAAAGTGCAAAGGTTAAAATTAAAAGTTCTTACGCTTTAAAGATTAAAATGCAAAGTGTAAAGTTCTTTTAAACCCCTGAAAAAGTTTTTAGAGTGGTAGTTAATTAACTCAATGTTTTGTACAGGGCTGCATCGGCAGCCTTTTTTATTATATACTGAAATGGGAAAAATAAACAAAAGCATTACAATTGACGAGGATATTGCAAAAGCAGGGGAAGAACAGGCGGTAAAAGAACGCCGTTCGTTTAGTTCGTTCGTTGAGTATTTGGTGGATTCATACTTAATGGCTTTGAAAAAGCCAAAGAGCGTTGGCAAAAAATAAAACAAAAAGATTTATTAAGCACTAACCTTGCTACGAAGAAAGGCTATTGCACACAACGGTACTCAGCTATGCCAAGTTTGGCTTTAAAAGAAATTAATAATCAAATACATACAAAACTATGGATAAGGTAAAAAAAATCAGAACTGCACACGCTGCCAAATTTGGTATAGGTGATGTTAGCAGTAGTTTTTATTCACTAATCGACAAATTGGAAGAACACGCTAAACTTAAAAACCCACAGTTGAAAGGCTGGGATTTAGATACCTATTATGATATTGCCTTTGCTTGGATGGGTAAAGATGAGGAATTAAAAAAGAAAGTTGACAGCCTTGATTTTGGAACACAATCCTAAATTACTGCTAACGGTTGGTGTATCATTCAGTAAGGGATTGCGTGGCAGTTCCAATCGAATTATACCAACGTTTGAGCGGATTACAGACCTTACTAATTGCACTGAAACCCTTATTGATGATACACATTGTTAGCGTTTCGTGCTTTATTTCAGATTAATAACTTTTAAAAATAGAAACAAAATGGGCAAATTATCAATTATTACAGTATTAAAAATGAAAATAGCATCAATGGGATGGAAACTATTTATTTGGGGAAACGATTTTAAGGAAACCGAATATTGGGAGTCAATTTATCAACAAGAAAAAGCGTTCAAAGAATCTAATGGGTTGTCTCTTTAGCATGAACGCTAACGTGTTGCAGCTATGAGCAGGTTTGCGTTGCAGCATGTGTCAAGTTACAGAAACCCTGTCCGCAAACTTGCTTATAGGTGCGGTTATGCACAGGGTTTTTTTTAGTAATCATTTAAAAATAAACAATATGAAAGGAAAATATTTAATAACAACAGATGCTTGGTTTTTAGCCCCCGATGGTAAACAATATAGAGCTGTTTGGGGTGAAGTTGAAATAATTGAAGATACATTTCTTGGTTTAAAAACCAATAGGAATAGCTCTAACTGGTTTGCAAAAGTTGGTAGTGAAAATAATCATGTAATAATTGCAGGGTGTCAAGTTCATTATGCAATTAGATGTGAAAATAAACCGAACAACGATAAGACAAATGATTATCATACCGATGCAAATGTAGGATGCAAAGAATTTGAAAGACCATCGCAGATATGGGTAGCTTCTTAAACTTGTGCATAACGGGCTCCCGGTTGGTGTCTGTCCAGCCCCGTGAGCCGGCTCAGTCTTGGCTGGATTGCACCAACCGGGTGTTAAGTGGAGCGGAGCGGAGCTTGGCACCGGCTTGCCGGGAGTCCGTTAAGTGCAACGCAGCGACAGCGGAGTTGCACTTAACGTTTTGGCTATGTGTTGTTGCCAAACGATAAACTTTCAAAACAACACTAAACTTTGACGGCAATAACATATAGCTGTTGTTACCGCCAGTTAATTTTTAATCAAAATGGAATTACACAAAATTATTGATGTACACGAAGATTCAGGAAAATTTCTTTTTAGAAAAATGAGAGTAGAAGGTGGATTTATGTATGAATTTTCTGACTCAAAAGAAAATAATTACAGAAAGCAATGGGTATTTGTACCTGACCCTATTGAAAATGAAAACCAGAAATATTATATTCCTGATAATGTAAACTCAAAAGAAGAATATTTACAATATTTAAAAGATATTGGATATATCAAAAAACTTGAACATCACAAGGATACAACAGTTGGTTTATGGGCAACAGATAGACCTGACCTAATCAAAGACGAAAAGGGGATAATGTTTCAGATTTCGTTTTAATTGGCGGTAACGGTTCGTATATGAGTAGTTGGGGAATGCGAAGAGCGAACCTATCAAAATATACAGACCTAAATACGTGGCAGAATGATTAATTAACAAGCTAAACCCCAATTACTTATATACGGTGTTAGTAGCTGGGCATTTTTAATCTTAAAATATTTATACAATGAAAATTAAAAAACAAAAGAACTTTAAAAACGGTAGAGTTTATTGCCTCGAATTAGAGGACGGAATGTTGATTGAAACTACTGATACCTTTTTGCCTTTTTATACAAAAGATGCAATAGGTAGAAAACAAAATATGCTCGAGAACTACGAATTAAGCGACCGTTCAGAACGTTGGATGATTGGGGTAAGTGTAATGAGTGGTTGCCCTGTAAGATGCAAGTTTTGTGCAACTGGACAAATGAAAAGTTGGCGTAATTTGACTTGGCAAGAAATTACAACACAAGTTGAGTTTATAATTGCTAAAAACAACATAAACCCATTGAATAGTAAAGAATTTAAAATAAACTATACTCGAATGGGAGAGCCGTTTTTAAATATTGAAAACGTTAAAAAGGCAATTGAAAAAATAAGCCAACACTACCCAAATACACACCACTACATTTCAACTATTGGTTTGAAAGATGCCGATTTTACTTGGATAAAAGACAATGTAACGCTGCAACTTTCTTTGCATAGCTTAGATGAAGAGCATAGGAATTGGCTAATACCTTACAAAAATAAAATGACCATTGAGCAACTTGGAAATGTAAGAACCGAAAGCAATTTGAAAACTACCATAAATTTAACTTTGGTAGAAGAAAAAGACTTTGATATTGAAAAGATTAAACAGTATTTCGATAAGGATAAATTTTTCATAAAAATAAGCCCAATAAACCCGAATACTACTTCTGAAAAGAATGGGCTTGGAAGTGGAGTAGTAGAGGGAATTAATTTAATTTAATACATAAAGCAATGACTGAACAAATTAAAAGTCAATTAGAAGAAAACGGTTATGATTTTGCCGTTGCCGTAGCAACTCAAAGTGAGATTGAAAACGGTGCAGCCTGTGGACAATTGTCAATTATCACAGACTAAAATCTTAATGCTTGGCACGGACGTTCATTCGGAGCGTCTTTGCCTTGCTACTAACGGTCGGCAATATGAAACGGTTGCCTTGTAAGATGTTTCAAAATATGATGCAGTTTTCTGGCAACTGTTTTATATTGATTGTTATAGCCAGTTAATTATTCAATTATGAAAAATTATTATGAATTAAAACGTGAAGAATTATACGCTGAAAGATTAAAGTTGAAAAACGAAATAGATAGAATAAATCATGCGTTAAGTTTTATGGAAGTTTCAGAGCATAATATTAAAGATATGCTATGGAATAGATATGAAAAATTTAAACAAGAAAAAAATAAAATTCTTGTTGTAAAATATTGTGGAGGAAATTCTTGTGACCCTAAAATGTATAAATATTACGAAGCTAATGAAATTATTGATTCTATTTATGAAACAGAAATAACAAAGGACTATTTATTTTGGTTAAATAACAATCAAAATTATTTAGACGTTCCTTTTAATTGGCTATAACAATATGTAAATTTACTTTATAGATTAAATAATTAATAATTAAACATTTATGCTATTAACAAAAAAAGAAATTTTTGAAAATTCTGAAAAATATGTTAAATTTATGTGCTTTGATATTTATATTTCTATTGATAATCAGGTATTTACCCTATTAGAAAGAAAACTAAAGGAACAATTAATAGGGGGCAGTTTTTGTTACTTCTGCAACGGGAAGTATAGGACTAAAAAATGGATAAAAGAAAATTGTGTTAATGTATTAGGGAAGGTTGCAAATTGAAAAAAGAAACAACATATAAATTTTGTCATTGCGGCAGGGAAATACCTCTTAGGTTCAACTCCACTATCCGGGACAAAGAGTGTCCATCGTGCAAGAGAATCAAAGACAATAAAAAATTACTCGCTAGATCGGCACAAGCAGGGCAAAATAAGCAGAATAAGTTTAAATCTGGGGATAATGCCACTTTTGGCAAGAGTGCCTCAAAAGGCAAAAAAACAGCATCAGAAACGTTTTATGGCTCGACAACATGGTATTACTTTTCAAGGTATGTTTTATTGTTTTATTCCCCAGACGGGGTTATGGTATTTTGTTCCACCTGCGGGAAGCCTCTTTTGCTCAAATCAAAAAAATCACATTGCGGTCATTTAATAAAGGTTTTTGACGGCACTAAGACCCATTATTCGGTAGCCCTTGATTTTATAAACGCAGCCCCTCAATGTTCGGAGTGCAACAATTACAAAGGGGGATGCCAAGATTTGATGCGCGTATTCCTTGAAAAAAAGCATGGCAAAGAACAAATAGATGAATTATACATCAGGAAAAACAACATCTGCCGAGCCGATGCTATTTATTTTGAAACGTACAAAGAATACTGGAAAAATAAATTTGAAGGATTATTGATTGAACGAAAATGGGAAAATCCTTGGAAATAATCAATTGATTTAGAAAAAACATAAAAAATGGTGGTAAGATTTAACCAGTGCAGCGATTGCAGCAGGAAGCAAGATTGTTTGATGAGATACTTTTACAAGGATAACCCGAAAATAAAATGCACCGACAAAAATAAAAAACGGAAATAATATTGAATTATTCAAATTAATTGATTAGTTTTGGATTGCATTTGTTGAAGTTGTTATAAAAATAAAAAGTATCCGGGTATGCGAATATTCGGGTATTTTTGGACTAAAAAATAACATTGTAAATATGAAGGTTGAAAAAACAAACGAAAAGATAATAATTTGGATGCACAGGAACAAAATAACTGGGCAGAGAATCTCAAGAGAAATAGGCATCACAAGGCAATCATGGAGCAATAAACTAAATTCAAACATATTTTCAATCCATGATATGATGGCTATAAAACGCCTTGGGTTTAAAGAAGATTAATTTTTTTATCAAAAATTACACATTGTAAACATGGCAACAAATAAAAAATCATTTCTTTTATATACTGATTTAATCCATACAGTTAAAAAATTGCCAAAAGAAAAATCGGGGGAATTGTTTGTTACAATACTTGAATATGTGAATGATTTGAATCCGATTGTGGATGATTTGATAATACAAATTGCTTTTGAACCAATAAAGCAACAATTAAAAAGGGACTTGGTTATATGGGAAAATATATGCAACCGCAATAAAACCAATGGGTTAAAAGGTGGGCGACCCAAAAACCCAGACAAACCCAAAAAACCCAATGGGATATTTGGAAACCCAGACAAACCCAAAAAACCCGACAATGATAATGATAATGATAATGAAACTAATTATTTATATTCAGATTTTTATAATTTAGAAATCCAAAAATCAAATAACGACCCAAACTATATTAAATTCATAAAAACACTGTTTGGTGAAAATACATTAGGGATAAAGTTGAATGGCGTACTTTCAATGAAACAAATAACATTTGATGAATTTTTAGTCTTACTTGATAAAGCAGCTAAAAAAAATAAATCCTTGATTGATATGGTTGAAAACATAGAAAACGGTAAATACTATAAAAAAAATACGAACCTAAACAAAACATTGCATAATTGGATTAATAGATGATAGAAGATTTTATAGAAGGGTTTAAGATTGATTCCAAGGAGTTCAACAAATTAGAGCCATACCAAGACGATATAGTCTGCAAGGATGTCAGCCAATGGTCTGATGAATGGTATAAATCAATCCTTCCAGAAAACAACAGGTTAAGCCTTTTATTTGAAAAATGGAACAAAGAGTTTAAGGGCAAATTGAGGGGCAAATTAGTCCCCATAATTGGGTATGGAGGCACTAAAAAAAGCTTATTGGCATTAAATATTGCTTACGAGAATATAATAAATAGGTTTGGTTCTTGTTTGTATTCTACAATGGAAATGGGGGCAACAGAAATAATAAACAGGCTTATAGATATGTTTTGCGAACCAATAGGCAACTATAACCCGCATTTTGAACTCGAATACCATAACAACAAGACAAAAGAAATAGATGCAAAGAAATTTTTTGATGAAGAATTTGCCCCATCATTTAAAAATAATTTATTTATAACGCAAAATACATCCGTGGAAGCAGAGAGCTTTGATAAACTGTTGACAAAATTTAAAGGGCAAGGCAAATTTATTGATATATTGGTAGTAGATGGGATAGCCGGGATGGGAGGTAAAGGAAGCGAAACAGAACTTTATTCAAGGCACTCAAAGGAACTAAAAGATTTGGCGAATAAATGGAACATACTTGTTCTGCTGATGTGCCATGTTTCTAAAGGTGGGAAAAAAACAGACCGTGATTTAAGTTCTATGGTAAGGAGTTCTGAGAAAATAATAGATAATTCTGATTTTTATATCACAACAAGCCTATTTGAGAAAAACGATGGCTACGATGATAATTATGGGGCATTGAGGCTTGTAAACAAACGCGGTTCTGGGAATATAATAGACGTTGTATATCAATTCGACAAATTAAGGCTATTGATGTCTAATACTGATCTTGAATTTAAACAATTTGAACATGCAAAAGGATTGTAAAAGTTGTAAACTTATTTCTGAATTACAGTTGGTAAGCGATGAGTTGGCTTATAAAATTATCAAAGAACGGTCTATGAATGCAAAACTCAATATATTGCAGGAATATTGTTCCTTCAATACCAACTTTTTGGTTTATCTACCATCTTTGACACAAAATGAATTTATAATGTTTTTGCTTAACAACAAAGATAAATTCAAAAGGAAATTAAACGAGCAGGAATTTTGCAAACTTTCTTCTAAATTCAAAGTAGGGTCAAGGTTTTTCCAAATAGGGGACATTGTATCGTTCAAATCATTGTCTATTAAAAAAGCAGATAAAACATGACATATATCATATTTTAAAACAATACAAGAATATACGGAAAATAAATTGCCTATAAAAAGGCTGGAGCAAAGGCTCATTGAATGTTGCAATATATTGGTAGTTGAAGAAGCAGGTTCAAAGAGAGCCGAAAATAAAATTATAATTTAATATTTTATCAATATGCAAGACATTGAAAAAGTAATTGGAACTTCGGATTACAACGGAACACTTTTATTGGTTGAACACGTTGTTAACGGTAGTTTTATAAAAAAAAGATACATAAAATGCCCGCACATCGAAAAGAAATGCAAATGGCTATTAGCTGGTAAACATGTAAGCTATTCTTATTTGGATGATGCTTGTTATTTGTCAGGCAGCTTCAAATTAGAATGTCCGTCATAAATTACCGCTAACATAGCTTTAACGGTGACGTGTTTGAGTAGAAGCGTGGCAAACCCGCCTAATTGCGGCATGTTTTATGACCGCTTGTTAGGCACAGTTAATTATTATCATGGAAATTTATATTAAAAACTCAAAAGGGCAATTAGAAGAAACAACACTTTACCAAGTTTTAGAAAACGCTTTTGGTAGTGCTGGCTTCAAAATGGAAAACGGAAGTTTCTCTAATGAAAACCACAGGTGGATTGGAATTGTACAAGAAAGCAAGAAGCCATCCGAAGTAGTAACGAATATCACATTTAACGACAAAGGCGATACTATAACAGGAGTAAAAGTATATGAAACACCAATTAAGCGGGTTGTTGATTCAGACCATAGTAGGCAGGTGGTTTAATTGTGCCTAACGTTAAAAATATGAAATGTACGGGATTAAAAGCGGTATCCTATCCCGATACACAACACTTAATTAAAGGTAGTACCGTTCAAATACGCACTAACACCCGTATATTTTATATTTAGTGTTAGGCACAGTACTTTTTATCATGACAATTGACGAAACTATTTTACTGCACGATAAGGCAAAGACACGAAAAGATGGGGTTTACTCATTTCGGGGTAATTATTGGGTTGTTAGAAATAATAACTTCGTTGCTTTTTCAAATTATTACGGAGAATGTTATCAAAGGATGGGTTCATTTAATGTGCAAATTGGCAAAGTCGAAAGATACGATGCAAAAAAGAAACTTACAGAATGGTTACGGGCGCAGTCTTAGTATTGTGCCTAACGGCTTCGTGCTTTGCGCACGGGCTTGCGCCTGGCGCAAAGCACGTGTTAGAGGACAGTCCCGAAGGGCTGGACTCGCGCAAAGCACGGAGCCGTTAGAGCGAAAGCCCTTCGGGCTTCCGCTCTAACGGCAACTTGCAAGTACAGTATTTTTAACGAATTTTAAAAACCAATAAAATGAAGGATTACACGAAAGAATTAGGATTTTGGAAACGATTAGAAAATTTTATAAAAGATGTAACCGTTAGTGATTACCCCGGACAGGAAGAAAAAGACATGATTTTATACGTCTGTGAGTTAAAAATATTGGATTTGCAAAATGTTAGCGTTTCGAAGCGAACGGTTTGCGATCACAATGCTATGGAATGCCATTTTCATACACCCAAAACACATATTTGTTATTATAAAGCAACTTGCAAACATCAGCAAACTGAACGCTAACGGTTCGCAGCTATGCCCAGTTTGGCAATTTGAAACAGAAAATTATCAACTTAAAATAAAGTAAATATGATACACGAAAATTTGAATAACCAAGAAACTGCCCAATTGGGTATAGGTGCTGTTATGCCTCGTTTTTCTCGTAAAGCTGTTTTACAAAGAGACAATCAAATCATAACAGATTTAGAACAATTGAAGGTAGAAGCAAGAAATCGAGACGATGAAGCATCAGCACAAAAATTAGATGGTGTGATATTTAGATTACTGTGTCTTACAAATGAGGCATAACTCGTTTATATATCTATATTTTTAATAACTAACTGATATTATGGTGGTTTCAGATAAACTAAGCAACAATTATGTGCAAATTCTTGCACAATTAAAAATAGAACGTGCAAAAAATTGCACGCAGGCACAAATGGCTAAAAACTTAAATGTTAGCCTCCGCAAATATGTTGACTTCGAGGCTGGCAAAACACTCGACTTTGCCCTGCTCGACCAAGTAGCCGGAATTTTCGCTAAGGATATTGTTTTGTTGCTAAATTAAAAACAGTCATTATTTTCTGTTTTTTAAACCCCGGAAAATTTTCCGGGGTTAATCAAAAACTAAACTAAAACTATGAAAACAGGAAGCTTATGCAGCTTTTGCATTTCCTCCAATAAGTTCCATTCCGACAGCCAAATCAATGGCTATAACAATAATGCTTTCGACAACTTCCTCTACTTTGTCGTTTGAAATATCAAATTCTTTGACAAAAGTCGATTTTAGTTGCTCTTTTTCTTCCAAGTCCAAATTCATCAATTGTGCTTTCGCTTTTTTGATGTTTTTGAAAACGCCTACCAAGTCAACGGCTTTAAAGCCGATGCCAATCCATTCCCCGGTACTAATTTTGTCGTCCTCCAGGGCTTTGTCGATTGCCCCGGTAAGTTTTGCCAAGACTACCAAGTCTTTTTCCAAGACATCAATGCCTAATTTTTCAATTTCTCCCATAGCTTCCTCGCTTTCTTTATTAATTTATTAATGTTTATATTTATTTTGAACCTGAATTTTATCAGGCTCTCAATCTCTTTTTCGGTTTTGTTTAAAAATTTTCCCTGCATTTTCGATTGTTTTACCGATAGTATTGTTTTCTTTCTCATTCCGCCTCAACTTGTCGAATAACCCGTAACCCATCAATGTTTCAAACGCAAGGTCGATCACTGTTTCCTGTTCTTGTGTTACCCCCGTATTTATAAAAGCATTGACTATTTTCCATGACAAGAACCCGCCTACGGTCAAATAGGTTTTTTTGTTCTTTAAAAATTCCCATGTTTTTTTAAACCAACTCATAATTTAATATTTAAGGTTTCATTTCAAAATGGTTTGCATCCCAGCCCCAATCGTACCCCGCAACATTGTCTTGGTGTAATGTTTTCCAATATTCAGCAAGGAGTTTGTATGCTTCTTTGTCATACCTATATTTGCCATCGACAAACAAATTAATGTCGATAGCCAACTTTTGCAGGTGTCGGCTATTCATTGTCTTTGATTTGCCTGTTTTAACGTATTCTGCTTGTTGTGATTCGGTACGTAAAAGTTCTCCCCCAGTAAGTTCAAACCCGTTTTCAAATGCCCAAAGAATCAATTTAGCTGCATTTTTTAAGAATATGCTTTGCTTTTGCCTTAACGTCAAATTATTCATTATTTTTTCCTTTCATAAAACCCTATTATGATATTCAATTTTTTGTCGATATTGTCGGCATCACGGTCTAACCGTTTATAGATAGATTCTATACGATCATCGACATACGTTTTATCTGCCTTGCACTTTACGTCTGCCTCTACCAATTTGACACGATCCATCGTTTCTTTTTTTACTTCCTCTATGTCGGCCATTTCGACTGGTTTGTGTTTCTTGTAATACGATTTTACGCCATAAAACACGCCGATCAACCCGGATATTCCGACTAAAAAACTAATCACGCTACTTGGCTCGATTTGAATGAGTTCTAACAATATCATAAACAATGTATATAAAGGTTGCCACTAAGCTCAATATCAATGCCTGTTTGCTCAAAGTATAGCTTTTGCCATAGATTACCCATTGCACTAGGTATATCATCGAAAGCGAAGCAAAGAATATCACGCTTGTTAAAATCACTGCCCTTATATGTAAATTTATCTTCCCTTTTTCAAAAAGCCGCAAGAATACGAACATCAGCCCTGCCAATGACAGATTAGAGGATATGGCATACAATTCATTCAGTTTGCCCATCCCAGAATAATAATAGATGGAAATGAATACATACACCAAGAGGTAATACACGGAAATCCCCATGACCGTATAGACCATCCACTTTTTTATCAATTGCGGCTCTTGCAGCTTTGCACTTTTGTCGCCCCCCGGCTTCGGGGGTATGAATACTGGTTCTTCGTTAGGCATAATCTTTATTTTTTAGTTTATATTAATTTTATTCACTATAAGGCGACAATAAATTGAAATTAAAAGTCACGTAATATGCGCTGTTATCTAACGTAGTACTTACATCTACTGTTGACCCAACTACGTCCCTATTTAAGTCTTGTACTGCTATTTGCCCGTGTTCGCCGCTAGCCAATGTACAACCATTATTCAGCCTATAATTCAATGTTATCCCATTCGTTAAATTATCAATGTCCTGATAAATATTTGTTGGGCTTACTGTATATATAAGGACTACTGTATTTAGGTATGTAAAAGCAGAAGTCGGCAATGTGGCAGTTACAGTTGTAGTCGGGGTGGAATATTCATTATTTAAATCGAATCCAGAAAAAGGAGTGCCAGTAGTTATGCAATTCCTAAATACTAATATATTTGTCATAACTATTTTGTTGGTTGGGAATCCGCTAATGATTTGAGAACCGGATTCAGTGCCATCTGCACGTTTCCAAAAGAACCCGGCAGAAATGCCGTTGTCTTGGATATATCCGTCTAGCGTCCATCCAGAAGGTGTTGACGGCAATGTGCTGACTTCTGAATTGTAGCACATTATCAAAAGATCGTTGTTTTGTGTCAATGGGTACGTTGTCGATGCGTTGCCAGTGGTAGATGTGTTTGAAAAATTCCAATTATAATCGGCAAATTCCGGGTAACTCCCCTCTATGCCAATATCCCCTATCAACAATTCTAATAAGACAGAAGCAGAAGCGTGCCAGTGCGTAGCAAATATCCTCCCGTTCAATACTACCATTTCATTCAATACATAGCCCGATGTTTCGACAGGGTATGTTTCAGTCGTGCCATAATCGGTAGCATCCACCGTTTGTACGCACTCGCCTTTGTAACCCATATTCAAAACAGTAGTGCCATACCTGTAAACACCATAGCTTTTCGTAAACGACAATGCAGACAAAGCATTTGAGCTTGTAGTCGTGACTACCACGCCCCCCGTATTCCCAGCAGTCCAGTTTTCCCCTGCGATGTAGCACCTGCAAGTCGTGCCGTCATCATAATAGCAGAAATCATCTGTCGGATTGGTCACATAGCTCGACATGTCAACTTCCGAATAACTAAGGTCTGATAGGCTTACTTTTGCAAACATATTGTCACCGAAGGAAGTCACATACATTTCGCCCCTTGCTATGTTTATCTGGCAGGAATGTCCCCGGTCTGCGTTCGTCCATTCTTGGGTATCTACTATCGTCCACGTTGACATGTCTATCTTGAAAAATTCGCAACTGCCGCCATATTCATAGGTCACGCCGTATATATATGTACCATCTGTGCAAATAGACGGTCCCGAATAAGCAACGTAGCTGCTCCCCCCGTTCGTTATGTGGTGAACCGTATAAGTTGATAGCGTTACCGGGTCAATTTCTACTATGTCAAGGTAATAATTTGTGGTATTGTCGTACCCTGTTGCATAGATATTGTCTGTAACAGGGTCGTAAACCATTGATTCCAAATCCTGCGTCCCGGATATTGTCTGCGACGTATAATCGCTCAAATCGTCAAGGTCGTTGAATCGGACTACTTTAGGGGTTGTTGACCGTTCTCCTAAATATATTTTGTCCCCCCGGATACAAGACGAGTGCGCTTGGTTGAATATCCCTGTTGCGCTAGTCTGCAATATCTCTGCTGGTTGCGGGATGTTGTTAAGGCTGAAAAAATCCAGCAAAAAGAATAGTATGAATATTTGGTTTATCATGCTGTGAACCTCCCGAATGTTATGTACAAATAGCTCCCCCTTCGTATATAGCTCAATACTGTCCTTCCACTTGCAGCAGAACTGATGTTCCCGGCTGTCGGGTGAAGACCGTCTTTATACCTTAATGTCAACCCGGAATGGGCAATGTCCGAAACCCCGTATCCCCCGGTGGCGTTCTGTATTATTATAATATCACCCCAACCGCCGTCCGGTACGTTTGAAAGTGTCAAAGTAGTTACATTGCCAGTCAAAGTCAACAGACCTGCTGCACCGCTATTGTAGTCCATAGTCGTATTGGTAGCATTGTATGTTAATGTTTGTACCGTCAAAGTTGTGCTTCCGCTTATGGCAATATCCCCGCTCCCAAGCAAAGAAGTGGAATTTACTGTTTTGATATTTGTGCCTGAAACAAGTACCGCTTGATAATCCGTACCTGCTGCTGCTATTGACAATACTCCCGTCCCGGTTGTATTCTTTAATAACCCAGTTGAAAGGCTGCTCAATGCCTGTTCTGCACTTAATGTAGCGTTTGTTGTCTGGGTTATGTAAGTAGCATTTGTAGGTGCTGCGCTTGTCGGTAATAGGCTTGTCAAAGTGCCGTTGTCGTCCTTCCAATATGGTGCATCGTTATAAGAGAAAAACACGCCGTACCCGGATGCAGGGGTCGCTGGCTCGTCAATCACATGTTTTAAGGTTATCGCTGCTTGGTTGCTGATAGAAATCTTAGTAGAACCGCTCCATTGAAAATTGGTGGCTACGTTTGCTTGATTATCTATTTCTACTGCTGCATTTGCTTCATCGTAGCTGAAATAAGCTGCGCTTGTACCTGCTGCTTTCTTTACCAGCAACCCGCTATTGACGGATGTTGCAGAGTTTGATTGGGTTATCAATAAGGGTGTGAGTTTGCCGCTTACGGTCAAGTCGTTTGTCAATGTGCCTATCGTGGTTATGTTGGTAGTCCCAGCCCAAGTAGATAAAGCCGTGTTTTCGACAAGGTTAAGGCTCAAATCTGTTTTTACTTCTGCATAAGTCCTTTCTACGAGAGCAGAAGTATTGTTGCCCTTTAGGTATGAATTGGCTGTTACGGTTGCTTTGCCTGTCCCGCCCCCTGCAACTGGCAATAATTGGAAAGATGGCAGGCTCGAAGACGTATTATAACATAATGGGTAATACTGAGTACCCGTTGCCACTGATTGCAACGCCCCTGTTGTGGTCGTGCCTCCCGTGATAGGCATATAGGCAGTAAACGATGTCTTGGCAGTCCCCCCGCTTGCGATAGCCAATGTAGAACTAAGCCCAGCCGCCGTCCCGGAAGTATTCTGGTTAAACGTAGGCCATGTCACCGATGCGCTTGTCCATGACCAAGTCCCAGTAGGTGTATAAGAACCGCCTAATTCTAAAAACGTATCATCTGCATCCCTTGTTGTTTTCGTCCTTGTAGCACCTGCCGCTATCCCTGTTACTTTGAACAACCCGGTTGTCGATGCGCTTTTCAATGATTCAGCATAGCCGGAAGTATTTTGATTGAACGTTGGGAAAGTGCAATTCGTCAAAGTCCCTGATGATGGAGTGCCTAAAGCCCCGCCTGAATACAATAATGTCGCGCTTGCATCCGGCAATGTATATGTTTTTTCTGCTGTGGTTGCACCTGAAAATTTCGTGAACCCGTTGCCCGTGCCACCGTAAGCAGAACCTATTATCCCTATATCACCAGAACCTAGCAAAGTCACCCCGCCTACTGTTTTTATGCTTGTCCCGGATACAAGGGTAGGCTGGAATCCTGTATGACCTGCGCTTGCATAATCCAAGCTTGATAATAAACTATGGTTTGTCACCCCGCTTGCTACTGTCGCCCAACTTGAATTAGAGCCGTCTGTGGTCAGATATTTCCCGTTGTTTCCTGTCTGCGATGGGAGTTCAATTTCGTTTGTGGTGCTTCCATCGACTTCCGTCCCGGTTATTGTGATAGTATTCCCTGCTTCGGAAATAGTATTTATCCCGGCTACTTGTAAAGTCACTGCTGTCGAACCGGAAGTATTCGAGTTTAAGACCGATGTATTTGAAGCCCCAGCCGATACGGTAAAAGAGCCTTCATTCGATACCGACCCGTCTGTTTCTGATGTCAAATAGCTCCCTGCTGGTTGTATACCTGCTTCTGCAAGGGTATTGTTTATTACTTTTGACCCATCCCATTTGAATATTTCACCAGAAGCGATTGATGTTATTGTAACGTCTGAATGAGAACCAAACGTATGTGCCGCCGGGGCAAAAGTCGATGGTATCCCGGAGAGGCTGGAATAAGCCCCTCCAAAGTCATCAGATGAATCTTTGTCCCATCCGTCAAACGCGCTTTCATTTCCAGTTATGCTTGATACCGATGAATGGTTGGATACGAATGTAGAAAATTCGGCTATGTTTATGTTTGCCGTATCTATTTCGTTTGCTGTTATTTGCTGCGTACTCAAAGAAAGGTAGTCCTCCCCGGCTAATGTTACAGCATCATGCCCGCCCGGCAAAGCATTTAGTTCAGTTTCCAATTGAGTAGGGGTTACATATTTTGTAACCGAATCCGTATAGTTTACCTTTCCTGCTATATAAACATTTATCGAATCCCCCACGTCTATTTTAGGCAGGTAGCTAGCCAACCGGGTATTTAAACTGTCTGTGGTTTGTGCTTTGGTTATGAAATTGGCTATCTGCGAAGCGATATAATCATGTATCTGGTCTTGCGTACTCAACCCCGTGCCATCATCCACTACCGCCCCTGTGATTATAGTAATCAACGGAGTAGAGGTAGTATTCGCCACTGTCGCCAAATCCGAGTTTGCGCTAGTTACGCTGGTAACCGTCCCCACGTTGCCGCTACCGGAAAGTATCTGCTGCGATGTCGCCCGGTCTTGTGCGAATAGCCACGCCGGGGCAAACAACAATATGAATAATAGCCTTTTCATTTCTTGATTTCTTTAATTATGCTGTCCTGTTGTATGACAGGTTGGTTTTTACCTAATATGTAGTCGCCTATCAATATAACATTATTGCTTTTTATATCGTTTGTTTTGGCATATTTAAGCCAGTCTATCAACTGTTCTTTTTGGGGTTTTTGTTTCACCACATTTGCATATATGCCTATTTTTTGTTTATATATGACAACCCCGTTGTATAGCCATTCCTCTTGGAATGAGTGCCGGGTAATCTGGGGGACATAGACAGTGTCATTTTTCGACCAACTATTTTTCAATGCTTTCCCTTTCAATGACAAATCCTGCGATTCCTGAGAATACCAGATCGAATCACCCGCCTTTGCACGGTAATACGTGCTGTCTGAATAAATTGGCTGCCACTTTTCGCCAACTTTTTCATTGACGGTTGTTTTCTGGCTGTCAACATAAGTTTTTAACTGTTCTACTGTTTGAGCCTGTATATTATAGGCTAAGAATATCATTGATATTACGACTAGTGTTTTCATGGCTAAATATTTAAGCATTAATTTTAAATCATGTAAAAAGCTTTTTATTTTTAGTTTTATTGTTTTCATTTTAGCTTGCTATTTTTAATAATGATTTAAACCCAAATTTCCTATCTAGCAAGTCATCCCACAACATATGGGTACAAGCTGTGAAGTTCACGTAAGGGCGGCCGCTTTGGCTATCGTTTAGGAAGGTCATTTCATCAGCAGACAAAGCCCTCCCCCAAATGGCTGTTTGGTCAAAATACCCAGCCGTATAATTCCCAGCATTGTCAGTTCCAATAAAAGTATCATAATCCGATTCTGAAAACGTCCAAGTTTTTGCAACCGCATTGCCATGTTGCGAACCATTCACATAGAATCTAACATAACTTCCATCGTATGTTACAGCTATGTGATACCAAACATTGTTAGTTATTGCTAGCGTACTCGTTGAATTAGCATAATTAGCCGCGCTTTGATGAAACGTTATTGCAGAAGTAGATTTATATTTGTAAAATTGAAAACATTCAACATCTGATGATGTGCGTTTAACTAGGAAAAATATATGTTTATTTGCATTGTCTGTTGGCTTAACCCAACTTGATATAGTTATTGCTGAAGCATAACCCGTTACATTGCTAGTTACTTGCACATAATCATTAGTCCCGTCAAGCTGACAGGAATAGCCCAAGTTTGCAACCGTACTTTGAGCCAGAGTTGGGCTATTGGTATAAGTCCCGTCATTGCTCCCATGTGCATCAGCAGCATTTGTCCCGCTTGTTTCATCAAGCTCCCAAAGGGAGATCAAGCCATCGGTTAGGTCGTAAGTAAACCCGCTTTGCCCCGCCAAATAAAACATGTCGTCCTGCCCGAAAGAGTAGAAAGAGAACAACAATAGCCCAAATATAACCTTACTCGTATTCATGCCCATATACCAATGTTACGTTTGTGCCAAACCGTTTATATGTGATAGTGCTGCTTTTGCTTGCAGTACCCGTGATAGCGTTGTTTGCCCCGATGATTTTCTGGGTGAGTTCCGTACTCCCAGCATCCGAATACACATTTACCGTGAATGTTTCGGTATTTGTCGCATCCCTGATTACTAGAATAGTCCCTGATTTGCCGTCCGGGACATTGTGGACTTTTACAGTAGCGTTGCCCGAAAGTTCGTTTATGTAGCCATCAGCCCCGGAAACCCAGTCCAAAGTATCAGTGCCGACAGTCAATGTCTGCGTGGTATGGTTATCCTGTGAAACAGTTGACCAAGCCGGGGCGGTTGCACCTGCGTTCATCGTCAACACTTGGGTTGCAGTCCCTTTTGCCAATCTTGTCAAAACATTGGAACTCCTGTAATAAATATCCCCATCTGCATCAGAACCCAATGTCATCGTAACCCCTCCGAGTACCGAGCTTGCCCCGATAGTCCCGGAAGTCACCGTCCCTAAAGTTGTTATATTTGCGCTCCCAGCCCAAGTGGATATTGCCGTGTTTTCCACGCTATTCAAAGAAAGCGATGTTTTGAAGTCAGCCGCACTCTGGGCGGTAACCGTATTGTCAGCATTTACACGCAAAAATGTTATTGCTGAAGGGTTTGTCAAAGTAAACAGGTTACCACCAACCGTTGTCGCCCCCAACGAAGTCCTCCCCGTTGCAGCCACTAAGTCTGTCGCCCCGCCGTCCCATTTCAGCCTATCCGTATAAGCGGTATTCCAGTTGCTTGAATTGTCGGTTACAATCGAAGGTATCCCAGTACTTGTAGTATTCTTTATCAACCCTGTCCCCAGTGCTGCAAGATTAGTCCCGTTTAAAGCGACAACCGTTAAGGCTGTCGCCCCGGTTGCATCGCCTGTGTGGGTTGCATTGGTAACCTTCGCCGTGTTCAAATTAATTGCAGTCCTATTTTCTTGCAAAGCCCCCTCTACATCGGTTGCTGTGATTATGCCACCTGCATCTGCTATTGATACTTCTGCTGCTGTTTGGTCATCCGTACCAGTACCATCAGCAACTAAAGTTTTCAGGGTGCTTAAAAGCATCTTTTTTTGCCCGGTGCTTGCATCTATCCATGGTATAGAATCCGTCAACGCAGCAGTTTCATCACCTACAAGTTCCGACAAGTCAACGCTTACTGTAACATCGCCAGAACCTTGGTTCAAATCTACCAAGTCCCCCGCTATCAATGAATCCACTGACGGGTTTACCGCCGCTATTTCCGTACCTACGTCAATTTCCAATAGAAGCCCCCCGGCGACCCCTGTCCCCACGAATACCCGGATATTCCCGGATACATAGGTTATGCCAGTTTCAGCAACCCCGGCGTTATCGACAGAAAGGAAATAGTTAGCCCCCAATGTCCACGTCCCACCAGAATAAACCCCAGCGAACTGGTATGTGAAATTGTCTGCATCAACACTGTCTGACACCACCCCGATAACCCCTGCATTGGCTGCTGCATCCGCCTGTGCAAGCGAATAGCTTACCCCGTCATGCTTTATCCAATCCCCGACCGACAGACCATGTGCCGTTTGTGTAACATTCTCCGTATTGCTTGCACTCCCGGAATTTGCCTCAATCAAAGAAATAAAATTCGCTGTATTTATATTTGAAGTATCGACCTCTGAAAAAACAATGTTTTGATTCCCTGCTATCGCTGCGTAATCCTCACCGGATACGGTGACAGAATCGTGGAAACGGGAATCATCACCAGCCGCAACCGTCCCGGCTACAATCCCGATGGCTTTTTTCCAATCAGTATTTGCAAGTTCGGTATCTAATAACCCCTCTATTTCACTCCCTGTTTGGTCGCCTGTCGCCCCTGCTTCTATGCCAGCCAATTTTATAGAATCTGCATCTAAATAAGCTGATTCTATCAAATCCAAAACACTTCTGTTTAAATGCCAAAGCCCGGAAGTATCTGGAATTTCCCCCCGGATGTTCGCCTTTGCCGTATCCAATTGGTAAACTGTCGGGAATACAGTACCGGAATCCGTATATTGGACATAAGGTGTCAAGTCCTGCAATTCGTTTGTCGGGTCGCCGTCCAATTCTACGGATATATAAGTATCCGTATGCGCCTCATTGCCATGCACTGCCGGGGCAAACGTTGCAGGGATATTGTCCAAATCGCCATAGTCCCCAGAAAACCGGGCAATAGTATCTATATCGTATTTTGTCGCAATATCCGAAACAGTGTCCCCCCAATGGACTATGTTCGCAGAATCGCCTATAAACAAGGTTTCCTCGTTTATGGAATAAGCCTCTACCGAACTTTGGAAATCAGTTACCTGCGAAGCACCTAACGTGAAACCAGTTGAATCAAGTTCCGTTAAAAAATGCACGGAAAGGCTGTCCCCGAAAGCAGACAATAATAGATACCTGTCGTCTATGCTTGCAGAATCAATAAACGCCCCGTTGTTGTATGCGCTTATATACCCTGAATTGGGGTTGAAGTAAAGCGAATCCATGCCAGAAGCTGCCAATTGCGCCGCCAAATAATCGGCAGTGACCACCAATGTATCCGTCAATGCGATCTGGGTAGTCCCCTTTAGCGTGTCGCCGTTGAATACCAACAATGAATCAGCCGTAACAGATATAGTCCCCCTTACCGTATATCCTTTGATTTGTGCCTGTGCAAAAACCGAAGCAGCTAAAAATAATATAGCAATAATTAATTTTTTCATATTTTATTGAAAATTATATTCTAAAACAACCCCAGTCAAACTTTCTGAACTATTAATAGTCAAATTAAACCCAGTGGTTGAAGGCTGGTTTATATCGTCAAATACCCAATTTACCATTTGCCTTATATACCCGCCGTCCATTGGGTCCATCCTATAAACTCGCACTTCGCCAGTAGGAACAGAAGAAAAAGCAGACCCGAACACCACGCTTACAGATGCGCTAGATAAATTTGTCAACCTATCTTTTTCTATATGCCCCAACAAACTCGACATTGCCATTTGGCTAAAACTTTTTGGCTTCGCAAAAGTGCTGTGGTCAACTACGAACTCTAATTCCGTAACATCGGGTGCGCCCTCTGCATCAGGGTCGTATGCAACCAAATCTTTAGGCCGTGTCTGCGTTAAACTCATAATTACATATCAATTATATTGTCAGTTTCAACAATTATATACCAATCGACATACCTATAAACAAGGTTTACCGTGGTAGTCCCCTTCTCGTAGTCGATAGTTTTTGTTTTTGCAAATCCTATCCCTAAATCGTTCAAATAATAATCCTCTTCATATACCCCTGATAAATTTATTTCTTCAAGCCCTTCTTTTACCCGCAAAGTATATTTGAACTCTACGTCTTCATCGTTTATTTTCCCGTTTTCCCATGTACCTTCATAATCGCCGAATGTCTTTGCAAGGTTTGACAAAGACAATAGCCCGTTAGGTATAGATTTGCCTGAAATAAAACCAGTGCCGTATTTTACATTGTTTTCGCCGCCTATTGTTTCATAATTTACCAATACGATACCGTTCTCCAAATCATCCGGGTTTTCTATGCAATATTGGATGTCAGTAGTCAAATATTCTGTTTTTTTATTGCTTTTAATATCTTGGTTTCTCTTATTCGTTACAATTTTGTCGAACGTGAATTTGGTAAACGAAAAATCAGAATACCCGGAATTTGCCATCCTGTGTTCAATTGTAGCAAACATTTTTTCTTTGTCGTACTTCCATGCTTTATAAGTATCAGGCAAAGATTCGAGGTTTACGAAGTCGTTTATGATGTCCAAATAATAAATATGTTCTATATGCAAATTTTTGTCTGCGTCTATAAACCAAAATAAATGCGCTGGCAAATTCATTAAATTATCAAGGACATCTTTTGAACTCAAATACAAAGTCGCATCATCAGAATCTTCCGATTTGTCTGTCTTGAATTGAAACGTATGTATAGCGGCAATTTTTGAAAGGTAATTGTCTTCCATCGTATAATAATTTATCCCGGAAGAATACCTAGGGATATGTTCTTTCAAAGCATCGGTATAAGCCCCTGCTGGTTCGTCACCCCAAAAGAAAGTAGAATATACTTCTTTCCCTGCTAAAGAGGAATGGGTACTCCTGTAAACCTTTTTTACAATTTCTTTAAAATCCACACCTGCGCTTAGTTCTATCGAAGATTCATTATATGGGTAAACTTTGGTTGATACCAATGATTCTATATAGTCAAAACTTCCTATCCTGCCACTTGTTGTATTCAATTCCCCTAAAGACCATTCTGTGACTACCCCATTGAACGGTTTGCGTACCCACAAATTGCCCTTGTCGTTTTTGTCCACAGTCCGCACCCAGCCAACATCTTCTTCTGGTGGCACATACCCGCCTTCCCCGTCCGGTTCGTCAACTTTCCTGTATTCATCCCTTGCAAATTCTGCGATTGCTTCTATGTGCCTATGTTTTTTTGTCGCAGAGCCATACCTTTTCCCTTTATACAAAGTCAATTTGCAAATTTCTCCTTTGTAAAATTTGCTATGTTCGTCATCTGTGTCAAATTCTGTAATCAAATCCGTATAATACAGCCCTTCCTCTTCCCGTGGCCCATATTGCCCATGCGACAAATATGCGCTTTCGGGTACTCCGTTTTCATCGAAATAATCCAATAAATCTACTTCCGGGTCGCTGCCTACCAACCTCCATACCACAGGGTCAGCCCAAAAGCGGCTGAAATAAGAGCCGTCTGTTTTTTGCAATTCATTTTGCGGCTTTATTACAAGGTTGTCTGCGAGCAATTGAAGATTAAGGTCTATAAAAGGTATATCAGAAGAATATGCCTCTACATTAGAAATAATTAAATTGCTTTCAAACCATGTTGTAGTATTGTATTCGTGATAAAATTTAATTTCTAAATCACCGCTTATTGGTGCAGGGTCGATTACTATTTGTATGTATTTAAAAGAAGAAAGACTTGATTCTGGTATTGCTGTTTTATTGGTTACATAATTAAATTTGTTTTCATCATCTCCCCAATTGCCATCCCTGCTTGCATATTTGGTATTGATGCCATCTGTTAATTTAATACGCAACCCTAAATTTTCTTTAACATCATCTTCTCCGATCAATTCATAATAAAAACTAAATAAAATACTACTGCCTTCTTGTATATTTTCAATATTTTGATATATAATTGATTTTACATCAGTAAATCTGGTTTTTGCTAATAATGATGCACAATTTTTACTTAATACAGAATTAAATTCAGGTTCGTTATATTCATATTCCCACCCTACTGGCAACCCGCTTGTCCAACTGTCGAAATTGCCGTTTACAATTAAATCGTTGCCGCCGAATACATTTACTTTGGTTTCCCTGTTTTCAAGGAAATCAGTGTATTGGTCGTAAATGGTAGGCGTTATGGTTATGAATGTCTTATAGTCGTTTATTTCGCAGTCTATTACCCCGAAATAGCCTTCTATTTCTGTCAAATTGGGTGCAATGTACTTTATGTATATTTCGGTAGTCGGGGAGGTATCCATTATCACGTCATAAAGCTTCTCCCGGTTTATTTCTGCTTCTGTGGCGGTTTCAAGGTCTAAATTGCTATAATTGTAAGGCTTGTTCTTGATTATTACCTTGTCCCATTTTTTGCGCTTGATAGGCATCCCGTCAATCAACTCATCGCTGAACGGGTTCACTTTTTCAGGATCGACTTGGAAATAAGTCCCTGTAATGCCAAATTTTATGTAAACGCTGCCTTCCATCAAATAGTGTTTATTACTTTCGTTACCTCGTCAGGCGGCTTTATCTTCAATGATATGTCCAATAAGTCGCCATCCGCGTGGTCTGTTTCTATCTCTACCAATATATCGTTTGCCGTATATGCAATATAATTCCATGTTATTGTAACCGTCCCGTTTGTATCGAATTGCCTCAACCTCAATAAAAACAAATATATGTGTTCGCACCCCCAGACCTTCCATTGCCTAGTTATTGATAAACTGGAATAATAAGGCGAAACAACCCCATTGTCCGTTTCTGCATCCTCTTCATTTTCCGGTTGCGGGGTTAATTTTTCGGCGTTTAAATAGCACAAATAAGTAAAATTAGTCAAATCGAATATATACCCGCCATGGCTTATATTAGAAGAAACTGCCGAAACCTTCAATAATTCCGTGACATCGGAAGTCCATGCGAACATATCAGAATAATAAGAATATCCCCCATTGGTGATTTTCATATAATAATACCCGTCCGTCAAGACATCGCCGCCCGTCAATGTTTCGCCCAAATAATTGAGCCTCACGTAATCCGTAAGGTCTGTTACTACCATATTTATAGGGTCGCCAGCAGCTATGTCCAAATATGTATAAAGCTGTATAGTAGCTGCCGTCCCTGCGCTTACTGCCAATTGTACTGCCGGGACATGGTTCGTTTCGAGGAAAACAATATGCAATTCTTTGTTTGCGGTATTGTCCCATTGCCTCGAAGCCTTAACCGAGTAAAACCCTAATATGTTCAATTGCGCCAATATCATCCTATCGTACTTATTACATGACCCCGTTTAATCCTTATTTTCCCGTTGGGCAAAATACTTGTTTCTGTTTTTGCCCCTAATTTATTGTCGATGCTTTTCAAATAGCTGTTCGTTTGCGACATGTCTATTATGTCGTAAGACTGTTTCATGGCATAATTCGCCAGCCACTTTTGCGTTTCATCGTGGGGCAATACTTCCGCCCCTCCGAACCCTTTGAATAAAGTCGTTTTATTGGGGGTTATCGTAGCCTTTCCGTCTTTTAGTATCAATTCGCTCCCTTCTTCCCCTGCAAAAAACATATCTTCCGCATTTTCAACCCCTTTTGCATAAGCAGGTATAGGGGTAGCAATTACGGTTGCAGCAGCCAAAATTGCTGCTGCGATCTGGAAAGTATTTAATTTTGCACTCGCTGTTGCCAATGTAAGCCCGATATTGAACAATGCTTGTAGCTTGTCGGAAATAGCCATTTGGCGTTTTATTTTTTTGTCTTCTTTCTCGAATTTGCGTTTGGCTATAATCTGTTTTTCTACGTTGTCCCCGGCCATCTTTGTTTCTAGGTCGTATGCTTCTTGTGCGCGTTCAAGAAAACCTTCGTATAAGGCGTTCCTGAAATTAAAGCCTTCGTTGACCATATCCCCCATGTCGCGGATTTTCTGCTTTTGGTCTTTGACTTCTGTTTTCCCGGAATCCTTTGTGTATTTTACGCTGTTTTCAGCAAGCGATTGGTTTATTTTGTCTATCTGTTCTTTCAGTTTTTCTTTTTGTTCGACAGTAATCTTGTCCCCGTCAATCGCGGCTTGGTATTCCTGCTTCCTGTATTTTAAAACCGCTTGGTTGTATTCATATTCCAAATCCAGCATTTTCTGCTGTGCATCCTTTGCGCTTGCGACTTTTTTAAGGTCGTTGTTTAATTGGATGGTCAATGCCGTTTCGTATTCGCTGTTTTTATGTTCTAAGTCGGACATAAACTTGTCGGAAGCTTCTTTATCTGCACGTTTTTGTGCTGCAATCCTGTATTTATTGCCATCGATTGCAATTTGTGTCTTTGTTGCTTCTATTTGGCGGTAAATATCGGCTTCTAAAACCTTGTCCCCTTTTACTAATTCTAATTGAGCCTCTAAGTCGAGCTTCTTTTGTTCCAATAATTTTTGCCCAAAAGTAAATTGTTTAAGTAGCATTGCTTCACCTTCCGTATCCATTTTAGATAATTCCAACTCAAATCCCTGCTCCATTATTTCCCGTTTGGCAGCCTGTTCATCTTGCATTATTTTCAACTTGTCTTGTGATGATTTTTTTGCCCCTTTGTTTACAAGTTCATTTAGTTTAATCTGGTACGCAAATTGTGCTTTAGAATATTCTTCTACAACAATGCCAGAATCTTCGTAACGTTTAAATTGTTTTGCAAGGGTTTCATCATCGACTTTTTCTATTCCATCGCGGTATTTTTCATATAACTCTTTTTCTTTTTTATATTGTTCATCGGATTCTTTGATTTGGCTATCCTTCTCTTTGATTTTATTTTTCAGATAATCTTTGAATGTTTTGCCGTTTTTTTCAAGTTCAATCAATAAGTCAAGTGATTCTTTATTTAATTCCTTTCTATTGACAGAAGAAAATTCCTTGTACATTTTTTCTGTTGCATCTATCTGTTTTTCTACATCTGACGAATCGAACATTTTTATCCCAGAGCTTTCATCTGGAAGCAATGGTTCTCCTTTTAATTTTTTTAAAAGCGTTTCTAATCCTAATATAGAGTTTTTTGTTGTTGCTATTTTTTGATTAAGCAATTCCATTCTTTTTACCGTCCAATTCATATTTGCTTTAACTGCCGGAGATGTTATATCTATTGTTTTCAAATTTATTTCTAAATTTATTAATTCTTCATTTGCTCTTTTTAATTCTTTTTCTTTAGTCGATATTACTTTTTTATTTTCTTCTAAATACATAGCACTAATGGCTTTTTTGTATTCATTTATTTTATCAGTATTTATTTCAATAGCATTTCCATATTCATCAAATTTTGTTATTGCATAAGGTACTACATTCCCTATGCCCATAATAGTTTCATTCAATTTTTTTTGCTCTGATTCAGATAATGATTGCTTTATGCTTAATTCTTTATATGTAATAAGAAGCGGGTTTAAATTTTTATCTAATTCATTTATTTCTGTTGAATATTCTGCCAATGTTTTAGAATTTGACTTTATTATATCGCCAAAGTCTGAAATAGTATCTGCTATTCCTGATATAATATTTTTATATAAATTGGAAATATTCAGCGAATCTATAAATTGAACCCATGCTGTTTTTAACCTTCCTTGTGCGGCAGCAAGGGTGTCTATTTTTTTTATAGCTTCTATGCCATAAGCTTTTTCTAAGGCAACAGCAAATTTAGGCAAAGCATCGGAAGACAATACCGACCCAGCCTTTAACATCTTATTCAGTTCTTTTACAGAAACCCCCAAAGCATCTGCCATAATACCAAACGCACCCGGAAGACGTTCGCCCAATTGCCTCCTAAGCTCTTCGGTGGTAACCGTCCCTTTTGAAATCATCTGTTCCAATGCAAGGAATACCCCGTTTACTTCGTCTGTTTTCAGCCCCAATACCCCTGCTGCCTTTGCAAGCGAATTAAAGATATTCATCGTGTCGGATGCAGACATATTAGATTGCATAGATGCTGCCCTGAATTTTATATACCTTTCCGTCAAAGTCAATACATCCATACCGTAATCAATGGCAGTCTTTGAAAGGAATGCCTGTGTCCGTGCGAACTCACCAGAATCCTTTATAATTGTTTTCATTGCAAAACCCAATGAATCCAGTTGCCTTATAAGGTTCAACAAATCGCGGGAGAAAAATTGGATGAGCCTATTGATACCGAACATAGCGGCTGCATAAACCCCTATTGATTTTATTAGGTTGGTCAAGGATGATGTTTTTTTTGCTGTTGCATCCGTTGACATCTTTGTTGTCCGTATCTGGGCTTGTGTCAGCCTTTCATCTGTTATTTTAGCCTGTGTTTTGGCTTTTATGGCATTTGTTTCTGCTATGTCTGCCCGTGTTTTTGCTGCCTGTGCGTTTGCGGCTATCCTTTCAGCATTGTTGATTTTATTCATCAACTCCAAAAAATTCTTCTCCTCTTTTGTTAATTTTTCAGTTGTCGATGCTAACCTTTCGCTATTTGTTTTTACCCTTTCTGTTGCTGTGGCTATGTCGTTCAAGGATTTTGCAAGTTTAACCAAAGAAGATACGTTTTTCCCAGACGAGCCAATTTGTTCAATGGTAGTATTTAATTTTTTTATCCCATTGGCAATATTTTTCAGGGACTTCATTATCCCCGGTTCGTCAATAAGTTTTTCTTTGGTAATTAAATTGCTCATTTCTTTTTATTGTATGCCGCTTTTTCTATCTTGTTCTTTGAATTTATGCCTTTTAATATCCCGCACCATCTCTCTAAACTTGTATTTTTAATGTCTATTTGGTGTGGCAAGCTCATTTCGATATTTGCCAACATCTCGTAAAAATCGAATCTCTCTTGTTTATCGTTTTTATTCATCCGGGCCTCAATCAACCTCTTCTTTGTTTCCCGTTGCAATATTGCGCTCCTAATCAAACTTTCGTCTGTCGTATTTATGCCCCAATACCCCAAAACATCTTTCCCTGATTCATGCCCATATTTAACTAAAATAGCACCTGCCTTGCACGAAGTAATTTCGTTTTCTATGGCGGCAATTTTTTTCAAGTTGTCGATAAAAGTTTCCCAATTTTGCTTATTGGTATTCAAAAAATAATACTCCCGCAGGTTATTCCATGTCATCAACAACAACTCTGTGCTTACCTTTGCCTTTGGGTTTTTCTTCAACAGGCTCAAATCCCACGTTTTCATCATCTCGTAGAACGGCTCTATCATCAACTGGCTTGGCGTAGCGTACAATTTCGACAGTCCCCGCCGCAGGGTTCGTTGTTTCAGTGATTTGGAAAACTTCGTCACCCCCGATTTTTGTTTTATATATTGCCATATCGACCCCAAGCTTCTGAGCCTGTGCCTTCGCCATTTCCCTGACATAACCCAAGTTTTTAAATATTTCTTTTCCTATCATAATCAGTGTATTAACATTGTTTTGTAAATCTTGTATGCCTCCGGTTCGATAAACCCGGATTTAAAGTCTTTCCTTAACTTGAAAAAACGTTTTACCAACATAAAGCGCAGATACAGACGGATTACCCAATGCCAGATATTCCTCCCGTAATGCCCTTTTTTGAACAACCCAAGTTGGGTCTTGTAGCCCACGTATTCCATTTCGAGTTCATGCCCGTTTAATTCCATAGCAATTATTTTTCGTAATCAATATCATTCATCAAAAACGTTATCCTATCAATAACCTTTGCTATTTTAAAATTGTGGTCGCCCACATCTTTGTCTGCTAATTCTATTTCTTCTTGTGGTGCTGGTTTTAGTTTACGGTATTCCTTGTATGGATTATTTTTAGAAGAATTGCCCGTTAATTTCCATAAATATTCCATAATAGAATGGCGACTTTCCATTAAATCGGTTAATAAATGATTAAGGTCTGAATAAGATAATTCTGATAAATTCATGTTAATAGTTTTTGTATTAGTGCCTCTACATATTCAGGTATTACTTTTTCCTGTATAGGAAGCCAATCTTTGTCTGTAATACCCAAAACCTTATTGCCAAATTTTGCCTGTATTGCGCTTCCTAATGATGTTTCTGCATCAAATTCAATCCCCAACCCTGTTACAACCGCGCTTATTTCACTGTAAAACTTGCCCGAAATATACAAATTCGGAGTTTCCTTATTTCTTGACGAACCCTGCATGTAACCGGGGCTGGATTTCCATGCCATATATGCCTTTGCCGTTATAACCCTTCCCCCCGGTGTTGTATGTGGAAAATACGGGTCTGTTAAATAAGTTGGAATAATATTCGATCCAGTGGATGTTTTGCCATCCCAAAGATTGTCTTTATTTTTTTCAACCATTTCAGGTAAATATTTTTCCAATATCGGCATCAGCACCTCCCAAGGGTTCAGCGTTTCGCAATTTGTGGCAAATTGTTGCAATTCCATTTTTAAAAGGGGGTCGTTAGCCCCCTTTTATTAGGTTACTGTTATAGTCCCGGCTACCCCGTCAAAGTACCCATTGCTGAGTGCCGCAGGGGTCGTCAAATCAATAGTCCCGGTTGCAAAACCAGTGCAAATCATGGTATAAGTACCATCTGCGTTGTCTGTAACCGATCCAGTAATAGCAGAAGTCTGGCTTGCACCAGCCGCCGTAAGCGCGATAAAATCGGCTTTGACCAACCCAGTGATCGGGATTTTATTGATAGCCCCTGCCGAAGTATAGTTGGAATACGAATAAGCCCGTACCGTCCCGCCTGTCGCAGCAAATGTACCTACCTGTTCGATGTAAACATCGGTAAGCGGCTCGACATCGGCAATACGCCATGTAGGGCAGACATAATGCCCGTACTGATCCCATTCTTCGCTGTCCTTAAAGGCGATCAGAACCGAAGCCAAAGAAGGTTTGCTCCCATCTTGCGGAGCATCTTTCTGTCCCTCAAAAACAATGCTGGAAACAGAGAACCCCGTAGGGACTGCGCTATTAAGGTAAAATTTGATATTGTTGCTCGAATCAAACATAAATACCCTTACCGCAGCATTGTCAAACGATTTCAACGCTTTGTTGACATCCATTGTAGCATCAAACATAAAACGTTTTTTAATCACCCTGTTTGCAGTGCGTTTTACGTTTTTGCCACTTGTGGAAGTAGCTACTTTTATTTCTTCCGAAACATCCTCTACATCCCATATTTTAGGGAATGGGAATACGGTTTTTGCCTTTACCCCAGCAGTCCACGTAGCCTCCGTTGCGGCAAGCGCAAGGGAAGTAAGGTTGAACGCAGTAGTGGTGGCTACAAGCCCGGCAATATCCACGAATGGATTTTCCCGCGTTGCCCCACCGTACCCGAGGTTAGACAATGAACTTGAAATTAATTTTTGTACTGTCATGGTTTATCTATAAATTTTACAATCAAAATTTTTTATTTCTATCGCATCGACATAATCGTCTGGGATAGTGGCATCTTTGCCATAAATATTAGACTTGCCCAAAGACATCCTGTTGATGGGCTCGTGCTGTATGACCCCATTTTGTTTATGGAGTTTCAGTGACCTCAAGGCATGTTTCATAAACAACTTATACAACGGCGTCAAAACCGTGTCGAAAGTATTCGTATATCTATCATCTGCCTTGTAGTAATCAGTAGAGTTCGTAGCTATGACAATGTTGAGTTTTGCTTTAAAAGCAAATATCCCATCTGCCCCTTTAGAATCTATATCTTCTAAAAGTATGATTGCAGGGTATTTTTTGAATTTCAATTCATTCCCAGCTTCGGTTTTTTCTTTTAAAGTATTTTCGATTTCCATCCAAGCACCGTGCATATAATAAGGTGTTTCGGCGGGGCTGTTTACAGTATCGTATTCTGCCCTGACTGCCGTTACTATATCGCTGATGACATCAACGATATTTATTATGGTCGCACTTGGTATCACTTTCATTATTGCCATTACCACATACTATGTTTAAGTTTCAAAGGGGTAAAAACCCAATTGCTGTAATCGGATAGATTAGCAAGGAGGAAATTGTACAATGACGGTTCTGTGTCAAAATGCTCGTAATTGGCATTGTCCAAAAAATAATCCTTGTAGATGTATTCCCTTGGCGTTTCCCCGTACAATTTTACCATCCCGTTCCATGCTTTTACCAATTTAGGCTTTGCATCCGCTGCAACAGAGTTTTCGCCCTTTGCCTTCCTTTCTCCTATGCCAGTATTAGACGTTTCAATATTCATCCTGTGTTGATAATATACGTAATTCGCTATCAACGATATTTTGTCGCTGTTAGTAAACCCTACCCATTTTTCGGTTATCGTATGCCCATAGTAATCAAATGAGAACTCCGCCCCGTTTTTCAGGTCAGACCATTTCTGGGCTAACGCTGTCGGCGGCGTAGCTATCGAAGCTGCGTAAGCATCTGTATATTCTTTCCATAAAGCATAACCAAGGGCTTTTTTCAATACCTCGTCCTCGTACCTGCTGATAGCATTTACCAATGCCGCATAAACAGGGTCTGTCGCCGAAAAACTGTTCAATTGGATGTTTATCTCCCGGATGAAATATGTGTAGTCTATCTGGCTCATTTTTTCTTCCTACCCCTTTTTTTAGGTATTTTAGCAGCAATTTTTACCTTAAATTCTTTGGTAGCCAATACTGCTTTTTCTTCTTTTACTGGCAATGCAACTTCTTTTGCCTCGATAGGCATCATAGGCTTCAATACCTCTTTTGCTATGCCTATCCTGACAAATACCTCTGCTGCTTTGCCTTTGACTATCTTGCCTGATTTAAGGATTGCTTCCATTAGTCTGCTGCTTCTGGTGTCAATTCTGATTCAGGGTTCAATGCAACGCAAAACCATTTGGTCGCAGAAACGCCTACTACCATCATGCCTCCGCCAAGCTTATGCCCAGCCCCTGTCATGGTTACAGCATCCGATGTAGCTACATTGTCGGCAATAAAAGCATTGTTGTCGGCAGTAGTAGAAGTCACTATCAGGTCTGCATCGGCAGTTTGGAGCAAATAATAGATTACCCCTATTGTTGCAGCAGACGGATCTGGTATAGTCGCAGTACCTGCGCCGTCAAAAGTCACGAAAGCCCCTGATTGGGCAGCAGTCAACGTTTCTGATTCATCTGTATTGACAACTATTGTTGCGGCACGTAGATTTGCTGAAAGTACCCCGCTTACAGCGACAGTACCGTCTGTGCTGTTTGCGATAGTTTCGTCATTCTGCAAAACAATGTCATTGGTCAATGTCCCGGAAATATCCAGCCCGCTTGTAACAGTTGCCCCGGTATTTACCAATGCAGCTAGATTTGTAGCAGTCCCGGCAATCCCCTCTACTTTTAAAATATTGGTAATAGTACCACCCGTGCCATTTTCAGTAAAATGTGCAACGTTGTCAACACCTGTCCCCGTATGCGTATTGGTAGCTTCCAAAACGTTTACATGGTTGCCGGAAGTAATATTCCCGTCCCCCTGCAAACTGAAATAGCCAACGAGCAAATCCCCGGTATTGGTAATGTTTTCGCTTACCTCTGTCGATACTTGCAAGTTTGCATGGCTCCCGGTATTAACTTCCAGCTTTGAACGCATTTCCAAGACATTGACATTTGTCAAAGTATTGGCAGTGCCTCCGACAGCATCGGTATTTACCCTGAACCGTGCAGCCGCAATATCCTTTGCGATACTCGATTTACTCTTTAAGTTTACCTGTATAGGGACAAAATGTTCAGTCTGCGAACTGATTTCAATTGCATCGTTCCAAGTCCCTGCGGCAAACCACGCATTGTCTGCATCGGTAAAAGACGGGGTGACACTGGCAAAATTAAGCCCTTTGGTTACAGTCCCGTCAAATACGATAGGCGTTGCAGAACTGAAAGTCGAAACGCCGTCTGCATCCAAAGTGCCAGCAATCAATGTATTGCCAGTAGCACCTGCTACGGTGAACTTGTCGGTATTGATTGTAATATCGGAAGTGGACGAACCTATAAGGTCGTCCCCAGCGCCTAAAGTAACCCCTGCGTTTGCAGTAATCAAACCATCTGCTGTGATTGCGCCTATGCCAGTCATTGCACCAGTTGCCCCGATTGCCCAATCGCTTGAAGTAATCGCAGTAGTCGAGCCAGCATCCCCTAAAGTCAATGCCCCAGTCCCTCCTGCCGCAACAGTCAACGCTGCATTTGCATCATTGTCTGCACTTGTAATAGTAACAGTGCCAGCATCGGAACGAGAAACAGTCAACGTCCCCGAACTTGCAGGTATGCTGAACGCATTGGAAGTTTTTACCTGAAATACATCAATCAACGTCTGCTGGTCTGTGGCATCGGAAATAAATTCGACTTTTAAATAATTATAATTAATCGGGCTTGTAGATGTAATAGACCCATCATTTGAATCCGAAGTCCACGTAATAGCAGAACCGATAGCGACCCAACTCCCTGAACTCGTTACTTTCCCGTAAGCAGTAATCGTTACCCCAGGAGTGCCAGAAACAGAATCCAAGCCAATTGTAAAAACTTGGTTTTGTGAATATGGCTGGATATTGGTAATAGTAAACGTAACAGTGTCGCTTTCATTTATCGTATCGCTTGCATTAAGGGCAAACGGCGAATTAATGGTATTTTTACCAGTACGAATAACACCCGTGCGGTCTGCCGCCATGCTGACCATTGCTACAACGATCAACGCTAATAGAATTATCAGCTTTCTCATGGTTACGTAATTGAAATTGTATTTGCGTTAGCAGTGACAGCATCTGAATAAACAACACCTGCTTTGTCGCGGACACCAAAAGCAACCCTGATTTTCAGGACGGCTGTTTTTTGCCCTTCTACTAAATCAGTGCCGTTGTTTCCTATTTCCATAGTCATATCCTTGCGGACACCGATCCAAAGCTGGTTGCTGTCCACAACAGCCAATGTATCTGCGGTAACATAAGCAGATTTCCTTACAAGCAACCCGCAAACACTAATAGGTTCGCCAAGCGCGTTGAACGCAACCCTTCGGTCATTCAATGAATCTTCCAATGAATTTTTCAATGCTCCCCATTTCGCAAAATCAAGCGGGTTCATCCACACGGCATCTGGTTTGTATTTTGCAGCCTCTACCTGTGCTTTTGCAGCAGCGATAACATCAATAATAGTCGCGCTTTCAGCAAAACTAGCATAAGTAGTAGTATCGAAATCAGTATGTTTCGTAGATGTAAACAGCCCTGCGATTGCAGTCGAATCATCCCCGGTAGTCCCCAATACAAACTCGTCAATTTTATCGAGTACTTTGTCGGGTGCGGTGGCATTGATTTCATCCAATACTTCTTCTAAATCATCCATTGTTTCATCGGACAACGTAAAATAAGTAGCGATATAGAAAGCCGGGAAATTTACTGTCTTCAGCAAGAAACTTGATTTGCTTGATGCAGAACCCTCTGTTTTTACGCCAGTGCCGTCAGTATAGGTATATACTACCAATAAAGCCATATAAGGCTTGGAAATCCTTTTTGACCTCATTGCACCCAAAACGTGCGGGTAAATAGTCAATGGGATGCCTACCCTCATCGGATCTAATTCCGTCAAGCGGTGGTAGTTTACATAATTCCCGTTGATTGCTGATTGCAGCATATCTACGGCATCTTTCAATACAAATGTCGGCGAATTTTGGTTGCCTTTTTCAGAAAACCATTCTTTCATAGACATCCGTTTCCCATAGTCGTCATTCTTTTCTTTCAGGAAAATATCCTGTTTTTCCATAATAGCATCTTTCATAAGGTCACGCAAGGTTTTGTTTTCCTGTTTGCCTTTAATGCCATTTTCTTGCAACGCCTTCAATTCAAGGCTGTTTTTGTTCAACTGCTCAACGAGGTTGTCAACGCTTTTTTTCAAATCGTTGATCTCGTTATGGTTGTTTTCTTTGTTGTTGAGGACTTCCAATTTTTTGTTTACCTCTCCGATTTTCTTGTCTAGTTCTTCCTCTTTAACAACCCCTTTTGTGCTATCTGAAATAAGGTTTTTTATTTCGGTCAGCAATGCTTCTTTTTCTTCCATTTAACGTATTTTTTTAATGTTTTCCAACAAATATTTATAAATCTCGCTTTGAGTGGATTCTTCCGGCTCTATATTTTTTTCAGTGGATTCCTCCGGCTGAATTATTTTTTTTTCTTCTTCCTCTTCTTCTTCTGGGTAGATTATTTCTGTCGCATCATTCGACCCTGCTATCACAAGGCTGCCTTCTTTGTATATCTTGGCTTCCTCAACGCCGAAAAAATACCCCTGCGATTCTACTTCTTCTTTATTTGCGATTAAATTTAAGTGAGAATCATAATATGCCTTGTTTACGGCATAATCTTTTTCATCGCTGTTCAAGCCAAGGGTTATCTTGACATAAATCATAGAAACAGACCCTTGGACTTTCCTACGCTGCCTTATGGCTTCCAATGCAGACGGTTTTTTTATGTTTTCTTCTGCTATCTCGAATATCAACGCTTCTGTTTGACCGGGATAGTCTTTGCCTACCATTGCCCAATCCACGGTTTCAGTAAAAGCCCTTACGTCTTCCGGCCATGCGATTATATTGTCTATGTCCAATTTATGCCCAGAAGCATAAAATATCTTGCCTGATTGTTCTTTCAATGTTTTTTTCCATATCCCGTCAAAATGCACATCGTCATGCGAATCCATATACCGCGTGGTATTTATGACTGGATATACATACCCTTGTTTGATGCCTAGTGATTTATCCACTAAGTCGGGTTTAAGGTATGCCCCGAAAATGCTTAATTGCCCTTTTTCTGCGCTTTTATATGTCTGCGCCTTTTTTAATGATATTATCCTTTCCTCGTTTTGCTTCAATTCGCGGAATAACTCGCTTTTATCGGCAAAATCTTTTTTTAATGCTTTGCAGTACATCTTATTTATGTATTACTTTCCCGTCTTTTTGTTTAAGAAGCTTTTTAGCCAATTTCTTTTTTGCTTCTTCTATATTTATTTTTTTATCCTTCATTTTGTATGCTTATTGAATAATTGCCTTTGATTTTCTGTATTTCTTCGTCAGACATCTCTACTATCCTTTTATTTGCCCAAGGCTCGTTTATAACCTCTTTGCCCAATGCTTGCCACCAATGGTTATAAGTACACCCTCCGGCAAAAAATAGGCGTTCATAAACTGCGCTCGTGTTTTTTATAGTTTCGGAGCGGTCTTTTTCATTTTCTTGCAATGAAGGCAAATGGCTGTAATCCGGGACGTATTCCCATCCTTTTTCCCTTGTTTGCAACCAGTTGTTCAAATCCTCGAATTTATCCTCTGATTCAGGTATAACCGTATTTTGGTATGCGCTCCTTTCTGCCACCCTTTGGTTCTCGAATGTAGCCCCTCTTTGTTCCATTTGCAGCAATAGCGGGGGGATATTAAATTCATGGCATACTATCTTCGCATCGGAAACTATTTCATTCAACAACCCCAGCTTCCTTACGTCTTGGTCAACAGACTGGTATTTGATATTGTGCCTCGTGACAAGCCATTTTTTCTGCCCAAACCTAGTCCCGTAATCAGAAAGGTCGTTCTGAACTTCTTTTTGTTCTTCATCGTCCAACATCATAGCACCCATATTCCCATCGTTCCGGTTACTTGATATTATCCCCATCATGCCCATATTCTGCGCTATGGAATTACGGCTTTCATAAGCTATTTTTATATTTGACAATGGGTAAGACAAACAAACAAGCTTAGATTCTCCGAGTATCAAATCCACATTGCTTCTCAACCGTATATTTGGTTCTTTCCGGTGGAGTATCTCGTCGGTACTAAAATATTTTTCATTGTTCAGCCCGTTCCATACCCACCTTTTCACCATCCCTATCCCAGAAACTTGACTGAAATAATCCCTTTCTGTTAAATCGGGTTTCATATATTGCGGCCATACGTTCCACAGGTAATATACGTTGTTGAAATCTATTTTCCCATTTGCAGAATTGCCGTATATATAGGCATTGCCAAAAACAGATTTTAATATAGAGTTGATTAATAAAAATTCTTTTGTGGATTGCAACGGGTTTGGGTTGTTGATTAACTGCAAAAGCTTGTTTACGTCTTTGTCTTTTGTAAGCCCACGCCTATATTTTTCTGCTGTTATTATTTCGCCGTTTTTTATGTTGCGTATGAATACCTTTACGTTTGCCTCAAAAGAAGCCTTCATATTTATAACTGCATTTAACACAGGGTTGGAAAGGTATTCGTTTTCTAAATTTTTTGCATTGCCAAAATCAGGGAACCACGCATCTTTGCCTACAATAGTAGATATATTCGGGTATTGTTGCTGAATATTGAATTGTTTTTCGGCAACATTCAGGTTTTTAAGCCTCAATTCAAATTTTTCTTTGTCGGATAGTATCATTTCGACAATTTTACGATTACCCGCCACTTCCAGAATTTAAACATAAAACGGAAACGCTTTTTATGCTTTGCTGCTTCCGCCCTGTATTCTTTTTCCAATTCAGACAAAACTTCGTCTTTGACCCACATTTGGGAGGCATCAGGGTTGAACCCGATAAGGAAAGGGCATCTCATGGCGACATATTCGCTATCAAAGAAATCCTCTTTTTGTTTCATGGACAAAAACCTTGCAAGCGACAAAGTTACTTCTTCATGTTCCATTTAACATAATTAAAATAATACAACAAAACTATTAAATAATTATGTTAAATAAAATTATTTTTCCATTTTTTATGCACGAAAAATGAAAGATTATGCAACCATAAAACGCAAGTAGTTGATATTGATGAAGTAACAAATATATTATTATACAATAAATTTATTTTTTTGCCAATAATTTGCCGTACATGTTTTTGGCAACATAGGATATGCTGGAAAGCACGGCAGGGGCAAAAGATTCATTTTCCCCGGAAATATTAGTATATGAGTTCAATTGCCGCATAAAGTCCCTATACCCGATAGAATCATTGGATTTGTCGAAGGCAAACGAGTTGCGTATGAAGTTTACTTCTGTGATTATCCTGTTGTCCTCTTTGCTGAACTCTTTTATAGTCCATATCTGCTTGTTTGCTGCGTGCCTCAATTCTGGCATAAACGACAGAAACGAAACATTGCACTCCAAGAACACCTTTTGGCTTTGGAACTTGGTTATGCCATTAGCCAAAGAATCAATATTTTCGGAAGGTAGGCAGTCATTGAACAAACAATCCCTGACGAATACCTTGTTGTCTTTTATGCTGGCGAAAATAGCTGAAAAATTATAGGAAGGGGAAACTTTCGCGGCAATACTGGCTATTTTTATGTAGCAAATATCCACGCTTCCAGTAAAATCATACTCATCGAAATAATTGAGCCTCCCTTTAGAGAAATTCTCGGAATCGGACAATACCCCAGATGGGAACAAATGGACAAAGCCATATACTGCCGCATCCATCCTATTAGGAGATTTTTCGCCCTTTTCACCAGTATATGTAGCCATCTCTGTTTCTAAGTCAGGGAATCCGCCCACATGGTGTATTTTCCCGTTGTCGTAAAGCGCGGATACTGGCTCTGCCCTCACTAATTTGCCCTTTGTGGCTCGTACTTCCAATACCCTTGCGGATTCAGATTCCGTTTGAATCGTATGCTTTACCATGTCCCACCCTTGGTTAACCTCTGCGATGATGTACCTTGCGCCTAGCCTATCATATAAATTACAGGCGACCTTTGCCCATTCGGCAGGGCTGTATTTGCCGCTTGCATCTTCCAATAAATACCCATGCCCATCAAAAGATTTGCCAACTGCGATTATCCCTGTTTCATCAGACCCTGCCCCGGTAGTCCCAGCCGGGTCTATAGCCACAACTATTTCTTTCATTTCGGGCAACCCTTGTTGCGTTACCCTGTATTTATTGAAATTTGCTTCCGTAAAATAAGCACCTTTTACCTCGTCTGCAAATTCGCCCTCCAAATACCTTAATTTGTATTCCCTTGGTCGGTCATTGTATGTTTCAAGGTAGTCTTTGCCTATATATTCTAAATTATCGGAAGCATTTAATTGCAAATGCCCGTATTTTTCAGGGCTGCTCAATAAAACATTTTCTTTGGGTTCTATTTTAAGGTGGAATACTTTATATGTCCAGTGTGCCTTAGTAGGCGGGTTTTCGTCGATTATCAGTTTGTTTTCTATTTCTATCGGCAAACCATTGTCGCCAATGACAGGGTTGCCTTTTTTATCCAGCATCAAAACCTTTTGTGAAAGCCTCGTCAGCACCGTATTATACGCAGAATAGCTTATCTGCGATGCTTCGTTTAAAAATATGGTGTTGTATTCGTTTCCCAATACTTTTTCAGTCCTTTCCTTATCGTCCAACCCCCCGAACCATATCTCCGAACCATTGGGCAATACGGCAAAATACTTCTGGTAGTTCATTTTATAGCTTACCCCCATCATTTCTGCTACTTTGGGGAACGTATCGTGGATTATTGATTGTTCCAAGTGGGAAAGCCTATACCGGAGTATGGCATGGCGGGATTTGCGTTTAGTAGCCCTATAAAGTATATAGAAAATTATCAAAACTGTTTTTCCGCTCCTTGCACCACCATAAAAAAGTATATATTTATGGTTGGATAAAACCTCTAACCCTGATTCCTGTTTTTTTGATAACGAAAACATAAATATTATTTAACATGACAAAGTTATGTTAAATAAACAATTATGCAAAAAAAACAAATAAAATCGGGGTAAACTAATATATAATTACAAAGTTTTATAACCATAGTCGCTTAATTGTTTTTTTATAGCATTAATGACATCGTTCTGTAAAAACAGTTCTTCTTCCTTATCTTGAGGAATATGTTCAAAAAGGGGAGATTCGTGAAAGCGACCTGCAAGTTTTAAAACAGAAGATTTAAATTTTTTATATTGCAAAGTTATTTTTTTTCTGTATAATTCTGTAATCGGATAATTAGGACGTAATGTTGATTCAAAAACTTCTGCATTAATCGTTAATGCTCTTAAAACATCTAATAATAAAGAATTATTATGATATATAAGATGAATTTTATCTAAATACCTATCAAGTTGTTTTTTAACAGATTCTTCGTTATCAATTTGTTTAATTTCATTTAATTCAAAAATAATTGAATCAATAACTTCATACGCCGATTTTTCATTTTCTGATGTTCTCATAATTACACCCTTTTAAATTCATGCGTTCTTATGTCGTTCTCATCCCACATAAAGGACATGAGGTATTCAGGTACGGCATCGCCTTCTTTTAATGGATCGAATTTTTTAGAAACCCCGTAAAAATACCAAATATCGTTTTCCCAGTGCCTAAATTCTATATGCGTTGGACGGAAATCTTTCATAAAACCAGATATATCATCCCAATCATTGCGAATAAGCACATCGCTTATTTTAATAACCCCTCTATTCATAATAATTTCATTTTATAAATAAAAACATTGCTCCACTATTTTCCATCATATTCCCAAACGGCCTTATAACCCAATCGTCAAAGTCGCACCCGGTAACTTCGTCCATCTGCTTCAACAAGTCGAAAAAATTGATTTCATCCGTCAGATATACCGTCTTTGACATTTTATCCGGTATTATGCAATTTTTGTGTTTTTTACCCATGATTTGTCAATTTTTGAGCCTTTTTGCCAATAACTTGTCTATCTGTTTTATGGCTTCACTAAAAGCATTTGCCCTGCCTAGTTCGTACCTGCTTTGCAACGGGTTCTCGGTGAACTCGTAATCTTCCAAGGAATCGTTGCGCCCCTTTTCGAGTATTTCCCTTAATTCTACCAGTTCTTCCATTTTCTCGTTTGATAATTCCACAATTTATTTGATTAATTTCTTATGCAGCCACTGCAAAAACCCTGAAAACGTTGGGTCTTTCGGTTTATATACATCAACCACCTTCCGTTCTCCTAAAATAACGTATCCGCCTAAATTGTCTGGCAGTGTATCTGTTAACATCTCAATAGTGCAGCCGACAAATACGCTGTCTTTCAAACATTCCTCCTCGTATTCAAACATCAATTGGATAAAATCGTATTTTATCGGAATATCCAATTTTACGCTTGGGATACCATTGCTCAACGCCACATTACCATTATACCTAAATTCAGCAACAGAATCAGGGTGAGATTTATAAATAAACCAATCGACCGGAGAAAAAGGAGGCAAACCACAAGCATCAATAAATTGAATATCTTGTGCGCCGCAAACGCCTTGAAAGGCGAATAATAAGATAAAAATCAAGTTTTTCATAATCGTTATTTTAATGTCCGTAAAAATCTTACCATATCTTTAGCCCCGTTTTTATTGAGGATAAACTCGTCAAAATGCCCGTACTTGCAATGGTAGCCGAAAATATGCCTCGCCCCGCCAACCAGCCTTTTGAAAAATCCGCCACCAGCTAAATGTATGTGGCAATATATTTCATCCCCGTCAACCACCATTATTATCTGGTGTTCCCTGCTCGTGCAATCGCAAATAAACAATTGCGGCTTAAATTCAATCGTTTCCATATTACTGTTTTAAATTTATATATTTATCTAAAAATTAGCTGCAACCAAAAACGACCACCATGCTATCGTGCATCGGTGTTTTGTCTGTTACATATTCGCCATTTGTATTAATTCCCAAAAAACGAACCCTGCCTTCTAAAAACCGAATATATCTAGCGTTTGGCAAAATATACCTATGGAATAACTTCGTGCTTGTACTCACGGGCAAAAGCATTACACAAAGTTTGCCTTTCTTACTTTCTTCAATCGCTTTAACTACAAATGCCTCTTTTAATTGTCTGCTGTATGGTGGGTTAATGTAATTGCTTTTACCCCAATCAATAACCAATCCATCAAAATTACTGTGCAATGGACACGGATCAAAGTCAAAATTGAACTCTGCATTTAATTTATCGTATAGTTCTTTTGGTGTAGCCCAATTGTCGGAATGTTCTAAATTTCTACTTTTCATTTTGGCTCAATGTTTCAAAATAAAATTTGCCGCTAAATGGCTTATCCTCTGTTATCCCGAAATACCCGGCTACTTTCAATAAATATTCCTTCCTTTTCTGGATTTTTTCAGCCTTTTATCCAACCCGCCAAGAAACCAGACCCTGAATGTTTGCAAATCCATTGAATGTTTATAATGGTTGATTGTCCTTTGGACGGGGACCATGTTATCTATGCAATCATTATCTTTTAAAACAATATCCCCAGAAACCAAATCGCGAACCACTGGCTTGATATGATCTATTTGCCAATCATGCTCTAACTCAGTCCCAGAATAGGCGCATTTGCCGCCGAACTTCATCCTTATAAACTCCCTGTCTTCTTCACTTATGCACATAATCCAAGTTATTCAAACATCCCATTTCATATACAGCGTTAAAATATCCTTTATATTGGCATTTCAGCCTTTGTCCTCCAGCAATTCCACAACGTCCAGCACTTTGTCTATCGTAGGCAGGTCTAGCTTTATCCCAACCGCCATCAACGCCACATCCAACAGTTCCGTTGTCACCCTGTCTATTGGTTTGTTTGCCGTGTATTTCATCTTGTTATCCATTCCGTTCACTGTTTTTATATAATCCAATTATTCAAACTTTTCCTTCCAACCATTTGTCAAATTTTATGGAAAACGTCTTTATTAAAATCACTATAAATAACAATGCCATAAAAATATTGGTGAACAATAAAGCCCACCCATAACCAAGCCCGCACCAAACAGCAGCAACCACAGCACCCCAAACAGATGCGTAAACAACAAAAAACAAATCTTTCCTTTTCATAATTCGGGTATTATGTTTTTATAAAATTTTTCATTGGACTGTTTTAAAAACCTTTTTTCTGCATTGGTTGCCATCCTCTTATAATTGCAATTTATGCAACATAACTCATAATAAGTATTCTTCATTCCTATATCCCCTCCTTGTAACCAATATTCACGGGTATGACCTTCGACCAATATAAATTTGTGCAATCCATTGTTTGCACAAACGAATTTTTTTGGCGTTATTTTGACATCTATGTCAACATTTACCTTAAAATATTTCTGGCATGATTCACATTTCTCAATATAAAAACTACCATAATATTGATCTAAACTCCACGCTACTTCATTTTTTACGCCACAATAAGGGCATTTTATTTCATCATCAAACATACCTTAATTTAACTATTAAATTTGAAAATCCAATTTCAGTTTAATAAAATCAATACATATTATTTGTCGAATCGCATGTCATTTTTTTCATAAAGTCTATATCTATAAATCTTCGTACCTTAACCCTTTGGAATATCTATAATAATTTATCACGCTGCGGGCATTTTCGATCGTATTGTCCTGCCACTCCATTATCAAACCTACTGACTGCCCTGAATTTATATCATAAACAATATCCCTGAAATCAAAGAAATACTGCTCTATGAAACTTGCTATCCCGCCTATGTCGTCACCTACCCAGCCATCGAACGCCAGACCCTGCTTTTTGCTGAACTCATCCACGTATTCGCGGCAAAGAGTGTCAGACCAGTCTTTTAAACTATCCATCCTATTTAATCTTAATTATATTTCAATAAATATTATGTATTACACAACCCTCCAAATTCGTATTTTGTTGTCTGCGGTTTTACGAAGGCAAAATTTAATATCCCTACCAGAAAGTTTACCCCAATTTCGCGCAGCGTTGCCGATCCTAGTCATGTTCACCGGGGAATATTCCCCGCATATAAATGAATCTCCGACACCCATTTCTCCAAATGGGTATTTTTTTTCAGCCCCTGATTTTGCTTTAGGGAGCGAAATATTTTTTTCAATTGTATATCCCATAATTGGTCATTTTATGTTTTATTACAAATCACTTAAAGTAAAAACCATACATCGGCTTTCCCATTCAAACCCCGCATTGTCGAATGTTTCCTCTAAATCGACTTGGCAAAGGCAACTATTGTCATCAATAGTTTCATAACTATCGCATTTTACTAATTTCAAATCTGGCAATGCCTGTTTCAATTCGCTGACAGTTTCGCATTTTATGCCGCTTTTCCCCAATATTACTATTTGACACATAAACTACAATTTAAAATACGAAATTACCAAACAAAAAGCTGAAAACAAAACAATAAGACATGTTGTTAAACATACAATTATTTTGCATAAATGCCTATAAATTAGTAAATTTGCAACAAACAATAAACTTATTGAAGCATGAAACAAAAAAAATCAAAAAAAACGACCGATGACGGCAAAGAAACGGTTAACGTAGTAGAACTTAAAAGGGATTCAATAAGCACGCACGCAAAAATATCACAGGAAGAACTGCCTGAAATACAAAAAACCATATCAAAACTAGAATTAAACGAAGACGATTACGTGTTCAATTTATTGACAGCCCAACTAAAAGCATATTTTTATATTGTTTCAGAAGAAGAAAGAACTATCTGCCATAATTTTGGGAAACCTACTTTTTTTGACTGGATTTTAAGGAGGGAAAAGAAAGTGGAGATAAAAATAAAGGCAAAAGACTTGTTTTGCGAACCACGCGCAAGCAGCTTCAAGACAGCAAGGGTATATATCATAGACGAAGGCAACAATGATTAAATTAAATCCAATATTAAACAAAATAAAAGCTCTGGCAACACCAGACAACCGTACCAATTCCAATAAAAAAGAGGAAGAACGGCTAGGAGATAAATTCGCGTCCCTGAAATACTGGACACCGGAGATGATCGAATGGATAGGGAAGGAAACAGACCCTGTCAAACTAGCCGTAGCAAGCTGCCTCATCAACGCTGGGGAATGGCCGGAATGGCTGCCCGGAAAACCGGAAGGGGAACTGATGACCAACGTCAAAATTGACGGCATAAGGCTGTTTTATGACATAACGGTTATAGAAATGCTCCAAGAAAAGAGCGAAGCAATAGCACCGGGGCTTTATGAATATATCCGGTTGACTGGTTATTACAGAGGAATAGACTTTCAAAAAAAACTAAAAAATTGGCCATGGAATAACATTTGATAAAATGGTTAAACAAATGGAAACAATTAATTAAAATATACAAACACATGGAAGCAAACACGGTCATATTAAATTTGGAGGAATACAACGAGCTAAGGGATTTCAAAACCGATATCGAAAAAAACCATACGATAAAAATAGGGTATGGGCTTAATTTTTACGAATTATCCTACATTACACGGGACGAAGCAGTAAAGCAAGCGATGGAAATCATAGAAGAAAAAAACAAAAGAATAAACCAACTCGAATCAGAATGTCTTGACCTGAAACATCAAACAAAAAACAATGCAAAATCTTCTATGCCATGGATGTTTAGGATATTGTGCAAAAAATAGAAAAGCAATGAAAAAATTAAAAAGGATAGAAGCAGAAGCGATAAATCTAATCAGGGGGGACATAATCAATGGAATCCATGCCGCAATGTGCATCGAAGACAAAAACCTGAAAAATAAATTAATCGCCTTATTCGATATAGCCGGGGAATTATTGAAGCAATATGAATTGACAAGCGATGGGAAAAAATTCAAAAAAATAGAAAACAATGGAAACAAAAATTAAAGTATTGCCGGAGTATTCTGACTTTATTAAATCAGACGAAAAATATACAATCCTTTGCGGTGGAATAAGGACAGGCAAATTCTATGCGGCCTGCCAAAAAGCAGCCATTGATTGCTTGTCAAAAAGCATACGATTTGGGATATTTTGCCCGCATAAACAATATGCAGTAGATATTATATCCGAAATACTAGCAGGGGAACAATTCAAATATAATAAATCCACAACATCCTTCGTTTTAGGAAAAAGCTCTGTAATCTACATCCTTGGATACGATGACTTAGCATATATAACCTACTACAATAAAGCAATCATAAAAGGGGCGGATTACCTTGATCTAGATATTTTTGAAGTTTTTGACAAAAATACGACAGGGCAAATAATATTGACTTGCAACCCCCCAAGCCACGGCCATTGGTTAAGGGAACTAAAAAAACGCGAAAATAGCATATTATTTATTATTCATTTTAACGACACATGGAAATAATATTTGAAATACTCGACACGGATGAATACCCCATGAAATTGTCCGTAAAAGAAACAGGAAAACCCATAACAGGGCTTGTAAAAGAAGATTTTTCCTTTCAAGAAGAAATAATAGATCTGACAGAAATAGAACCCAATAGTTACTTTCCCAACGGAATTTTGATTAACCCGAATGATGTTGGCAAAATAAAACTCGAACAATGAAATCAAAATTAAACAATATATTCCGCATTTTGCCAATAATCGCCATAATGGCTTGCACGAACACAAAACCAGAACCACTGACTAAATACCCGGATTGGATCGTAGTACAAAAACCATACGGAAACCCAGTGATAGACAATTATATCAGGTATTCATTAGAAATCCAAAAAGGAGATACCGTAAAAAAGGTTTGGACTTACCAGTATTATTATGAATCGTATAACATCGGAGATACTATCCGAAATCGCTGAACCATCAAATACTATCAAAATAAAACTTTAAATCGGCTATAATGGAAACAAAACCAACCAAAATAGAAAAATCAAGGCAATTAATCAATAATTATAAAGCAATACTGAATTTTGAAAAGGAAATAATTAAAAATTGCGGCGACAAAAACACCGTCTTGTCTGCACGGGTTGCCGCAAAGCTAATAAAAGGGTTCATAAAAGACATGACGGGACTGGCAAACGAAATCAATCGACTGCAAAACATAGCAAAAGACCTGAAACAACGGAAATACAATGCAACTGAAATTTGAAATACTCGACAAAGGAAAATACTTCGGAAATACTTCTATAAAACTATCCGTGCAAGAAACAGGAGAACCCGTAACCAAACTCCTAAAACAAGACTTCATCCTGCCTGATGTAATAATAGACATAACAGAAACAGAACCCGGGATATACACCCCTACATACAAACCACAAAACCAATTAAACTTCGATAACATAAAAATTATCCCATAAAACCCTATTTAAAGCCCATTCTAACCATTATCCCAATCAAATTATAAAAAACCCTATACCCCAAAAATATCCCCGCATATTTTGCCAAATCACTAAATCCAATTTACCCAATTTACCCAAAAACACTTTATACCAAATAAACCCATATCCCCCTCAAAAAACCAAAACCCAATCCTACTGAAAGTACGGTAGAGGGGAATACCTTAAACTATTTATATATAGGCGGGCAATAGGAATAAAAGCGGAATATTTTTGCCGGGGGGGGGTATCCATGCCAGCCCTGCACGTACCTGCATTATGTTAAATAGGATTGACCCTGCAATGGTAGCGCACCCAACCGCCACCATAACTCACAAACACCTGTTTGTCTTATAATTGTTATTGTGTTAAATAGGAATCAGGCAACTATTTGTAAATCAACCAGTAATGCCTTGTAATCGTGTTGTTTTGTGGTTGTATGTGGATTATGATACGATGCCTTTGCATTAGATAGGCTCGCTATTGGAGTGCAGCCTGTGGCACGTGGCGGCTTCCTGTGGCTGTATGACACGGTGTCACGCTGTAAATGCTTGGGTTTGCCTGATTTTACCCTTTGATTTATGTTCTTTTACATCAAACGAAAGCAAAAAGCCTCTATATTCGATGGTCTTATTCGCTTGATGATATGATAACGTATTGCGGTGGATTGATAGGAACTTCGCAACATCCTGTTTGCTGTTAAACACGTGCATCGTGCCGCTTCCTTTGTCAAAAATACCTGTTTTCATACATTCTTGTTTATTTGCCCTCGACAAACGCACAAAGATAACAAAATATTTATTATGTTATATGCAGGATCGGCACCGGTTCAAACAAAGAATCCGGGCAATTTAACCCGGATTCCCAACTAATCTAAACCCAAAACTTATGAAACAAACAAAACAAAGTATATCATTCCTTATTCAGGATGTCCTTTACATTGTTGGAGCTTACATTGATGTTGATGGACAACGGCTCGCCGTCACTGGTTACATCCGCCTTATACCTCAACCCTTCCAACATACTGACAATCGTAGGGTTATAAGCTCCAACCGTTGCCCCTTGGAGCTTTTGATTTGTGATTAACAACTCTATATGTGCAATAATGCGTGAAAATTCCTTTGATTCGGGATCATTTTTATTTTTTATGCTATCATTCAAATCTGTCAGATAATTGCGGTTAACCTTTAAAAACAAACACAGGTCTTGAATTAAGAATGGAGTAGGAGTTTCTAAATAAATCTTTTTCCCTGCTTCTTGTCCAGATTTAATAAAGTCCTCTCTTTCCCAGACAGAATTTAATGTTATTTCTACCCATTCATTAATTTTTTTTGCTAGCTCTATTGGTGTATATAGTTTATTGTTTCCAATAGTCCCATTTTCAACGGCGATCTTCCAATAGTTGTTTTTTTCCATGTCTGGTCTTTTTTTGCCTTTGGGAAATACCATTTCTCTTTTTGTTAAGTAAATATTACTTCATCGTTTGAGCGGGTGAATGATGTTTTGCAGAAGATTGGCGGCTTTGTCGCTGTCTTTGCCTTTTTTTGTTTGAACGGGTTTTTTATCCTGATCTTTGTTTTATTCTTTGTTTCCATAATTTAAGATAAAAATACCTTTATTTCTTTTCCTAGCAATTTCGATTCGATCCTGATAGGCCACTGTTTCCTGAGTGCTTCGATCAGGTTCAGGATTTTAGCCCGTTTTTTTATTTCTGTTCCTTCTCCCATTGACATAATTATTATGTTCAACTGCAAATATAGCAATTATTTGTGGTATTGCAAATTTTTAGCAGTGTATTTTGGTTTTCATAAACCATGATATTTGTCATGTTTGGTGTTTTATTGCACCAGTACTGGATCAAATATGCCAAAATGTAACAATTGTTACAAAACCGCTATTTTGTTATATTTTTATATAAAATTTATTATCTTTTTTGATAATCGTATTGAAATAATTGCTATCTTTAATCATTGAAAGTTCACATCTTAAATGATGCTACTCACGAAGTTGAAGCTTCACCCGATTCGGAGGGACCTCACCCTGTACCAAAAAAAAACGAGAAGCGCGTACGATAGGCGGCAACATATCGAGGATTGCAAAAACGAAAGAAAACATTCTGAAAATACTCTCAATAGGGCAAAATGGACATTTCAAGCTTTGTCTTGGATTGCCGGATCGTTACCGGGCTGCCCACTGAATTTAAACCTTAAAAACAAACGAAATGAAAACCCAGAACTTAACCAAAACAAATCTTTGCACTTCTGTTAATATTGCAGAAATAGAAAAATTTATTGGAAAAGAAATTGAATCCGTTTTTACTATAAAATCTGGATTCGATGGATTTATGATTGCTCCCGGACACGTTGTTTTTCAAAACAACTATCCATGCAATATGTTTAGGCCGTTTACTATGATAAACAAAAATTATTCATTCGATAAAATAAACGGTGTATTGCAAGTTTCGGGCAGGAACAAATGGAAGAGAGTTATAACGACCAAAAAATTCCAACTCGAAAAAATAGGGTATAAATTGCCCACTACGCATCTTCCAGAGGGATGGATTTGGGGCAACCCAGTCGAAATAGTTTAAATACGTCAAAGAACATCCTGCAAATTACTAAAAACAAGCGAATTAAACAAAAATATTTATTAACGTTAAAACCTAAAAAACAAACGAAATGAAAATAAAATTAGGGGATCAATTTAAATGTACAAATCCAGATATTTTATCTGGATACTACGATGGTACATTTAATGGGGAAATATTAACTGTTACATATACAAAACTTCCTAAAGTCAGAAATTTAGGGGGTTCTTCTTATTTTGCAATTTTTGAGGTAGAAGAATGCTTTTCTAAATTAGGGCATAGTTTACGCTTTTCTGTTTCATTGGATAAAATTACAAAACAAAATTTTATAAAAATTAAAAATTAAAAAAATGTCTTATAAATGGAAACTATTTTTAAAACAAACAAAAAAGCGACTTATTTTGAAGGTACATTTAAACTAAGGGATGCAACAAAAAATTATGCTTCACCAATTCAATTTCCGACTGTTTTTATTGCTTTTGGGAAAGCTATAAAAAGCGGGAACTGGCAGTCATGCACTGCAACCAATACTCATAGGTACGTTATTGATCATTATTTTGACGGTAAAAGGAACATTTTCGGACTTTCTAGTCTTTGGGACTATTGCTTTGAGCTTGAAAAAATAACATGGGAAGATGTAAAAAACGATAAAGAAAATATTTTAATGCTAATTAATTTAGCTAATAACGAACTATTGAAATTAAAACAACTGTAACCATAAAACCATGGAAACAAAGAAAGAAATCAGGGTACTGCTATCAATCGGGGCGGTATTATTCGCTGCAACCGTGTTTTTAGCCCTTTTAAGCCCTTTATATGGCTTTGTGGCACTGTTCCCCTCTATCGTGCCGTTTATTTGCGCCATCGGCGTTAAAATCAACCCATAAAAAACAACAATTATGAAAACATATTCAGCCAACAAATATTATTTTAACGAAGAAAGAAAATGTACATCATCTATTGTTTATCCTATTGGGACAATAGTTGTTGATGTTTATGAAAAAAACACAGATTTTTATAGGGCAACAATACCAAAACAAAGATTTATTGAAACTTAAAAAACAACCATAAAAAAACGATATTATGAAACTCAAAAAACACCAATCAAACGAATCCGAACCGCAAAAAATCGAGTTGCGGACTGATTCAGGTGACCCGATGGGGGTTGTTTACCACGATGGGATTTTCATCCCCTGTGAAGTAGTGGAATTGTCTAAATACGAATTGAAACAGATAATTTCAGTCATAAATAACTTTGAATTGTATTTCAATACCGAATCCTAAAAAACCTATTATGAAAACAACAAAACTTTATGACTTTTACTATCCCCAAAACTATGCCACCCGGATTGCCGGGGAGAAATACTATTTTGTTTTATTTAATAACTAAAGCAATGAAAAAAGCAATTACAATATTACAAGAAAAAGTTACAAAAGCAGCTTTTTATTTAAACATGGATGAAATAGCTGTAATAGTTGCTGCAATGGAAGAATATGCAGAACAACAAAAAAACCACAATTCACAAAATACTAACAATTCGGAAATAGAGGCCTATGCTGCATTTTGCATAGAACTCGACAAACAGGGGTTTAAACAAATCAGTTTCAAAAAGTATCTTGAAATTGGCTGATGCAAAAAACAACATTCCAAAGAACATAAAAGGCTTGCCCTAAGCGCGCTGATCTGACGGGAAGCGGGGCAAGCAATACCACTAAGTTAATCATAAAAAACATAAAATTAAAACATTAACCGTAAAAAACAACACCATGTACAACAGGAAATTTGATATTCACAAAGATTTTGACGCACTAAACGAACTCGAAAACAACATCATGCCAAGAATACGGCGCATAGAAAACAAAGAGGACAGGGAGGCATTACAATCCTATGTGAGAAAAATATTCAATAACCAATGGAAAAAATAACATTATGGACACCGATTATAAAAAAACATGGATTTACGAAAAGAATTAATCGAAAAAATAAAAAACTCCGGGCTAAAAAACTGCGAAATATCAGCAGGTACAAAAATAACCCAAAGTTCCCTGTCAAACTACTTGAGGGGGAAAACAGATATACTGACCAAAACATACGAAAAAATATATGGTTTTGTAATGGATCACCAACGCTTGTATATACCTGCGGACGTTATAGATAGTGACATTTGCAATTGTGAACAAAAAGGCAGAACGGTATGGAAAATAGGTGCAAGTGGTAGATGCTTAAGATGTGGTGGTCATTATCTATAACGTTGGCAATATGGCATCTAAAGCCAACCACCGAACCACACCACGAAGCACCGCCTTAACTTGGCTTTTGTGCTATATTGCGTGTTATCGCTTCGGTTTTTATTAGTAACTAATTTTAAAACAATATATTATGAAATTCAAAAAAGAAAGAGACGAAGAACCAATTGAAGTAAAAATAATTACTATCTATATTGGTGAAGAGAGGTTTAGATTATCTGAATCTGTTGATGGTAAATTAAACATCAATAAATATTCTGATGGTGATTCTGATTTAATCAAAATCCATCCTCGCACAGGTAATGAGATTGAGCTGTCTTAAACTGAACGAATGAAAGTTTATTCAGCTATGCACTGCGTTAACTGGTCTGATATGCTTGCAGATTTTAGGCAACTTTTAATTGCAATGATTTTAGACGATTTCCGATGCGTGCTGTGTCCGTCTTAAATGACGCACAACGTAGGAAGCTACACGCAGATGCGGACTGCGGGCGATTTCCTGTCAAGCCGAAAGACGGTTTGAGCGGAAAGATACACACCTAAAACCACTGCTGCCGCACTTGACGGGTAGCTGAAGTTATGGGTTAGGCATTTATTAATCAAATATTTATACATTAATCATTAAATTTTCAAAATTATGAACGTAACTGAATTATTGCACAAAAGAGTACTTGTCACAGAAAAAGAACGAGGTTATTCGTCTTCGTCAAAAGTTGAAGAGATAAAAATACTTGAAATCTCTCCAAGTGGCACATGGATTAAAATACAGAATATGAACGGGAATAAATTCTGGAAACACTATTCAGATATTACTCCTGTCGAAGTTCTGTCAAATTTAGACCCGAAGCCAACTTCTTAATTCTTTATCAAATGGGTAGGCTGCAATATGCTTACCCATAACTGCTCCGTGCTTTGCGCCAGGCGCAAGCCCGTGCGCAAAGCCCGTGTTAGAGGACAGTCCCGGAGGGCTGGACTCGCGCAAAGCACGGAGCCGTTAGAGCGAAATCCCTTCGGGCTTTCGCTCTAACGATGGCAATATGAAATCGTGCTGGATTACGAAGCACGGACTTGTCAAACCGCTACAATTTTGAAACGAGAACAAATATTCAATAACCACACGAAGCCCAGCATGTTTTATATTGCGTGTTGTGCGTAGTGCTTTAATAATCAAAACAATGGAACAAATTTATTACTGGATTGGATTAATAGTTTTTTGGCTTTCTGCAACAATTGGAAGCATATTAGTAATTGGATATTTAGGTAAATTGTTACTTGATGAATTGGGTCATAGATTTAAAACTATGTGGATAATTGTCGAGTTTGCTCATTATAGAAAAGAATTTAAAGAGTGGGTTAAAGACAAAAAACGGCATCCGAAGTGCGAATCTTAGCATTACGCACAACGTTAAATTATATGGGTAGTGCAACCCTCGAAACTTCACGAAAGTTGATTAAATGTATAACCGCTCGCGTTTTATTTTTGAGCGTGGGCATAAAACTAAATAGAATGTTTGGAAAGAAAAAAATTGTATATGTTGCAGTACCAGAAAGACAACTAAGCGACATAACAGCAGAAAAATTATTATTAGAACTAAAACAAGATTTAAATAATTTTGGGAGTGCTTTAAGCGATAGCAAATTAGGGGAACTTAAAGGTAAAATAACAGGGATTGAATTTATGATTGGTAAGGCTAAAATTGAGCGTAGGCAAAAATAAAACTTGCACAAATGCCGATTAAATGCACGTTGCATTACCTATATAATGTGTTGTGTTTTCCGTTGCGCTTGCGGAAACACTTCATTTAAACCTAAATTTTCAAGCGCAATGAAACACAACGTTTTACAATAAGAAATGTATGGGATTTCGAAGCGGTTACTTATCCCACGCATTGAATTAAATTAGAAGCAGACCGCACAATTTACCACTAATACCCATATATTTTTTATTGTGTGTTAGCGGTTGTTAATCTTATCATTATGAACTTAAAAGAATTTAAACTCGTAAAAAACAAACAAAGACCTGATTTCTGCTATGCTTATGAAAAGAAAACAGATAGTAGAAAGTACTCAATTTTTACAATGGATGGAGGCAAAACATTCCTTGCATCAGTTGAAGAACCAAGAATGGATAAACGATGGTATTCTGAATTTTCTGAAACACATAACTCAGTTCAGGAATGTTTGGATGCGTTTGGTCGTTTTAATAACCGCTAACGGGCAAGTGCAAATTTTCGACCCGGATACGTACTTTGATTTTTCAATTAAATATAAAATATTTAGCGATATGAAATACATGAATTTACCGCCATAGCAGGGATGAAATTTGCACTTTGTTACCGTGTCGGTTTTTATTTTTTTTATTATTAATCATTTTAATTTTATTATATGAATAAATCGAATAAAAAATGTATCATTGAAGTTCGTTCTTACATTGTTCCAAAAATAATGGCAGATTTATTAAAAAACATGCCAGATAAAACTAAGCGTAGGTTTAGAAATAAATTTGTTAATCAAAATATTCTGGAACAACAAATAAGCTCTTCTGGATAGAATGAACATGATATTTACAGTTGTCTTTCCCATTAATTTCTCTTACAGATAGTCCATAGATGTCAAATGTAGTGTCTGTTTCAATAATTGCTACAATTGGGATTTTGCTGTCTGGGAAATTACCGTCTATTTTGTCATAATGAATAAGTTCTAATTTAACATTCATTTGACTTACAGAGAAAACTCTCTTTTTAAACTTATCTGGATTGTCTTGGTTTGATTTTTCATTAAAAAAATTACACCATTTCTCTCCATCCTCATCATTTGATGCTATTGGTGTAAAATATTTCATAAATTAATTATTTAGTATTATATACAATCATATTTTAATCTGTTTTTTTCAAACTGCACGGTAACTCGTTTATATGTGTAATGCACAATCGCGCAAATACTATAATTAATTGATATAATGCCTATTACACCAAAACAAATAAAGAATCTAGCTAGACTAGACACAGATACGCTTATTGAGATTCTGCATATTTGTGCAAACTGCTTGGGTGCTGTATCCGTTGAAGAGTATTGCCAAGTATTAGGCAAAAAAAAACGGGCTGTATATTATGCAATTTCTGAGAAAAGAGTTAAATTCGTAGAAATTGGCGGGGTTAAATTCCCGCTTATAAATTACAAAAAATGAAAAAACTATTTTTAATATTGCATTTTTGCCTAATAATTTGCATATATGCAAACGGGCAAATTGACAAAACAAGGGCTATCCCGGATTGGGTAAACCTGAATACTACTATCGAATCAAAGGGGAGCTATTGGATTTTAGCTTACGACCAGCAAACCGGGTTCTTGTCGTTTTCAGACAATAAAGGTTTCGACTGGATAAATTACCGGGTCGGCAATTGGAACTACGAAAAAATAATTTTAGCCGAAATAAAAGGCATAAAAGTATTTATTAAAACAGATCGCAACCTATACCGATTGAATTTAAGGAATCTGCAATGGGAAATGTTTTTCGATAAAAAACATGACAAAAATCATAATCTAGTAAATATATAAACATTAATTTTGGTTTTAAAATATTAGATATGGATATGTTTACTGAAAACGGAGTTAAAATAAATGAATTGGTATATTCTGGTATGACTTTTTTTTTTGAAAAAGAAACAGAAGCAAACGTTTTGGCAAAGAAAAAAAGGAGCTACGTTTACCCAGTATTTGATTGCAGTGGATTTTATAAAAAGATAATTGGATACGCAGTCCCAAAATAAGATATAAAAAGCAGCAGGTTTTCATGTTTTCATCGTTTGTTTGGGTTTTAGGTTTTACTGCTGCTTTTTTAAGGATACTGGGGGGGGCAACACTTGGTAATTAATGAATTAACAAGCACCGATCATCGTTGAAAACTTCGAGCCTCCCCTTCCTTTTAGGTATGTTTTGAATTTTTATAGAATAAATATAATAAAATGAAAACAGACTTTGATAAATACAAAGAAATCTTGGAATCAGCTATTTATGAAAATTGCGGCAATTATTATATAGGTGGCAAAGTATTACGAAAGGTTTTAGATATGCACAAAAGACATTTAAAAAGGGGACGTCCTACCATATAACGCCAGAGGGCGTTACTGGGTTTCAATTTTTGTCCCCTTTTTTT